>Ga0065720_1019092_pt1 | contig 38445 bp, 33 predicted proteins | sample Thericmetagenome_FD_59107 | JGI IMG/M metagenome (GOLD analysis project Ga0065720, IMG submission 59107) | Thermophilic microbial communities from the Joint Bioenergy Institute, California, USA of rice/straw/compost enrichment - eDNA_2 v2... | ecosystem: Engineered > Solid waste > Grass >... | reverse complement strand
TTTTTTTTTTTTAATTTTTTTTTTAATTTGAATTCTTTACCATTCTAGTATTCTATAACCTCTATTTGAGGTGAGATCTTAGGGCAAAGTATCTTGAAAATCAGCCTGATTGGGAATCGGGAATAATTACAGTCTGATACAATCTGATTTAGTAGATTTTTGTTTCTGATCAAACAACTTAAACTAAACGGGAAAATAAAGCTATAGTTTATAAAAAGAACGCAAATTTCAAATGCAAAACAAAGCCTCATCCATAATCACTATCGATGAGGTGGATAATTACAGTCTGATACAATCTGATTTAGTAGGTTTTTGTTTCTGATCAAACAACTTTAAACTAAACAGAAAAATAAAGCTATAGTTTATAAAAAGAACGCAAATTTCAAATGCAAAACAAGGACTCATGCATAATCACTATCGGTGAGGTGGATATCAAAACCCAAAAGGATCTTCCACCATCTCACCTAGAAATCCCTATCCGACTTACTCCAATCTCAGACTGTTCACTAAATTTGGACCATAACCTCAATAACACCAAGGAACAGGCTACAGACAAACCAAAAACAGAGAAGCAGTCCAATAATGTATAATAGTTAAAATTGCCTTATAACCTTTAGGATATAGGATATTCTCTTACTAATGGACAGAAGATATTGGCTGCTACTGATAAAATAACTTCTCGACTCAAAGAAGAAAAAGAAGTGACAATTACTAATAAAACAGAACATGAAGAGAATGTTAAATGGGTAATTTCTCAGTTGCTCTCTTTCGGTATTATTTCATACTACTTTCATTAATAACAAGGCTTAAGTCGAGCACAAATGACCTGTGCCTTGCGATTTTTACATGAAAGTCCTCGAGCACGAACAAGCAAAGACTGGATGCTTGAGCTGACTCTTCGGGAAGCTGGTAGCCGTATCCGACAAGTCCGAATGGGTCCTCGTATTAGCATAACACGCCCTGAAGCTGTAGAACCTCAAAGCAGCCAAAAAAAGTCACAGACAAAATATACTTGCACAATTTGTTATACTAAATATAAAGATGAGGATGAAAAAGCCAAACCATTAAATTGTGATCATGATTATTGCAAAAAATGTTATCGCCAATATCTCAAGAATCTGATTGATTCCAATAGAGTATCAGAAATCCCTTGTCCAGATGAAACCTGTGACCAGAAATTCAATGATGCTCAAATCGAGGAAACTTTGAACGATAAAGAACTCTTTAAGAAGTACATCAGATTCAAAACCAGGGCCAGTCTATACAAGAACCCTAACGTCAGATGGTGTGTCAGGCCAGGATGTGAGAATCATATGATTGGCTCACCAGGCGACAAAATGATAAAGTGTTCGTGTGGAGCCGAGGTCTGCTTCCCTTGTGGGAGTGCATATCATGAAGGCAAAACTTGTGAACAAGTTTTGGCAGATGGCTTCAAGAATTATAAAAACAAGAAAAAGATTCAATTCTGTAAGGGATGCAAAGCTAGAGTAGAAAAATCTGATGGGTGCAATCATATGACTTGCAGGTAAAAACAGTGAAAATTCTTAATTGCCGTAGCATATGTCGCTATCAATGGTGCTGGCTGTGCCAACGAGCTTATACCTCGGATCATTACTCTAAGCTGAATCCTTTAGGATGTCCAGGGCAACAATTTAGTAAAATTTTTTTATTTTTATTGATGATTGTCAGGCAATACTACAAGCTGTGAGAGAAATATTGTGCGCTGTTTGTTACTAATTGTTTGGCCATTTTTATTATTCTATCTGGCTATAAGATTTCCACTCGATACTTATAGATCCAGATTGGAAATCAAAAGCAATTGTGGATTCTTCTTTCTAAGAGTATTAGGAGTGGTTCTAGCTCCCTTATGGATGTTTATAGTTATCTTGAAGCAAATCAAAAACGCATTAAACTAATTGTGTTGAACTTTTTTTATATTTCAATATGTTTTTAGCATTCTTGTATTTACATTTTCGTGTAGAACTGTTCATCTACTATTCAATCCAAAGGTTGACGTTGATTTTACAAAGTCCTAGTCTAAAATGGTACAAGTTACTTATCAGAAGAGATCAGAATGTGTTGCTTCTAAATAACAAAATTGAGTTTATTATTAGTTTTATCCCAAATTTATTTAGATGCAGCGTGAATTTTCCAAGGAAAATGAGATCTATTCAAAGATTCTAAAAGACTCCAGAATCAAGAAATATTTTACCCAAGTCCCCTTCATGAAACACATCAATTATATAGATGTATTTTGTAACCTAAAGAGAGGAAGTGAAGATAATACTTATTCTGCAAATGAATTTTACCAAGATAATATTAGAAGAGGCCTAACTTTCTTAGAAGTGGAAGCAAAGGGTGTGACTATTTGCAAAAAAGGTCTTAAGAAAATTTATGAACTAAAATATGAATACATACCCTACTCCCTTCAAGAAAAGGATGTTCAGCTCAAAAATGAACAAACCGACAAAAGAATCCTAGACATTTTATTCAGCAAGCCAAAAGAATTGCTAGAAAGAAAAATTCCCATCACTCTATATAAATCTCAAAAATTAGATGGAGAAAATGTACAAATTGGCTTCAATAAGAGGCTAAATGCTTGGGTTATAGGCTCCAGGACGGCATCTGTGATAGCTAGAGAAGAATCTCAGCTTAAAGTATTCAGAGCAAAAAGGAATTCAAAACTCGATGTCTCCATACTAGCTGCCGAAATTTGGTTCAATATCATTAAGACAAAGTTTACGGGTGAGAAGCTGGAAGAACTGAAAAAGGATCTTGACGGCAAAAATCTAGTAGGGGAGCTTGTTGGCCATCCCTTATATGAGAATATAATTCGCTATCAGGATACTAAGATCATTTTCTATGCAATTACAGAGCTCCACAGTAATGCATCTTGCATCCCTATTAGCACATTTTTGTCGTTTGCTGAGAAGTATTGTTTAGAAACTGCAAAGATTGAAAAAGCAGAGGAGTACTATACATTTAAGTCTTTATTGAATGGCCTGAAGGATCTTTATCGAAAAATCTCTGAAAGTGGAATAGAGGAGGAGGGGGAAGGATCTGTTATGTATTTTCAGGCTGATTCAGGGAAGAAAGTGGGAATAATTAGTCATTGTAAAATCATGACCCTTGAGTATAAGATTTATTCTATCTTGAAAGAAAAAGTTCAGGCATTTATCAACACAAAAGACTTTGAATCAGAGTTCAAGGGTTTCTCATGGGATATTCATGCTCTTTGTGAGCTGTATACTCCTCCTAAACCATTGGAATATTACATAAATATAGCTAAATTAGCCCTTGAGTTCATTCTCAATAATTCTGCTGTAGTTAGTCAGCTAGACATCCCTAATCGCTATATCGATTTTATCCACAAGGTCATAGAGGTACAAGAATTAAATAGGACTCCTCAGGAAAGAGATTTTGCTAATATTTTAGATTTTATAAAATCTTTGAAGTCCCAGTCAAAAAAGAATGACGGTGATGATGTAGATGCACTTGATAGCATTGATGATGAGGAAGTTAAAACTGAAGAAACCCAGGGAGAAGATACAATGACGAGGGATAAAAGGGTCGTCATAATTGCTCCGCCATTCTATCTTGAAATGTATCTGAGACAAAAGATAAAAGAAAAGTTCGGAATTCAAGAGATTGAGACTATTTGGACAGAAGATTCTCCTCTGACTTCTGAGAAAAATATCGCTCTTCTCCATTTTTTTCCAAAAGTCACAAAGTCCAGTCTTAGAGAAAATACGTTCTTTATTATAGTTGGATTTGATGAATATAAGAAAAACCTTTGTTCTGTTCTCAAAAAGTTAAAAAGTCTAGCTGAGAATCCTAATCCTGACTTGAAATTTTTCCCTATGGAGTCACTATATATCCAATCTAAAGATAAAGAAAATGCCCTTAAGACTCTTTGGTCCACAGTGGATAACTTTGTCAATAAACTGGAATCAGCCTTTCCTAATAATTATGAGAAAATTGACCTTGTCAGACCAGAAAAATTACTCGACCACATTGAATCCGCTTTTGACAAACTTAGAGCTTTAGGTTGCAAGAAACCAACCTCACAAGATTCAAATAGAAAGAAGATCCTGGCCATAGTTCCGATTGGTATTCCAGGAATGGGAAAGACAACATTGATTAGGGAACTAAAGAAAATTCTTGAGGAGAAAAACTGTGTAATTTCTGTAATTTCACAAGATCTTTTAAGAAAGTTTATCATGGATGATCTGGCCAGAAAAAACCGTGGGTTACCTGAGTCTGAGATATGGAAAAGAGCAACTCAATTAGTTAAGAAGAGATTCTTTGAAGAAGTTGAGAAGGCTATCTACAAAACCTCCGAGCTAAATACTGACTACCACCTTATTTTCCTTGATAAAGGGCATCCTCCAATGATCATTGAGGAAACAATCCAATTTTTCAAGTCACCTGAATATGCCCTTGATTATGATATCAAGGTTATAGTTGTAAGACCTGATACTCCTCCATATAGAATGAGTGACGGTGATACTTTTTACCCATTTTCTCTAAACTTCTTATTTACTTGTATTCAGAGAGCCCTGTCTCGAGACCATGAGACTCTGACAGGTGATGATGAGAAGAAAGTTGGAGTAGTTATTAACTTTTACAACTTTTATAGAAATTTCAGAATGAGAGACGAAAGGCTCAGAAATTTTGGAGCAAATTACATCCTTAAACTTCCATTTACCAATGAAGACCCAAAGAACGAAACTATGTACCCAAAGAATTTGATACACAGTATTGAAACTCTGTTATCAGAAGCGTTAAAGGGAGATGCTGAGCCAGATAAAGTGGGAAAATTCTTAAAGGTGTTTAAGAAGTCTCAAATTAAGATAGTTGATCCCCCTGTAGAACTCCTTCATAAGAAAACCTTAGAGTTTTTAAATCTTTGCTTTAATCTTTTTGAAAATTAACCAGAAGAGAATATTGGTTGCCCTGTATCAAATGAGTCTTTGTGATTATTCTTATTCTTGAGTATTTGCATTCTTAGCAATTTCATTAATTATGAATCCTACTATCAACCTTACTCAATAAAAGGCAAATTAGATCATGGTTTAACTTTAACATCCGAGTTTTCGCGAGAATCTAACCATTCCCTTCTCAATTTAATATATGAATCAATGTCTTCTTTTAGTGCAGGATCTTGATCATAAACATTTTTGATATATTCTTCTAGTCTAGGGCTAAATTCATAACCTGAATCTTTGCTTCCTGCAAAATGAAATGCCACAGCAACATCAGCAATAGTGAGCTTTTCATGACTAGAAATAAACTTTCTTTGTGAGAGGAAAACATTTTCAAGTTCTTTCAGAGCGTTGTCAGAAATTTGCTTGGCTTCTTCTTGAGTAACGTTCTTGACAAATCCAAGCTTGAAGGCATTATACTTATTGATATTACCAACATTAGCGCCATACCAATCAAAGAAGAGATCCACCAATGCTCTTTGCTTAGGATTCTTAGGATACCAGAATTCATCAGTTTTCTGTGAGTTGGCAAGATACTTGAGTAGGGTGCTACTCTCAAATATAACAAAGTCATCATCAATAATAGTGGGGACTTTTTGGAAAGGATTTATTTTCTTATATTCCTCAGTTCTGTGTTTCCCAGCAAGAAGATCGATTGCCTGAAACTGATGTGGAATGCTGTTTGCTTTTAGGAAGTATTTGACTGGTCTGCAGAATGGGCATAAGTCAGAAGCATAGAATTTAAGTGCCATAGTCTTTATGTAAGTTTGCAAAGTTTTTATTGCTTTTCTTCGAAATAATTTTTATCAATTCATACAGGATAAGAATTTAAGATAGCAAAATGGGTTAAGACTAGCATTTTCTATCTACGAGAAATTTACTTCTAAGGCTTTTTATGTATTAGATTTCATTGAAAAGAGCTCACACTTTTTTGGGCTATTGATCAAATGATTCAGTCTATAGGATATTTAAGTTTTTCTATTGTCCCTCATTTGACATTTTACAATTGGATAGTTGTTATGTTTTAGCTAGTGTTCTTTCGCTTTTTCCAATAGATCAAGAAAGAAAAAGTATTCTAGGCTAAGCCGCAAACTTTAGCTTCTACAGACTTTATTTCATCTTAATTACTATAACAGTCTCATGTAGCCTTGAGTGTAAAACTGCGGTAAATTTAAGCTGAAGTTAAGTAGATCGATATTCAGAGTCATTCTTTGCTATTATGGGTCATAAGTATCTGTAAGCCCCTCTTAAGACAAGCAAAATAAAACTTTTGATTAGAAAGATAGAAAACAACCTTGAAGAGAGCAGTGCTAGGTTAGATTGAATTCTTAATATAATAATCCTTACGATATGAAATGTGAAGCTATACTGTATAGCTACTATCGGAAATCTATAAAACTTTCTACTTAGTTTTATTATCCTTGCTCCAGTCTGGTTTCAATGCGACATATGATTCAACATCTTTCTGGAGATCGGAAGCTTGTTCATAGACACTTTTCATATATTCTTCAAGTCTTGGGCTAAATTCATATCCTAAGTCCTTAGTTCCTGCAAGATGAAAGGCTACAGCTAGGTCAGCAATAGTAATCTTGTCATGGCTGGAGATGAACTTTCTTTGGGAGAGAAAAACATTTTCAAGCTCTTGGAAGGCTTTATCAGAAATTTCTTTGGCTTCTTCCTGAGTAAGATTCTTCGTAAATCCATACTTAAACCAAGTGTATTTGTAAAGATTAGAGATATTGGCATTATACCAATCAAAGAAGAGGTCAACCAAAGCTCTGTCCTTAGGATTTTTTGGATACCAATGGTCATCAGTCTGTTGGGAATTTGAAAGATACTTGAGTAAAGTGGCACTTTCAAATAGAATAAATCCATCATCTATAATGGCAGGTACCTTTTGGAATGGATTGATCTTCTTGTATTCATCTGATTTTTGCTCACCTGTAAAAAGGTTGATTTGTTGTTCCTGGTATGGAATTTTATTCACCTTCAAGAAGTATTTAACTGGTCGACAAAATGGACAGTAATCTGAAGTGAAAAATCTTAAAGCCATGAGAAAATTAGCTCGCTTGTCTTATTATTATTTCAAACTTGCTGTTTAGATGTATTTAAGTAAATTAAAGTTCACGACAAGTTTTAGAAAAGTTTCAGATTAAGACAACAAGGTTTGAAGTTATAATCGTCATTTATTACTGAAATAAGTGTTGGTCTTAAAATCTAGGTTAAGCTCGTTTAGATTAATGATATTGGCTGGCCTACTTGATATCTACTTGATATGTAAGATTATTTTATGATGTAAAGAGACATATGAAATCGAACAGAAAGAACTAAAGGTGTAAGGGAGTTGGAATGAGTCTTTTTTGTAAGTGGTTGAAGGTACGATGTGGATTATGAAGGGATATGGCAAAGATACTTAAAAAATATATGGCTATCTATTTTGTTTTTACATCTTGTTTTGCACGAGCTTCAAAAATTCTCTTCTTAATTTGATATATGAATCAGTATCTTCTTTTAAGGAGGGATCTTGTTCATAGACATCCTTGATATATTCCTCAAGTCTAGGACTAAATTCGTATCCTTCGTCTTTGCTTCCTGCAAAATGCCAAGCCACAGCCAGATCAGCTATGGTGATCTTTTCATGGCTGGAAATGAACTTTCTTTGTGAGAGAAAGATATTTTCAAGCTCTTTGAAGGCTTTATCAGAAATTTCTTTAGCTTCCTCTAAGGTGAGATTTTTAATAAAGCCTAGGCTAACATAGTTGTATTTGTAAAGATTGGGGACATTGGGAATATACCAATCAAAGAAGAGGTCAACCAAAGCTCTGTCCATAGGGTTTTTAGGATACCAATGATCATCAGTCTTTTGGGAATTTGAAAGATACTTGAGTAAAGTGGCACTTTCAAATAGAATAAATCCATCATCTATAATGGCAGGAACCTTTTGGAATGGATTGATCTTCTTGTATTCATCTGATTTTTGCTCTCCCCAAATATATCAATTTGTGTTTCTTGGTTGGGAATATTATTTGCTTTGAGGAAGTACTTCACCGGCCTGCAAAATGGACAGTAATCTGAGGCGAAAAATCTTAAAGGCATTGGATTGCTTTTATTTTGTTAGTTTCTTATTATTAGTTTGCTTTTGAGTTGCATATAACTAATTGTTAATTAAAGACAAGTTTTTGGTTAGTTTTAGATTAGAAGATGAAAATAGAGATGGCAGACTAAAAGTTTCCAACTAGATCCAAGTCGCAGAAGAGGACTGAAACGAGTGGGATATTGAGTACCTGGCCAGTCTGATCGAGTGTAAGGTCAAAATATAATTCTCGAGGTTACTGGTTATTGATTAAATTTTTTTTTTTTTTTTGGTCATATGGAATCACAATTCTTTTTATCTGAATTTGGTTCAATACCACTCTCAACATTGTTAAAATAGATATAAAATTTACCTTAAAGATGGTAATAAGTAATGCAGCAAAACTTCATAATCTTACTTTACAATAAAATAAGAAATCATCTTTAGTAGGAACATTGGTTAAGAAATGATGGACGGACGGCTAAGCCTTAATTGAAAATGAGTCTATATATCTTTATTTTCTAAATTCTTCGAGGAATACGATCTTTCCACATATTGGTATTCCTATTGTTATATCATTGGCATTTCCTCCTACGAAAGTTTACTTTATGTATATAATTCTTCATGAGGAATAGTTGTAACAAGTTTGAGCTAGCCGTATTAATTGGATAAATAACGAGATTGAAGAATCAGGGGTTTTGGTGTTAAGGCAATCTAAAGATTAATTTGAACTTTTGGAGATTAAATTCTTAGACACGATAACAAGTTATCATTAAAATTGATTGCCCAATGGTAAGTTAGAATGAAGATTTTCCTATTCGTGATCCCTTTAATAATGTATATGAATTTTCACCAAATTATGAGAGACATGAGGAAAAAGAATAATAAGATTGATGAAAAAAATCAAGAATTACTTTGAATCTATATGAATCTACTAAGACTATTAATACATATTATAATCAAGCATACGATTCGCAATCAATCAATTATTCCAAAAAAAAAATTCACCAAATTCAAGCTAATTATTCTAGAAAGGAGGTAAATTATGAAATAACTTATGAAATTCCAGGTCTTTCCCACAAAAAGAAAGTTTTTAAGGGGCTCTGACCACGTCAAAGCCGATGGCTCTTTGTTCAAGTAATTAAATAAGTACTAATCTATTGGTTTATTTCATAAAAAGTCCGATAAAGCTATTGAAAGACTTTAAAACTCAGTCGAGTTAATTTTATTGTAATAATTGCAAAATCTTTTACTTTCAGATCGACTTCGAAATGAATCTAGCTTTGCACGAGAAGAGTGATTTCCATCGCTATCGTGAGAAATACATTCCAAACGTCCCAGAGGTTTTGAAATCAGAGCATATCAAGCCTAAACTTACTCCACTTCACGTAAATGAATCTATCAAAAAGATTTTTACAGAATTATGTGCCAGAGAACCTGCATTCGTTTCATTTGAAAGCGTCAAGGATGCCGATAATAAAATTCAAGCTCCCCTTCGTGTCGGTGTTGTTCTGTCTGGTGGTCAGGCTCCAGGAGGTCACAATGTTATTATAGGTATCTATGACTACATAAAGAAGAAGCATGTAAACTCCCAGTTGTTCGGCTTCCTTAACGGCCCTCACGGAATTTACAGCGGAAATTATACCGAACTCAGAGACGACACCGTTAATTATTTCAGAAACAGAGGAGGTTTTGATATGATCTGCTCAGGAAGACACAAGATAGAGACCGAGGAACAGTTTAACAACTCCCTCCGCCACTGTGAAGCTCTTAAGTTGGATGGTTTAGTGGTCATTGGAGGTGATGACTCAAATACTAATGCTTGCCTCCTAGCTGAATTTTTCAAGAAAAAGGGAAGTAATGTTAAGGTCATCGGAGTTCCTAAAACCATTGATGGTGACTTGAAGAATGAATATGTCGAAACCTCTTTTGGTTTCGATACTGCTTGCAAAACTTACGCGGAATTCATTGGAAATCTGGCTTTGGACACAAGAAGTTCTAAGAAATATTACCACTTTATCAGACTTATGGGACGTAATGCCAGTCACATTACCTTGGAATGCGCCTTTTTAACAAGGCCTAACTGTGCACTTATTGGAGAAGAAATTGCTGCTAAGAAAATGACTTTACATCAAATTATTGATGACCTAGCTGATTTAATTTGCGAGAGAGCTGAGGATCAAAGAAACTTTGGAGTTATCTTGGTCTCCGAAGGACTTATCGAATTCGTCGATGAAGTTGGAAAGCTCATCAAGGAAATTAACGAAGTCTTAGCCAATGAAAATGAAAAGCCTTCTGAGTATCCTGAACTTTTCGAATATGTTTGTAAGCAGCTTACCCCTGAAAGTGAAGCCCTTATGAGATTCCTACCTCCCTCTATCAGTGAAGAGCTTCTGTTTGATAGAGACCCTCATGGTAATGTGGTTGTCGGAAAAATTGAGACCGAGAAGCTTTTGATTCTCTTGTTGGAAACTGAGCTCGAAAAGAGACAGAAGGAAGGAAGGTATAAGGGAGAATTCGTGGGAATGGCTCATTACTATGGCTATGAAGGAAGATGTGCCTTCCCTACCAACTTTGATTGTGACTATACCTATTCCTTGGGTCTTACTGCCGGAGCACTTATTGATTTGGGATTCACTGGGTTAATGAGTGTTGTTAGAAACCTTAGTGAAACCCCAGACAAGTGGCTTGCTGGAGGCTGTCCTTTGGTCTCTATGATGGGTGTTGAAAGAAGAAAGGGTAAGGATGTTCCAGTGATTAAAAAGGCTTTGGTTGACCTGGAAGGCCCATTATTTAAGCTCTTTGCTGAAGAGAGAGAAAAGTGGAGAAGAAATGACTACTACCAATATCCTGGACCTATCCAATTCGAGTTCCCCATGAGACCTCCTTTCTTGGTTAAACCTCCCAAAAAGGAAGAGCTTTATCTCAATATTGAGAAAGACTATCCTTTGAATAACAAGCCCTATGCCAGAATCTACCCCAAGAGTAACCTCAGCGAGCTCGCTGTCCAAAGAGCCAAAGATAAACCCAAGCTTCCTTACTACTTCGCAAATGGAAATTACGAAGTAGTTACCAGCACGCCCCTTGAATTCAACTCTAACGAAGTCAGAAATGTCGCAAGCAGAGAATATCCCCTTCTCTTTTCCCAAAATACCACCCTCAACCTAATCGAAGTCGTTGATAAGAGCAAGGGTATGGGAACTACCCATAAGGTAAGTAATGTTGTCTTTGAGCGTCCTCGTATCGGTGCCTTGTTCTGTGGTCGTCAGACTCCAGGAGCACACAATATTTTGCACGGTCTTCTCGAATTCTGCCAACAAACCAAGGGAGAATTGATTGGTTTCCTCGGAGGTACTCTGGGACTCTTCAATAATGAATCCATCGTTATTACTCCTTATCTTCTCGAGTATTACGTAAACCAAGGTGGTATGCACTTCCTTGGAAGAAATGAAGACAAAGTGAGAACCCCCGAAGAACTTAAGGCCACCTTGAAGACCTGCCAAGATCTCAACCTTGATGGTTTGGTTATGATTGGTGCTACCCATACTCAAACTGACGCCATGATTGTCAGTGAATATTTCCTCAGCAATGAATGCAAGACTAGGGTCATCTCCATCCCAGCTACTGTCGATGGTAACATCTATCACCACATGCTTGAAGGTATTGTCGGCTTTGACACTGCCACTAAGGTTTACTCTGAACTTATTGGTAATGTCATGATCGATGTGGCCTCTAATGTCAAATACTGGTGCTTCCTCAGACTTATGGGAAGAGATCCTTCCCACTTGGTCCTTGAATGTGCTCTCCAAACTCAACCAAACATGGTCATTATCGGTGAAGAAGTGGCCAGTCTGGGAATGACCCTTGATGATATCGTTAACGAAATCTGTGACTTGATCTGTCTTCGTGCTCGTCATGGAAAGAACTTCGGTACTGTCTTATTGCCAGAAGGTCTGATTACTCACCTCACTCAATTCAGAGCCCTTATCGCTGAAATGAACGTCTTCTTCAACAAGATCGACAAGAAGGATAGACCTGAAATTTGCAAAAAATTCATTCATGATGAAAACTTCGTCAGACAGCACCTCAAGAGTTGGTCTGCAGCTCTGTTCAACTCTTTCCCTGAATTCATGAAGAAAGGACTCGTTATTCAAAAAAGAGAAAGTTTCGAAGCCATTCATCTTTCCCACATCGAAACCGAAAAGCTCCTGGCCCATCTTGTCGAGAAGGAAATGAAAAAGAGAAAAGCTCAAAACCAATACTCAGGATCCTTCGCCACCATGTCCCAGTTCTTCGGTTATCAAGGAAGATGTGCTTTCCCTTCCAAATTCGATTGCAATCTGGCTAATACTTATGGTTATCTTGCTGGTGTTCTTATTCGCCATGGAATTACCGGTTACTGTGTTACCGCTAGAGGCCTTACAAGTGAAATTGACAAGTGGTATTGTGGAGGTATTCCCCTTCTTTCAATGACAACTATCAGCAAGACCAAGAGTGCTTATGGTGAAGGTCATGCCATTGTCGCCTCCTATGAAGTCGATCTTAAGAAAGGGCCTTTCTTAGAGCTTGTGAAGCAAAGAGATAATTGGAAGCTTAATGATTATTATCGTAATCCTGGTCCTGTCCAGTTCTTTGGTCCTCAGGCTAATATCTTGAATATGACTTTGAGATTATCTCATGGATATTATCCTGAACTAATTAAGAAGATTGAAGATTTGACTGAGAGAATTAAGGATAAATGTAGGTTCGGTGCACCTGAGCAGATCTTAAACTTCGCTATCTTGAACCTAGGAAACCTTGAAGTTGGATTGGAAATGATGAAAAACTGCATTAAATAAAAGGGTTTTTTAAATTGTGTTGCTGTATATAGATCATAAAGAACTTTAGAGTACGCCTCAGTAGGCTATTTAAATAAACTAGTCTAGATTCAAGTCATAAAGATTTTTTTCCTTCTGATTTTTTATTTAAAATGGACGATGTTTTTGATGAGCATGCCGATGAAAGGGCATTGGGTTTGAATGAAATAGACAGATTGAGAGAACAGTTCCATACAGTAAATGAAGGCCTATGGTGTTAAAATGTTCTAGATGGGCCTAAAAGAAGGAATCTTGCAGAGAAAAGATATTCATGATGAAGAAATTGTTGGGGAATACTTTGTCAAGGGCTTCAATGAAACAATTGGAAAGAGCAGAGTGCTTGGGAAATTATCGTATATTTTCTTAGACTTATATGAATCCTCTTAGAATGATTGAATATATTTTGCTTAAATTATTGCCATCCGACCATAAAGATGCAAAGGAATTTGACGAAGCCCTTACAGATCTTGTTAATAAGATGAATAATAATCAAATAGCTGAGGCAGAAGAGGGAATTAACAAGCTTTTAAATCGTATCAATTCTAGTTTTGCAAAGTCTTAATTCGTGAAGTTTCTATCATGTAGATATACGAGTTTTTTCCCATTATGCAAAAAGAAAGCTGATATCTTGTTTATCTTTTCAGTAAAGTCTTAAATCGAAAATGTCTCGAATAAATAAATAATTATCATTTAAGACAAATACGACAAAAGGTGTTCTTCATTATCAATCTTCCAGATTCTTTTTTGGTAGCATTCCTTCAACAAAATCTCAGCACAATCCTCTAAAATATGATCCAAACTTTTGGAATAGATGAAATTTTGGTAAGAATTCTGCTATAATCTCGCTAACTTTATTAATTTCAATTAGTTATATATAATTAACTATCGAATAGACGATAAGTCAAAGTTGCAGAGATTAACAGAACCCAATGCAAAGTAATCAGCAAAGACAGTATAATAATGATCGAGTGAGCCCCGAGACAAGGAGCTCTCTCCAAAATCCTAACAAAAACGTCTATAAAATTTACAACACGACTTTCCATGATTTCGGCTATGAACAAACCCAACAACAAAAGAGAACCTTCCATGAGATGTTCGCCGATAAGAGTACACCCTCAAACCTTTCAGATCAATCCCTTATTGGCAGCAGCGATGGTAATATACTCTGTTTACCTATATAAATTCAAAGTTTTTCAGGCGATTCCAGTCATAAAGCAAATAGTCACTCTTGGGGAGTGCCTAGATGACAACTTTGTTTCTTTCGAAGAAATGCTTCGTGTTTTTACAAAACTGAGAATTCTACAGGCTTGTGTATAACTCTTCCAAATCTTATATAACGATCAATAGGATGGATCAGGCAACCCCTTCAAGCATTTTCAGTTCACAAGAGATAGACCCAAGATTAAGATAGAGGGTAATAGCTTAAAGCAAATTGCATGATTGTATAGAGCTAATAGCCTTTCTAACTAGCGACCTTCAGAAATTTCAATTTGGAAAATACTCAAAGGAGGAAATTGTGCTTAAGGTGGGGGTTGAAATCTTCAGAGCAGTCGGCAAAGAGAATAATTATCTAGAGCTAAGGCACTTGGTCAATTATATGAAAGAACACAAAAAGCTAGATATTGACATGGTAAAAACGCCTAATCTTAATTTTATTTTTTAGACAAACATGCTTGAGCTCTTCGACTTCTTTTCAAACCCAAATACTGGAGTTCTCAAAGCAAAGACATCCCTCCTGTCTTTCTTCCACAGGAATGCCTTCAAATTAGCAAGAGCTCTTAGTCTCGATTTTTTGACCAAATTACAGCTTATTATCAACAATAAAAAGCCAGGAACCCAGAATCAACAATCAGCACCCCTCTCTTCAAGGCGACAAACTTCCCCGAATGTTCATAGAGAAACAATCAAGATCTATGATCCTGCAAGAAAGCCTAGTAATCTCCAGTCTCAGAATCCAATTATAATTGACAGACGATTTGATGAGAATAATATCCTTGGGCAAATTCAAAGCCCTCTTTTAAACTCTAATAGAACCTCCGGACCAAGAGTTATTAACTTGGAAACGCAAAATGACAATGACGATATATTTAATTTGGACATCACTGAAGTTTTTAATGAGATTCTCCCCAAAAATAGAGGATGGCTGATGAGAAAGAGTAATAAGAAAGCTAATAAATGGTCCATGGTGTTCTTCGAAATCGCCAACGACAAACTTATATCCTATAAACCCCAATCTCTTAAGGTAAAATCTTAGTTATCTTTGGCTAATAAGCTAGAAATCTATATTAGTGAAGAATATCGAGATCCATAAGTGCAACTTCCTGGAAGTTATCAACCGTTTTGAGAATAAAGACCAAAGAGAGCTTAAAGGCACCCACAGAAGAACAGGATCTCAATCTAAAAAGCCCAAGGATCCCACTCCAAAAAACAATAAAGAGAAAGAAGATCTCCTCTTCTTTATTCTTGATAAAGAAACCCATAAGACCTACTTAATCAAATCTCCTGATAATATGATCATCGGTTCTCTAGTACATTTCTATCTTCTAAAAGAAAATCCTCAGAAAGTCGAGGCCCAATCTATTCTGCCCTTCCTTGGGAGCGATCCCGAATACTCTGGGGTCATTGAGGTAGCTATCTGCAAGAAAAAATGCATATCTAAATATCATTCTTCTCTCAAATCTTACACCTTCAAAAAGCAATTCTTGATTATCAAACATGGAAAATTCAATATCTATGAAATGAAAACCAAGGATTCCCTCAATCTCATCGAATATGAAGTCAAAATTCACAATTCTTACGATCTTATTCCACAAACTAATCCTTATGTCTTCAGTCTTTCCAAGCTTGAAGGGTATGATCCATACACTTTCGTACAGACCAGAAGCAGAAATAATCTCGGCTCCTTACACGAAAATGATCTCCCTCCTATGTTTCCAGAGAGAAAGAAGCCTATGTCCTTCATGGGCCAACGTGAGCAAGTCAATTTCAACACAAGCCCCCATTACGAAGATCTAGTAATTGTTGAGGAGAAAAAATCTAATGGCTTCTTTTCCAGCTTCTTCAAGAAATTCAATTTCTCCAAGAAGAAAATCGAACAAGTCATCCTCTCTTGTGACACAGAACTAAAAAGAAGACAGTGGGTCCTTACAATTAATTTCTTCACCCAGCTTGCAATGAAAAATCTCCACAGATCTAAAATGTCATATACCAAAGAGAGTATCTTAAATACAAATGAGGACGCCATGCTCAAGAGTAGCTTTGGTGGAGACTTGAATTCAATCAATGACTCTGAGAACAAGAAAAGATACAAGTCCAAAAATAAGAACTCCATTAGCATCAAGCATAAAGTTGCCCATAATCCTGACTACGTAGACGTCTTTAGGAATGAAAACCAGGAACAAGAGGATAATCCTATAGAGCCTGATGACATCAAATTAACTTCAGGAGGTAACAACAATAAAAAGGAGAAGGCTCTCCCGCTGATCACCGAACCTGATGCATCTCGTCACTTAGGTACAAAATTTTCTTTACTTTTATAATTTATTTAGACTCTGATGAAGTCCTCCTAACATTTACTCAATTCAACCCCGATAACCTCCCACTCTTCTTGCTCAAGAACAATACGCTTGGAAACAAGATCATAGAGAGCTATGAAGCCAATGGTGTTTTGTTCTCGAATGAGATCAGATCAATGAGTGATGTCGAAGTTTGGCAGAAATTCCTTCTTTTCTTCATTCAAGAGACCCACAACTTCTCTGAATTTGACATGGCAAATGAAAATCAACTTGAGAATACTACAAATCTCTCTAGGATGGAAAGAGAAAGCGATATTCCTGAGGAAGATGGAATCATTAGACCGATTACTCTGAGTGATTGGAGTATCAGGAAGAACCACTAAACTCGAAATTAGAGATTTACTACAGGGCTTTATTTTTGATATGGCCAAGCTAACCTTGCTATTATTATATGTATTAAGAAATTTTGTAGGCAGGGTTTTTTGACGGCCGGCTTTAATCAAGTAATTTTTGTAAATATTCTTTTCCAATGTAAGTTGTTCAGAAAATTTTGACAGTCTATACAATTTATACTTTATTCTTTTCTATTCACAAAACACTCTCATATTTAACTTATCAAAATTCAAACATATAGCCTGTTTATTTCTTTTTTTGCATTGTGACCAGGACTCTGCTCTTCTTGAGCTTCACAGTGTCTTCAGAGAAGTCAATCAAATCGAAGTTTTCATGTTTTGGCAATTTATCGAGAATAGGCACTCTAAAAATTATTATTATCTTAATCTAATTTACCCATCTCTTTCAATCGGGAACAAATAGACCAATCTTCCTCCCTTCTTAAGCACGTGATTTGCTAATTCAAGAAGACCCTGAATAACTTCATCGCAATTTCCGGTCTTAGTAGGGACAATATATCCTTGGATTCTCCTAGAAAGTTATAAAGACAATGTCACTTTACTTTTTTGTTCTTCTATTGTCTTGCTCTCCTTCCTTGACTTCTTCTGAAGATTGAGTTTCTTGGGATTGTAGCTCTTGAGGGTCGGACTTAGCTTCTTCTTCAGTAGTTTCTTCTTGTTCCTCATTTTCTTCAACATTTTTCTCTTCCTCTTTTTCTTCCTTATTTTCAGCTTCTTCTTTAACTCCTTGATTTTCCTGTCCTTCCCTTTGTTTTAAGAGTTCCTTACGCTTGGCATGCTTTTCTTTTTTGGATTCAGAAAGACCTTGAGTTCTTACACTTGCTCTCCAACCTTCATTTTCAATCATAAGAAACTCTATTTTACCATAAGGGGGATCGCAGACAATGCAATCAAAGTACTCTCCATGTTTGAATCTTTGTTTACTAGAATCCATTCTCAAAACCTCTGGCAGAGGGAAACCATATTGCTTAAAATTAAGCCATATATCAGGTTTTTCTCCCTCCTTTAACTCTAATCCCATTAAATTAAATCCTCTATCTTTTACTATAATCGCTCTTCTTGTTAAATCTTCCGACTCCGATACCATGAAGAACTCTAGGATCAATTTCACTTCCGAAACAAATCGCCCTTTCCAATTATTAGACTGCAAAATCCAAGTACCCAAAGTGACTAGGAGGGATCAGAAGTCCTCCAGTTCCTAAGAAAGGCTCAAGGACAAAATCTCCTTCCTTGATGGCTCCCTGATTAGCCATCAAAAAGGCAAGATCATTATCACATGATGTAGGACCAAGATAGGCCCTCTTTCTCAGCTCATATTTTAGATTCATATTGTTGTTGACTCCTGGTTTATTAGGAGATGCTATACTTTGAATTACCTCTAGGCTTGCAAGCGATCATAAGTCCGAAATACATATTTCTCAGTGTATAATTGCACTTATGGTCATTTTCCCAATCCTCGTATACGTAGTAGGTGTATTTTGCATTCTTGATATTTACGGTTCCCTGGTATGGCAGGACTCCAAACTTATTAATAGTCTCAATTTGATATTCTCGTCTATTAAGTTATTATGGATTAATATTCTCATCTACGAATATGCTCTATCGTGGCATTCCACAACGAAGGAAAAGAAGTCCTTACTTTCGAAGAATGGCTTCATTTCCTCTCTATCCACATTCTGAATGAGCTCTTCATGGGATTTTCCAGTGGAAAAAAGTCTGATAATCGACTTAAGAAGAATGGCTCTCTCAGTAACTTCTTTGAAGACTTTATGGTCTTGAGGCTTGAGAAAGACGAAGGGGAATGTTGGGAATGTTTGTTCATTAATCAGATATGGTTTTGCTTTGGCGATTTCGTAAAGTTCTGGAGTAGGAAACTCGAAAATTTCGGAAGGAGGGATGTTGTGGATAGAAAATAATGCCTTCAATTCTGCAATACAGAATCTTTTGTAGTCAGGAGGAAAAGTAAAATATGCCAGGTATCTCATCTCTTAAGCCAAATAAAATTTATTTCGGCAGGAATGCCGATGCTTATTTATTTTCGAACAGGCCAATCAAACAGCCTCTAATGAAACCTGAAATCTGAAGAAGTTAATCAGATCAGAAAAATTAAAATCCACTTTGATTAACTTTCAATACGCACCCACTTCTCCAAAGCAAATACACTCTCAAGACCCATTTTCCTCATAAAGATAATAAGCGTTGCAATTTCCCTAAGAAAGAATCAATCTTTTCTCAGAGGGGTCAAATTAGTCTTAGCAATTCCTATAACTCATTATCCAAATTAGCTAGTATCTTTTGATGGCATCAGAAAGTACAGCCCTCCTGGTTGAATTCACTTAATCGTTTCCTAACATAGTGAAATTGGAGTTTATTTCTCTATATATAAAATTCTAGCAGAGCCAGACCATTATTACAATCAATCTGAGTTCAGCAGCTGGCGTTTACCTTTCTGGGTGAATAGGGGTAGATGGATCATTGATATACTTATTTTAAGCAGACTTTTCTTAAATTCAGGAGAGAAGAATTGAGCAAGAAAAGGCCTTGACAGAGACTGAGAGAGGAAAATCGTAAGCTAGATATGTGGAGGGGACTGCAGCTTTCACAGGTTTGATGACGGTTTTATCGTAAATTGCCTAATACAGGCTGAACTGAGGGAGAAAGGCGAAAGCCAATAATAATAAAAGTTAAGGATTAATTTATAAAATGAGATACTCGAAGTTTTCGCTCTCAGTGGGATAGTTCATGTCTTCGTTATCATGATTTAGCACCTTGGAATGTTTCTTTTGATGAGCTCAAATAAAATGGATGCAAAAGCAAATACCATTCTTCCTAAAAAATATTTTGTTGAATTGTATTTCCCGATGATTTCTCTTCGCTTGTGGTATCTTAACTAAGATTCCTTGAGAGACCTGTCAGTTCCTTCAGGTGTCTCGCTGGATTTCATCGTAAATCCAATCATTACTTTGATTTAGTTCTATAATTTATTTATGGCAATGGCTAAGAACTAATATGACGATTTTAAGAATATTAATGCGAAGCGAAGCACGGGAGACCGTTTCGGCAGAACTAAGTGAATCGACCAGTGAAAAGAAATATTTCTGATAAGCACAAATAAGAATCAAATAACCGAAGCAACCGCATCTGTTCTATTGATATTGCCATTTAATAATTAATATAATATACTCAGAACCAAATTTTTAAAATTCTGGGAAGTCTTGACCCGATGATCGTTAATTCCTTTGATAACAAGAGCATTTTGAACCCTAATTTCGGAGAAAATCCTCTCAACCGTTATAAGAAGATCGAAAAAGTGGGACACGGAACTTATGGTGTTGTGTACAAGGCTCAAGATCTCGAAACTGGTGAAATTGTCGCTCTCAAGAAGATGATTCTTGAGGTTGAGAATGAAGGTGTCCCAAGTACAGCCATTAGAGAAATTTCTCTGTTGAGAGAAGTGCAAGCTAAGAACATCGTAGGGTAAATACTCATAATTCAAATTCAAAACCTATTAGTCTTAAGGACGTAGTCATTGAAGACAAGAAGCTATACTTAGTCTTCGAGTTCCTCGACCAAGATCTCAAGAAGTATCTTGAGAGCTTCGAGAAGGACAAATACCCTGATCCTCTTGTCGTCAAGGCACTTATTTCATTTTTCAAGCCTAATACCTTTAGAATTTCATGTATCAACTCCTTACAGGTATCTCTGTCTGTCATTCTAGAAGACTCCTCCACAGAGATCTCAAACCCCAAAACCTCCTCCTTGATAAACAAGGAACTTTGAAAATCGCGGATTTTGGTCTTGCAAGAGCATATGCCGTTCCCATTAGACCCTATACCCATGAAGTTGTTACTCTGTGGTATAGAGCCCCAGAAATCCTCCTCGGGGCAATCGAGTATTCTACTCCAATTGATATCTGGTCTGTGGGCTGTATCTTCGTTGAACTCGCCACCAAGCACCCCTTGTTCACCGGCGACTCTGAAATCGATCAATTGTATCGTATTTTCAGAGTTCTTGGTACTCCAAACGAGAGTAATTGGCCTGGTGTTACAAGCTTAAAGGACTACAAGTCAACTTTCCCTAATTGGGGAGCCCAGAGTATTGAAAAAGTTGTAAATGGATTGAATCTTGACCCTGCTGGTCTTGATCTCCTTAACGTAATTTGATTGAAAATGGCATAATTTGAATAGAGAATGTTGAGATATGACCCATGTGAAAGAATATCAGCTAAAGCCGCACTTACTCATGTAAGATCTTCAAAATACCTTACTTACCTTGTAGCCCTATTTCAAAGATTTGCATAAGAAAGAGGCAAGTCTTATTAATCTTGGTTTCAAATAATTAATTACTTGGATCATTTCAAGTGACATATGTATATTAAACAAAAGAAAAAGTTTATATCGTTGAGTTTATTTCAATGTCTGGGGCCAGAGTTAAGTCCAGACTCTTTATTATCTAATATGAAAATCGGTCTTTACTTTATGTAAATTTTATAATTATTGAAACTCCAGATTATATCTCGCAAAATCTCTAACTATGTCGACCGAGAGAGGTGAAAACAGAGTAAGCTAACACCATGCTCGATAATCATTTTAGCCTACTAAGAACCTTGAAAATTTCGACCCAGAGACTACAGACAGGCATCCTCTTGACAGGTAATTCGCGACAATACAAATTAATAGTTTAGTCCTCGTTCTTTGGAAGCCTGCAGACGCCAGGGTATCAAACCTAGTGACCTTGTGAAGCTCAGTAAGGAGGAGGTCAGAAGAAAGTTCCAACAGTCTCAATTTTCTGACAACAACTTCTTCGAAGAATTCTATAAACATCATGAAGAGAAGAGACTTCAAAAGATACAATTACTCAAGAAAGTAGATCTTTGACTCCTTGGTGTAAATTGAATAGGTCAGAAAGGAAATTATTGAGGAAATTGAACAAGGACTGCTCGATTTGAACAGATCCAGGTCTGCTACAGTAGCTATAATACAATCAATTCTTACTCTTAGTCAATTAGGTTTCATTCTGGAAGTGTTGATAGAGCCACTATCAGCGGAGGCAATTCTATACAATCCCCTAAGCCTGATACTGGTTCCATAACCATGATCGAAAGAGAGAAGAGAATGCTTGAGAAGCTGAAGGAAAGACAGGTAGGCGTCCTGAGAATAGCTAAATAATGATCTTAGAATAAAGAACTCCAAAGAGTAGTGGAATATGAGACCAAATTAGAAGAAATGAGAAGAAAGAATGAAGAGAAAGAAATGAAACAGATGGAAAAGAAAATGAAATATGACCTTGAGCTTGCCCAAAAGAGAAGAGCCGCTGAAGAGAAGAGACTTCAACAAGAAAAAGAAAGACAGGAAAGAGCCAAGCAAGAAGAAGAGGAAGCTAGAAGAAGAAAGCACGAGCTCTTCCTCCAAGAACAAGAAAGAATCAAAAAGGAACAAGAAAGAGAAAGAGAGCGCAAGAAGTGGATAGCCCAACAGGAAGCAGAAGAGAAAAGGAAGCAAGAAGAGTTCAGAAAGCAAACTGAGGCTATCTTGAGAGAGCAAGAGAGAAAAGCCCAAGAAAAGCAAAGGCTGATGGATGAAAAGGAAAGGCTAAGAAAGGAGGTAAGCCTTTCATATCCTAGTGTTTATAACCCTAGAAATTTGATCAACAACACGAAGAAAGAAGAAAAATCGCAGAGGCCATGAGAAAACACCACGAAGAAAAGATCTTGCAAGCCAAGGAAAAGAATGAGGAAATGCTGAGAAAGGCCAGAGAAGACTTCGAAAAGAAGCAACAAGAAAATGAAGAAAGAAAGAGAAAGTTTGAGCTTGAGCAACAACTGAAGGCTAAGAGAATGAGAGAAGAGTCCAGAAAGAAGGAAGCGGAAATTCAAAAAGTCCTTGTAAGCATAATTTGAATTTATATGACAAGACCAGGAACAAAACGAGAAAATTCTTGAGAAAAAGAAGGAAGATTACTATGCCAAAAAGAACGAAGAATGGAAGAGATTCGTCGAGCTTGAAAAGATCAGACAAAGGGAAGAGGAGGCCAAGAGGCAAAGAGAAATTGAATTAGAAAAAAAGAGACTTGACGTCCTCAAGCAAAACGAAAAGATCATGAACGACAAGAAGGCCCTCTTCACTCATAAATTGAATGCTGCTGAAGCCAAAGTCCAAAGAGTCCAACAGCAGCAGAAGGCAGAGATGGAACACAGGAAGAATCTTGAGCGTTTAAGAATGCTTGATAAACAAGAGAATATTGAGAGAATAAAGTCTATCCAAGAATATAGAAAAGAGAAGATCCTTGAAAAGATTGAAAAGGACAATGAAAGAGCCTACCTCATCAAGAAGACCAGAGAAGATCTCATTGCTATAAGACAGAAGATTAGAAGAGAAATGGATGAACAAAAGGAAAAGATTGTTAATGACTTCTATGCCAAGCAAAAGAGAAACAGAGTAATCTTCTTTTAAATTTTATTGATTTTGTTTAGAGCACCCTTGGATTCCAAAGTAATGCCTCAGGTTCCCGATATTCAAACACATTGTCTAACTAATTAGATTACAATGCTGGATTTGCTAAGACCGAAGGTTCCTTTAACTCTGCCAAGTAATTTCGTATACTATGTAACCAGCATATCTTAGTTAGAAAGTATATAAATCAATTTTTTATGGGTTATGAGAATCCATCGTATAACAAAACTGGTCTCAAAACTCAACACCCTCACTTTACCCTCCCTAAATATCATTTTCTTTATTAATACAGCAAACTTTATTAACATTTAATAAATATGGATTCAGCCCAAGAGAACAAGATAAAGAAGTACATCATTAAGGGTAGCCCCTATGGTGAGACCAAATTAGTCCTCGAAGGTACTAGATCCTCATTCCCGGCTTTATTCTGAAGACCTTGCCAAGCTTGTTGAGAATCTTGATATTAATGACCCTAACACAATCAAAATCCTCAAAGAGCACAATGAGGAACATTGTGCCCTCGTCACTGGAAATAATTATGAAAAGCCTGTATTGATCGATTTGTTATATTAATTTATCCGAAAAGTTCGTCTTATCCAAGGCCAATGCTGAAGACGATGTTTATATTGACCAAAAGAACAAGTTGAAAGTGACCGTCAATCACCTTGAACAAGAAATTATTGCCGCCGAAACTACTGAATTGACCCTTGACCCTAGGGTGCTTACTTTGAGGTAGCTTTGGGAATAATAAGACTAAAATCTTAGAGATACTCTGGACAATTTGTTTGAGAAGTATGTTGCTGATTACTACAAGGATAAAACTGCTGGATATCTTGGTATAAAAACCTATCAAGAATAAGGCTTATTTATTAGTACATGTTACTGGAGAACCAGCTGACTTCGCTGTTTACATTGTCCTCACAGCTAAGAACCTTAACTTGAAAAATCTCTAGTAGAGATATCATCCATTTTTACTAATATTTCTAGTGGAGGAGAATGGAACTCCGAATGGAAATTGACTGACGGACAGCTTGAAGTATAATTATTGCTTACAAAATCTAAATAGCAAAGGGAACTGTCAAGATCAATGCTCACTATTTCGAAGACGGTAATGTCCAATTAAAGGTCAATAAAGCCTTTACCTTCCCTATCTCTTGGGATGATGGCTTGGAAGGAGGTTGCAAGAATGTTGTCAACCTTATAAAGAAGAGTGAGGATCAAGTTTTGAGCAGCTTAAATGAGTTATATGAATCCCTACCCACTGAAGTTTTCAAGACTATGAGAAAGGAAATTCCATGTAAAAGGTCTAATTTCCCGTTAACTTTTTTAGACACTAAGAGCAAGATGGACTGGAACTTGCACGTTCATAAAGTTATGGCTTCCCTTAAGTCCAAGTAGAGTTATGCAGTAGATTGGACCACTGTAGTTATTTTACTTAAATCGTTATGGCGAGTATATTGATCAATATCTAATACAAAAGGACTTAATAATTTTTATCTTTTTTCCTTAATATCCTATGAGTTTTTTCCAAGGAGAAGAGGCTATTGCCATCATAAAGGTTCCAGACGAGCTTTATGACCTCTACGTCAACAGTGAAAAAGTGGACAACCTTGGAACCCTTGTCCCTATCGACAACAAATCAGTAATTCAAAAAATCCCTCATTTATTATCTCTCAGGCCAAACTTACCATCTATACAAATGATGGAGGGAAAAAGAAGTTCAATGTCAACTTCCCTAAGGCCGACAGATTCTCTATTCTTTTCCATGAGAACAAAGGAGAGTTTAAGGCCTGGCTTTCTGCCAAATATCAAGGAACTTGCATGCCTGACGATGGTTTGCTGATTTTTTTGAGTGTAATATGAATAGATGATGAACTAGTTAATGCCTTTGAGTCCTATGTAGAAGACACCAAGAAGGCATGTTTTCCAAGAATGATAATTGAATTGTATAGGAATTTGAAAAGCCAATTTTAAGAACTAATCAAATCTGGGAAGCCCCTGAACTTCGCCAGCAATATGAGAGCCTAGGTAATTAAAAAATAAAATTGTGATATCGAAAATAGGCAGAACAAGAGAAAGAAAGGCAGAAGTTTACACAGAATTTGAACTCACGCAGCTATTGTTTAGACTATTTGGGGAAAAAGAGACTATGACTTACGATGAACTAAAGATGAAGACTAATGCATCTAAGGTTTATTTATGAGGGAAATTTTTTAAAATGTAGAATATGCTTGATACTTGTTTGAAAGATATTTGTGATATCAAAGAACCCAAGGTCTATATATTGAAACAACAATATAGAAAAGATGCAAATATTGCAGATGTGGAGGGCGGACTTGCCAAAAAGAAAGTAAAAATCTAATTATTCAAACATAATACATACAAAACAAACTGACCACACCAGGAATTGTATTTATTCCTTTTAGTAATTCAAAAATGTGCTATATTTATTACGCTCAAACTTTATATTTTCTAATTCAAACCACCTGATAATCTCTCTCATCCTTTGTAGTAGATATTTTGCCTGCCCACACTCGCAGATCTTCCTTGCTTAGTAGGTGGCCTAGGCCTATGCCCACTAACAGTCGATATCGAACTGGTAGAAGGCTGAATAGGGAAAATATCATTACTAGGTAGCGAGGAATTCCTTGTGTACATCCTCGAAAAATTTCCTAGCGTTGGTAGCATGGTCACACTACTCATCTCATCATGACTACTATAAGATGACTTTTCATGTAAATATATTCTCAGCTCCTCAGTGAATTTTTTCACATTAGCCTGCTTGACTTTCCTAGAATAATCATCCATGAATCTGCAATATTCCTCTTCAAAGTTTTGCAAATATTGATCGAATTTTCGATTACAATACACCAGCTTCTCCAGCTCTGGCATGTTGGTAGTAAACTTTTCTTTTGTCGTCCTCATTGTCTCTTCAAAAACTCTTGCCGATTTTAATAGATCATGTGCATCAAAAATTGGCGGATCAGGAAATAGATCCTTGATTCCGCTCTTAGGAACCTCAACCGCTTGTTCAATTCTCTCCATAAGTTCATTTCGTTTTATCGGTGTATACTAAAATTTAAGATAAAATATAAGAGAATAAATACTGTCCTTCTCCTAAATTCTGATCGAGTTTTGTTCCTAGACTCTGCACTGTTGTCCACAGGGCTAACTGAAATAGCTGATTTACTCTCGTTGATGTGGCTCTTATTCCCGGGGCTTCTATCTGGTGTTACTGGAGTGTAGGTCTCTACACTTTTTTCCTTGCTGGTATAAAAAGTCAGGTAATTGACACTGTCTTGCTTGCTTTCAGTCCTATTGTCCTGCTTACTTTTGCTTCTTTTTGAGACTGTTGTAGACCCCTTAGAGGAATTTGGCAAGTTTGAGTTATTTCTCAGCTTCTTAACATCAGGAGACATATTCTCTGAACTTAGCATATCAGATATCCGATGGTTCTTAGTCGAATGGGCGTGAACCTCAGGCAATAATAAACTTGGTTTATCATCAATATCTAAAGATTTATTTCTCTGTGTGCTCTTCCTTCTTGTAAATCGGGGTCTATCTGTAGTATCTTGATGAAATGTTACTGTAGTTGGGAGTCCATTACTATTTTGTTCCTCAAACGTAGTAAGGGCTAAAGGCCAGTTTTTATTTAAAGGTGGCTTCCCCGTCGATTTACTTTTATTGCTGCCTGGATTTACTATCATTTCAGGGACTGTTTCCCTTCTTGTTGTAACATCTCTTACAGTCATAGTGCTGCTGCTCTCTCCAGTTCTTATAAGCTCATCAGTGAGAGTTTTTGACCTTTGATCTAGATTATATTCGATTCTTTGTGCAATCTTATCCCGGAGATATCTCAAAGAGTTATCACTGCTGGAATCACTGTCCATAGTGAAAACTTTTCTCTGAATAGGAGCCAGATTTTTCCCTTCAGGTTTAGATGGGAGTGCCTTGAGTATCTCAGTCAAATTATTCTTATTATTATCCTCAGGCATGCGTGTTGTTCCTTTCTTGCTCATATCAACTGAGTTTGTCGCGCTCGAGTCAGATTCCAGGTACAATGGCTCATAATTAACTTGTGTATTTATTGTTTCCTTGCTTTTAAAAAGCTCAATTCTTTGTAACTCTTGCTGGGTGGATGTATGCTTGGTGCTAGGAACTGTCAGAGATGAGGTCGAATAGTCCTTCAAATCTTTTTTAATCGACTCTAGAGATTTATCTATTATATTAGCTTCGTAAAATTTCAGTTTACTATTTGAGTTTGGCTGGGGTTGGATCGGGACATTCTCGTCAGGGTTTGTCGTACTAAAATATCACTCTTTGCAATAAATCAGTTTACATTGTTGGATTAGAGACCTTGTTGACAACATCACTTTGTGTGGAGACTGTGCTGGCCTGATACTGGGATCTGAAGTGTGACTTCCCCTGTCTAAATATTCTCTTGGGTCTCTTCTTTGTTAGGGTAAAATGCCTTGTTACAGTGTCCTTTGTGATGCCATTTGACATAGATGTGTAGACGTTATTTGCCATCTCATACACTTTGAAAGGATTATGATCAGGAAATAAGGGCGTACCTGAACTTTCGTAATTCTTATACACTGAGTTTTCATTTTTTGTTTCTTGGGTTGTCTCATTCTGGATAACGAGAGCGTTATTATAGGACTTCTTGTCATTCTTTATAAGTATAAAGCTGGAGACGGTCTCTGTGAAGGAAGTTTTGAAAGAAAAAGAGTTTTTTAGGTTCTTAGGATTATCTTCTATGGAATTCAAATTGATCTTGGCAGATATAATGAAGTTTTCTTGATCTGAGACTTTCATCTTCTGATGCTCTTCATCTCAGTTGTGATAAATAAATTTGTTAATTGCAATTCAAAGCTAAAATAAAACTTATTCCAATGCAAACTTCCCATATCCAGCCGCCAATCTTGACCTAATCGCACAGTGCCTTATGCGGAAAGAAATCAGAATAAAAGATCACTCATTACCTACTGATACTAGGTATAAACATCCTCCATACAAGATCCAAGCTCCTTAACGGGCTCTATTACGGATTAAAGCCTAAGAGCGGGAACTATAAGGAATCGGCCAGATACAAATACAAATGCTTGCTTAACATTGTAAAGCATTGCTTTAGAAGAATTATTTGCTCATACATATCAGAATATTAGAAGACGAGCTTGGACATAGACCATAACAAAACCTTTAAACACACAAAGTCGGTTATAAAAGGTGAAAAATATGGGCTATTCAGACTGACAGTTTGAGAATAAAGTACGTGACTGTAAAACAGGTTAGGGTGCGACAAAAATCTACGCCAGGTAAATAGCACTTTCTTATGATAAAAATTAGGGGAGAGAGAGAAAATTAATTAGTTACTCATTTTTTCTCAACATGAGAAGAAAGTTGTGTAATGAACCATATGAGGATATAAAACATTACTGTTCTAACTTCTCAAAATGTTAGAAAAATAACATCTTAGGAAGTCTAGATTCCAAAAAATTCAACATTTTCGCTGCTCTATTCTAGCATATTTGTGCTCCAAAGCATCCTCCGTTTCTCAGTGCTAAAAACTAGCTTCTCTCGTATTTGTGGTTTACTCGAAGATACATTCGTCTTTCAGCCAGGAATTTAAGCCATTTTTTTCAGCTTGCAATTTTGATATCTCGCGTATTTTTGAAGGCATAGACTTTACTGATTCAATAACAAAGAACGGGCTTAAATCTTGATGAAATAGGGTGATGTAGAGATGCAGAAAAGAACTTAAATCGTTTGATAAAATTTATTGGTGGGTTTGAACAGTGCCTTATCGTAACGAATTCGACTGGATTGCTCAGAAAACGCTAAAGGAGAGAAGAATTCTTTCAAAATATGGGCTTTTTTCAGCAATGTCGTCCCAGTCATAAGATATCTAGATAAACTATAGAGAGTGAGGCTGGACAAGAGTAGTAGATACCAATTAGAGGTGGAAGGAAAAGGTGAAGCCGCTGGAAAGTTATTAAATTTCGAGCTGGAAACGATAAATTGTTCTAGCAGTAAGATTTTAAAATTAATTTTGCGTTATCATTCAAAACAGGGATAATGTGAACTGCCTAGCTATCTCAATATCCAAAAAACGGAATAATTGAGTTTACAAAATTCAAGAGAGAGTGTGGTTTTCTAGTGAAACTCTTTGATTTGAACTGAAAAATCCGTTTAACGCCTAAGAAATATCTGTTTTCAACGGATCAACCTCTTTTAAGTTCAATTATCGGTCTCAGTCATTGGCTAGGTGACTAGACTATAGAACTTCAACTTCAAGGTTCGAAGGCTTACTGACTTGATTTTAGGAGCAATTAGCTCATTCCAGAGTTTAAACTTTTTTTAATATATTTAAGTCGCTTTATCTGGTAATCCTGATGGCTATAAATAGTGAAAAGAAGCTAGAACAGACCCTAGATCTGGACTGCAGGTAACGAAAATAGCTGAATTCTCTTATAGACAAGGTTACTTGACCCGCGAACTATGTCTTCGAAGGTCTGCGATCTTAGAAATATGATGATTTTTCCTGCGAACAATGAAAATGTTCCCCACGTTCATTCTACTACAAACCTCAGTAACCTCGTCTTCTCTGTTTAGTTAATTCCTCATAGAAGCATCCCGCTCTGTGGACAAAAATAAGCTTAGTCATGTCAAGTTAGATCCTCTATCAATTGAGAAATCTCATTCATCTCAGAAAAGCCCTCCTCGACCTGTCCAAAACTTCAAGAAAAGCATTGAAATTCCTCCTAAAATAGGAGGACCTACACATCCAGTTGCCTTACTTAGTGGAAGACCAACTTCTGAGGAACAAGCCAAAATTATTCTGGCAAATAAACTTCATTCGAAACAAGTCTTCAAACCAAACCTCAAGCCCCTCGGAGAAAGGCAGAGATCTCGTTTTGTTCAAACTCTGCAACCTACTCGTAGCGAACAACTCGAAGATCTCAAATCTCCCAATAAAGAGTCAAAATTGAAAATGAAATTCAAGACAGCAAAGCTTACTGAACAAGACATATCCAAACAAATCAAGGAAATCCCATCTAAATTCGCCCCTAATAAGGAGGGCCCATCGGATACGGATCAAAAGGTCAAACCAAGAAAAAAGAATAGAACAGCACTTCTTCTCTATGGAGAGCTTGCATTGGCTAAGAAATTTGAAAGCCCCGCCCTATATGAGCAGAAAATGAGATCTCTTAATAAGGACGCCGACTTTGAGTCCGAAAAGAACGAAGCTGACGAAACTATAAAGGAAATGATCGAGAATTCTTTCAATAACTTGGGTTCAAGCCGTGTAACTAAGAAGACACATAGTCATAGTACCCACCTCTCCTGGAGTACCAGTGATTCTAAAGACTCAGATTTGTTGGGAAGCAAGAGTTACTCTGTGGAAGGGCATCTTGCTAAAAGCAGTGATGAAAAAACCTTGAATAAAATGAACTGGCAGTCAACTTTGAACGAGATCAGGGAGAAAGAAAACCACGAGGAAAAAGAAGCAATAGAAAATGAAAATAAGGTCGAAGAGGAGCCTCGAAAGCCTCCCATGCTCTTTGGTAGGAAGAGCGCTGGGCCTACTGGAAAGAGGCCCGTCTTCTTTACTAAACTTATGAATAAAGATCAAGGGGTTATCATCCCTGTTCGACCTGAGGATTATGAAAAAGAGAAAAATCATAATCAAGAAAATAATATTAATCAAAACAACCACTTGAATGGACATTTAGAGGAGAAGAAGGATAACACATCCTCTGTACAGAATGATGAGTGTGCTAATAATATAACCAAGGATACACCTCTGAACTCCGAAATCAAAGAACCTCGCAAGAGTGACTCTCGCGAGGGGAGAAACTCTCGCGGGAGCAACCCAGGAAGTAGAAATTCACAAACTAGAAAAGAAAGCTTCAATACTTCAGTAAGCGATTTTAGTATCGTTGTAATGTGTTTAGGAAATTAAGGGAAAAATTATCAAATGGAAAATGGGAGACTTTATTGGAGCAGGGAACTTCGGACAAGTACATCGTGCCATGGAGGTTGAGTCAGGAAAGATCATTGCTGTCAAGACAATCCCTATTAACAACTCTGTTAATAGAGACTTACTAAACGTTTTGGAAGTAAATCTGAGATTAGAAATCCCTAATTCAATAGGTGGAACTTTCAGTTCTACAAAAACTGCATCATAAAAACATCGTCCAATATCTTGGACACGAAACCTTCGATGACACATTGCACATCTACTTAGAATACATGTCAGGAGGTACCATAGATTTACTTTTTATCTAATTCTTTAGGAAACATTACCAATATATTAGGCCAGTATGGTATATTACCTGAAAAGACAATCAGAAGATATGCCAAGCAAATTCTTGAGGGCTTGGACTTCCTTCACGAACACATGGTCATTCACAAGGATCTGAAAGGAGCTAATATATTGGTTGCAGCTGATGGAACAGTTAAATTAGCTGACTTTGGATGCTCTACTTCAATTGAAAAAACCTTAACTAGTCTGAATGGAGACAAGAAAAATCCTCTAATAGGAAGCGTCCCATGGATGGCGCCTGAAGTAGTCTCTGAAACGGGGTATGGAAGAAGATCAGATATCTGGTCATTTGGTTGCACAATTCTTGAGATGGCCACAGGAAAAATCCCCTGGAGTCATTACAACTTTGAAAATCCAGTGGCGTTACTTATGAAGATTGCCCTTTCGGATGAAATTCCACAAATACCCGATAATATTAGCGATGAATTGAAGGACTTTATTAAACAGTGCTTGCAGAGAGATCCTACTTTGAGACCTCATGCAAAGGATTTGATGAACCACCCTTTCTTAAAAGATATCAAAGAATAATTGATGATCGGAAAGGACTTTCTATTCTTATAACGATTGTTTCAAATTTACTATTTAGACTAATGAACGGAGAGCTAGTTTTAATTCTAATCTTTATTGTCTGAGTTCCCTAAGTGTATTCTGATATTACTTCGTTTTAACATCTTGTAATTCACTTAGTAAAAATTTTATTGTTGTTTAATTATCCTCAACGGACTTTGCTTTGTGGATAATTTTCATCTGTTTGTTCTATGAAATTTTTACCTGTATTATTCTTATAACATATTTCTGCTATTGAAATTGAATTTGAATTTGTCTCTGTTTATGATTCATTTTCTATGCAAAAAACTTTAACTGTTGTCAAGTTATTATCATTTAGCATATAAACACTAGATAATACTCTTTATAAAGACTCGGAAATTAAAATGAGTATGTAGGAATGTAGCAGGTGACCTTTTGGTTTTGCAGTATTTACATTACTTTAAAAGAGAGCTTAATAAATATTCGTAATTAAGATAAGCTAAAGGAGTTCTGCCCTTCTCTCATTGCAAACAGCAACCGTGATCTCATAACCTCAATTGAACTATAATCCGGCAGCTTAACATAATTCTGGCACCTATTCAGATTAACAAGCTTTTTCATGTTGTTTACGTCATAACAGATGGAAGGAATTCATCTGGACTTTGATATTGATAATTAGGTTGTCTCTTGACCACCGTAAGTTTTGGATTCAATGTCTTAAAGCCTACCAAGTTAGAAAATTACTCAGAAGGGTACCTCCATAAGGCAGTCTATCCGCGCCTGTGACAAATTTTAGGAACATTTTCTTTTCTTCTTGGTTGAATTCGCTGACAATTTTTGTGAAGTTCTTGAAAGATTGACTATTGATTTAGCTAAAATTATTGGAAAGTATACCTTGTTGCTGTATATCCATATGCAGGGACGAAGTTTTCTTCAAGAGTCTTGAGGTCCCAATCTTCGTTTCTATTTCCTCCGCAAATCAGGAATTCAATTTCAGTTGGATCGAATATATTCAATCCCTTTAGTGGAGCAACCTATTGAATTATTTATCACATAAAAGATATTTACTTTTTCAAATCCTTCACGGAATGCTTGAACCTGGGACTTGACTGTCTCAGACAGGAAGTAGTTAGCAAGAATTGAGACGTATTGGTCCAAATTAGATAACGTGACAGGCATGTCTTCTCCATTCTCAATTAGATCTATCTCATCATAGCCCAAGAATACAAAATTGAGTGCAAGATCTTCAATTGTGCAACCCTTGAATGTGAGACTTCTGATTTTATTGCTCTTTTCGACAGGGGCTAGGGTAGGATCTCTCTCAATTTCCATTTTTTTATTGACAATTGCCTGGAGACCTAACAGAGTATCTCCTACAGTCTTGTCAATCTCGCAGATATCATCCAGGAAGACTGGCTTATCTAGTATCAGATTCCAAAAGACTGGGTGGATGGGTAGGTCCACGATTCTTTCATCAAGAATAGCTCTTGCAAGAAGTGTTCCCGCACATCTGAAAATCAATTGAAATTTCTCAAAGTCTCTTCTCTTTTCAGGAGGGGCCTGTCTTCTCTTTGGTTTATTAGGATCAGGATACTTAAGGTCATAAGGGTCTATTGGGCTTGGGAACAGCTGATTTGAATCTGTATTTCTCCAAAGCAAATGCTCGGGATTCCTCAACTCGTTGGCAACAAGGGAATAGTATTCTAGGGTGGGACCAAGCCCTGTTCCTTCTTCATCTTGGAATTCGAATTCTAAAATTGCCTAGAAAATTAATTTATGTTAGGGTTGAATTGTACTTTCTTGTGGCCATAACTTTCCATATTAACGACAGAATTTTCGAGGATTCTATCTCTTGATACTTTGATTTTCTTCTTGGTTAATTTGCCAATTCTGGTGCTTTCTAGATCCTTTAGCTTGTTCTTATTAGCCTGGTAAATGTAGTAGAGAGCTCTGCTTATATGGAAGCCAGTATGTTTATAATAATGGTATTTAGTAGGGTAGTTTAGTAGGAAAGATGCATTCTCGCATATACTCTTGAACATATCAGGAATGACTCCAGCAGTCAGAGTCAGCGGATCTGTGACATACTTATCCACTATATTGCTAAACTTTTCATTGATGAAGTCCTGCTTAGTCAACACCTGTTCAAGTTTCACGAGCTCCCCATCTTTCTGATAGAGATCTAGCAACTCGCCCAAGCCACATTTGGATCTCAGGTCTATTAAGAGGCTATAGAAGGGTGAGGCTGGACTGAGGATCCTCCTGTCCATAGCAACGAGTTCCTTTATTAACATCATTAACTGTATGGTCTCTTTTAGGTTCTTGTCATCTGACTTTAAGTCAAAGAGGACTATATTGGAGAGGACTGTTTGAAGATATTGTTTGTAGTTAAGAATTAGGTTGTGGATTTTGGGGTCCTTAAGGTTGTTGAGGGGGGATAAAGGTTCTGGCTTCTTAGGAACCAATTTGTATTCTATAACAAGATCATCTGGAATGTAAGTTGACTGTCTGTTCTTGTATTTTGAAAGAATTTCATGCATTGTTTTGGTTTTGTCAACTTCCTCGCCTTTGATGAAGAACTTGATTTCCAAGTACTTTTTGAAGTTGACTTCCTTGCCAGTGTGTCGATCGACCCATTTCTTTCCACTTTTAACGAATTTACTCTCATGAGTGCCCTTGGTGACTGAGTGGCTCTTCTTCAAGGGAACCTGGCCTGGAGATTTTGTCTTAGGACTAAACATATGAATAATAATGAAGAAAATTTATACTTGTTAACAGGCACCTTGTTTACGCTGTTCTTCTTTCCTGAGCCTTCGCCACTAGAGTCATCCTCTTCGCTGGCATTGTCCTGAGAAGACTCGATCTTCTCTTTCAAGTAATCATTTCTTCCACTGTATATCCCTCCAAGAACGTCCTCTTTGGAGTTGAGCTTGTTGAGGAGATAATCTTCAATGACTTCGAGGGTTCCAAACTGTTCGACCGAAAGGACGAGCAATGGAAGTTCTTTAAACATGGCATCTTTGTACATATATAATTCCATTTGAGTGTCTGAGGCACCAGGGAACATATACTTTTCTTCTTCAATCTTAGTGCTCTTCTGCTTGGAAAGATTAGGACTTAATAATTTTTTCTTCTCTGGGGTTACGCTTGGAGATGTAGCCTTGAGTTCAGTAGGAATAAACTGAGCCTTGAACTTGATTCTTTGGGACAAGAATCTCAAATCTAGATAGTTATTACTGAGAAATGGTTTAGGAATACCTGAATTCAGAGAAACTTCATATTCTGTATAAGTTCTTGCCACATCAACAGAGAATTTATCTGAGTTGTTAATCATTTCATGCAAATTCTTCAGAAGATCCTGCATGAATATTTCCTTGGCTTCCCTGGTCTTTGGCTTCTTGAAATAGTACAAGAATGCAATAATTCTTCCTAAGATAGTTCTGCATTGCTGTTCAGAAAGTTCTATTGTAGGCTTCTCGTCTTTTGGATCTTTTATTTCATCCTTTGTGTCACTTCTAGGACTCCACTTGGTCTCTTCTTCCCTGAATTTATTCTTGGGCTTTCCAATACTTCCAGTTTGCTTTACAGTTGCGTTTTCCTCGACCATAGCTGTAGACGGCTTAGGGGCACTAACATTATCGAATAGGAACTTCAATAGATTTGAGAAAATCCTGCTAGACATAATTTCATGGGTCGTAATTCTTCCATGTTCGCTCAGAAGATTTATATATTTCTCAAAGCACGACTGACCAAATTCATTAGAGTTGGCCTGGCCCTTCTCGAAGGCCTCAGAGATCTCCTCAAGCTTGGAGACTATAGATGTAGCAATTTTATGGTTAGATTTATTCTTTTCGAGAATTTCATTGATTCTGGCGTAGACTCCTATAGCAAATGCTGCGACTTCCTTTCTGAGCTCAGTGAGCTTGTCAACAGGCTGAGTAACGGTGGTCTGAGGTTGGAATTGGGTGGCAGGGGATTTCTCATTGGCTATATCTTCATAATCTGCATCATCTTCTTCATCGATAAAATCTTCTTCAGCGAGAGGTTGTTTCTTGTTAAGACCGGTGATTAACTTTTGCTCTATGCTCTCACTTTTGGGAATGTTTTGAAGTGAGTGGATGGTTGTGCTCTTGTTACTGTTTTCTTCGCTCATGGATGACAACGTGGACTGGATTTTTGGCTGAGAGGTAGGCTTTGTGTTGCTCATAAATGGAGCTTGGTCAAACTCTCTCATTGATTTCATTTGGTTTATTAGAGCCTCGAGCTTCTGGCTTTCAGCTTCAATTTGACTGAGTTGAGAGAGGAAGTCCTTCGCCTGGCTTAGTCTTGCAAATGAGTTGGTAACCTGACGGAGACTTTCTAATGAATTGTATTTCTTTTGGATAATTGAATATGCTTCCAGCTTGACTACCTCCTCTGGAGATGAGATGTTCTTAACATAATCAATAATTCCTTCTCTGGTGAGCGAGATATATATTTCAGGGAATTTGACAATAACATTGTCAATAATTAATAAGGTAATAGCTGTAGCCATGATATCGTTGCCTCTTGTTAGCTTGGATAGGAATATGCATATTAACTGGAGATCTAGGTATTTTCTCAAGTCTTCAATCTCACTGAAGGAAATCATCTTTTCGAGACAGATGAGAACGATGTATTTGAATAAAGGTCCTGCATTAAGATCATATAGCTTGGGGAGCTTCATTCCGACTTTTTCTAAAATTTGTTGCATGATGTTTCTATTTTTCTAAACAATGAACAAAGTATCTTTTTAGTCTACCCTAAAGAGCTCAAGTCTCTGTTCCACATATGTATTCTCCATGATTTTGATTCCGATGTGTGCAGCAATTTTCCCTCTAAACGATTATTCATTTTGGGAAATTTTTTTACATTAAAGGATGAGGAGTTGCTCTCATTGCCAAAATTGAATTTATAAGAGAAATGGCTTCGTAGCCCACATTGGCAAATTGGGATTCTTTTCCCACTTGGGAATCCAAGATGATCAATAATCTATCAATACTATTCATAAGGCCTGATTTGAATGCTTCAAGGCAGAGCTCCAGGCTATAATAACAAAATTTATTCAGAGTCTTGAGAATATTTTCTATAGTGGGAATCTTGGCGACATCAAAACTTTCAACAATATTCGCTAGGATCTAGAGATGAAAATTCTAAAAGAAATTTTCTACTGCACAAAATGTCGTAGTGAGTTTGTCTTGGGCTATTGTTTCTAAATATTGCTTTTTCTTTTCATTTTCATGCTCAGGAATGACCCTGACAATTCTTTCAGCTAGCCTAGATATCATAGTGCATAGAAGGTCTTGTCGGCTAGGGTCGGCATTCTAAACAATCTTATAAAATAATACTAGCTAGTTACTGCATATTGCATTACTGCTGGAAGCATCGGAAGTATGTTATTTTTTATTGTGTCTTCTGTACTGATGAGTCTAAATATATTGGCGACTATATTCATAATGGATTTCTAAAGATTTAGACCCCAAAAAAAACCCTCCTACCTGAGTGGAAGCGACGAAAAAGTCAATCAGTGTCAGCATGATTTCCATTCCTCCAGCTTCAAGAATGCTGAGTCCATAATCGAAGGAAATTTTCTCAAGTGCCCTGATTGCTGCTTCTGCTACATCAATGTATTCGATATTTTGCATTTTCTGGCACAAGACCTCCACCCCACCACTATTCACAAGTACTCTACTTGACTGTGGCATTATATCAACAATCTGCGTTATAGAACTTGCTGCGTGGACTATAGGGAATTATTTTCGTAAAAATATAAATGATACGCATGATTTCTGGAATTCCTTCCATATGCAAGCAATTAACCAGCTCTGGGATTAGATAATCTAATTGGAATGAAGCCATATTTTCTTCTTGGGCCATCGAAAGCTCTGCTGAGAGTTGTGTCACTGCATCAAGAATTTTTATCTCGTCTTTGCTCTTCAGATCTGCGAGGATTTGCTTGAATCGCATGGCATTGTATTTATTTTCTGTGTTCATCAACTCTTCAATGAGGCGGTACTCTTCCTCGAGTTGTTTTGTATTTTTTCCAAAGGGAATATTAGATTTCATTTCGATAGGTGAAATATCGATTAAAGGAGTAATTAAAGATAAAGGTTGATTTTGTGATTTGATGTTGTCTCTTTTCGAATTCGATTGTTTCTGAGGTTGATTAGTTGGATTTTGTGGTAAAGAAGTGTTTGAAAGAGGCTGAGATTTTGTTCTAATAAATATTATAATCTGAACAGCACAGGAAAAATTAAACAATAAAGCACTTAAAAT
>Ga0065720_1019091_pt1 | contig 38511 bp, 21 predicted proteins | sample Thericmetagenome_FD_59107 | JGI IMG/M metagenome (GOLD analysis project Ga0065720, IMG submission 59107) | Thermophilic microbial communities from the Joint Bioenergy Institute, California, USA of rice/straw/compost enrichment - eDNA_2 v2... | ecosystem: Engineered > Solid waste > Grass >... | reverse complement strand
TTTTTGTTTTTTTTTTTTTTTTTGTTGTGACATATATATACTTGGTGCATGAGGTGTGGAAGGGTATAATTGGTTTACACTCTTTTTGATCCTTTCCGTTTTCTCTACTCCTGGGCTCCCGGGGAAGAGATTCTTAAGAAATGGTTGGCTGAAAATGACGGCTGGAGATATCAAGATGGGGTGGGACAAGTGGTTTGGTGTGGGACGCCTTCATTGCATTCATCAACCTCCATCGGTGCCACGATCTGGGGACGAACCAAGATAACACAGACGATAGACATTTCTTCTCTGCAAAGCACTTGTTGCATATTCATATACTTCACCGTCGCCCTTGTTTTCTCTTATTCTCTATATAATTTAATGGCATGCGAATTTCATGATACTGTGGTCACTAGAGGTTAAAGAGTCAGAAGTTGCAATGATGTTGAAGATCGGGGAGTGACAAGCGTGCCTTGAAGGACTGGGGTGTTTAGCTCTCACAAAGGTGCCCCCAAGCGCATGTGCCTGTGCCATCAAGTAGCATATATACTACTGAGAGGGTATACGCTAGTTCTCGGTCGGTATTTCAGGCATGGTATAATAACTTGATACATGAGCCAACAACTATCGTTACATATTTTGGAGTGAAGTCTTTACTAAGCACATCAGGATGCATACTCTGTATGGGATGGGCATCCGTTGTATCTTTTTGCTTACTTGCTGTGTTCACTCTCCGTAGCAACCGCCCTTCGGCTTTAACCCAAAGGGGTCAGCAGTGCGATTTTCGTTATGTGTTCCATTCTCTATATTTTTCTGATTCGTTGATCAAGTCCTGATTCCCATTCAGTTCCTGCTATTGACCTCATTCCCTTCTGGAGCTTCGAGCATTCTATCCATCGGTACGTTCAAGCTTACCTAGATATTCTTAGTCAAGCAGCGTTCTCAATCCTGGCCTATGTGTTAACTTTTCAAAACCTAATGAATTACCACCTCTGTTGAAGCCTATTTGGGCTAACAGATCACGGTCACGCGGTCGCGCGTGGAGGCGTGGCGAGCGCGTGCGCCCGGAGGGCAAGCACAGAGACTGGAGCTGTGCCAAGTGAAGATGTTACTGCTGAAGAAATCGTTTTGGAGTGGTGAGGATAATGGACACAATGTGATGGTTGGGTCAAATTGTAATGGTGTGCTGGCGTGAGGGGATTATATATTGATCATGACTCGTGGTTGCAACCTTATAGCAATATATCTACTAGCTGTACTGATCATGACGTATTGCCATGATATCAATGCAACATTAGAGCGTGCACGTGTTGCTCACTTGTTTCAATTTCAGCGGACGCTGACTGATCTCTCTCCCCTATAAACCCAGCCATGGCCACTCGCAAGGCTCTCGTTAACATTCGGTTTATGCATCTCTACTTAGGACTAATGGGCACCACCAAAGGTCGAGCTCCCCGGTCAAGATGTGCTTTTTTTTTTGGCTCATGTGGCTAGTGTTATTGTCTTTTATACATAAACAGAACAAAATTTCGTCAAGAGTCAACGAGTCAATGAATTTGTAATATAACAGGGTTGGCATAATAGGGTGTCATAGGCGATACATAACTCTCTACAATGCCTGACCCCCATATATTATTGACTTCAGTCTCATAACATCAGTCGAACAACAAACTCCCTTACTCCTGATCCCTCGTCATCCTTTTCACTTCACAACGGCTGCTCAAGCTTCATTAATGTCTCCATGATCGCCTCAGTCCTCATCTTACTCTTTACGGCTGCCATCCTGTCATACACGGTCTGCAATGGCAGAGCAGCTTTCCCAAGGGCGTCGTCCATCTGCAAAGATGGGGATGCACCACTTCGGAAGCTTTAGTTCTCATCCAGATGAACACGAGTACATGCATCCAGTTCAATCAGCAAAGCCTTGAGTTTAGCGACATGAAGATCTAACCAGTCGTCATCGTCGAGAGCTGCGTGAAGCTCACTGTCTTAATCTGTTTCTTCCAGAAATATACTTGTCGTTTCGTACCAACGCATAAACGAGCCAAGAGGCACAACACAGTGCCACGAGGCTGTCAACGTCGAGATACATGGCGAAGTGAGTCCTTCTTGACCTCTGCCGACAATTCGGTTGCTTCCTGATCGATCAAAGGCGAGGCATAGCCGTTGGCAAGAGAAACAATCTTTTCGAGTGTCTCCTCAGGGAGGGAGGAATCCTTCGAAGAAGTACTGCCGGAAACAGGCCTTCCGTAGGATCCTCCACTGGGACAAACTTGCCCGCCAGCGTTTCTCCTTGAGTTTGAGATAGGCAGAGTCGATTCCAATTCTTGATGCAGACTCGGTATCTGTGGTTGGGCGGAAGAGTGCGCAGAATGTCAGATAAAGTTCGGACTTGTCGAACATGGGAAGGTTCGGCGCGCTGAGGAACCGGCCAGCCAAGCAAAGGCCGAGTACTTGCGAGCACTCATAATGCATTAAAAGACGCGATGTCTATTGTAAAGCTTGCAATCTTTCGACTCGATTCAAGAAGTGCCAGGATATATAGGATCACGAGCCGCAGGAGGTCTAGGACGAAGCCTAACGATGTCCCCTTCGAGCCCCCAGTAACGAGCGCGGGCACAAAAAACTCTGGATACAGACACTTTGTTAGTAACCGCTTGATTAAACAGAATCCGGTATCAGGCATGCTCACTTGTCTGGCTCTGTAGCTCGTGGATTGTAACCCAGAGCATGAGCTGGGCTTTCCAATTCATTTTCATTTAAGTCAAGAGTTCCATACCCGGGCAGAACGGCGATATAATCCGATGAGTCGTCTATATCGCTTCTATCCCCTCATAATTAGGTGCTCTTGCACCGGTCGTGTCAATATATTCATTCGTAGTGCCATAGTCTTCAGTCGTCTCGTCTGAAAGGGAGCTTTCCGACGTCTGATGGCCCTCACACATTGGCTTCGAGTTGCTCGAACTCGCTGTCTGCCAGCCACGAGCTCATCGGGGGCTCACTACAGATGGCGCAAATTGCGTAGTTCTCGTGTTAGTCATTCCATTGCGGGATATGATGGTTCATGAGATTTCATGAACAAGGGGTTGAAAAATGTGGGTGTTAGGAGACTGCTATAGTACCAATTGGCGCCTTGTGCAGGTTTCAGCAATTATAAGATGCTTTTGGAATCGGTTGAAAAGTTGTACGTGGACCTGGAAACAAAACTGTAGTTACAGGCAATAAAAGTTGGAAAGAGGAGAAACTAAGGCAGCCAACAAGGGTGTCTCTCTGCCTTTATTGTTTCAAAAATCCTCGGTCCTTCATCCGGTCCTGAACGTTCATAGAGACAAGACCCGTGTGCCAATCCTTATTTTCATCCACTCTAGTAACACAATTGGAGCTTTAACTTGGTTATATGGTATGTCTAATCCTCAAAAAAATCGGATTTTTCGTTGTCAACCACCTTGTGTTTCATTTTTGAATTAGGAAAGAAGTAAACAGACTCCTGGTTAGTGGTGATTTGTGGACGATCACGTGAGCCACCCAACTCTCTCGACACCTAACCCACACTGGAACAATGCGGTGAGGCTGTGCTTTGGGAAGCCCTGTAGCCTGTGGTTCTTCAGTTGTGTCTCTATCGCTCTCCTGAACATCATCGCTAGCTCTAGCACTTGAAAAACCGTGGAAGGATCTTATCTTGACCTTTATCACTCTTTAACATTTGCTTCTTACGTTTAATAAGAAATCTGGGCCAAGTGCAAACAATGTGGGCTGACTTCCAACCTTAACTGCCAAGAAGCAAAGATGTTCAAACCAAATAGTTGGCAGCGCTTCGACGTCGACGGCTCTCTGTTGGTGCGTAAAGGACCCATGCGACGCGGTCTTGCAGGCGTACGCGCCTTGCCCCACCTCACTGCCGACATATCATAGGAAGCTCAGGGTTCAGGAGATGTTGTGTTTCCGGATTCATTTCTGTTTGAGTATAAAACATACCACTCTGTAATGAACAGCGTGTTTGTTTCGTTCATTTATGTTCTCTCGATGCTGCTGAGGGTAAGATCTTGAATTACGAGCATCATCAAGGACGGTTTTCGAAGCAAGCGGGGATGGAGCACATTGATTGGCAACGCCAACTGTACGTACAGGCAATGCTGCGCAGTATGCAAGGTATTCCGTTAAGCGCCAACTCCCTAAGCTAGTGCCCCGCAATCAGAGACTTGCTGCTTGTCGGCCAGCTCACCGCGAGGGCTCGGTTCTAGGATGCCGAACAGCTTGAGCCGGATATGTAATCTTTTTCTCCTCTCTCAAGCAGAACGGGCGCCGAGAAGATAACAATGTTGCTCCAGCACACAGCATTTGCAAGATGTTGCAAGGCAACACTCCCTTTCTACAATGTCAACGGCACAATATAGGTTGCCTGATGGAGGATTATAAGCAGGCGCTTGGAACTGCAGGCCTGCACCGTGGTCACTCAAGCGAGACCAATCCAAGCGGACATCACAAGATATCCTCCACTCTTCTGGCGGCTGCTTCAGCCTCCCATCATACAAAAACATGCGTCTCGCTTGGATACGTTCTCCAATGCTCGATTATCCCTCTGCATATGAAGGTGTTGTAACATCCTTCTCATATCAGCCCTTGCTCCACCATCGTATGTCGATTCCTGATTCCTTTTGTTTTCTTTTCTTTCTTTTCTTTTTTTCATGATTTCAGCCAATTTCTACCGTCTCCATCATGGATAAGCCAAGCAGTCTCAGTTTCCTTCGGAAGAAGGAAAAGTCAAAAGGCCGGCTATCCGTCAATCACGTCTCGCGTAGGCAATCTTTCGACCCGGAAGAGCTTGAAAAAATTCGTGCTTTGACGGCTAGCGACACGGCAGTTGAGGCTCAATCCAATGATTCAGATCTCGAGCATGCTGAGGAATTCGACCCAATTAATCCGGAGGGCATTACCCTTCTGCATATGCCCGAGGACCCTCAAACTCACAAAGTTGACATTATCTTCATCCATGGGCTTGGTGGAGGAAGCTACCGGACCTGGTCCTACAAAACAAAACCGGATAAATTTTGGCCTAAACTTTGGCTTCCCCGGGAAGTTCCAGAGGCTCGTATATTTACCTTTGGATATGATGCCAACGTCAACGTCTTACGAAAGGGCGATGATGTGTCCATCCTTGACTTCGCAAAAACCTTTCTCCAGCGCGTTAAACACTACCAGGAAGGGACAACACAAAGGTTTGGCCAAGTACCCATTATTGTTGTGGCGCATTCTATGGGTGGTTTGGTCTTCAAGCAAGCCTTTGTGCTTGGCCACATGGACCCGGCTTTTCACGACATTATTCCTATGTTCCGAGCTGTCCTATTCCTCGCGACTCCTCATCGAGGAAGCGATCTGGCCAAGGTCCTGAGTTTGTTCCTTTCATCTGGGAGAACATATGTTGAAGAGCTTATCCGAAAAAGTACTACGACCGACCAATTGCGGGAGAGTTTTCGCCATCTCGCCCCAAAGCTACGAATCATTTCCTTCTATGAAACGAAACCTACACCAATCGCTTTAGGGATTTCCACCATGATTGTTGAGAAAGACAACGCCATCCTAGACTACCCAGGGGAGGAGTCGATGATGCTTGCGGCAGATCATCATCAAGTTTGCAAGTTCAAGAGCACCAACGATAACAATTACCGGATAGTCATCGAGAAAATTCGCAGCGTCGTTATGCAGTTATCATCTGTACCAGCTCAAGCCGATACTGCAAACGTTCCTCACGGTGATCTCCAACAAAATCTAGATGCGGAACTCGAAGAAATAGCATATATGCTTGGCGTTGAGCATCACATTGGAACCCCAAAAGCTGATCCCGATCTGCTTTGCCGTATCTCAGAAAGGACAGATGGCACTTGTATCAACTTCCTCCACGATACCAGAGTCGAGAACTGGCTAAACACCGGCAAAACAGAGATACTCTGGGCTTACGCCCCTGCTGGAAGCGGCAAGTCGATGACATGTGCTTTTTTCACTGATTACCTTTTTCAAAATTATCAGCACTGTTCCTTCTTTTTCTTTAAATACGGGCAGAGGGCTCGACAGTCACCCCAGGATATGCTTCTCTCCCTGGCTTATCAGACTGCTCGTCAACTTCCTGAGTATCGTCGTGCCCTGCTCAATTTAGCAAAGTCAGGGTCCTCTAGGGCTCGTACACTAGCAAGCCTAGACTGGATGGCTATTCGGAGACAGCTGTTCACGGGATTTCTTGCTCCACTCAAGACAGCTGCTGATCTCTACTGGGTTGTTGACGGCGTTGATGAGGGGCTGTCCCGAGACCAAATTATGAGAGCTCTCACCGAAGTCGCGGCCGACTTCAAAGGCCCTGTCAAAGTTCACATTTTGGTCTCCAGTAGGCCATTGGAAGACATCAGACAAGTAATACGTGTGGCGAAGGCTCGAGAAGACAAGAAGAAGGATGGCATTATCATTGACGAAATGCCTTTCCCCGACAATCGAGATGACATTCGACGCACGGTGGATAATGAACTCGACTACCTCCCTTGCGACGAAGAAGAACATCCTACTTTGAAGCGCGACATCGTTGAGAGAATTGTCGATAGGGCGAACGGCAATTTTCTCTGGGCAAGGCTCGTCAGCGAGAAGATCGTGCTGGAATGTACCGACTATGCCGACATTGAACATATCCTTGATAAGACTCCGAGTGGCATGAGTGAGTTCTACGATCGCATGATGGAAGCTATTCAGAGGCTCAACAATAACAAGGGAAAAACTATGGCTGAGATCCTGCTTATATGGGCCACGTACTCGACAACTCCCATCTCATTTGATGGGCTTCGAGAGGCCTATCCTGACGTGTTTGGATCTAAGGATGGGAGCAAAACCTCAATGCTTCATCCGCGACATCAAATTGCTAAACTTTGCGGGCAGTTTGTTATTCTCGACCAATACAACCGAGTCTCGCTTGTTCACCACTCAGCCCGCGAATATCTCCAAAATACCACTCTTTGTCCATTCAACCTTTCGTCAAACCATGCCCACGAAAAACTCTTATTGAAATGCTTGGAAGCACTCTATAGCACGACGGGAAGGGGAAATCTTGCGCCCTCGAGATCCTCTAGCCTGGATATGTACGCTTCTCGATCATGGCCAGCACACCTCGATGGGTATACAACTAGCTTTGACCCCTCACAACCACTTACCAAAGTTAAGCGTTCCCTGAGTCAATTCTTTGGAGATGTAGAACGGTCGCCGCAATTTCCTCTTTCTTGGATTCGGTTCTTAGCTGAGACCGGTTACCTATGCGATCTCTCGGCTGCGTCTCGGGCGCTCAAAAAGTATGTCAAGGTACTCCAAGAAAAGGATGATGGTCCACTCAGTTCGATTAATCCTGATCGTTGCCATCTCTCTGTGTTGATGGCCTGGGCGGTGGATCTAATGGAGCTGCAAGCAAGGTTTCAGCATTATCTCTCGGAGCGTCCAACAACAATATTTACTTGCATCCCAGCTCTCTGCCCATCTTCTTCTGTCGTTCACCGAAGATTTGGCAACGGACCACCATCACGTCTGATCGTCAAGACAAGTGGGTCACTCAACAACGATTGGGAGAACTGCGTGGCATGTATCTGGCATGGGAAATATGACACGATCATGGCATTGGCTTGCTCCGAGGCCTACCTGGCAATGGCGTACATCCTTGATTCAAGAGACCACCAATTCAGGTCCTATCGGATGCAAGCCAGTTCAGCCGCTGTCATTATCCGGGACACTGGTCACTTCAATAAGACAATGGTTCTGGGTCTGTCTATGGATGGAGAGTTGCCCCCTTTGTGGGCACACTGGCGCCTTGTTTTCAACAAATCTGGCTCGCTTCTGGCATGTATCACATACTCAAGAACATATGTGTGGAAAGTATCGGACTGGTCACTCCAGCTGGCGGTGGAAATTCCAAATCAGTGGCGTGTTATGGACAACAATGGTGTCAGGGATGTGAAGTTCGACCAAAACGACAACTTGTTAATGGCAATGGTAGTTTCGGAATGCATTCGGATCAACGAGGATTCGGAAGAAGATGAAACTACAATCATGGACACACTTGTCATTCTTCGACTGCGCGTATATGGCCATACCCTTGATAAAACACCTTGCTGGGAGTTGTTAACATCGCCACCTTCTCATGCACGCTTCAAGTCGCAATGGCCCAGCAAGTCTGTCACCATAACCAGAGTACGGCTCAACGATGACTGCACTCAGGTCGCATACATTGTGAACAAAAATCGACTAGGATTATATGCCTTTGACCCCCAAGATAGCAAGGGCTACTCGGACTTTGAGAATCTAACCCCAGAGTCGGAAAACAGTTTTAGCAGCGAATATTACTTACCTATGCCTCATGATATCTTAGACTTATGCTGGGACCCTTCGGGCTCCACCATAACTGGGATTCTTTTTGATCAGGGGTGCATGATTTTCCAATGCACCCGTGCCCTTACAAGCTTTTCTTTGAAGGGACGGAAGTTCAACGTTCAAGATAAACCTCCTCGCAAGCTCGACATGCTCTGTGGCTCTTCCCATGGAATACATTACACGATATGCCTTTTGGATATCCACGACTCAGCTCTTGGCTCCTTGCGTGAGATTGACATCTTTGATCTTTCCTCTGCGAAGCTGATGCAGAAGTTTCAGCTAAAGAACTCGGGGAAAACACTTGCAGAATACGGTGCTTGTCTGGCACCAAATGGAACTAGACTGTACGAGAGTAATGAAGAGTATTGTTGCATTTGGGAGCCCGACTCCCTCAAAGGTCTCGATTGGTGGATTGAAAGTCTGGAGTCAAATGCCACCACCGGCTCCTCGAATCCTAACCTGCCTCTGCCCATCGGCAAATCCAGACTGTCATATCGAAATTTCGACCCGACACTCGAGAGGTCCGGGCGCTCTCCAACACGAGCGCACGTCTTGGAACCAATTCAACCTGCAAATGGTGGTCTCCTTGTTGCTCGCATTCGAGATTTGAGAGAAGTCAGGATATGGGACCCAAATTACGGAGACCTGGACCATGGATCTGAGTACAAGATTCCACTTCTTCCTTTCAACCGTGTTTCCCGTAAAGACAAGATGACAATTGGGACTCAATTGCCGTTTTACTGGGTAGCCCACATGCAGGCGGTCCGAGAAGGAGAATGGCAGCGTCTGTGCTTGATCTTCGTTGACCAGGGTCGGAACAAGGTTGCTCTTCAGTATGTGAGACTTCCTGGGACTACTGCCAATACCTCTATGATCACAGAGATCCAGGAACTACAGGCTGAGGCAATACACCTCCCTTTAACTCTCGATTATCGGCATACGAGGCAGTTTTTGATCAATAAGGAAGGAACTCGCTTGTTGATCCACCAAGATTATGTTACTCTGTTGTTATCCCTCCCCGATGGTACAATTCTGTCAAAACACGCAGTTGAGGAGGATGAAAACGTCAGGTATTCCGGATCGGGACTTGACTACTATGACTGGCACTGCTGGAAGCAGCACCCTTCAAAGCCAGAATGGTTGCTTCGTTTTTCTCCAAGCACTATCTCGGTTGTCTATTGGGATAATCTCGAGACCATCACGTCAACCCCCCTTGATCTTTCCAGTATCGCTGATAAAATACGTGAACATCATCAGACGGACCATCATTATCTCAAGATCAAGTATCATCTTCACCTTCTGGTCGATAACCATTGTTCGGACTTAGTACTTGTCACGATTAAACCCTGGATCTCCAAGCCTAAACAGTCCGATTCACAATCGGCTGAACTGACGCCTTTCTCTGAGTACACTCTCGACTACAACAGATACTATAACGTATTCATTCCCCTTGAGTTTGGACGCGCCATCATTCAACCTATTTTGTTTTCGAAAAACGCTCTTCAATCAACCCTCTACGAATCACCCCTGGGACTCCTGCCTGACGGACGTCTTGTCGTTCTTGATCAGCACTGTTGGGTGTGCACTGTGCCTTTACTTCCTCTTTGCTCCTCCTGTCAGGAACTTCCATCGGCTACTGCTAAGATAACACGTCACTTTTTCCTGCAGAGTAATTGGGTTGACGAACGGAATATTGGGTGGTTCAGGCTGTTGCCAGATGGCGGACTCCTCATCCCTGTAGGTGGCAAGAGCTGGGTTCCTGTTGGTGCTGATGTGGTATTTGTTGGATCTGGAATTAAATGACGCACAGTAACAAGTAGTATATCGTTTTGTTTCTCTTTTGATATCTCATACCGAGTTCTGTGAGCCTTCTGATCATAAATGGTATCATCATCATCTTACACCATGCTGGTTCTTAACGTTGTTGATTTCTCAAGCAGTAACAGCCGAGGATTGATACTGGAGCCAGAAAAATGAAAAGAGTATTTGTGTAGTCTTTTGGGGGAAAGAAAAGAGGCTCTGGACAGTAGTCAAGATGGAAGCCAAAGGAGATTTACGTGTTATGCCACGTGAGTAAAGCGATCCAACGATGTTACTTTGCAATTTCTGCCACGGTTTATGAATGCATACATCTGTTATTGACGTATTTGCTTACAATCATCGGCTGTGGTCATTTAACACTATTATGATCTAAATGTACAAACAGTTACTGTACTCCATCCTCATAGCCATCCTCCTTTGCATACTAGCCACTGCCACATCCCTCGGTTATGATCCCTATATCCGGCTCCCATGAACCAGAGTCGTCAGTTCCACGCGACTTTACTCAAAAGAACTTCTTTTCTACGCTCTATGAGGACACTTTAGGCTATCCTTTTTTTTTCAGGATACAAGCCTCTGTAACATCCCCTCTGGCAATCATTCGAGGTGCTCTCCCTTCCATCAGCCAAAACATTCGTCCACTAAGCATGCCAACTCGTCACCCGGGTCACCTATCCTCCAGTTTGCTGCTCGAGCTTACCAAGGTCTGCGGTAATCTAGGCTATAGGCTTCTTAGAAATAGCCAGCATGAGTATTTGTGTCAAAATGATATGGCAACTTAGGAGGCACCAGGAAGGAGCTGGAGCAGATTGTAAAGAGTAATTGGTGAAGTTGACACCATACAGCTCGAGATAAGCTTGCTGCATGTGTTGCTAAAATAAAGAAACCCAAACTGCCCTTCAACTCTCGCACAGAGGGATCCATGATTAGACTCAGTACAGTCCTCCTTAGACTTTCCATCCAGATTATTCGCTTTAGCTCTTCTCGACATTCTCCTTGACCTCGACTGCAGCCTCTGCGTCATCTTCTAGAGATTTAGGAGCCTCGGTAACCCCAAAGAGTTTGTCCATTTGTTCCAGACTGACACCCTTGGTTTCGGGGATGAAGAACCATACGAAAATGCCCATGATCCAGCCGAAAGTGCCGAACAGGAAGAACATGCCCTAAAGCACATGTCAGCTCTTGATGTTACAGGAAAATCAAACTTCACGTACGTAACCAGCCGTGCCCATGGTGACCTGCATCGTCAGCACAGTTCGAGCGATGATGAAGTTGAAGAGCCACTGGGTAGCAGCTCCCATAGCGACATTTAGGGCACGCAGACGGGCAGTTGGAATTTCACTGTGAGTCATGTTAGCATATGATGCTGAAAGAAATCAAAAGGGGTGAGCTAAACGTACGATACAAGAATCCAGCACACTGGGCCCCAGCCGAACTGGAAAAATACAGCCCACAGGTAGATGAGCACAATGGCAACGTAGCCGAAGGCAGAGATCTAGTGAAAGCCGTCGTTAGACATTTTTAAATGTTCAATAGAACAAGGACGGCCGATTTCATAGCAGCACATACCGGTTTTCCTTCTTGCGGAGGCTCTGTCTTCCCGTAAGCACCAACAATGTACATGGAGATGGCCTGAGCAGCGCTTGTCCACAGCAAACTCCAGCGACGTCCAAGGGAATCAGCGGCGAACACCAGGAACACAAAGCATCCGACCACTTTGACGATGCCATAAACGCCAGTGGCGAAGAGTTGCACTGAGGTTCCAGTCATGCCAAGGCCTTTGAAGATCTGAGGGGCGTAGTAGTTCTTCAAGGATGTTAGTGAGGATCGACAGGGGCTGTCCAAGGCGAGGCTCATGGCTTACAATGGCATTGACACCAGTCATTTGCTGCCAAATCATGAGGAAGATACTGATAATAGCACGCTTCCGATTACCTGGCACCAGCCACATCTCCTTGAGCAGAGTCTTAGTGCTGGCTTCACCAATAAGTCGCCGCTCGTTCTCAAGCTGTTGAGCCATCTCTTGGATTTCGTTTTGGACATAGCTATGGTCAGGGGGAAGACTGTTTCTTAAAGTTAGTCGTGGGGTAGACACGCAGTCTTAAGAGTTCGCCTACGCTCTTAGCTTCGAGATAATCCTTGTAGTCTCTTCCCAGTTGTCTTGCTTGGCGGTCCAACGAGGGCTCTCGGGCACCATGAACATAAAAAAGATTAGGAGACTGCTCTCAAAGTCAATGCCATGCTTGCGAGAGGGATGTGGGGCTGGGACTCTTACACAGCCGGGAGAGCTTGGAGGGCGAGAGGAACTACGTAAGTAGCAGCGCCTTTGAAGTGTTGCAGCGCACCATAGTTAATCCAAAACGAGATCATGACACCAGTGACGATGAAGAGCTGATAGAAGGCTTCAAGGGGTCAGCAACAAGAGCAGTCATCTAGTGAAAAACAAAACTACTCACCAGTCAAGCCACCACGAATGGCACGAGGAGCGCATTCAGACACGTAGAGGGGAGTCAACATGGACGCAGCACCGACTCCAAGGCCAGCCACGAAGCGGCCAACATACATGGCAGCAAGGCTGCCATTTCCAGCGGAGCCGGCTTGCAGAATGACGCCCACGGTGGTGATAGCGCCAGTGCCGATGAGAGCCCAACGTCGTCCCCATTTGTCTGTCAGCCATGGAGTGATGAAGCAGGCGAGGAAGCATCCAGCTTGGAGAGTTGATGCGACTGGAGAGTTCATTAGTGCTGCTGGCATCCAGATGGCGTATTGGATTGGTTTCGCTTACTGTTTTGTGACATATTGGCCTTTCCTTTGTCATTGTAGTCCTTAAACCCATACTTTTCTTGCATTGCCGGCATGGCAAGAACGCCACCGATCGTTCCAACACTGTAAAACAAGTACGTTAGCATAGATAGCCACAAATAACGGCGGACAATGGATGCGATCCATACTCCCAGCCGAAGAGCATGCCACCAAAGCTAGCGAAAGTGTTAGTCCGACTAGACTTTTGGAGATTTTGGTGAGCTTCATCATTCTCACCATGCTATTCAAGTTAGTTGTTCGTTGGTAACACTTTGATGCCGCAAGGGAGGTTAATTGAAGCTTACCAGCCCAGACCAAGGCAAAAACCCTCCATCCATAGATCTCTACAGGGCTGCCAATCCTAGTTAGCAGCCGATTCCCAGAACGTTGACTGCATCACTGACTCTTGTTTCATGGCGTCATTGCGAATGATCGCCTTCAAGATCTTGGCCGTGATGGCCATTTTGATTGTATCTTTGTCTTTACTCCTTGAGAGCTGGACAGCTGGGCTGCGGTAGGCACCAGGGAGAACCGAGGAACTCTAACTCTGGCTGACAGACAGACCTTGTACCACCATAAGATGGGAGAGAAGGAGGAGAATACTTCAAGGCACAAGAGGGAAAAGAGGCTGCAGGTTGAACAGTATCATATTGTAGCAGCGGGGGATGCACCGATCCGGCAAGGTCCCGGGGTAATATGGCAAAAAGGACAGAATGCTACCCATGACGGACACGGATTCAACCCCGCGCTCCAGGTGGCCGGGACTGATGACGGGACGAATGGTAGAGATAGGACCAATGGAGAAACATAAGCCGTGGTATCCGGTTTAGGGTGTTGAGGTCTGGGGAAAATCCGGGGTTAACGTGGAGATGGACATCCTTGGGGTAGCAAATCTGTTTATTATGACAAGGGGTTCGATCGCGGAGAAACATGAGAAATCGACATGACCAGATCGGCCGTAGAGACACCTGTCTCGAAACATTCTCGCTGTTGCTATCTGCTCCTATTGTCAACCAACAGTCAATAAGATTGGCAACCATTTTGCATTCTTCCCGACTTCGCGATGTATTTCTGCCATTGTCCCGGAGTTTGGTTCTGGTTGTGGGATGTGGCTGCAGATGAACTTGCATGTCCGGAACTACTAAACATGCATAAAAACGGCGAAAACACTGGTTGCCCAGCCGTAGATAAAGGAGATGCGGCTCGCTTAGAAAGATCCCGGGCCGATGCCACTATAAGGCTTGGGACAGAGAGACCACATGATCCGTGAGCCTCAGAGTTTGGTACACGTTCACAACTGATCAGGCATGACAAGAAGGCGGGAGCTGCCACAGTTCCTTCCTTAATGATGAAGTGGTGCAACCGGCTGCATGGCTTGTTGATTGCTCACCTACGATATAACTATCCACCTCTAAAAGTACGCAACAATGATGTGTTAAGAATACTATCACGTCTCATGCGATGTCCAGGGCTCTATAAGTGAAGTAACAAAGGGTATGCTTAGGACCCTAAACGATTACAAAGTCATGTACACCAGATACACCACAAATTCATCGGTGAGCCAATGGACCAGCCCTCCGCTTCTCCAAGGGTAACTTGGGAACCAAACTCATTTAAATAACTCCAACTCCGACACCAGCTTCCGATGCTCTTATGCACACATTGCAATCTTCAATCCATGATCAAAGTTCCCATTTTTTCAGGGATATCGGGCTTTAAAACCCGCCAGAGCCTCACAGACCAAGGGGAATCGGCTCTGATGACCGTTATGTGGCCAAGAATTCGCCGCAAGGACGCGCTCGTTCTTTCAAATTTGCTTGAAAACCCAGCTGAAACTCGCTCACATAACAACCTACTCAATAATTAGTAACCTTCAGCAGATCCTAGGGAATCTAAGGGTGTAAAACTTACGCAATCGTTCTCCGACTTGCCCTGAGGAATACCCATCTCCTCGAAAGTTGCCGGGCCCTGACCGAATGTCTTTCCATCGGGATGGGTCAAATCTGGGGCAGGCCTCTTGCCACCAGCAGAAGCGGCGGCAGCAGGACGCGGCTGTGGCTGTTTCTGAGCCGTTGGATTGGCACCAGGCGATGCTTGGGCACCAGGAATCGGTGAGCCAGGGATAGGACTGGGACGCAAGCCAGGACTGGGGGGAGCGGGCCCAGCAGCAGGTGGAGCGCTGGGCGCACGACCGGGTGGCCCGCCAGATGTGGGTGGACGGAGACTGTTGTTGGGAAGACGACCTCCGGGAGGGGGTCCGGCGCCGAAGCGATCCTGGCCGCCGGCAGGACCATACATATCGCTGACCGGCCGCTGATTATTGGGGCGCGGTTCACGACCTGGAGAGCCTCCAGGTCCTTGCTGATAGTAGGGACCAGAAGCAGGCGGGCTGTGAGGAGGGTGTGGTTGGTTTGGGTTCGGCTTCTGGAGCCGTGCACGGCCATCAACTGGCAGACGGTCGTTTGAAGGATATGGTGGTTGTCCTGACATGGGACGACCACGGCCAGCGCCAGGACCTGCTCCAGGGCCAGGCTGTAAGCCATGATTAGACAAAGGACGGATGCCAAAGGCACTGCCGGGCCGGTCGGCATGGGGACCAGGACCGGGGGTAAGATGAGGACCCGAATTCATAGGTGGGCCATGCATATCGTCCGGGTAAGGCGCGGCAGACTTCGACCTGACATTCAGCGGAGGAGGTTGCGGTTGGTCATCGACAGGATAAGGAGCTGCCGACTTAGGGCGCGCTGCAAGGTTTCCGTCGATGTTGAGGGTAAAAGCAGGAGGTCTTGGTGTTGGATCTGGGAAGTCAATACCTGCCAAAAGTGTTAGCCACCGTTGCTCACGGGTCTGCTGCTGGTCGTGAACCATACCTCCAGGGGGGATAGCATCCTCGTTCACCGTTGGCATGACATCAGCTTGCCTTGCAAACCGGTCAGGACGCTTCCCACGCTGTGAACCGTGTTGAGATTTGATGCGAGTGAGCGTTGTCGTCTCGTGGTCCTTCTTGGTCAGCGTCTTAGACTGGTTCAAGGACTCGAGTCGCTCTTTTGCGTCCTTGTTGCCATGTTCCGCAGCGAGCTCGTACCACCTCCGTGCCTCCCGAAGGTCTTTGGCCACATGGATGCCGATTTCGTAATAGTACCCCATCGCAAACTCGCCAGTCGCCAGTCCCGCCAGCGCGGCCTCATGTGCATACTTGAAAGCCAGTTGCTCGTTCTTGGGGAACAAGTCTTCGTATCCGAAGAGAAACCATCGGCTTACACCGAGGGCAGCCTCTGGCTGGCCTTGACGAGCAGCCAGGCCATAGTAATGCAGTGAGTATGCCGGGTTGAAGTCGCACCCGAGCTGACTGAGCTCGTATGCCTGGCCCATCTTAAGCTGAGCCTTGGAAAAGGAGAGATATGCTGCCTTCTCAATATACTGGCGGGCAACGCTCAGATCGTAAGGCAAGAGGTGCTCCGGAATATTGATGTCGGGAAGCTCTCGAGCGATCAGCATGCCGTAGACATAGGCGCCCTGGGGCGCATCTTCATCAGCTGTATCGGCAGCCTTCTGGATTAGGTCAAGACCCTGCAGAAAATCCCGCTGGTAGCCGTGTTGACCCATGAGGTGCATCATGCCCATCCGGTAGTGAGAGGCCGAGTCGCCCATCTGTACGCCCAGCATGTAATGCTTAATCGCGTTCGGGATGTCGTTGGAGTTCTCGTAAAGCATGCCCATTCGGTATTCTGCTCTTCCATTTCCATTCTCTGCCGCTCTCTTATACAGGGAATAGGCCTCGCGCTTGTTCTCGCGATAACCAAACTTGCCGAACTCGAGCCATTTTCCTTTCAGGAAAGTCGCCTCGGGATGGTCTTGCTGGGCCAGGTACTCGAGAATGTTGATGGCGTCGATTCGCAGCTCATGCTCGGTCTTGGGCGTCGGCGGGCGATCTTTCGGGTCCCTTCCTTCCCGCTTCAGCTCCCTCGCCTGGGCATCCTGGGCGATGTCGACCCAAAGGAGGACATCGCGAGCCCAAGTCACTTGCATCGACACATTGTTGGAATGGAGAACCAGGTCTCGGGCCTGCCATAAAATTTGCTCTTTCTCTTCGTCGCTGGGCGGGATGTTTTCTCCCTTAACCTTGGGAAACGGGGAGAACGACGGCGCGTCCATGGCAGTGGAGTTGGCGGTGTTGGTCTGAAAGGCTTTGAAGCTGTCGCAAAGGCATTTGCGCGGTCAGTTGAAAATGATCCACTCCAGGGAAGGGGTACCCAATCATGTTCAGGGGTCGGTGGCGCCGCCGCTGAGCGAATGTACTTACTACGTCTGCTGTTCGTCCCGGTAGCTTTCGTTGCCGTCGCGATTGAGTTCGGTCTCGCGAGCTCCAAGTTCCAGGCGCTGAATGCCCTCCTGCAAGTCCTGAGGAACCTCAGGCATCACCCTACGGCCAACACAACTGACGTCAGCCTTTTGCGTTCCAGACGCTTTCCAGCCTTACCGTGCGAGCTGCAGTCGAGCCTCATCCAATCCTCCTCATTTGTTGGTGGCCATGCGCATATGTACTAATCTATCGGCGGGGTATTTTGGGGAAGCAAGCCTGGGGGGTCGTCATCAACTCACCTCTGAGGGGCGGGCGCAATGACTTCGGGCATATAGTAGTCATCGTAGCCCCCAGGTACAAAAGTTGCGCCAAGTTGGGGCATATCGTCAAAGGAACCTTCGCGTGCTGATTGACCCGGGCCTGCAAAAAGTCACCAACAACAAGAGAGAGTCAGCCCCGATGTGTGCCAACGAGGATAATACCCCACGAAGGAAAAGTTAAGGACTGCCAGCTCCCCCTCAAACAACCAATAAGTTTCACAGGTGCCGAGATTACTCGAGATGGCGAGGTGGACCCAACCAACAGGGCAGTGCAGAGGGGCGCCAAGCCAAGAAGAAACAACTTTGGGCGTCGTCGGGCAGCTGTGCGCTTTCAGCCGTGCAGAGCTAAGTCCAAAGGTTGTTTCGATATAGTCGAGAAATGGTAGATAGGTGTTTTGTACTGAAGTTGGTGCTAGCCCGGGGTTTTGAGAAAGAAAACAGCTCCAGAACAGAAGTGCGATGAACCGGCTTAGATCAAATAAGCAATCACATGGACTCCATCAGTCGACAGGCAGACTCAAGGAGCGACGGTATAAGCCACCTCGTTATATGTAACCCGCTCGGATGACCATCAACCGCACGAGCCGAGAAGCCTGCTGTGGGAAAGATGATTTTGTGTGGGTCAAACAGACAAAAGTGGTCTGGTTGTCGCCTCGATTTTTCAAGCCCCTTCAAGGCCTGTAGGATAGAAATCATTCGCCTTCTGTTCTCTGCTTTCTCGGCGGATTTGTTTTTGGCTTTGGTTTCCCCCTACGTCATTGCAATAGCGTCCAGCTTTGCAACAGCTTGCATTGTTGGATGTGCTCCAGTGTGCAATGTACTGTTGCGTACCCCTCCAAACTTTCTGCTGGGCCCCACCAATACCCCTGCTTTGTTGAATCGCCAAGTATCGGCCGATATGCAATTCACCATCACATTCCACATCAGAGCCAGATGAAATGGTTCACGTACCTTGTAGATATGGCTTGGGAGGATACCCTGCTGAAATATCAGGGCGATAGGCGCCTTCACCATTTTGGCCATGGGTGTGCCCTGGGGTTGCTATGTTGCTTTGGTAAGTCATGTTGCGCTCGGCGGTAGTGAGGTTGATTCGCGAAGCGTCCTGGTTCAGACGGAGTATTCGCGGGATAGCTGTGCTGCTCAAAGGAATAAACGATATGCTGTGGTTGTCGAGACTTTGTAATTTCTCAATACGAAGAATATCACCACGGCATCAATAGCATACGTTCAGTGGTAGAGAGATGAAACCGGGATGATTTGGAGGCGAGCGTGAGGTTGAAGGGACGTGTCGAAAGCCTTGTTATCTCATGAAGCCGACGAGATTCGAGCATTAAAAGCTAAAGGAAGGAGCGAGAGGGCTGAGATTGGGTAAGGTTGGGTTTTTGGTTTTTAGTCGAGATAGCACATCCCTTATCCAAGTAGATTTATAGGTCGGTATTGTGAAAGAGTAATGGGCCCCTTGCTGTTCGTGTATTGACATGTGTGATCACCAGCTATGCTCAGGGAATGGGTAAGACAGCTCAAACATGACCTATATTAGGAAATGGATTGTTCTCATATGGAACGACGGAGCAGTTTTGCAGGGGTACAAGCATGCTCCGATAACTACCATATCTCCGAGCACAGCCATATTGCCAAAGCTTGAGACGACAAGGTTAATGTGCTCAAAGATAACGACGGTACTTGGATATCTCAGAGGGCTAGGGTGTACAAACTAACTCTCATTGAATTGATTAATTTGTAGCCATCATAAAGCCCGGAATTTGCGACGAAATATCATAGCAGTGTTCTACGGAAAATACCAGCGATCACCCAGCGACTGATTTACATTACACTTCTGTCAAGTTCACCTCTCGGAAAGAAACGAGTGCGTAAGGTGGACGCATGCACATACTCAGTCCCTAGCTGGGCTCTGTATCATGCCCCTGGGCACGGGCAGCATCGCCACAACTTCCAGCTTGCCGAATGGCGTTAAAAGATCCCAAGAGCCCAATAGCGCTTAACTCAGCCTCTTCCTCTCGTTTCGCCGAGATTCCGCCCCAGCAAAGAGAGAAAGCAGTATAGCAGAGACCTCTGTGTGTTGGAATGTTACTCACTTAGTCAAAATTCCATAGAGTGTTTTCCCTATTTATGATATTGTCTTCTCAAGGAGACATGGATTACCGCTCAGGGTAGAGTCTTTCCATGATCATCAGCTTGTGCTTGAATATATAACTCTTAATTGTAACAGAAACTATACAGCTTCATTGTGTGTACTTGCTTCGAATGTCACTAGCAATAGCAGTAACTACTGAGGCATTGGGCTGGAAGATGTAGACTTGATTGCGGCCGACCCAGAAGTTATGGTCGCTGCTGGGCTGCAGCCGTGGGTGGCGTGTTGAATGTATTCCCCTCGTAAAGGTGGGTACCTGGGTAGTACGGAGTTTATGCTAAAATGTTACTCGTCTGTCCAAAAGATCGAGCTGATAGAAGTAAGCTAAGAGATATTTGCTTCGAAATACGGAAAGAATGCATCGAGAAGTACATTTAATACATTTTGAAAAATCTGCTTCCTTAAACTTTTAGGCGCGAGAATATGAAGGTGGTGAAACTGAGCCATGCTGTATTTGCCCTATCGTGTGAAACGCTGCTGGCAAGCGCGCGGTTACGTAAGGTACGTTACCTGCCAACCAGGACGTCGAGCTTGGCGCCAACGCTGCGCGTGTGGGGCAGGTATCACCTACTTGACCGAATCGCTGAGAGCTGTAAGCGTCAGCTCTCTTCAGCCTGGGATCCATCGCAGAGGGCTGCAACAACAGCCTCGCATCATAGTCACTTCCATTTATTCACCAACATCTTACAAGCCAACTTTTCCGGCAGCGACACGCTTCTTCCATCCATCGCGCATCTATTTGACCAACCTTCATACCCACTCGCCGCATCCACGAGATCCAGCAACTGGGGATTGCAACAAGACCAACTTGTGGCAGCTGCTCGACTTTAACGCCTCCTTCACCGAGAATACTTGCCCAACTGCAATCCAGATATGACCCAAACCGCAGCGATGGCGGAAAAAGAGCTGACAAAGATATACAATCAACTGAAGGCGAACCACGCGGCTCGTGCTAGCGGCACTTCTCTCCCCCCGAAGGAAGTTCTCAAGCTCGCCAACGATGGACAATTGCGTGTGGCAAGGCTGGGCGGCATGAACGTGACGGCTCTCCCACCGCACCTTCTGACACAGGCTCGTCTCATCTACGAGCAGGGAGCGCTAGCGGCGCTTGAACTAGGAGACAGCTACAAGTTCAAAGGCTTCGTGGAGAAGGTGAAGCCAATCTACGAATGGCAAATGGGCTTGAAGGAAGATGTAGGGGATATGAACAAGATCATGGCGCTATATCTGCTGTACCTCTTGACGAAACAAGAATACAGCGAGTTCCATATTCAGCTGGAGTGGCTGCACACCTGGAAGATCGACTACGAGGCAGATCGGTTCCTGGCATACCCAATTAAGATGGAGCAATGGATCCATTTGGGAGGGCAGGACATTGTGTGGAAGGCGATGAAGGAAGGACAGGTGCCATCCAAAGAGTTCAACGCTTTTACTCCTGTACGAAACACCTCTTCCTGCCCCGTCGAACATGCTTCTCCAGAGATAAGCTTGCTGACAATCTTGACCTTCCACAGTTCTTCAAGAGCTTGGTTCGCTCCGAATCTGCGGAATCTTCTGAACTCGCCTATGAAGAGCCGATCTCCATCGCCTCAGCCAAGGCTCTGCTCTTCCTCGAATCTGAGGGCGCTGTTGTAGACTTTGCGCGCGCGCGTGGCTGGCTGGTGAAAGATGGCTTCGTCTATCCCTCGCCGCCAAAGCAAGGAGACGACGGTCCGAAGGCTGATTACCGTGGAGTCCTGGAGAATATGTTACATTATGTTTTGCAGTTGGAGACGATTGTGTAAAGGAGTTGCTAGTTGCAAGAGAAAGAAGACGTTATTAGCGTCGGTCATGTTGGGCAGGTAGAGGACAGGACATATATGGTTGCGTATACGATAATTCATGGATGCCGCCAAGGCAATCCACAACATGCATGAGCAATCGCCCTCTGAGGAGCTCCTTACCGATGGATCGTCATGCACTCAAAACGCTGCACAAGTTGGGTTGGGCCCCAGGCGAACAGTTCGAAGAAAACGGTAAACGCTCAAAAGCTGACATCTTGTAATTCATTACCCTATATGATCTTGCCACCATTCTGGCCCCCCTTTCCCTTTATAGCATTTACTCGTGAGGGAAATTAAGCAAACAGCTTCAATCCGCTACCATGCTTGCCCACCTCGCACACCTCGCAAACGACGCACACAGTACCTTTGTACTTGGTGTGGTACTTGGCGCCGTCGAACGCGCATTCTTCGTAGGCCGTGCCGCTGTAGATGGGAGTGTGGCTGGCTGCGCAGATTTCGAACTCGGCAAACTGGTCGAACTCGATCTCGACCGCATCATGAGGGTTGCGCTCGCACTGCGCCTTGGTTTTACGGGCCTGAAGGATTGTTAGTTTCTTGGGTTTGAACATAACGACGGGAGGATGCAACTCACACTCTCCAGAAATTTGGCCACCACGCCGTTCGCCAATATCCTGTTGGCGAAGCTCAACGCCGAGTTGTAGTTCTTGTTGCGCATAGCCCAGTTCATGGCACTGAGCAGCGTTAGCTGGCGATGCAGCACCTCAATCTTGGGGATTGTGAAGTAAGCCGAGAGCTCCAGGCTCCTCTTGAGGAGCTGAGGATCTTTGCTGACGACGTCCTGAGGACCGAGAGCCCTTCTCCCGAGCTCGATGGACATGGCCACGACGTATTCGCGAGCAGAGGTAATGAGTTTCCTGGCCTCAGCCACTTCGTTCTCGCTGCCCACAGCATTGATGAGCACGGCGTGAAGGATACCCTTGAAAATCTTGAGACCATCCTCCAGCTTATTGGCCTTCATGGCCTCATAGCCGCGTTGTAAGTCATTAGCGGCAAGGTATTCCAGATCTCTCGGGATAATCGGAAAGACGTTCCGAGGATCTGTCTCCTCAACAGTCCGTCTCACATAATTGATAAGCGGAGGGAGACCTGCGGACGCAGGCAGATATGTCTTGGAGGCTTGGTAAACCTCCAAAAACCGAGGCTTGAGGGGTGCAAAGTTGACTGCACCAACCTGGCGGTTGAGGAGTTGCATGGCAGTCTCAAATGAGCCTGCGGCGACGTGATCGACTGCAAGCGGCGAATTGCGGGCCCACAGGTCAGCTTCGCTGCTGGCAGCACCGCCGGTCTCAGCTCCGTCAACAGTAACGATAGCCTCCTCCACCTCGGCGACGATGTCATCACCTATATCCCAACCGGCAGTATCCCCGTCCTCATCGACATTGGCAATGAGATCCCGCTTGCCAACAGCTTCTTCCTCACCTTCCTCAACATTAGCAGCGGCGCGCTCATCCTCTAACGTCAAGGCCTCAACCTGGCCAAGAAGGGCCTGCTCAAAGACGGATTGGGATGTTGCCTTAGTTGGCCAGTTCGCCTTGTACGTCGGCACCACAGGCTTAGGGGGTGTAAGGGGCTCGCCAAAAGTAGGGAGGTTGAGTTGCTCCTCGGTGAGACCAGTGGCCTCGAGGATGGCTTGGCATTCTTCCTCCAGTCCGTTGGATTTGGCTGTCATATACGCGAGAGGATCTGCAACAGGTTAGCGGAGGCTTATTTCAGGTGAGGTTTGGAACACTTACAGAGGTCGATCTCCTTGAACATCTGGATCCGATCCTGAACGTCCCCGAGGTAAATGGAGTTCTGGAACCTTGACGTAACATCCCCGCGGTGCTCTGCGATTCTGGCCATCCTAGCCAGCTTGGAGTTGTCACCGGTGGTAAGGTAGAGGAACGACAGCTTATCAAAGTGCTTGAGTTTCTGGTAGCACATCTCCACAATGCTATGGTTGCCGTGAGCAAGAGCCTCAGTGCTTAACCTGGTCCAGAGCTTAGGACGGTCCAGTTCCTTGGCAACTTCCAGCGCAACTTCGAGGTTGCCGCACTCAATGGCGAGCTCGAAGCGCGTAGCCGGGTCTTGCACGAACTGGAGAGCAATCTCCGGATAACCCTTCTTCTGCAGGTAAGCAATAATAGATTGGCCAACCAAACTTGAATTTTGGATAATGTGAAGCATTTCTTCGTAATTCCGCTTGACAAGAGCTAGCTTGAAACGGTATTCCGTCGGATCAATCTGAAGAATTCGGGGCTTAGCAGCGCGGTCAAGGCAGTAGACATTACGACCCTTGACACGGACGAGATAAACTGTCTGGTCAAGGGTGCGGACAATGCCGGTGTCGCCATTGAGCAAGGTATATTTGACGTGATTCAAGGTCGAGTAGAGAAGAACACCCGCATCATCCCAGGTGGCGCTCTTGATCCGGATGGTCTCATGCAAACTGCTAACTTGCTCGAGGTTCTTGGTGACAATGGTCACGTTGTGCTTGCTGAGAAGAGCAGCATACAGGCCATCATTGGACCACACCACATACTTGACGCCGTTCACTGCAAGTTCTGCCGTCGTCTTCTTTTGCTGGATGTCGTACAGATAAACAACCGTCGGGGTAAGGATGAGAAGGTTGCCGGTGCCACCAAAATAAATGTCGGTAGTACCAATGGGCGGCTTGAATGACCTTGTTGTGTTGTTGCTTAAATCCTTAATGTCGATAGTCTGGGTAGAGGTGTTCAAGACAGCGAAGCGATTGCGAGCAACGAAGACGGCCGAGTTGCCCTGTCCACGCTTAGATTCTGTTGGCTCGATGGCACCAGACCCGTCACGAGGAAGGTTGATGAGCTCGTAAACTCCGCCATCTGCAGAGGACGTAACCAACACGGACCGCTCGGCTGGGTTGTAGGAGAGTGTGCGAGGGGGGACCCAAGGGCTGCCAAGCTTCTTGAGCGAGAGGAGAGTCGGGCTTTCAATATTCTTCTGGAAATCGTAAGACTTCACACATTTATCCTTAGTGATGTAGAATAGAGTGTTTTGATAAACGGCCGACGCTGGTCTCTCGCGTTCAAGCTTAAACACCATGACACCACTATTTCTCGATGTTAGAAGGGCTGCAAAAGAGGGGTGTCCGGACACTCACTTATCATGGCCAGCAGCGAAAAGGTTGATCTCAGGGTGAGCAGCAATAACCCAGAACCTGTCGCTCTCACGCTTGAACGTATTGACTGCTGTCCGCTTATTCAAGTCCCAGACCCGGATGGTCTTGTCTTCGCCAACAGAGAGAATGAGGTCTTGGTGGGGGTGGAAGAGGCACCCACTGACGTTCTGGAAATGGCCACGGCAAGTATCGACCTCCCACTGTGAACACATTAGCATGCAAATATGACTTGATTGTGCTTAATAAGTGTGCACATACAGCCTTGGTCTCGCTCATACGCCACAGCTTGATGAGGCGGTCGTCGCCGGCAGAAACAATTAGGGGCATAGTGGGGTGGAAAGAAACCCAGTTCACACCCCTGTCGTGACCTTCGAGGACGAACTTGACCACAGCATCAGTGTTACCAAACATGTCGGTTTGATTTGCGTTCGCGCGAGCCATCTGGTCTTCGAAGGACATCGAGGTGGGGGCAGAGTGCTTCTTGCGGAGGCCAGAAACTACCAGATGTCAGTGATCGGTTGGGATATAGTGGCATGAAAGACGATTGGGGGCTCGAGGGTAGACATACTATCCCACACACGAACGGTCTGGTCAAGGGAGGCCGAAACAACGAGATCCTCCTTGGGGTGGAACTGGGCACACATGACGTAGTGGTTGTGGCCTGTCATTGTGCAGACTGGTACTGTGTCAGCATTCAGCCACGTCGAATGGCTTCGATGACCTTACGCAAAGAGCGGTTCTGCCAGTTCCATATCCGGATCGTCTGGTCGTCGCTGGCACTGACAATCCAGGGCAGCTCGTGGTGGAAGAAGACGGTGCGAACGTAATCCAAGTGTCCATTCAGGGTGAACAGGCAACGGCGAGTCTGGAGAGACCAGACCTTGATCTTGTAGTCATCACCGCCTGAGACAAAGAGGGGCTGCCGCACGGTCAGCAAGCCGGACTAAACCCCTAGAGAGCGCATTTCTTCCTCCTCACCTGCGTCTTGTGGAAGTCGACACCGCGGACTGGACCATCGTGCTCTTCGAAGCGGTCAATGAGGGTACCCATGCGGTAATCCCACAGCTGAATGGTCGAAGAATGAAGTGAGACGAGGATCCATGGTCTGAAGGGGTGATAAGAGTCAGTGTCGGGCAGAAGTGCGGGGGAACAGTCGGCGAATGGAGCTGCGAACCTCTTTGGGTGGAATGCGATGCCTTTCGCGCGGGACGACTTGGACTCGAACTGGAAAAGGGGTCAGCCCTGGGCCTAACGGGCAGAGGACAGGAGAGATTATGTCGCATGGAAACAGACTTTGGTGAGCATTCCCGTAGAGGACTGCATCTTTGACGGCTTAGGGGGACCGAGAACCTAACAGGCTCCCGGCATCAACGAGGGGGCGGAACAGAGCAGGTTCACACAGCAAGCGTGGTCAATGGCGAATGTTAGGTTCAGACTTTTGGGATCGCCAGCGAGACCCGCAAGTAAGATCGATGCAGCAGCCGGATGGACGAAGCAGATGTTCTGTGGCTCAACAAGTTGGGGGGCCGGCTGCTGGTGTTGTTGACGGGCCGTCAATCAAATCATAGGGACCTGGGGAACCTGGAACCGTGGCATCTCAATCGAGGTGTGTGGGTTCGGCGGGTCGCTGCGCTGACGAGGAAGCCTCAGGCTCCAAAACGCACCTTCAATTTTCCGGACCCGCTTGCTCGTTCAGGGGGCCAACTGGCAAAGTCCCCACCGTTCCACAGTTTTGAGGGTCCAGGGTTGGGGTGTTAAAGCAGACCCGCCGCCCTTGTTGATGCCGGTTGATGCTGTGAGCTTCTTCTCCAATCTGCTTCTCTGATTGGTCATATTTGTTGGACAAGGTGTCCACCTCTCCAACGCAAGGGGAGCTCTGACGACGACAACTGTTTGGAGGGGAGCTCGGTGCTCCAACTTAGAACCCGAGCAGCGACTTCAGTCCGCCGCCGGCAGCCTTCTGGGAAGAATATTAAGCGCAGAAAAAGGTAACCCTCAAACGATGCTCAAGATCTGCCTAATGGACAAGTAACCAACCTTGGTCCGAATTCCCACTGTTTTTTTACCAGCCATCACCGACGTCTCTGGAAGCGTTGGTACAAACTGCCACCGTGGCATCAAACTGTCAGCTTGGTCGGCGCATGTTGTTCAAGATCAACTTCTGCGCCTAAGAACTTGTGCTGTCAATTCGCTGGTCTGGTTGACAGCCTGAGAACCGAATACACCCCTCGTCAAGAACAGAGTGTACGGGAGATTGGGGACGTTGGTTGACATTGCGTCAGCGCCTTTGGGCTGCTGTGATTACCATGATGCGATTGTCCCAGCTGCCATGGGGGCTAGCTGCCCTCCTCGCAGCTGCGTGTCTGCCCTCGCTACAAGTCGCAGCCTCTCCATCAATTAATGTTGCCTTAAAAGCCGCTTTCCCCTCTCCCCCATACTTGGTCGAGCTGCTGTAGGTCGTCTCTTCTCTGCCTCAAGCCGAGCACTGGCAACACTGGCTTACGAAACACAATCAGTGAAACAGCAGCGTCCGACAATACTACGATATACTATTCCTTGCTTGATCGCATCGCGAAGGGCCACTTTGCTGAGGCAACCACCGATAAAGCCTTGTACGAGAAATTCCTCGAAGTTCTACGTGATGATGGCCACATGGATCCGGAGGCCCTCTCGGCCTTTAAGCTTGCGCTCTCTTTGAGAACCGCGACTCCACGCGTAGAGGCGCACTATCAGTACTACACAGCTACCGTGGAACCCTCACTCTCCGGTACCCAGGAAGGTTGTGACCAGTGGTTCTTGGTCGATGGGGAGCAGTACTGTTCTCCTACTCTAGACACTTCACACGGAAAGGTGAAAGGAGAGGATCAGTTGCGGACACTGCCATTTGATCGGAAGTTTGGCGTTGGTTCCCGTGATGTGATTCTGTATGCCGACATCACGTCCAAGAGCTTTGCTCCGTTCCACGAGGTTGCGATGGATCTCGCCAAGAAAGGCAAGGCCTCGTATCGCGTGAGATATCGAAGAAGCCCGTCCCATTCACGCGAGTCTCTGTCCGTCAATGGCTATGGAGTTGAGCTTGTGCTGAAGCGAACCGATTACATCGTCATTGATGACCGAGACACGGGTGCTGCAGCAAAGCCAGCAGAGGAAAACGACCAAAAGCCTCTCGTTGGACATGAGACCGTACTTGACGATGGAGAAGAAATTGCGGATATCAAACCGCTGGAGAAATCCGAACTTGCCGCCTTGGGCATGAAGGCCGCCTCATTCGTAATGCAGAGTGAAAAGCCGTTCGAGGCCCTGCTGAAACTCACCCAGGACTTTCCGAAGTATTCCAACTCTCTTGGATCTCAGAATGTCTCAGCCGAGTTTGAGGCAGAGCACCGAGGGAACCGCGAGGTTTTTCTTCCTGAAGGGTCCAACGTCTTATGGCTGAACGGTCTCCACTTGATCGACCGCCAGATTCAGCCATTCGGCTTAGTGGATCTTCTGACCAGAGAACGGAAGCTAATCAAGAGCGTCCTGGACCTCGGTCTCACTGGTCAGCAGGCTGTTGATCTGTTGGGGCATGCAGAGGTTGCGCATGCGAAATCTGGAGATGACGAGCCCCGGAGATTTGATTGGAGGGATGATATCGAAGAAGGACAAGTTATCATCTGGTTAAATAACCTTGAAAAGGACAAGCGGTACAAGTCCTTCTCTCCCAGCATTTGGGTTCTAATTCATCACTTCGGTCACGGGCTCCCCCAGATCCGCAGGGATGTTTTCAACTTGGTCGTTCCCGTAGACCTCACCAAAGTCGACGATGTCAAGATTGTGGTCGAGGGTCTCTTATCCTTTGTGAAGCGGTTAATTCCTGTTCGATTTGGCTTCGTTCCTCTGACGCCTACCGGCCAGGCTATTGACCAAGCCAAGGTTGTGTACTATCTCCTAGAAAATTATGGTTTAGCTGCAGCAACTGCATACCTGGAGAAGTCGTATGAGGAGCAAAGCACCGGCCAGCCAAACGAACGTATCTTCAACGAAGTGATCAAAGACAAGTCTTTGCGTCCAGACGGTGTTGAGCTTTCTTTCAAGGATATCTTTATCTCCGAGAAGCACGAAAAGCAAATACACCTCTCAAAGCATTGGGTGGAACGCCTGCGTGCTGGAGGTGATGTTCCTACTGTCTTCTTTGATGGTTTCCCAATTCCACGGGAGGACAATTGGCTGCGGGTGATGAACCACAGATTGATGCAAGACCTGCAGGCTCTCCAGCAAGCCGGTTACTTCGGCATGCTGAATGAGTCCATGTGGCTTCCTGGCTTCTTCCTCGAGAAAGCCCTATCAAGACGGAACACTCTCATTTTCCCCGAAGACAAGAACGAGCTCACTGTGCTCAACGTAAACAAGATTTATATTGAGAATCACGATCTTATGAGCAAGGTTCCTGTTATCGAGGCCAGCAAGGAGTCAACTAGGGATGACTGGGCAGCCTTAACCGTTGTCGCGGATCTTGACGATATCGAGGGCCAGGAGCTGGTGTACTATGCACTCCGCTTCCGGAAAAGCAACGATGGCGTTCGGTTGGACATTGTCCACAATCCCAAGGATACCTCACGTTCCCCTTCGGTTCTTGCTCAACGCCTCAAGTCTCGTGAGGACAAGCTTTTAGATTTTACTCGCTTTCTCGATCTAGAGACTGCTCTCGAAACTGGCGAGTTCGAACCAGATGTCGCTTACGACGCTTCTCTAGCCAACTTCCTTGCCAGCTCAAACATGAAAGCTGGCGATAACTTTGTTATTCTCAACGGCCGTGTTCTCGGCCCCATTACCTCGGCAGATGACTTCAAGAAGGAAGATTTCGAGGTGTTCCTCCAGGCTGAGCGCAGGACTCGCATCCTGCCAGTCTATAAAGCTCTTGAGGATCTCGGCCTTGATGACAAGGTGTCTGGGCCGTTGAGTGCAGCTAAGCTAACTTCCGTGACTGCTTTGTCGACTATTTCGGATCTCCCACAGGGCATTTTTGACAACGCACCCACGGTAAGAACCACTTTATTCAAGCAATGGAACTCTACCTACACCTCTTTCGAGGTGGGTGATGCGTCAACAGCCACCATTTTCTTCGTGGCTGTCATCAACCCCGCCAGTGAAATCGGCCAGAGGTGGGTTGCTGTCCTGAAGGTGCTTTCTGAGCTCGAAGGTGTACACCTACGGGTCTTCCTCAACCCCACGGTCATGATTGAGGAGCTTCCCGTCAAGCGTTTCTATCGCTACGTCCTGTCCTCTTCTCCCAGCTTCGATGAGAGTGGCAAGGTCAAGGCTCTTTCGGCCCGCTTCACTGGTGTTCCTCGGGAAACCTTGCTCGTTGTTGGCATGGATGTCCCCCCTGCTTGGCTTGTCACGTCCAAAGTTGCGGTTGATGATCTGGATAACCTTCGTATCAAGGATATCAAAGCCAAGCGTGGCACGGAACATGTTGAGGCGATCTACGAACTTGAGCATATTCTTATTGAGGGCCATTCGCGCGAGATTCCCGGGGCTCATGCCCCACGTGGTGTTCAGCTTGTGCTGGAAACCGAGAACAACCCACACTTTGCTGACACGATCATCATGGCCAACCTCGGCTACTTCCAGTTCAAGGCCAACCCAGGTGTCTACAACATCCGACTCAAAGAAGGTCGGAGTTCGGAGATTTTCACCCTTGAGAGCGTTGGAGCCAAGGGTTGGGGCCCTATTCCTGGCGATGACAACACTGAAGTCGTCCTCATGGACTTCCAGGGCACGACCCTCTACCCTCGCTTGAGGCGAAAGCCCGGTATGGAGGAGGAGGATGTGCTCGAGCCGAGCACCAAGTCCGGTGAAGAGTCTGGCAGTGGCGCAAGGAACTTGGTCTCTCGAGGTATAAAGTTTGCAGAGGGTCTCCTGGGTCGTGGCAACAAGGCCGCTGAGGCAACCAAGTCCGTGTCGAAAACCGAGCACGCCGAGATCAACATCTTCTCCGTCGCCAGCGGCCACCTCTACGAACGCATGCTCAACATCATGATGGCCTCAGTCATGCACCACACCAACCACACGGTCAAGTTCTGGTTCATCGAGCAATTCCTGTCCCCCTCCTTCAAGGACTTCATCCCGCACATGGCAGCTGAGTACGGCTTCAAGTATGAGATGGTGACCTACAAGTGGCCACACTGGCTGCGCCAACAAAAGGAAAAGCAACGCGAGATCTGGGGCTACAAGATCCTCTTCTTGGACGTGCTCTTCCCGTTGTCCCTCGACAAGGTCATCTTCGTCGACGCCGACCAGATCGTGCGCACCGACATGTACGACCTGGTCGAACACCCGCTGGATGGCGCGCCCTACGGTTTCGCGCCCATGTGCGACTCGCGCGTCGAGATGGAGGGATACCGCTTCTGGAAGACGGGCTACTGGGCGAACTACCTCAAGGGCAAGCCGTACCATATCAGTGCTCTGTATGTCGTTGATTTGCAGCGCTTTCGCGAGCTGGCGGCTGGTGATCGTCTGCGCCAGCAGTATCATGCGCTGTCAGCCGACCCCAACTCGCTGGCCAACCTTGACCAGGACCTGCCCAACCACATGCAATTCACCATTCCCATCGCCACGCTGCCGCAGGAGTGGTTGTGGTGTGAGACATGGTGCAGTGATGAGACGCTCAAGGATGCCAGGACCATCGACCTGTGCAACAACCCGATGACGAAGGAGCCCAAGTTGGATCGGGCACGCAGACAGGTGCCCGAGTGGACGAAGTATGACGAGGAGATCGCTGAGTTGGCGAGGAGAGTGAGGGAAGAGAAGCCAAAGAAGAAGGAAGAAGAAAAAGTCCAGAAGAACCCAAAGAGTAGAAGGCTGGATGGCGATGAAGAGGAGGTCAAGACGGTTCGGGAGAAGGATGAGCTGTGAAGAACGTACATGCACAAAGTCCGAAATTGTCTATTGTATGTATACCTAGAGTAGTTGGATGAACAGATGCTTGTATGCCACTGGCTAGAAGTGCAATGCCATGACACAGGTACGTATATCATGCTTCATCGCGTGCAATCATTAAGCAACCGATCCAAGCAAAGGCTTCAACCCTTTACACCTTCCCACAGACCTATATTCCCACAACTGCAATGCCAAAGCAAGATGCCCATGCACGCTCCCAACTTGATCAATGTGAGATGTACTGGAAGACAGCGCTAACAATAGGCTCTCCACACTCCTGCTTCAACAAATGATCCTCGATATTCTTTAGGCCCTCATTGACAAAATGATTCCACGTGCTGGTATCACCGTACAACATGGCCGGTGCCTTGATGAACTGCTTTCCATCAGGCTTGCAGCGCTTGCACTTGAACGTGTCGTGCGTATCACTGCGCGTGTCGGGCCGGTACTGGAACAGCTCACGGAGTGCGTCCAAACTGAAGTGACGCTCAACGTCCTCGGCCGAGTCAACGACACAATAGCTGAGAGACTGCTTGTGGCTCTGTCTCTGGAAAATCTTCTCCTCGATTGTGCCGGTCGCGATGAAGCGGTACACGAAGCAATCTTTCTTCTGGCCATCACGCCAGACACGAGCAAGGGCCTGCTGGTCGGCAGCGGGGTTCCAGTCCGGATCAAACAGCACCAGTCGGTTGGCACCGATGAGATTGAGGCCGCAGCCACCGGCTTTGCTAGATAGCAAGAAGACAAATTCGTCGCCGTTAGGGTCATTGAACTTGTCTACAAGCCTCTGCCGCTTGTTGACGTTCATCGTGCCGTCCAGACGTAAGCAGCCGTAGCCACGTGAGCGACACAACCTCTCGAATAGGTCCAACGTTTGTGTGTAGTTGCTGATGAGCACGATCTTGTCGTTCGTCTCGGCACGAATGCGAGCAAGCATGCGGTCCAGGACGATCATCTTGCCCGAATACCACGACTTAACATCGCGGTCGCGACCGCGAGCATCCTTGGGGACGAAGTCCTCTGGGAAGTACTGCTCACAGCCGGGAAGGTCTCCCGGAAGATCGAGAAGATCAGGATGATTGCACAGCTTCTTGAGGATCCCGATGGCTTTGAGTGGCTGGGACCCCTTGCCCCTGAGCAACGCCTGGATGTCTGGAGACGTGATGAAGTAATTATAAAGATCGGCCTGGAACGGCGCCAGGTTGCAGAATACGACATGCTCATACTTGACGGGAAGGTACTTAGACAGGAGATCGTTCGTGCGTCTGATGATGAACTTGTTGACAATACTAAGCAGTTCAGCCAAGCACTCATCGCCGCGCTTTCTCTCAGCTTCCGAGGCATCGGCATCACGGCCACGCAGAATGGGAAGCTCGAACCGTTTGCGGAACTCGGCTCGGCTCCCAAGCAGATCGGGATTGGCGAAGCTAATGAGAGAGAAGTACTCGGACAGGTCATTCTGGATGGGGGTACCGGAAAGAATGACGCGTCGCGATACGTTGAGACTGTTAAGGGCATTGAATGTTTGGCTGTCTCCGTTCTTGAGACGATGGCCCTCATCGCAAAGCATCAGGCCAATTGGTGTCCCCTTGAGCGCCTCAACGTTGAGACGCAGAGTCTCGTAGGAGACAATGATAACGGGTCTGGTGACGGACCGGCCGCTCGCAATCGCCCATTGATGGAGCTGACGGGTCAATTCCTCCTTTGAGGCTTTCCCGTCAATAGTAAACGGATTGATGGCATCTTTACCGAGCCATTTCACCAGCTCATTTGCCCAGTTACGCACTAAACTCGACGGGCACGCAACAATGGCTTTCTCAATGGTCGGCTTCCCAGCTTCGGGGGATTGTTTGAGAAGTGTCCAGAGAAGTGTGATGCATTGTAGGGTCTTGCCCAGACCCATTTCGTCAGCCATAATGCACCCGTTCGCCTTAGGGTCGATCATGCCCGTAACGCAACGGTACATGAACTTGACACCCTCGATTTGGTGAGGTCGAAGAACCTTGGCCAACTTGGGATCGATGACAACGGGCACACGGGGCCGCTCATTGACTGGTTGTTTCTTAATGCCCAGAATTTCGGCAAGACTTTTGTGCATAGATGGCCCCTCTGGTTTCTTTTCAGGCTCCTTCTCCTCGGGAGGGGGCGCGTCCTTCGGCTTGTCGTCAATGGTTGGGTCATACAGTACGATTGCGAATTCCCCACATGGGTCGTGGAGAGGTTTTGCCACAAACACAGTTCCGCGTCTGAGGCCTAAGGAGGGTGGTGGTCGATTGGGGTTGTAAGAGCTCTTGTTGATAAGAGGTACTGAGAAAGCCTTCCGAAAGACTTGTTCCTTGTCTTTGACCTGGAAGACTGGGAATTTGTTTGCTTCACGGGTGGGTAGGGCGAGACGGTCAGCGTTTGTGTATGGTTTATCTCCATTACCGTCAGCATCACCGTCGGCTCCGGAGTAGTCGACTTTTCTTCGCTTTCGCGCTGGGCGATCTGAAGCTAATGTTGGTCTTGCTGCTCCAGGGCATTTGAAGGGTTTGTGCAAGCGCTCAATTGCCTGTTGTGTTGGAAACCGGCTCTTAGGCACAAGATTCTCCTTGTTCGGGTGTGTAGTGGCAGCCGGTGCTGCATCGGTGGTTGACACAGGCCCGGTCCTGTTTACCTCGCGTTAGCGACAAAACAGTGGACACCATATTGCTGGTCAGGGGTCATGTCCTGTTACTGACATCTTGAAAACATGACTTCAAGTTCAAGTACACAACAAGTTCTCTGAGCAAGACAAGAGCTGACACTTCGCAGGAGCATGAACATGCACTGTTCAAAGTGTGAAATGCTTGTGGAACTCGATTTGTTGACGTGGGACAAGGCCAAGACGCGTCGCTGGGCAGGCAGCAACGCGTCCGCCAGCATCGCGATATCAGCTGACTTTCAATCACGTGATATTACCCCTGTGCAACCCCACCTTCCAGATTCAGCAGAGGCCGCCAAGAGTGCCCACGCTACCCCGCTGTGATCCCTCGGTTGGACCCCACTGGCCCATCCATCCCCGGGCCTCGTCCCGCTGGGCCGGGCCGCGCGGTTCACTGCATCTCATCCTAGCATCTTTTGGTCGATCTCTCTCAGTTGAAGCTTCAATTCCTTCCCAATGATCAGATAATTCAATAAACACAAGTTATTAAAGCTCAGAAAACAGGGGACTGGGCCAAACGGGTGCTTCGGCCCTAGCGCAACCCAGAGTCCGGCCACCCCACACGCCTGCTCCTTCCTCGCATGACCTAGCCGCGATCTCACAAATTCACTCCTTATCAGCACCGAATCCCTGACCATCTCTGTAACACAATGTCCGCCGACTTCTGGGCCGGCTACATCTCCGGGGCAGTAGGCATCATCATCGGCAATCCATTGGATATCCTCAAAGTCCGTCTGCAAGCAGCCGCCGGATCATCATCCCCATCTCAGGGAACCCTCCCCCATCCAGCTTTAACTCCAACAACGTCAATCCCGTCCCCAACTTCAACCCTCCTCCCCAAACGCGCAAAATCAGCCTTCCTCCTCGGTACCGCGGCCCCGGTCCTCGGCTACGGCGCGCTCAATGCTCTCCTCTTCGTAACCTACAACCGCGTCGAAGCCCTGCTCGCCAACGGCAACACCGCGACCAACCCCTACCCTTATACCACGGCCTGGATTGCCGGCGCCGCAGGCGGCTTAGCAACCTGGGTTGTTTCGACGCCCACTGAGCTAGTAAAGTGCCGGGCGCAGGTATGGGGCAGCCCCTCGTCTACAGCCCCTCTATCTACTGCAGCAAGGGCGAGAGGTGCAAACGGGGTCTCATCATGGGCCATTACGAAGCAGATCTTCCGAACTGAAGGGATACGTGGGCTGTACTTTGGTGGCGGAGTGACTGCCATCAGGGATAGTGTAGGCTATGGATTCTACTTCTGGGGGTATGAGCTTTGCACGAGGTGGTGGATGCAATTAGCGAAGTCTTCTTCCTCCAGCAGTCAAACAGGAAGTCAAGGCGGAGCTTCCGCGAGTGCTGGAAGCTCCTGGCTGAACTCAGAAGCAGCGCGTGTGCTTGTCTGTGGTGGGATAGCAGGAATTATTACCTGGGCGAGTATCTTCCCTTTAGATGTGATCAAGACAAAGGTGCAGACACAGGCAATGATCGAGGCAGAGGGTGAGAGGAGACCGTTACTGGAGAGGGGTACAAGCAGGCGGCGGATGGGCGCCTGGGAAGTAGCCAAAGAGACTTACAAACAGGGTGGAATCAGGCCCTTCTTCAGCGGTTTGACGGTATGCAGTATCAGAGCGTTCATCGTCAATGCCGTCCAATGGGCGGTGTATGAGTGGATCATGATGGAGCTTGGTCAGGGAAAGAAGAGACAAGAAGTTGTTGAAGTGGCTGCTGTTGTTGCATAGATCTTCTGGATACCAGTCATATTAGAGCACATAAGCTACCTACGTGCTAGGAATGGACGAAGGTTTGACTCTTGAAGGCATTACCCGATCCTAGTTCCCTATGTTTCAATGTTCTTTAACCCGTGTGTCCAGCACACTAAGCTCTTGATGGCGCCTCTCCAGTGCGCGTGGTCCATATTCATCCTACGTCCAAAATCCGTCGGGGTTCGTATCCTGCCACGATGAAGCTGTATCCAGACTCACACGATCCTGAGCTGATGGAATGTATGGAAATTCTCTGCCTCAGAAGCCCACGGGGGAAAAAAGGGCACGAAGCTTCGTTAATAATCTTAATTCATTTGCGCCTATGCTATCAACTACGCTATCACATCAGGTACCGAGAGACTAAACTGTCCATGTCCCCAATGCGGCGCGTGTGTGTTGTGTGTTTGTCCCTACCCCAAGATGTATGCCAGAGCACGGATGGAGAGAGGTAATCTCCAAATGCCTCACCCTTCCTCCACATATCCATCAAGACGACAGACAGTCGAGTAAAAGTGAGTCTATGGGGAACATCCAAGCAACTGACCAGCCAAAATGGTGGCTCTGAACGAGGAAAATTCCCAAAGAGATTATCCATGTCCACCTTTCCCAACATACTCCAAGCCGAGACTCCGCAACATCAACATTCCCCATCCCCATGGAGCTCACAGGTCTTAATCCTCATATCCTCCTGTGATAGTAAGTAAATAAAATTCACAGAATACAAAGACAACAAAGATCTCCTGAAATACTTTGTGCAGATGTAGGGGTATCTCCGTCCCAGTGCCGTCAGTTCCTCACAAACCGCTGACTTCCTGGGTATCTAATGACCTTCTCCCCTTTTCCCCGAGTCAGTCAAGACACCACTCCGGTAAAAGAGAGAAAAGAATCAGAACGCCCCGCTTTGTGTTTGTTTGATGCTTGCATGCCCACCTGCAATGCAATGCCATGCCGAACCATGCCATGCCATGCCGTGCCGTAGTGATGCTGCAAACATGAACCGACCCCGCAACCCGTAGTTCTCTTCGGAAATATTAATCTGAAATTGACCCCAGAAGAAAAGAAAAAAAATGGTATCTTCCGATCCCCTGTATTAGGTATACCGTTCCCCGAACCAGTAAAATGCAACCCGAACTCCGTGAGATATAATGGCCCATGCATGAAATCGTTAAAAGCTGCCGTTAGGTTCCCACCCATATGGAAGAAGAATGAAGGAAAAGAGAATGATGATAAGGTAGTGCGGGACACATCGAGGGTTAAGAGACCGCAGAACAGTAGCCGCTTGCAAGTGTTGAGTTGAGGATGTCAGTGTGACGTATCTCCACCACCGGATATCATCGCTGTTCCCGTTCAGCTAGCCATTTCAAAACAAGGTCAGGTCTGACCTCCTCCTTGCCAGCTTATGTTCCTTCAGTCCAAAAGACTTTCCTCCATGAAGGTTTTGGAGGTTTGGGGAGGAAGGGGGGTGGGGGAGGAAATGAGAAAGCCGTTCAATCGTTATCGTTGCCCTCATCAATCATTAAGGTCATCGTGCCGTGCAGAGTTGTTGCGGTATCATCATTACTAGGTACTGCCGACCACCTTCCCAGATTAGGAGGATTGAAAACGTTGATCGAGGAACTCGCTTGCAGGATATTGGTGTGCATCTAAACCATGTATGACGTCCTGGAAGCGCAGCGGACGAAGAAGCGGCTGTTCGACAAAACAAAGAGCGGTGTACTTGATCGGTGGGATATCAAACCCGTGCTATGCCGAGTCGAAGCCGCGTTAACGTTGTGGTGTAGGCAGCGGACGAAGGTCAGGGAAGAATGACCGAAGGGGAGCGATGACAGTAAGATCGCAAGCCCCGAGAAACAAGCGAGTGTGAATATTGGCGAGTTGTCCGCGAATGGACGGATGCCGTGGTGTAATTGCTGGAAGAATAAGAAATGCCGTGAATCAAATGGCGGAAAATTTGTTAGGTTACCTTAGGGAATGGATGTTCGGAACGTTCTGTAAACGAGTTCTGATCGAGCGTGCGACCCGAGTTACAGCAGCTGACGAGAGAGGATCCCTCCGGAGCCAACTGTCGCATCCGATCAAGAAGAGAAAGATGTGTCGCCTAGGGAAAGAAAGAGGAAGAAGGAGCTGTGCCCTACCTAGATGATGACGCGCATCATACAAATGCACAACAAGATGTCATGGATGCCAGTAGCGTGTTCAATGATTTCTCACGGAACAAAACTGCTGGCGTATCCAACGCAGCTCAAGAATCCAGAGACTCGATCGTGACGTCAAAAAGTTCCTCACAAAACGGATCGAGTTCGATGATCTTGAACTTGTGACTCCAGCGGGCAGCAAACGCAGGCTCGCGCCAGGCGGCAGAAATGTTACGGCTCCAGCCGTAAAGTTCAATGTTCCAGTTG
>Ga0065720_1019090_pt1 | contig 38511 bp, 42 predicted proteins | sample Thericmetagenome_FD_59107 | JGI IMG/M metagenome (GOLD analysis project Ga0065720, IMG submission 59107) | Thermophilic microbial communities from the Joint Bioenergy Institute, California, USA of rice/straw/compost enrichment - eDNA_2 v2... | ecosystem: Engineered > Solid waste > Grass >... | reverse complement strand
GGGAGCCAGTCCGGCTTGCCGTATTGGCGGCTGAGATCGGCCAGGGCTGCGATCATCAGGCCGTTCCAGTCGGCCAGCACCTTGTCGTCCCAGCCCGGCTTGATGCGCTGTTCTCGCGCCGCAAACAGCTTGACGCGCGCGGCAGCGAGCCGCTCCTCTGTGGCCTCGTCGCGCAATTCCGGCGTCAGGCTGCGCCGCAGGATGGTTTTGTGTTCCCAGTTTCCGGTATCGGTGACGTCATAGGCCTCGCAGAACAGCGCCGCCTCTTCCGGCCCGAGGATCTGTTCGATCTCGCGCTTCTGCCAGACGTAGAACTTGCCTTCTTCGCCTTCCGAATCCGCATCCTGCGTGGCCGCAAAGGCGCCGCCTTTGGCGACCATCTCGCGCAGCAGCCAGCCGACGGTTTCCTCGATGCGCTGGCGCAGCAGCGGATTGTCGATCTCGGCCTCGATCAGCGCCATATGCGAGAGAAGCTGCGCATTGTCGTAGAGCATTTTCTCGAAATGCGGCGCCAGCCATTCGGCATCGGTGGAATAACGGGCAAAGCCGCCGCCGAGATGATCGTAGATGCCGCCCTGCGCCATGCGGGCGATCGTGTTGGTCACCGCCTGGGCGTAATCGACATTGCCGCTGCGCAGATAGGCACGCCAGAGCAGATCAAACAATCCGGTCTGCGGGAATTTGGGCGCGCCGCCGATGCCGCCATGCTGCGGGTCGACATGGGTGAGCAGCTGAGCGGCGATCTGATCGAGCACCTCGTTGCTCAGCATCAGGCGGTCGCGCGATTGGGGCCTGGCCAGCTCGCGCAGGCCGCCGACCAGCATCTTCACATTCTGCGCCACCGCCTTCTTGTTCTGGTGATAGGCCTCCGAGACCTTGTTCAGAACCTCGACGAAGCCGGGCCGGCCATAGCGGGGCTCGGCCGGGAAATAGGTGCCGCCCCAGAAGGGCTCGCCCTTGGGCGTCAAAAACATGGTCAGCGGCCAGCCGCCCTGCTCGCCCAGGAGATGCAGCGCGTTCATGTAGATGGCGTCGATATCCGGCCGTTCCTCGCGGTCGACCTTGATATTGACGAACAGCTCGTTCATCACCGCGGCAATTTCGGGATTCTCGAAGCTTTCATGGGCCATCACGTGGCACCAGTGGCAGGCGGCATAGCCGATGGAGAGCAGGATAGGCTTGTCCAGCGCCTGGGCGGCCGCCAGGACCTCGGGCCCCCAGACCTGCCAATGCACCGGGTTGTCGCGATGCTGCTGCAGATAAGGCGAGGCTGCCCGGTCGAGATTATTCCGGTTCAGATCGATCTGCTTGGTCCCTGACAAGGGGTCTGCGGCCATGCTAGGTATTTGTCCCGCTTCTGCTTTCGGCGTTTCACTCGAACCTAAGGTGCGGCGATGAAGATAACAGTCAATATCGATTGCACGCCAGAGGAAGCGCGCAGCTTCCTGGGCCTGCCCGATGTGCAGCCCCTGCAAAGCGCAGTCATGCAGCAGATGCAGGACCGCATCATGGGGTCGCTGAACGCCATGGATCCTGAAACCCTGCTCAAGACCTGGGCGCCGCTCGGTCTGCAAAACCTTGAACAGATTCAGAAATTCTTCTTCAGCCAGTTCCCCGGCGGCGGTGCCACAGATAAGAAGAAGTAGAATCTTGTTCTGGTTTCATGAAAGTAATTCGCGATGACATCTCTGCCCGGCGACCCGAAATCCTTCTACCGCGCCCATATCTTCGTCTGCACCAATGAGCGGCCGGAAAATCATCCGCGCGGCTCCTGCGCGCGCAAGGGCTCGGAGAAGCTGCGCAACTACATGAAGACGCGGGCCAAGGAACTGGGCCTGGTCCTGGAAGACGGCGTGCGGGTGAACAATGCCGGCTGCCTGGAGCGCTGCGAACTTGGGCCCACCATCGTGATCTATCCGGATGCCGTGTGGTACCGCGCCGAGACCTTTGCCGATATCGATGAGATTCTCGACGTGCATGTGAAGCAGGGCGGCCGCGTGCAGCGCCTGATGCTCAAGCCCGAAGACGGCCCGGATCATTCCGCCAAGAAGAAGTGACAGCGAAGAACGTGTGACGGCGCAAACTATCTACGCATTGTCTTCTGCACCAGGACGTGCCGGCGTTGCGGTGATCCGCTTGAGCGGGCCGCAGGCCGCCGAGGCCCTGCTGGCGCTGACCGGCCGCGAGGTGCCGAAGCCGCGCGTGGCCAGTCTGCGCCGCCTGAAGGATGCTGACGGCGCCCTGATCGACGAGGCGCTGGTGCTGTGGTTTGAGCGGCCGCACAGCTTCACCGGCGAGGATGTCGCCGAATTGCATGTGCATGGCGGCCGCGCCGTGCTGGCGGCTTTGTTCGAGCGGCTGGCGCAATTGCCCGGCCTGCGTCTGGCCGAACCCGGCGAGTTCAGCCGCCGCGCTTTCGAGCATGGCCGCTTCGATCTGACTCAGGCCGAGGCGCTGGGTGATCTGATCAATGCCGAAACGGAAGCGCAGCGCAAGCAGGCTCTGCGGCAGATGCAGGGCGCCTTGGCCGATCTGTATGAAGGCTGGCGTGCTAAGCTGGTGCATGCGCTGGCGCACCTGGAAGCCGATATCGATTTTCCCGACGAAGACCTGCCGGAAGGCGTAGCCGCAGAAGTGAAGCCGCAGATTGCCCGCCTGCGCGAGGAGATTGCCGGCCATCTGGCCGACAACCGCCGCGGCGAGCGTTTGCGTGACGGTCTGATGGTGGCGATTCTCGGCGCACCGAATGTGGGCAAGTCGTCGCTGCTGAATGCGCTGGCAAGACGCGAGGCCGCGATCGTGTCGGACATCCCGGGGACCACGCGCGACATCATCGAAGTGCATCTCGATCTGGGCGGTTATCCTGTTTTGCTGGCCGATACGGCGGGCCTGCGCGAGACGGCGGACCAGATCGAAAGCGAAGGCGTGAAGCGTGCGCTCAAACGCGCCGAGGCTGCCGATCTGAAGCTGGTGGTGCTGGACGCGACACGGCTGCAGGGCGCCCTGCCGCCGGAGACGCTGGCGCTGATCGACGATAACGCCATTGTCGTTGCCAACAAGGTCGATGCGGGCAGCCTGCCGCAAGGCTATGCGATCAACGGCCGGCCGGTGCTGCCGCTATCGGTCAAAAGCGGCGCGGGCATGAAGGAACTGCTCGCCATGCTGGAGCAGGAGGTAGTTGCGCGCATCGGCCTGACCGGCAGCGCGACTTTGACCCGCGCGCGCCATCGCGAAGCGCTCATTGAATGCGTGGCCGCGCTCGACCGCTTCCTGGCCGGGGGCGTCGATGCAGAACTCGCGGCTGAAGATGTGCGGCTGGCGGCGCGGGCCTTGGGACGCATCACCGGCCGGATCGACGTGGAAGACCTGCTGGATGTGATCTTCCGGGATTTTTGTATCGGGAAGTAGGCGATGACCGACGATAACCGCCGCAATCCCGAGATGGAATTTTTGGAGACGAGTTGGGACATCGCGGCGCTGCCGGAGCCGAAGCTGCGCGATGGGCTGGTTACTGGGAGAGCAAGCGTTTCGGCGACCGGTTGCTGTCGCGTTCGGATATCGAGCCGGATGGAGATCCCGCGCGGGGCCCGCTGTCTTCACTGGTTCAACCGCGCCAGGCATGAGGGGATTGGCTGGGTTGGCCTTGTCATGCCGCTGGCCAGATCAGACGCGCCGGTCGACATGTTGTGCGGTGCCCCCGCCTTTGCCGAGCTTGCACCATGAATGCCATCGATCTGTTTCCCACACTGAAGACAACCCGGCTGTTGCTGCGCCCGTTTCGTGCCGAGGATGAAGCGGCCTTTCAGGACTTTGCGGTCAAAGAGGATTTCTGGCGCTTTCTGCCGGGGCCGGAGCTGGATGCGGAGCTTGTGCATCGCTTCATCGAGGCTCGGCTGCGCGATGCCGAGGCGCCAAGCGGCCGCGACTGGGTTTTCGCCGTGGAGCAGCGCGAGATGCAGCGCGCCATCGGCATGGTGCGGCTCAGCATCGCCAGCACCGAGCACCGGCAGGGCAATATCGGATTTTCGCTGGATGGCCGCCTGCGGCGGCAGGGCTATGCGTCCGAAGCGGTTCAGGCGGCCCTGCGCTATGGCTTTGCCACGCTGGGCCTGCATCGCATCACGGCGCTGGCCGATGTGGAGAATGACCGCAGCCACATGGTGCTGACCAAACTGGGCTTCCGGCGCGAGGGACGGCTGAAGCAGAATTTCTTCGTCCGCGGCCAGTGGCGCGATTGCGATCTTTTCGCCCTGCTGCGCTCTGAATGGCCGAGCGAACAGGAGCCGGAAACGGCTATCGCGTAAAAGAGAGAAATTACTGGGCGCGCTGCGAGGGCGCGGGATTGCCGCTATTGATCGCCGAGGCGCGATCCTTGCCGGTGCGCGGATCGATCTTCATTTCGCGCTTGCCGCCGTCGCGGGTGCGGTACTCGATCTCGTAAAGCCCGTCATCGTGATCCCAGTCGATCTCGTCGATATAGGCGAAATCAGGTTCACCCTCGATCTTGATGATGATCTGCGACAGCGACAGCGAGCCGACCGGCGGTGCGCCGGGCAGTTCATTTGGCAATTGTGCACGGGAGGCCTGAGCGTGAACCGGCGCAGCAGCGCCGGCCAGCAGGGCGATGAGGAGAAGGGAAGCGAGCGAGTTCATGGCCGATATCATCCCGCAAAATCGGGCGGGAAGACGGCAAGGCTGTGACCATTACGCGATTTCTTGCGGGCCTGCGTGGCGCAACAGGAATGCCTTTAACCGCGTGGCAAAAGCATCGGGCTGCTCGTCATGCGGTGTATGGCCGCACTCCTTGAAGACGGTCAGCTCGGTCCGCGGATTGAGCGCCACCATGCGGTCGATCTCTTCGCGGGTAACCGCCCAGCTTTTGCTGCCATGCAGCAGCAGGATGGGACAGCGGATCGCTGCCCAATCGTCGCTCCAGTCGCCGGTCAACGCGGCGCGCACCGGCTTGTACCACTCATCGCTGAAACGGAAACCCCAACCATCCTCGTATTCCACGAGACTGTCGAGCAGCAGGCGGTCCATGCCGATGGGCGTGGTTTGCATGAAGGCGAGGAACTGATCCAGCGTGTCCCAGCGCAGGGGCCAGGACTCCTCCGGCGCCGGTTCGCCGAAGCGGCAGCCGATATCCTCAATGATCAGGGCGCGCACGAGATCCGGATGACGTGCGGCAAGCTGATAGGCATTCACGCCGCCGAGCGAATGCCCGAGCAGCATCACCGGGCCGCGGTTAAGATAACGGATCAGCACTGCTGCATCGGCGATGAAGGCCTCGCGGCTGCGATCCTCGCCATGATCGCTCCAGCCATGGCCGCGCTGGTCCAGCGCGATGACGCGCCAGTCGGGCCGCAGTTTCTGCGCGAGCGGCGCGAAATTGCGCGCCGAGCCCGAGCGGCCATGCAGGGCGATCAGCAGCGGCGCATCGTCATCGCCGCCAAAATCGACGTAAGACAGGCGCACGCCGTCGCGCGTGAAATATGCGCGCCGGCTAGCCATGCTTGCAACGGATCATGGTTCAGACCAGGCTGACGCGGTCATTCAGCCGGATCATGCCGCCTGCCACCACGCGGGCATAGACGCCGCAATGATGGCTGCCGTAATGGGCGCGCAGGGTGCCGACGATATCGGTATCGACCTCCGCCGTGTCCGGGTTCACATGGGTGGCGGCGCAGCGGCCGATCAGTTCTTCCACCTGCAGCACCGCCTCGCCGATCCGCAGGCGCTTGCCGATCCAGTCGCGTTCGGCCCAGGCGGGGAAGCCATCGATCAGCAGATTGGCACGGAAGCGCCGCCAGTCCACCGGCGCGTTGCCATGGGTCGGACCCAGATGCTTGCCGAGATCGGCTATCGAGGCGGTGTTCTGAATAGAGAGAAATGGCTGCGGCACATCGGAGAACCAGGTTTCCGGCGCTTCAACCACCTCGACCTTGCCGCGTGTTTCTTTCTCATCCAGCAGGAAAGCGACCAGGCGCGCCAGGGCCGCACGGCCTTCCGGCGTCGTCAGGTCGGCATTGTCGATGCCATCGTCGCTGGTTTCCGGTTCCGGATCGGCTACGGTGATCCGGGTGCCGGACGGATCAAAGGCGCAGTGCAGCGCGGCAATTTTCGGATTGCGCACCCAGGTCAGGAAATTCGCTTTTTTCTCCCAGCGCGGCTGGGCCGGGTCGAAGGCCGAGGCACCATGCGCCAGCGCGAAGCGGCGGTCGCCGGCAATCGGCTGATCGGGCGTCAGCTGGGCCTGCTCAAGCGGCTGGGCGGACAGGCCCTTGACCGGGAAGCGGGCGATGCGGGTGAGGGAGGCGAAGCTGCTGGTCATGGCAGCGACGATGGGAGAAGGCGCTTTCCGGGTCAATCATCTTCCACACCATCTTGCGGGCGTCTTCCCAGCAGAGGCGGATCGGATACCTGCCTCGATGGAATGCTGCGCCGTGCCGTCATCCGTGACAATCGGGTGCAGGAGGTGAAACTTTTTCCCGATACTGAGAGATTGTACTACTTTCGGTGATCAGGGGCGGGGGGAATGTCCGGTATCGAACTGCTGCTTTTTCTCGTTGCGATCTTTGCTGCTGCGCTGCTGCTCGGCGGCATGATGTTCTTTTCCTTCATCGTGGCGCCGACGGTGTTCCGCGTGCTGGAGCCGGTGCCGGGCCTGAAATTCCTGCGTGCGCTGTTTTCGCTCTATCACATCATCAATGCCATTCTTGCGGCCATAGCGGGCCTGGCCTTGGCGGCCATCCATGACGTGATGCTGGCCGGCACGATGGGATTTGTCGCAGTGCTGGCTGCTTTCGTGCATCAGGGCCTCATGCCGCGCATCAACAACCTGCATGACGCGGCGCGCTGGGGCGACGACAGCGCGCGGCCGAAATTCCGCCGCCTGCATCGCCTGAGCGTTATGATCAACTTCGTGCAGATCTTCGCGGTGTTTGTCGTATTGCTGCGGCTGGTGTATTGAGCCGCGCGGCATAAGCCACACAAATAAAGACAAGGGGCCGTATCGCAGAGCATGTTGCCCGATGAGGGCGATGACCTGCGCGTGGCTTTTTCGATAAGGCCTCGGGTTTCTCATCTCGTAAGGGCGATCGATTTCTCTCGCGCCGCCCTCTTCACCCCGGGAACCATGCCTAGTGAGACGATGTTGGTCGGCGGTCTTCCGGCTCGCCTCTGCGTCAGCCAGTAGCGCTTTGTTCTTTTAGACCCATAGCCCAGACTATTGGCACAATTGTTCCGAACATATCATAAACAAATGCCTCTTTTGCCTATGTTTCACGTGAAACCCCCCCATGAAATGCACCGGTTTCACATGAAACATCCCGCCTTCCGATTCTCTTTGACGCCTGAGGCCGGCTTGCGTAAAACCCGCGCCCATGGCGGATAAATTCGATGTCATCGTGATCGGCGGCGGGCATGCCGGCTGCGAAGCGGCGGCGGCTGCGGCGCGGATCGGCGCGCGCACGCTGCTGCTCACCCACAAGGTCGAGACGATCGGCGAGATGTCGTGCAACCCGGCCATCGGTGGTCTCGCCAAGGGCCATCTGGTGCGCGAGATCGACGCGCTGGACGGCGTCATGGGGCGCGCTGCCGATGCCGCCGGAATTCAGTTCCGCATGCTCAACCGCTCGAAGGGCCCGGCCGTGCGCGGGCCGCGGACGCAAGCCGACCGCAAGCTTTATCGCCAGGCCATGCAGGCCATCCTCGCCGAGCAGGAGAATCTGACGATCCGTGCTGCTGCGGCGGAAGACATCCGGATCGAAGCAGGTGAGGTGAAGGGCGTCATCTGCGCCGATGGCAGCTTCATTGCCGCGCCCAAGGTGATCCTCACCACCGGCACCTTCCTGCGCGGCCTCATTCATATCGGCGAAGAGAAGATACCGGCCGGCCGCGTCGGCGAGGCGCCGTCGCTGGGCCTGTCAAAAACCCTGGAAAGATGCGGTTTTGCCCTGGGCCGGCTGAAGACCGGCACGCCGCCGCGGCTGGACGGCAGGACCATCGACTGGAAATCCTTGGAAATGCAGGCGGCCGACGACCCGCCGGTGCCGTTCAGCTTCCTGACCGAGATGATCACCACGCCGCAGATCGAGTGCGGCGTGACCTATACTTCGCCGGCCGGTCATGACCTGATCCGAGCCAATCTGCACCGCGCGCCGATGTATTCCGGCCAGATCGAAAGCACGGGGCCGCGCTATTGCCCTTCGATCGAGGACAAGGTCGTGCGTTTCGGCCAGCGCGACCGGCATCAGATCTTCCTCGAGCCGGAGGGCCTGGACGACGACACCGTCTATCCCAACGGCATTTCGACCTCGCTGCCTCGCGATGTGCAGCTCGAACTGCTGAAAACCATCCCCGGTCTGGAGCATGCGGTGATGCTGCGGCCGGGCTATGCCATCGAATACGACTTCGTGGATCCCCGGGAGCTGAAGCCGACGCTTGAGACCAAGCGCCAGCCGGGCCTTTATTTCGCCGGCCAGATCAATGGCACGACGGGATATGAGGAGGCGGCGGCCCAGGGTCTCATCGCTGGCATCAATGCCGCCCTGACGGCAGGCGGCGGCGATCGGTCCTTCATTCTGGACCGCGCGGATGCCTATATCGGCGTTCTGATCGACGATCTGGTCACCTTGGGCACCCGCGAGCCCTACCGGATGTTCACCAGCCGGGCGGAATACCGCCTGAGCCTGCGGGCCGACAATGCCGACCAGCGCCTGACCCCGCTGGGGCTGAAGATCGGCTGCGTGGGGGTTTCACGTGAAACATCCTGGACTGCAAAGGCGGCGGCCCTGGCGGAAGCCCGCGCCCTGGTCCGGAGCCTGAAGATGACCCCGCCTGAGCTGGTCAAGCGCGGCCTGCCGGTCAACCAGGACGGCCAGATCCGCTCTGCCGCCATGCTGCTCGGCTATCCCGGCATGACTGTCGCAAAATTGGCGGAGATCTGGCCAGAATTGCGCGGCCTGCGGCCGGATATCGTCGAGCAGCTCGAGATCGATGGCCGGTATGCCGGCTATATGGAGCGGCAGGAGGCCGATATCCTGGCCTTCCGCAAGGACGAAAGCCTGAGCCTGCCGCCGGATCTGGACTATGACGCCGTCGGCGGCCTGTCCAACGAAGTCCGCACCAAGCTCAAGGAGCACCGGCCGGGTACGCTCGGCCAGGCGGCCCGGATCTCGGGCGTCACCCCGGCGGCCCTGTCCGCCTTGCTAGGCTATGTCAAAAAGGCCCGCCGCAACACCGAAGCGGCGGAATAGGGGCATCGTTTCTCTCTTTTTTATATCGCAGACTGTCAAAGGGTATGTTTCACGTGAAACATACCCCCGAAGTCCTATCCCGGCGCAATAAGCCGAGATTGGATCATTCGCTCCGCTTCCTGCGGGAGGAAGCCATGTCTCTTCGCCCGGTTCGCGCCTCGGTCAGGTGATGGCCTCAGGTTCGACCAGGATGCCAGCAAGCCGGTTCATTGATCGACCACAGTATGTCGGGGACTTTACGCTCGGTTCGCGGAGCTGGGGAGATGACATCCTCTCCGAAGCCCCCTGCGATGACCGGTCTTGCAGTCTGCTCTGAGGCTTTCAGTTGGGCCAGCAGACGAGACAGCTTGTTCTTGCCGAGCTTTTCCGCGTCGTCGGCACACGGCAGGATGGATGTCTGGATCGCCGCTGGACGACGGCATCATCCTGAAGAAATCGGAGCCAGGGACTGTCAGGCCTGGCCGCGCAGAATGCGGTGCGGCAGATGATGCAGGACTATATCAGAGGAGAATAGGCAAGCGGCCTTAGACAGCTTCGCCGAAATATCAGAACAAAACGGGTACATCCAGGTCTTCGCTGTTAGAGCGATCCTGTCGGCCACTCATAGGATTCCGAAAGCGGCATGCCGAAGGTGGTTTCCACCATGTAGCGCCCGATGCGGTCGGAGGAAAACAGCCGATGGGCTTTGGTCCAGGCGCGGCGAGCCCTATCACGCCAGGTTTTGTCGTCCTTCAGCGCGGCGCGGATGCCGACTTCGAGATCGCTCATGTCGGAGAAATAAATGACCTCGTCCTCATCGAACCAGCGCTCGAAGCCGCGGCCGCGCAGCAGGCAGGTCAGCAGGCCGTTGCCGAGGTAATGCACCATCCGGTCGGACGAATAGAGGGAGTAGTCGTTATTGCGGTCGAACGATAGGCCGATCTTCGATGCGCCGATGAGCGAAAGATGTTCCGCGCCCCAGACAAAAGGCCGCTTGACCGCCGATCCGAAGAAGCCGAGCCGCAGGTCGCCCAGATTGCGTTGCAGAACCTGCAGGTGCCGCCGCCGCGGATCTTCCGCATTGTCGGTATCCCGGCCGCCGGCAAAGAAGATGTCGAACTGGTGATCAGTGTGATCGAAGGAGCGTCCGACATCGACCGAGGGATCGACGGGGTTCGGGAAAAAGCGAATGAAGGTCTTGTTGGTCTCGAGCTGGCGCAGATACGGATCGGCGGTGGTGATGAAAATGCCGTCCGCGATGCCGACCTTCCGGGCAATCTTCCTAATGTTCTCGCCTTGCGCCAGCGAGTCCACGTTGAGATAGATGATCCGCACTGCCGGATGCTGGCGGCGTATCTCGATAATCGTCTCGTCGGGGATCATCTCGGCATGCGCCAGGATGATCAGATCCGGCACCAAGTCAGCCGCAAGCTGCAGCAGCTTTTTGGGAATATTGCGGGCGCCAAAGCTGCGGGAGCGGAAAATGGTGGTGGCGCGGGCATAGTCTCGTTCGTTGAAAACGTAGACGGCGTGGCCGCAGCGGATGAGGCCCTGCATCAGTTTGGGCCAGATCATGTAATGCTTATGCGCATTACTGAAGCCCATCACATTACCGATAAAGAGTATCTTGAACCCCGAATTCCCCCGGCGCCGAGCTGCCTGCAACCCACGCCGACAGGCCACCCCTGTTTTGGCCTGCAATGGCGGCGCTGTCTTTATGCTGTAATTTTGGGATATTCATCGCAAGGAGCGCCATGCATTGCAAGAGTTGCAAGGCTGACAATCCTGCTCAACTGCGCCATAACTGCGGCGTGACGCCAGACGATTTCCAGTGCCAGACCCAGGCCTCGCCCGAGGTGATCGACCGCCTCAAGACCTATGCCGCCCTGCTGGTCAAATGGCAGAAGGCGATCAATCTGGTGGCGCCGAACACGCTATCCGATATCTGGGGCCGGCATTTTCTGGATTCCGCGCAGCTGCTGCCGTTGGCGCCGCCGGGCGTAGGACGCTGGCTCGATCTTGGCTCGGGCGGGGGGTTCCCCGGCCTGGTCATCGCGGCCATGGGCATCCCCGGCGTTCATCTGGTTGAGAGCGACCAGCGCAAGGCGGCCTTTTTGCGTGAGGCGGCTCGTGTCATGGATGTCCCGGCGATTGTGCATGTCCAGCGGATCGAGGCTGTCGATCCCGCCGCCCTGCATGCTGCCATGGGAGGCTCGCCACAGGTGATCTCGGCCCGGGCGCTGGCGCCGCTGGCCGAGCTGCTGCCGCTTGCCCATCGGCTGGCGGGACCGGACAGCCTGTACCTTTTCCCGAAGGGCCGGCAGGCGGAGGACGAATTGACCACGGCCCAGCGATATTGGACAATCGGCACGGTGGATATGCTGCCAAGTCAAACCGATAAGGCGGCGCGGATTCTGCGCATCAGGGGACTGGAACCCGCTTGACCAGCACGGAACAAGAACACAGCCCGGAGCCCGGCTTTGAGCCGGAGCCGAACTGGCCGGACGCGCCGGGATCAGGCTCGCCAGGCGCAGGCTATCCGGGCGCAGGCTATCCGGGCGCCGGATTGCCCGACCCGGATCTGGAGGCCGAACTGGCGGCATCGGCCGCCGAGGATGCCGGCATGACCTCGGATCCCTCTACAAAGGACGGCAACTCTATAAAGAACGACAACAAGGCACAGAAAGACGACACGCCGCGCCCGCATGCCGCGCCGCAGCGTATGGGACGCGTGCTTGCGGTCGCCAATCAAAAGGGCGGGGTCGGCAAGACCACCACGGCCATCAACCTGGCCACGGCGCTGGCGGCGGTCGGCGAACGCGTGCTGCTGATCGACAGCGATCCGCAGGGCAATGCCTCGACGGGGCTTGGCCTGTCGCAGGACGAACGGCAATTCGGCACCTATGAATTGCTGATGGGCGCCGCGGTGCTGGACGAGACGATCCGCCCGACCAAGGTGCCCAATCTGCTGATCGTGCCGGCCAGCGTCGAGCTTGCCGGTGCTGAGCTTGAGATGATGGATCTCGACCGGCGCCAGCATCGCCTGAAGGATGCCATCGACGGCAAGCTGGGCGAGTTCGATCATGTGCTGATCGACTGCCCGCCATCGCTGACCCTGCTGACGGTGAATGCGATGGTCGCGGCCGATGCAGTTCTGGTGCCGCTGCAATGCGAGTTCTTCGCGCTGGAAGGTCTGTCGCAGCTGCTGCGCACCATCGAGCGCGTGCGCACCACGCTCAACCCCTCGCTCGATGTGCAGGGCGTGGTGCTGACCATGTTCGACAAGCGCAACAATCTCTCCGAACAGGTCGCTGCCGATGTGCGCGGCTTCCTCGGCGAGAAGGTCTACGAGACGGTGATCCCGCGCAATGTGCGCATTTCGGAAGCGCCCAGCCATGGCGTTCCGGCGCTGATCTATGATCATCGCGCGCCGGGCAGCACGGCCTACATGTCGCTGGCGCGCGAGGTGATCAAGCGCGAGCAGGCGATCCGCGACGCCGCGTGACGACAGACGCGTAACGATCAGAGTAGCGAAGGACAGAGTATGAGCGACGATCCGAAACGCCGCCCCGTGCCAGGCAAGGGCCTGGGCCGCGGCCTCGCCGCCCTGATGGGCGACACCGCGCCGCGGGACGGTGAGGCGGCCACGCCGCGTGGCGGCGTGCGCGAGATTCCGATCGAGCAGCTCAAGCCCAATCCCTATCAGCCGCGCAAGATATTCAATACCAGCGCGCTGGAGGAGCTGGCACGCTCGGTCAAGGAGAAGGGCCTGCTGCAGCCGCTGCTGGTACGGCGCGCACGCGACGGCCAGGGCTATGAGATCGTCGCCGGCGAACGCCGCTGGCGCGCGGCGCAGCTGGCGCAGCTGCATGCCGTGCCGGTGGTGATCAAGGAAATCACCGACCGCGACGCGCTTGAGATCGGCCTGATCGAAAACGTCCAGCGCGAGGATCTCAATCCGCTGGAAGAAGCGGGCGCTTTTCAGCGCCTGCATGATGAATTCGGCTACAGCCAGGATCAGATCGCGCAGGTGATCGGCAAGAGCCGCAGTCATGTCACCAATACCTTGCGCCTGCTGCAGCTGCCGAAAAGCGTGCAGGAGATGATCAGCCGCGGGCAGCTGACAGCCGGTCAGGCACGGCCACTCATCGGTCATGCGCTGGCCGAACAACTTGCCCAGCGCATTGCCGAAGGCAGCCTCACTGTGCGCCAGGCCGAAAAGCTGGTCGCCGTTGGCCGCGAAATCGGCACCGAAGCCGCAGCGAAGAAGGGCGGACGGCCGAGCAAGACGCCGGCGCCCACCGGCAATGCTGCTCCGGTGCGCAAGGATCCCGACACGCTGGCGTTTGAGCGCGGGCTGACGGCTGCGCTCGGCCTGAAGGCTGAGATCGAGACCGAACCCGGCAATCCGGAAGCCGGCCGCCTGGTGCTGCATTACCAGACCCTGGAACAGCTCGACGAACTCGCCAAGAAGCTGAGCCGCCGCTAGGCACGGGCGCTCAAGGCCGCACGGCGGGCGTTTCGATGTTCATGCCTGCGGCGCGCTTCATCAGATAGAGTTCAAGCTCCACCATTTCCGGCGCATCCCAGTCGAACGGCTCGGCGCGGATGCCGGTCAGGCAGTTGCGCAGGCGGCGCTGCAGCGAGCCGAGCGTCTGCCATTCCAGCCGGTAGATCGGATATCCGGTGGGATGCGCCTGCGGGATCGGCGCGCCGGCGAGCCTGCCGCCCCAGTTGTCGTCATGGCATTGCGCGCAGGACAGGCCAAGCTGTCCCATCGGCGTTTTGAAAAACTGCCTGCCGTTTTCGAGATGCGGCGCCAGCCGTGCATCTTCAGGCGGCGCAATCGGCAGGCCGCGCGACTGCGCGCCAATAAAAGCGGACAGAGCGAGCAGGGGGCGGGATTCCGGCTCGAAGGCCGGCTGCTGCTGGTTTTCGCTGCGGCATAGATTGATCCGCTGCTGCAGATTGATCGGGCGGTTGAGCCTGTCATTGAAGGCCGGATAGCGCGCTGCCGCGCCGCGCATGCTGTCTTTCGCATCGCCGTGGCATCCGGCGCAGGAGGGCGCGTTTGCCGCCTGCTGCTGCCACAGCGCTTCGCCTTCCAGCACCCAGAGCATGCCCGGATTGAGCATGTCGTCGCGCTGCATGTCCTGGCTCGAGGGCGTCATGAAATCGAAGCCGGAGCGGCGGTCGCGGGTCTTAATCTCAGCGGCCAGGACAGGCAAAGCGGCGACAAGGCAGCAGGCGAGAGAGAGCAGGCGGATCATGTCACCGTGATCGTGCCGCTCTCAACATGGCGGAAGCCGTTATCGCCTTCCCAGGTGAAGGTGAGTTCGCCGCTTTTCGTCGCCACCGTCGTGAATGAAAGATACGGATTGGCGGCGATGGCCTGCCACAGGTCGGCGCGGAAGACTTCCTCGCCATCGTAATGGCAGGTAAAGCGCCGGATGATGTCGCGCGGAACCACCTTGCCCGTGGCATCGGGACGGTAACCGGTTTCCATCACATGCGAGATCAGGGTGCGGATCTCGATAATCTCGCCCTTCTTCGCGGTCTTTGGAAAAGACAGGCGCGCCAGATTCATCGCATCAGCCCTCCACGCAAGCCGCCAGGGTGACGATCACATCCACCTGATCCGACCAGAAGCTGCCATCGCTATGCTGGGCCAGCGCGATCACCTTCTGTGAGGTCGCAAGCCGCATCCGCGTCGTGACGATGGCCCGGCCGCTGCGCGGGCTGAGATGGAAGATGGCGACATTCGGCTGCGGATTCTGTTCGGTGAACAAGGCCAAGGCGCGAACATGATCCTCGGCCGTCATCGGGCTGTCCATTCGGACGGTGACCGAAACCGAGTTGCCGTTCTCCACCAAAGGCGGCAGGTCGAGCTTCACCCGTCCGCGCTGCAGCGTTGCGCCGCCGGTAAACTCGCGGATCGCGGCAGCCAGTGCATCCGGCGTGCCCCAGGACGGCCGCACCAGCAGCAATCCAACGGCTCCGGCAGCACTGGCCGCGAGCGTTTCGCGTCGTGTCCATCGCGTTCGGCCTGGCATCGGCATGGCGGCACTCCTCAACGCAGATCGCTTCTTCACCGCAGGGTCTTCAGATACGCAATCACGTCTTCGATTTCTTCAGCCGACAGCACCGGCTTGCCCTGCCAGGCAGCGCCGACGCGCTGCAAGCCGTCGATCTTGTAATAGGCCGGCATGATGCTGGCCGGATTGAGGCGTTTCGAATCCACCAGCCGCAGCCGCAACTGTCCTTCGCTCCAGCGCGATCCTGCGCCATCCAGCGGCGGTGCCAGATTGCCCTGGAACCGCTCTTCCGGGATCGGGCCGCTGTGACAGAGCAGGCACAGACCCTTCTGCCGGCTGGCGACAATGGCGCGTCCGCGCGCTGCATCGCCAGGCACGCCGGTCAGCGATTGCGGGATCGCATCGCCAACAACCTCGTATGACACCAGCGGCTGCGCGGCGGCGGGCATGGACGCTGCCAATGTCAGCATGGCCGCCGCCAACGCCCTCAACCTCCCTCTCCCGCTTGCGGAAGAGGGTTGGGGTGAGAAGGTCTCAGCTCTGCAGCCGCCGCGATTCACGCCTGCCGGAGATCGTGCTTCTTCAGCGGCAGATCGCGGATGCGTTTGCCGGTGGCGGCGAAGATCGCGTTCAGCACGGCGGGCGCTGCAACGGCGATCGTCGGCTCGCCAACACCGCCCCAGAAGCCGCCCGATGGCACGATCACGGTTTCCACCTTCGGCATCTCGTCGATGCGCATCATCGGATAGGTATCGAAATTCTCCTGCTCGATACGTCCGTTGGCGACCGTGCATTCGCCATACAGCGCCGCCGTCAGGCCATAGACGAAGGAGCCTTCGACCTGCGCCTCGATCTGCTGCGGGTTCACCGCATGGCCCGGATCGGTGGCCGCGACGATGCGATGGATCTTCAGCTTGCCGTCCGGCGCCACCGAAACTTCCGCGCAGGCGGCGACATACGAGCCAAAGCCCATGCATTGCGCCAGACCGCGATAGATGCCCTGCGGCGCGGGCTTGTCCCAGCCGACTTTCTCCGCCACGGCATTCAGCACTGCCAGATGCTTCGGGTGGTTCGCCATCAGCTTGCGGCGCAGTTCCAGCGGATCCTTGCCGGTGGCATGCGCCACCTCATCGAGAAAGCATTCCAGGTAGATGGTGTTGTGATTGAGGTTGACGCCGCGCCAGAAACCCGGCGGCACCGGCGGGTTGCGCATCGCATGGTCGATCAAAAGGTTCGGGATCGTGTAGCCGATCGCCGCCTCCGCGCCGCCCGCATTGAGGCCCTGGAAGACCACCGGGTCCAGGCCGTTGCGGATATTCTGCGGAAAGATGCCGGCCAGAATCGACTGGCCGGAAATGCGCATATGCAGGCCGGTCAGCTCGCCCTTGTCGTCCAATGCTGCGGTGAGCTTGCATTGCGTGACCGGGTGATAGCGGCCATGCAGCATGTCCTCTTCGCGCGACCAGATCAGCTTCACGGGCGTGCCGGGCATCTCCTTGGCGATGAGAACTGCCTGGCGCACCCAGTCATGCACGGCGCCGCGCCGGCCGAAGCCGCCGCCAAGATGGATCTTGTAGACCTCGCATTGCGTCGCCGGCAGGCCCGCGGCTTCGGCTGCCGCGGCCAAGGCCGCCTCGCCATTCTGGGTCGGCGTCCAGACTTCGCAGCGCTCCGGCGTCCATTTCGCCGTCGCGTTCATCGGCTCCATGGTGGCGTGGTTCTGATACGGATAGGAATAGGTGGCGGTGATGGTGCGCGCGGCGGATTTCAGCGCCATCTCGACATCGCCCTGCCTGTTGCCAACCGCGGCTTCCCTGGCGTCCAGCCCCTCCTTCAGCATCTCGGCGATGCTCGCGCTGGAGACGTTCGCATTCGGGCCCTCGTCCCATTCGATCTCCAGCGCATCCAGCGCCGACTTGGCGCGCCACCAGGTATCGGCGATCACCGCGACGGCGCTGTCGCCGACTTGGACGACTTTCTTCACGCCGGGCCTGCTGGCGATGCTGGCGGCATTGAAGCTCTTCACCTTGCCGCCGAAGACCGGGCAATCCCTGATCGCGGCATTCAGCATGCCGGGCAGCTGCAGATCGATGCCGTAGACCTGCTTGCCGGTCAGCTTGTCGGCGGTATCCAGCCGCTTCAGCGGCTTGCCGGCGATGGTCCAGTCTTTCGGATCCTTCAGCGGCACGTCGGTTGGCGGCGCGATCTTCGCGGCTGCTTCGGCCACCTGGCCGTAAGTGACCTTGCGGCCTGACGGCACATGCGTGATCACGCTTTTCTCGGCACGGCATTCGCTGGCCGGCACATTCCATTGCTGGGCGGCCGCCTGCACCAGCATGATGCGCGCGGCGCCGCCGCCCTTGCGGACATAATCGTGGGATTCACGGATCCCGCGGCTGCCGCCGGTGGAGAAATTGCCCCAGGCCCGGTTGCGCGCGAGGTTCTGTCCCGGCGTCGGATATTCTGTGGTTACCTTCGACCAGTCGCAATCCAGTTCCTCGGCGACGAGCTGCGCCAGGCCGGTCAGCGTGCCCTGTCCCATCTCGGAGCGTGCGATGCGGATGACCACGGTGTCGTCCGGTTTGACGACAACCCAGGCATTGATCTCCGGCATGCCGCCCGATTGCGCGGCAGCTTGGCCGAACGGAATGTGAAAGCCGAGGCTCAGGCCGCCGAAAGCGGCAGACGAAGTGATGATGAAGCCGCGGCGGGAAATGGCAGTGCGGGAAACGGAAGCGGCAAGCGCGTTCATTGGCTGTCCTCCCTCGCGATCAGGTGCGGCGGCCGCTGCCATTGGCAGCGCCATTGCCGGCGGCTTCGTGGATCGCGGCGCGCACGCGGTTATAGGTCCCGCAGCGGCAGATGTTGGTGATCTCGGCATCAATATCGGCGTCGCTGGGCTTCGGGTTCTGCTGCAGCAGGGCAGCCGCCGCCATGATCATGCCGGTCTGGCAATAGCCGCATTGCGGCACATCGAGCGCCAGCCACGCCTTCTGCACGGGATGCGATCCATCCGGCGACAGGCCCTCGATGGTGACGATCTTCTGGTCCTCGGTGAAGGCAGAAACCGGCATGACGCAGGAGCGCATCGGCTGTCCGTCGACATGCACGGTACAGGCGCCGCATTGCGCGATGCCGCAGCCGTATTTGGTGCCGGTGAGCTGAAGCTGCTCGCGCAGCACCCACAAAAGCGGTGTGTCCTCCTCCGCTTCGAATTCTCTGATGACGCCGTTCACGTTGAGCTTTGGCATTGCTTATCTCCCTGTTAGCCGGCCGCTAATTGGGCGAACAAAGACCGACGACGGCATGTGACAAGGGTAACGCAACAAAAACTGTGAACGAGATCACAATCGCGGTAGCGGTGAAGAATCCGCACGCCTGGCGAGGCGTTTTCAGCGTTGGAGAAAACCACCCCTGGCGGTTCGCCATTATGAGCGCGGCGGAAAGAAAGACGACGTCATCACCGTCGCCATCGCCAGCCCTCAGCGGACTCAAAGCTTCGCCTTCGACCCGCGCGTTTGAAAACGGAGCGGCAGACTTGATAGCCGGGCGGATCCCCCCTGCCTGAAGCGCCATCCAAGGCCAGTCCTGCTCATTGTCTATCCATCAATGCCACCGGTCAGCGCCACCGATCCCCTGCTCCCGGCCGCGCCTGATTGGCACGCCAGGCTGCCTGACCGACCCCGGACAGTGACGCGAAAATCATCAGATTAGAGGCGTGTGATCAAAATTTGTGCAGCCATCCGGCACGGATACGCGGAAAAACCCGTCTTCCCCAGCGGAATCAGGCCCGACTTCTGCCTGAGTCCCGGCCCTGAGCGCTGGCACGCTTCTTGTAACTCCGGGCCTGAGAGGTATGCGCCAGAGGTGGGCCGGCCGTCGTTCCGTCAGTTGGGGGGAACCGGAGCGGTCTTCCGGAGAAGGGCCTGATCGTCAGGAACGGACCGGGATAATGGCGCGACCTTCCATGATCAGGAGGTCTTATCGTCATGCAACTTCCCACCGTCTCGCGGTCCGCGGCGCAGGTTGCCCGTGTGTCCGGTCAGCGGCAACTCGGCTGGCTCACGCTGGCTGCGGCTGCCGTCATTGCTTTGCTTCCCAGCCTTGGCTTCGCTCAGGACGCCGAACCCACGTTGAATCCCGGCGACACCGCCTGGATGCTCACGTCCACCGCGCTGGTTCTGCTGATGACCATTCCCGGTCTGGCGCTGTTCTACGGCGGCATGGTGCGCAAGCAGAACGTGCTCGCCATCATGATGCAGAGCTTCGCCATCTGCTGCTTGATGAGCATCATCTGGATGGTCGTCGGCTACAGCCTCGCCTTCGCGCCGGGCAATGCCTTCATCGGCGGCTTCGACAAGCTGTTCCTCTCGGGCGTCACCGTCGACTCGCTGAGCGGCACGATCCCCGAGACCGTGTTCATCACCTTCCAGATGACCTTCGCGATCATCACCCCGGCGCTGATCACCGGCGCTTTCGCCGACCGCATGAAGTTCTCGGCCATGCTGTGGTTCATGGGCCTGTGGTCGATCTTCGTCTATGCCCCGGTGGCCCACATGGTCTGGGGCGGCGAGGGCACGCTGATGGGTGACATGGGCGTGCTGGATTTCGCCGGCGGCACCGTCGTGCACATCAATGCCGGCGTTGCCGGCCTGGTCGCCTGCCTCGTGCTCGGCAAGCGCCAGGGCTACGGCAAGGTCAGCCATGCGCCGCATAACCTGACGCTGTCGATCATCGGCGCCTCGCTGCTGTGGGTTGGCTGGTTCGGCTTCAACGCCGGCTCGGCGCTCAGCGCTGGCGGCGGTGCGGGCATGGCCATGCTGGTCACCCAGGTTGCTACGGCTGCTGCCGCCCTGGCCTGGATGTTCTCTGAGTGGCTGGCCCGCGGCAAGCCCAGCGTTCTGGGCATCGTCTCCGGCGCCGTGGCCGGCCTCGTCGCCATCACCCCGGCCGCTGGCTTCGTCGACCCGATGGGCGCTCTGATCATCGGTATTGTCGCCGGCATCATCTGCTTCGTCGCCTCGACCAGCGTGAAGAACGCGCTGGGCTACGACGACAGCCTGGATGTCTGGGGCGTGCATGGTGTTGGCGGCATCGTCGGCGCCGTCCTCACCGGCGTCTTCGCCCGTGCGGCCATCACCGGCGCCGAAGAGCCGCTGGGCCTGCTGGACGGCAATGGCGGTCAGGTGCTGACCCAGATCTATGGTGTCGTGATCACCATCGTGTTCACCGCCATCATGTCGCTGATCATCCTCAAGATCATCGACTGGACGATTGGTCTGCGCGTCGATGAGGCCACCGAGCGCGATGGTCTCGACCTGAACCTGCACGGCGAGACGGTGCAGTAAGGGTTCGCGCGAGCAGAGCCCGGGCCGGCTTCACCCACCCGCCGGCCCGGGTTTCCTTCTTCCCTCCCACTCTTCTAGGCCCGGTTTCTATTTTGATTCGGGCAAGGGTAATCCCTCCTTTCTCGTCGTGGAGGTTGTGGTGATGTCCGCTTTCGACGAGATGAATGAGGCTCCGGCCGCCGCTTGCGAGGCACTGGCCGGCTCGGTACGCAGCCCCTATCGCGCCTACAAGCGCTGGCTCGATTCAGCCCCCGCCGATCTGCTGGCGCGCCGCCGCCAGGAAGCCGATCTGATGTTCCGCCGGCTCGGCGTGACCTTTGCCGTCTATTCCGAAGGCGGCGATACCGAACGCCTGATCCCCTTCGATGTGGTGCCGCGCATTCTGTCCGGCCGCGAATGGCGGCGCCTGGAGCGCGGCCTGGTGCAGCGCGTGCGCGCGCTCAACGCCTTCCTCACTGACATCTATCACGACCAGGAAATTCTCAAGGCCGGGAAGATCCCGGCCGAGCTGATCACCGGCAACCCCGCCTATCTCGCCGCCATGCATGGCGTGAAGATCGCGCGCCAGATTTATACCCATATCGCCGGCATCGACATCGTGCGCACCGGCGAGGACGATTTCTACGTCCTGGAAGATAACGCGCGCACGCCCAGCGGCGTCTCCTACATGCTGGAGAACCGCGAGGCGATGATGCGCCTCTTTCCCGATCTCTTCGGCCAGGTGCGCGTCGCGCCGGTCGGCCACTATCCGGACTCGCTGCTGCAGACCCTGCGCGAAAGCGCGCCGCCCAACTGCGAGGACGAGCCGACGGTGGCGCTGCTCACGCCCGGTGTGTTCAACTCCGCCTATTTCGAGCATGTCTTTCTCGCCGAGCAGATGGGCGTGGAACTCGTCGAAGGCGGCGATCTCGTTGTGAAGGACGATATCGTCTACATGCGCATGGTCGGCGGACTGAAGCGCGTCGACGTGATCTACCGCCGCCTCGACGATGCCTTCCTCGATCCGCTGGCCTTCCGCAAGGATTCGCTGATCGGCGTGCCGGGGCTGTTTGCCGCCTACAAGGCCGGCAATGTCACCTTGGCGAACGCGGTCGGCACCGGCGTCGCCGACGACAAGTCGGTCTATCCTTACGTGCCCGACATGGTGCGCTTCTATCTGGGCGAGGAGCCGCTGCTCGCCAATGTGCCCACCTATATCCTGCGCCGCGCCGAGGATCTGAAATACACGCTCAATCATCTTGACGAGCTGGTGGTCAAGGAAGTGCACGGCTCGGGCGGCTACGGCATGCTGGTCGGGCCGCGCGCCAGCAAGGCCGAGATCGAGGAATTCCGCGCCAAGATCCTGGCCAAGCCGGAAGCCTATATCGCGCAGCCCACTTTGGCGCTTTCGACCTGCCCCACCTTCGTCGAGACCGGCATCGCGCCGCGCCATGTCGATCTGCGGCCCTTCGTGCTCAGCGGCGAAACCATCCGCGTCGTGCCCGGCGGCCTGACCCGCGTCGCGCTCCGCGAAGGCTCGCTGGTGGTGAATTCCAGCCAGGGCGGCGGCACCAAGGATACCTGGGTGCTGGAAGACGGCCTGCACGATCCCGCGCCGCTGACCGCGCAGCATCAGAGCCAGCTTCAGACCGCCGGCGAGGATTGATCATGCTGAGCCGCGCAGCCGACAATCTCTACTGGATGATGCGCTATACCGAACGCGCCGAGGCGATGGCGCGCATCCTCGATGTGGCCCATCGCATGGCGCTGCAGGGCAGCGTCGGCGCGCAGCGCGGCGGACCCTGGGAGCCGGCGCTGATCATCGCGGGCTGCGACAAGGCTTTTGCGCTGCATGGCGGTCCGGCGACGCCGCGCAACGTCATCGACTTCCTCTCCTTCGCGCCCGACAATCCGTCCAGCATCTATGCCTGCCTGCGGGCGGCGCGCGAGAATGCGCGCGCCATGCGGGCGCAGATCACGTCGGAAGCCTGGCAGAGCATCAACGCCGCCTGGCTGGAGATGCGCACGCTCACCCATGACAAGGCCGAGGCGGACGGCTATTCCATTTTCTTCGACTGGGTGCGTGAACGAAGCCATCTCTTTCGCGGCGTGGCCGAGGCCACCATGCCGCGCGGCGATGCCTATCGCTTCATGCGACTCGGCACGCTGATTGAGCGCGCCGATGCCACCGCGCGCATTCTGGATGTCAAATACCATATCCTGTTGCCATCGCCCGGCGATGTCGGCGGCGCAGTGGATTATTATCAGTGGGCGGCCTTGCTGCGCTCGGTGTCCAGCTTCCGCATCTACCGCCAGATCTATCGCGACGCGATCCGCCCGATCAAGGTGGCCGAGCTGTTGATCCTGCGCGAGGATATGCCGCGCAGCCTGCATGCCTGCTTCAGCGAGATCGTCGACATCCTGCATGAACTGCGCGAAGGCTATCGCGTCAATTACCGCTCGGTGCGGCTGGCCGAGCGCATGCTGATGCGCCTGCGCTACGGCAAGATCGAGACGATCTTCGAGCGCGGCCTGCATGAATATCTGACCGAGATCGTCGACGCCAATATCGAACTCGGCGCCCAGATCGCGCAGGATTTCATGCAGCCGGCGTGACGTTGCGTTTGAAAAAGGCAGCCTAGCGTAAGCCAATGACCTATTGCGTCGGCCTCTACCTCAATGACGGCATCGTCATGCTGTCCGACAGCCGCACCAATGCCGGCGTCGATTCCATCGCCACCTTCGGCAAGATGCATCTTTGGGAAAAGCCGGGCGACCGTGCACTGGCCATTGGCACGGCGGGCAATCTGTCGCTCAGCCAGTCGGTGGTGGCCTTGCTGCGCGAGACCTTTACCGACAGCGACGGACGGCTCTGCGACCTGATGCAGGCGACCAGCATGTTCGAGGCGGCCGGCATGGTCGGCGCGGCGATCCGGGAAGTCGCCCGCCGCGATGGCGACAGCCTCAAGCAGCAGGGGCTGGAGCCTGCGCTCTCGATGCTGCTGGGCGGCCAGATCAGCGGCCGGCCGCATGAGCTTTATATGCTCTACTATGCGGGCAACTTCATCCGCGCCACGGAAGACACGCCGTTTCTGCAGATCGGCGAGATCAAATACGGCAAGCCGATCCTCGATCGTGTGATCCGGCCCGACACGCCGCTGGTGCAGGCGGCAAAATGCGCGCTGGTATCGATGGATTCCACCTTGCGTTCCAACATCTCGGTCGGCCTGCCGCTCGATCTCGTGGTGCTGCGCAAGGATCATCTGCAATTCGCGCTGCGCAAGCGCATCACCGAGGATGATCCTTATTTTACCTCGATCCGCAGCCTGTGGGGCGAAGGCCTGCGCAAGGTCTTCCAGACGATTCCCGATCCAAACTGGGGCCTCTAAACCGCCGCTTTACTTCGGCTGATGCGCCAGCACTTCGGCCGGTACGGGAGTGAACTGGCTGGCGCCCGGCGGCTGCCACAGCAATTGCAGCGTCGCGGTGTTGCGCTTCTGGAAATACCAGATGGTCAGCGGATACCAGCCTGGCTGGGTGACATTCACCGCGGCTGGCGTGGTCATGCGGTCGGCGTGCACGTCCGGATCTTCCACCAGCATCGGCCCGCCGAGGAAGACGCGCACGCCATCATTGGAATTGACAACGAAATAATGCTCGCCGCGTTCCAGCTTGATCAGCCCGTCGAAGCGGATGCCGTACAGGCTGTCCATGCGGGACTCCCACAGCTTGCCGGCGGTGCTTTCGTCCAGCACCGGGACCGGTGTGCCCACCTCGCCCTGGGACGGATCGGCGGCGGCGCGCACAAGCTCATCAATATGGTTGAACAGCAGGTTGCGGTAATAACGCGGCAGCAGGCCGGGCTTTAAGCTATCGGATGCAGGCTGCGGACTGAGCGGCTGCGGCTTACCCTGAGCCATGACCTGCGGGACGAGGCCGGTCAGAGCGGCGAAAAGCAGGCCGGCGATGACGGATCTGGCGATGAATGAGCGGCGCGCGATCATGGGCTGTTTTCCTGTTGGAGCCAGCCTATCAAGCTCGTGCCCAAGCCGGCAAGCAAGCCGTCTTGCCGGTCGCGCCTGTCCCGGATCAATCTATCCCAGATCAATGGTGACGATGATCGGTGCGTGGTCGGAAGCCTTTTCCTTGCCGCGCATTTCCTTGATCACCTGGGCATGCTTCAGCTTGCCCTTGAGCTGCGGGCTGACCCAGACATGGTCCAGCCGGCGGCCTTTATCCGCCAATTCCCAGTTGGGTGAGCGGTAGCTCCACCAGGAATACAGCTTCTGCTCCGCCGGCACGAAATGGCGCACGGCATCCACCCAGTCGCGCGCGGCCTGCATTTTCAGCATGCCTTCGGTTTCCACCGGCGTGTGGCTGACCACGTTCAGAAGCTGCTTGTGCGACCAGACATCGGTCTCCAGCGGCGCAATGTTCAGATCGCCGACCAGGATTTCCTTGCCGCCCTTCTTTTTCAGTTCCATCGACCAGGCGGTCATCTCGGCGACGACTTCCAGCTTATGGGCGAATTTGTCGTTCTTGACCGGATCGGGCACGTCGCCGCCGGCCGGCACGTAATAGTTATGCAGCACCGTGCCATCGGGCAGCTTGGCGGAGATATGGCGGCAATCGTTGCGGCCGCACAAAGCGCGCATCTCGTGCAGTTCGACCTGATGTTTGGCGAAGATGGCGACGCCGTTATAGCCGGGCTGGCCCTTGATCAGCCGCGTCGTATAGCCATGCGCATCGAACAGCTCATGCGGAAACTGGTCGTCGCGCACCTTGGTCTCCTGCAGGCAGAGCACGTCCGGCGCGTACTGGCGCAGGAAGCCGTCCATCAGATCAAGGCGGGCGCGGATGGAGTTGATATTCCAGGTGGCGAGGGTGATGGGGCCTTTCGGCGCGGCAGGTTTCTTCGGCATGGCCTTTGATTAGCACGAACCGCGCGGGCGCATAAACGGTCTCGCCCCCCTTGCCTGAGCCGGGAGGAGCCTCACTTTTTGGCTGAACGCCAAGGAGGTGCGCCATGCCGATGCGTTTGGAAGGATCCTGCCGCTGCGGCGCGGTGAAATTCTCGGTCGACAGCCATGCGCCAGTGCCCTACCAGCTCTGCTACTGCTCGATCTGCCGCAAGACCGCCGGCGGCGGCGGCTTCGCCATCAATCTCTCGGGTATTGCCGACAGCCTGAAGGTGACAGGCAAGAAGGCGCTGGGCGTCTACCGGGCGGAAATCTGCGACGACGACGGCAGCAATTGCGAGACCAGCACGGGCGAGCGGAATTTCTGCAGAAAATGCGGCTCGGCCCTGTGGCTCTACGATCCCACCTGGCCGGATCTCGTGCATCCCTTTGCATCTGCCATTGACACCGAACTGCCGGAGCCGCCCGCCAAGGTGCATCTCATGCTGCGCTACAAGCCGGGCTGGGTGAAGCCCGATATTGGCAAGCATGACGAGACCTACGATCTCTACCCGCGGCTTTCGATCGCCGACTGGCACAAGAAGCACGGCGTCTGGGTGGAGTGAGATAAGCTGGGCCGGCTTACCACTTCCGCCATGCCACGGCTGGCCGCGGCATGCACGAGTTCCTTGTCTTTGTTGTGCAGTGAAAACAACGCATGGATGGCGCGCCTGAAGGATGCCATGACGGCATAAGCCTCACCTCTTTATCTGCGCCGGATCGTAATAGAAGCGCTCGCGCCAGATCTTCTCGCCCTTCCAGGTCTGGTGCGCCAGTTCCTCGATGCGCCGCTTCGAGCCGTCCTTGAATTCAAACTCGAATACCCAATGCACCACCACGCTATCGCCCTCGATCAGCACCGGCCGGATGTATCGGCTGCGCACGCTCGCCGCGTGGTCCAGCACCTTCTGCTCATGTGCCATCAGCAGATCGCGGCCCTGGCGCGGTGGGTTTAAGTTCTCCTGCATGCTGGCATCTTCTGTGTAGAAGTCGCGGATCGCGCCGACATGGTCATTGGATTCCACGACGGCGATGAAGGCTTCGACGGTCTCTCTGCTGGGCATGTTTCCTCGGTCTTCCGGTGATTCCTGGCAGGGCCTTGCGGCATTTTGCCACTTGGCTGGACCATAGCAGCCGGATGCGCAATATTGTCATCATCGTCATCCGATCCGAGGTGACTGCGATGTTGACCCGCGCTGACAAGATTTTCGCCATTGCCATTACCGCTGCCCTGGTGGGCGCCCTGCTGGGCGCCAGCGTGATGGCGCTGCGTTTCTGGAACGGCATGCCCGGCGATCTCGATCCGGCGGCGATCACGCCGATGATCATCGGCGTCAGCTTCAGCCTGGTGGTCGGCGCGGTTGTGGTCGGCATTTTCCTCTATGGCCGCCGCAAGGAAATCGAGCGCGACAAGAAGCTCTGACTGGCAGCTCTGTCTCGCTGCCGTTCCAGTCCTGGTGGATTTAGGCGACACCTTCTCCAACCTTATCCCGCAGTACCGTAAAGCGGATATCCACCGTCTTCCGGCAAAATCGCGTACCCCGGCGGGTCGGCCAAATGATGGAGCAAGAGGCCGAGATGGACTGGTCGGGGTGGGTATGTTGCCGGCATCGGCTACACGCATGGGTTTTACCGCCAGCTGACGCCGGCGCTGCAGCAATTCGCGCTGCTGTCGCGCGGGGTGGAAAGCGGCGTCGATCTCGAGCATTTCATCTATTGCGATCTCGGCTGCGGCCAGGGCTTCAACGTCAATCTGGTGGCAGCTGCTCATCCCGGCGGCGAGTTTCACGCAACCGACTTCAATCCGGTTCATATTGCCGGCGCACGCAGGCTCGCCAGGCAGGCCGGCGCCACCAACATCCATTTCTACGATGACAGTTTCGAAGACTTCGGCCGCCGCACCGATCTGCCGGATTTCGACATCATCGTGCTGCATGGCATTTTCAGCTGGGTTTCGGCCGAGAACCGCCGCCTGATCGTCGATTTCATCCGCAGCTTCACCACCAAGCAGCTTCCGGGGCTGCAACAGCTCGGGGTCGCGTAATCTTTTATTGATTTAATCCCTCACGCGCGCCCTAGCGTCACCCGCGGGTTCGATCCGCGGGTCTTGCCGCCATGACACAAAGATGCCCGGGCCAGCCCCGGCAAGAGAGGCGTGTCTCTCAGACCAGAACGTCAGAACAGATTGAACGTGTTGCCGACAATCCCGAGCGGCAGGCGGCCAGCTTCGAACAGGCGGAACTTCACTGCAAAGGGATGCTCGGCATCGCCATCGGCGGCCAGCACCAGAGCGGCCTGATAGGCGGCCTGCGCCGCAGCCCCGGCGGCGACACGGATCAGGGCTTCATCGGCAACGCCGGCGCGCGCAGCCGAAACCGCTGCCAGGCCATGCGAAACCTCGCTTGCCTTGGTCGAGACATGGGTCAGCGCCACCATCAGGTCATGTTCGGGATTGAGGCTGAGCGCTTCCTCCAGCAAAGCCTTGCGCATCTGCTCTTCGGCCTGCCACCAATCCTGGCTCCAGTCCGGCGCCTGCGCGGCAGCGGCTGCAGCCCGCCAGTCTTCCACGGCAGCGACGCTGACATCGGGAAAGCCCAGGGCCGAGACATAGGCTTCGGCATCGGCGATCTCGGACGGCTCCAGCGGCTCGCCGACGGCAGAAAACCAGCTGATCCGGCCGCACAGCTTCGACAGCCGCGCAACCGCGCGCAGGCCTTCGAGGTCGTCGCCCCGCGCCTCGTCGCTCATCGCGTCCATCTCATCGTCGTCATTGGCCACTTCGACAATCTTGGTGATCTTGGGCATGATTCATCCACTTATCGCCGTTACCGGCCGAGCCCTCTGCTGGGTGAGAGCCGGGGTCCCTTTTCATCTCGGCGCCATTCATTTCAACAAATGGGATCCCGGCTCTCCGCTTCGCTTCGGCCAGGATGACATGAAAATTACCTGTTGCCGCGGCTTTCGCGCCACAGGCCGAGTTTCTTCTGCACCGGGCGATCCGAGAAGCTGAAGATCACCGCATCGCTATTTGGCGCATGGTGGCGATGCGGCACCCAGCTCGGGATCACGAAAGTATCGCGCTTGCGCCAGTCGAAACGCAATGCCTCCGGGCCGTCGCCGACCAGGGTATAGCCTTCACCCTCCACCACGCTGAACACCGTGGCGTCGGATGAGCGATAGCGCTCGCCTGCAAAGCCCTTCGGCAGAAGCTGCATGAACGTGCCGATGGTCGGCATCGCGCTTTCGCCATTCGCCGGATTGACATACTGCACCTTCAGCCCGTGACAAGGGTCCCATTCATTGCTGCGGCGCATGGTTTCCAGCGCCTCGCGGGTGCGGCGATAGGGATAGTTGAAAACCGGCGAGGTCGGCGTCGCCGCCTCGTAATCCACCGGCAGAAGGCCCGAGCCGTAGCGCGCCAGCGCATCGCCCACCGGCCGCGCCAGCGGCTGGCTGTCTTCCGGATAGCGTTCCATGAAGGAGCAGTCGAGCGTCTGCACGATGGGGATGTCGAGCCCGTCCATCCACACCATTGGTTTGTCGGTCTCGTTGCCGTGATCGTGCCAGGTCCAGGAGGGCGTGATGACGAAATCGCCTTCCTCCATGATGGTCTTCTCGCCATCAACCGCCGTGTAAGCGCCGCTGCCTTCCACGATGAAGCGCAGCGCCGATTGCGTATGGCGATGCGAGGGCGCCACTTCGCCCGGCATGATCAGCTGCAAGCCGGCGTAAAGCGCGGTGGTGATGCGCGATTGTCCCGGCATGCCAGGATTCTCCAGCACCAGCACGCGGCGCTCGGCTTCCTTGGCCGTGATCAGGCTGCCCGCTTCCATGATGAAGCCACGGATTTCGTCGTAATGCCAAATCGCCGGCTGGCAGGCGCTTTTCGGCTCCTTGATCACCAGGCCATGCAGCACTTCCCATAGCGGCGCGAGCTTGTGGCCGCCGATCTTGTCGTAATAGGCCTTGCGCTGCTGCAGCACCGCGGGATCGATATTGGGGCGCTGGGTCATGGCGTTTTCCTCCTCCCCGCTCGCGGGGCGCCGGTATTTTTTAGGCGAGCTATTTAACCGCCAAACCTCGAGCCCGTCACTCGCGGTCTTAATCCGCGGGTTTTCATTCGTTTGCGAAAGATGCAGATCAAGTCCGCGCATGACGGCAAAGGTTCAGGCCGCCTGCGCGGGCAGTTCGGGCAGCTTCAGCTTGAAATGGCCTTCCACCAGTTCCTTCACGCGCATCAGATAGTCGGCCAGCATGTCTTCGTTGCTGCGCTGCTTGATGCCCCATTTGCGGTAGATCTCGTTATTCTTCGAGCCCGCCCGGCCGAAGAAGGCCGGCAGATAGGGGAAGTAGCGGTTGATGGCGTCCTGCACCTCGGCGCGGCCCTCCTCGGTCTGCAGCAGCTCGTCGCAGAAATCCTTGCCGAACTGCGCATGGAAACGCTCTTCCGGCATGGTCATGCGCGAAAGATTGCGCAAGGGCAGGAAGCTGCAATGGGCGAGATCTTCCACCTGCAGGATTTCCGCCAGATCGGCGATTGCTTTGATCACGCAGAATTCCGCCCAGGTCTTGAGCGGGAATTCAAAGATCGACAGCGGGCGCTTCTCCGCATTGGGGACCATCTTCTCTTCCGGAATCCCCATCTGCTCGCCCAGTTCGCGGAAGCGCACGTGATGGCCATATTCCTCCATGGCGACGCGGCAGGTCAGCCATTTGGCATAGGGCGTCGGCGCCAGCGCGATTGCCGGCTCGTCGAACACCCGCGCGCCATACAATTCGTTGATTGCATGGCTGATCACGATCTTTTCCAGTGCGACGCGGAATTCCTCCGGCTGAGCAGCCAGTTCCTCTACGGTTTTGACGACGGGGGCGTTCATGGTTCCTCTCCTGTTATGATCTTGTCCTAAACGATGGGCTCGGTATTGAAGGCCTCCAGATCGGTCTTCAGATCCGTGTAATGCGGCGCGAACTCCTTCGCCGCGGCCTCGCTCAAGGCAGCAAAATCCCAGTCGCGGTCCAGCTTGGCGATGCGCGCAGCCGGCCGCGGCTGGTTGAACAGGAAGATCTCGCGGCCGCGCACGCCGAAAAGCTGTCCGGTAATCTGCGCGCCATGATCGGAGCATAGCCAGCTCACCAGAGTCGCCACATGTCTGGGCGCTATCTTCAGCGCGCGCTCCTTATAGGCGGCCTGCGCGTCATTCGCCGGCTTGATGCTGTCGGTGACGCGGGTGGCGGCAAAGGGCGCGATAGCATTGCAGGTCACCTGGCTGCGCGCCATGTCCATGGCAATGACGCGGGTCAGGCCCAGCAGGCCAGCCTTCGCGCTGGCATAGGCCGCCTGGCCGAAATTGCCGTAAAGCCCGGCCGAGGACGTGATGTTGACAATGCGGCCGAAAGCGCGTCCGGCCTTCTGCTGTTCGCGCATATAGGGCGTGGCGGCAGCGGCCAGATAGAAGGCCGCAAACAGATTGGTGCGCAGAACGGCTTCGAAATTCGCCGGATCGCTTTTGAAGATGAAGGCATCGCGCAGAATCGCGGCATTATTCACCACGATATCGATGGCGCCGAAGGTATCGACCGCCAGCTTCACCGCCTGGCTCGCCGCTTCGGGGCTGGCAATGCTTTGCGGAAAGGCCACCGCGCCAATATCTGCCGCTGCCGTGGCGGCCACCGCGGGATCGGCGCCCATGCCGTCGATGCCAGTGCCGTGATCGGCGATCACCACTTTTGCGCCGCGTGCCATCAGATCGGCTGCGATGGCAAGGCCGATGCCCCGGCCGCCGCCGCTGACCAATGCCACGCGATCTTTCAACTCCGTACTCATGCAGCGCCCTTGTTCAATGCGGCCTTGTCGGCCTCGGTATAAAACGCATCGGCATGGCAATGCTCGCGCGGCAGGCCAGCCGCGCTCAGCGCCGCCATGCAGGTCTCAACCATCGGCGGCGGCCCGCAGAGATAGGCTTTCGCATCGCTCAGCGCGGGATGATCAGCCTTCACCGCATCGGCCAGGAAGCCAGTGCGCCGGCTGGTCGGGCCGCCCGGCTGCGACAGCACCGGCGTGAAGGTGAAATGCGGATGCTTCCGCTCCAGCGCGCGGAAATGCTCCTCCAGATACAGGTCGCGTTCGTCGCGCACGCCGAAATACAGATGGATCGGCTGTGTCATGCCCAGATGCAGCGCGCGCTCCACAATCGACTTGATCGGCGCCAGCCCCGAGCCGCCCGCCAGCGCCAGGATCGGCCCGCCATGGTTTTCGCGCAGAAACGAAATGCCGCGCGGGCCTTCAACGGTTGCCTTGTCGCCCGGCTGCAGACGCTCCAGCACGTAAGGGCTGACTTTGCCGCCCGGCACCAGGCGGATATGGAATTCCAGCACCGGCTCGCCCGGCTGGCTGGCCATGGAATAATCGCGGGTTGGCAGGCCGGCGAAGGTGACGGCGGCATATTGCCCGGCGGAAAATACGAAGGGTCCGCCGCTGTCGATGGATAGCCGGATGCGGCGGATGTCATGCGTCATCGCATCATTGCTGATCACGCTGCAGCTGAGCTTGCGCTGCGGATGTGCGGCGATCTCACCCTCTTCCAGCCAGGCGACTTCGCAGTCAGACAGCGGCGTGGCACGGCAGGCGAGGATCAGTCCGGCACCGCGCTCTTCATCCGACAGCGCGAATTCCGAATAGGGGATCATCTCGACATCGCCGCGGATCAGCATCGATTTGCAGGCTCCGCAATTGCCCGACTGGCAGCCGCAGGGATAGTCGAAGCCGGCATATTGCGCAGCCGACAGGATGGTGTCGCCATCTTCCACAAGAACGGCTTCCGGCAGCTGACGCACAACCACACGATGGGCCACGGCTCCGTTTCCTCCCTGATTTTCGAGCCGCTCCGATACTAGGAAGCGACAGGATGCATGTCAAATTGTTTGCATGACAAACAATCAGCGTGTTTGCCGATTAATGCTCAATAGGATAGAAGAGAGATGAAGCGGTCCGGGCAAAAGAAAACGCCCGGTCGGGGGGCGAACCGGGCGTTATGCGCATATTTGGTCTGCGCCAGAGAAGTGCCGAGAGGGGGGGATCTCGCGGCACCAGCGACGGCATCGCCGCCGCTTAACTGTCATATGGGTCCGCCAAGCGGGGTTGCCAAGTGGGCGAAATCAACATTTCCGTGAAAAAAGGCCGCGCAGCCGGGAAGGGCCGCAGCTCCGCCAACGAAGCATCATCATCGTCTTCCACGACACCGCCACGCCGCATCGTTGATCGCGGAATTCTGCCGGATTTGCTGGGATACAGCCTGCGGCGCAGCCAGGAAGCGGTATTCAGCGCTTTCGTCAGCATGGTGACGGCCAAGCTCGGTGCGGCGGAACTCACGCCTGGCCAGTTTGGCGTTCTTGCGATCATCGCGGCAAATCCGGGCCTGAAGCAGATCGAACTGGGTGGCGCGCTCGGCGTTGACCGCTCCACGGTGGTTGCTGCCGTCGACAAGCTGGAAAAGCGCGGCTTGGTCGAACGCCGCGCCGTGCCGAAGGATCGCCGCGCGCATGCGCTGACGCTCACCCCGGAAGGCCAGCGCGTCTACAGGAAGGCGCTAGCTTTGGTCGAGCGTCACGAAGCAAAGATCGCGGAGAATTTGAGCGCGGCGGAACGTACAACACTGTTCGCGCTGCTGAGCAAGGTGCAGGCCGCAGCCGAAACCGCCTAGCCGCGCGTCTGTCAGGTATCGAGCGTTTCAGTTCGACGCGAATTCCGGATCGACCAGACGATAGCCCAGCCGCGGCTCGGTCAGCAGAAAGCGCGGCGCATCCGGATCTTTCTCCAGCTTGCAGCGCACCTTGCGCGCCAGCACCCGCAAAGCCTGGCGCTGCTCGGCAGTATCGTAGCCCCACAATGTTTCGGTAAGCTGGCGCGTGCCGACCGGCTGGCCGCTGCGCTGCGCCAGCATCTTCACGAACCGCGCTTCCATCGGCGACAGCCGCACCGGGCGGTCTTCGCGTCTTGTATCGCCGGTGGTGATGTCGATCTGGAACGGCCCGACCTGAACGACGCCATTGCTGGCGGCGGCAGCTTCCTGCTGGCGGCGCAGGGCGGCGCGCACGCGGGCCAGCAATTCGCCGGGATCGAAAGGCTTGGTGACGTAATCGTCGGCGCCCAGATCCAGCGCGCGGATTTTGACATCCACTTCTTCGCGGCCGGACAGGATGATCACCGGCAGGTTGGAATGCTGTCCGCCCCGCAACCGCTCCAGGACATCGAAGCCGCTGATATCCGGCAGGCCGATATCCAGCAGTATCAGATCCACGCCGGCTGTCTGCGTCAGGCCGCCCTCCCCGGTTGCCGCCTCGCGAACCGTGTAATGCGCCGCCTCTAAGGCTGCGCGCAGCGCAGCGCGGACGGGTTCGGAATCCTCGACCAGGAGGATGGTGCGCGGTGAGTCAGGCTTGCGGACGGACGCCAGGATCGTCTCCCCCTTGTTAGGGCCGCTGCCGGCCGACGTATTCGCCTTGTGGAAGAGGTTAACGGGAAAGTCCCGCGCCGCCAAGAGGTTACCATGCGTCAGGCGCAAGGCCTGTCTGCCGGCCGTTCAGCCGAGCGTCGGTATCCCGCCGCCGATATCGAGAAAGCGCAGATTTCTGCCAAGGCTGTGCGCCACCGGATCGGCGGCGCTGCCCCATTGCCAGTGTGGCAGGCGGCTCACGGCGATGAAGAGCTGGCAGGCCGCGCGGTGGTCATCGGGCAGCACCGGCGCGATGGCGAGTTCCACTTCATTGCGCTGGCCCGATTGACGGTCGATTGCCAGATGCAGCAAGGCGGCGCAGGGCTGGTTGACCATCTGCCACAGACGCTGGCCGCGCTGCGGCTGATAGGGCCGATCGGTCAGCGCAATCAGGTTGCGTTTGGTCAGCGTCGAGCCGAATTGACGCTCCACTTCGGTGCCGGCCAGGCGGATTGTCGCGCGATCCGGGCCATTCACTTCCAGGACCATGAATTGCGGCATCAGTTTGCAGATCGAGAGCAGCTCGACATCGCGCCGCAACGGCACCAGCCTGTCGCCGCGCCAGTGATGCCAGGCTTCCAGGAAATGCAGGCTTTCAGGGCTGCACGGCTCGCCGCCGATGGCGTCCGGCTCGCTGGCGGCAATGGCTGGGTTCAGCAGCCGCAAGGGTTCCGTGTGTGCAAAAGGCTCGGCGCATGAGGGAAAAAGATCGCTGTCGGAAAACATGACGGTCACTGCACCCGTTGTGCCAGCAGATGCAGATTGCCGGTCAAGGGCGGAATGCCGGCGCCGATATCGATGAAACGCAGACCTTCACCTTCGGCATAAGATTCCGGTTTTACCTTGCTTTGCCCGGGTGGTGATGTCAGCGGCGTCGCGCAGGCCAGGATCAGCGTCGCCTGCGTCGCGCCATCGGCCAGCAGCGGTGCGGAAACCAGTTCCACCGGCGTCAATCCGCCGGCCTTGCCGTCCAGCCAGTAATAGATCACCGCAGCGCAGGGCTGAGCTGCTTCGGCCAGCAGCAGCGCGGCGCGGCGGGCACGGTTCTGCGGCGTCGTCAGATCAAGATAATTGCGTCCGGACAGTTCGGTGCCCAGCAGGTCGTGCACGGTGCTGCCGGCGAAGCAGATCGTCACTTCATCTCGGCCGCGGATGCCCAGAAGCAGGCAGCGTGTCAGCAGATCGCCCAGGCTGTCGGTATCCAGCCGTCGCCGCTCCGGCAGCAGCTTGCCATCCCGCCAGCTATCCCAGATGGCGAAGAACCGGCGGCTCGGGCCGGTCAGGGGAGTGGGCAAGCTGGCGAGGAGATCCATGCTGTTAAAATAGCAAGGCTCGTTCCAAGTGAATGCTTATGTTTTGATTATGTTTTCAGCCGGTTACGGACGATTTCAGGCGGCATCTTGACCTTCCTATAATGGGAAGCCTTATCTCTCTGAGGCAGAATTCCTGAGAAATCCTACAGCGGCCGCATTCTGCCGCGGAAGAGAGTGTCATGTCCCAGCCTGCATCCGGTCTTGCCACGGCCGCGCCCACTATCAGGCCGTCAAATGACAGCGTGTCCAATGTCGTCGATCTGCCTGTCCAGGGCATGAGCTGCGCCTCCTGCGCCGGCCGGGTCGAGAAAGCCCTGAGCGCCGTTCCCGGCGTCGTCGCGGCGCGGGTCAACCTGGCCAGCGAAACCGCGCGTGTTGAATTCGCCGGCGCGCCGGAGATTGCGCCGCTGATTTCGGCTGTCGAAAAGGCCGGCTATGGCGTGCCGACCGAGCAGCTCAGCGTGCAGGTCAAGGGCATGAGCTGCGCTTCCTGCGTCGGCCGGGTCGAAAAGGCGCTCAAGGCGGTGCCCGGCGTGCAGGCAGCCAGCGTCAATCTGGCCAGCGAACAGGCAACCGTAACCGTCGCGCGCGGCGCTGCTGATCTGGCGGCGCTGATCGCTGCGGTGAAGAAGGCCGGCTACGATGCCTGCCCTTTTGACGATGCTGCCTCGCTGCAGGATGCGCGCGAGGACGAGGCAGCGCGACAGGTCGTGCGCGAACGTAATCTTGCTGTTCTGACGCTGGCGCTCAGCCTGCCGCTGCTGGCCGGCATGGGTTTCGACCTGGCGGGGCTGCATCAATTCATGCTGCCGGGCTGGATGCAATTCGCCATCGCAACGCCGGTGCAGTTCCTGCTCGGCTGGCGCTTCTATCGTGCGGGCTGGAATGCCTTGCAGGCCGGCAGCGGCAACATGGATCTGCTGGTGGCGCTCGGCACTTCGGCGGCCTGGGGTTTGAGCACCTGGATGCTGCTGACGGCAGCCGGCATGCCGCATCTTTATTTCGAAGCTTCGGTGGCGATCATCGCCTTCGTGCGGTTGGGCAAATGGCTCGAAATGCGCGCCAAGGGCCAGACGGTGGCCGCCTTGCGCGCGCTGATGAAGCTGAAGCCGCAGACCGCGCGGGTGCGCCGTGCCGACGGCCGCGAGGAAGAAGTACCAAGCGCGCTGCTGCAATCCGGCGATCTGCTGGTGGTGCGCGCCGGCGAAGCCTTCGCCGCCGATGGCACAATTATAGAAGGCAATGGCAGCGTCGATGAGGCGATGCTGACCGGCGAAAGCCTGCCGTTGGAAAAGGCGGCTGGCGACGCCGTGCATGCGGGCACCATCAACCGCGACGGTCTGATCGTCGCCCGCGTGATTGCGGTGGGCAGCGAGACCATGCTGTCGCGCATCGTGCGCCTGGTGGAAACCGCGCAGGCCAGCAAACCGTCGATCCAGAAGCTGGTCGATCGCATCAGCGCGATCTTCGTGCCGGTTGTCGTCTTCATCGCCTTGCTGACTTTCGTCTTTACGCTGTCGCTTGGCGGCGGCGATATCGAATTGGCGCTGATCCACGCCGTCGCGGTTCTGGTGATTGCCTGCCCTTGCGCGCTCGGTCTGGCGACGCCGGCAGCATTGATGGTCGGCACCGGCGTCGCAGCCAGGCATGGCATCCTGATCAAGGATTGGGAAGCACTGGAAGCGGCGCGCACGGTCGGTGTAGTCGCCTTCGATAAGACCGGTACACTCACTGAAGGCAAGCCGGTGGTCACCGATCTGATTGCCGCCGACGGCGATATGCAGGCGTTGCTCAGCGATGCCGCTGCCTTGCAGGCCGGTTCGCAGCATCCCCTGGCGATGGCGCTGCGCGAGAAGGCCGCTGGCTGTCCGCTTGTTGGCGTGGAAAATTTCCGCGACCTGCCGGGCAAGGGAATCGGGGGCGATCTGGCCGGCCGCAGCCTGCTGCTCGGCAACAGGCGCCTGTTGCAGGAGAATAACATCGATCTGGCGCCGCTGCTGAAGCGCGCCGAAAGCCTGGCGCAGCAGGGCCGCACGATCTCGTGGCTGGCCGAGATCGCGCCGCGGCCAAGGCTGCTTGGCCTGATCGCCTTCGGCGACGAGCCGAAGGCGACGGCGGCTGCAGCCGTGGCGCGGCTGAAGGCGATGGGCATCCGCACAGTGATGCTTTCAGGCGACAGCAAGGGCGCGGCATCTGCCATTGCGGCGCGGCTCGGCATCGATCAGGTCGAGGCCGAAATCCTGCCGCAGGACAAGGCGGCGCTGATTGACAGGTTGCGGCAGCAAGCCAAAACCAAGGTGGCGATGGTGGGCGATGGCGTGAACGATGCGCCCGCCCTGGCGGCTGCCGATGTCGGCATCGCCATGGGGACCGGCACCGACGTTGCCATGCATACGGCGGGATTGACCTTGATGCGCGGTGATCCGGCATTGGTGGCCGATGCCATTGCCATTGCGCGGGTCACCGATGCCAAGGTCAAGCAGAACCTGTTCTGGGCTTTCTTCTACAATGTGGTCGGCATTCCTCTGGCCGCCATCGGCCTGCTCAATCCGGTTCTGGCCGGCGCGGCAATGGCGCTGAGCTCCGTATCGGTGCTGACCAATGCGCTGCTGCTCAGGCGGTGGCGCCCGGCATCGTCGTAAGGCCCGAACCGATCGTCGGGCAGACATCGAGGGATGATATGAATATTGGCCAAGCCAGCGAAGCCTCCGGCGTCACCGCCAAGATGATCCGCTATTACGAAAGCATCGGTCTGATGCCGCCGGCGGGCAGAACCGGCAGCGGCTATCGCGTCTATGGTGAGCAGGATGTGCACATGCTGCGCTTCATCCGCCGCGCCCGCGATCTTGGCTTCGCGCTCGACGATATCCGCACGCTGCTGGGCTTATGGCGCGATCGCGAGCGGCCTTCTGCGGCAGTCAAGGCGATTGCGCTCAAGCATATCGACGAGCTGACGCAGAAAATCGCCGAATTGCAGGCGATGCGGCGCACTCTGCAGCATCTGGCGGAAGCCTGCCATGGCGATGGCCGTCCGGATTGCCCGATCCTCGATGATCTGGCTGAAACCGGTCACGACGGCGCGCGTCCTGCCAAGGCGCAGACATCCACAAAGATGCAGATCAAGAAAAACGGCGGGGATCGCTCCCCGCC
>Ga0065720_1019089_pt1 | contig 38648 bp, 71 predicted proteins | sample Thericmetagenome_FD_59107 | JGI IMG/M metagenome (GOLD analysis project Ga0065720, IMG submission 59107) | Thermophilic microbial communities from the Joint Bioenergy Institute, California, USA of rice/straw/compost enrichment - eDNA_2 v2... | ecosystem: Engineered > Solid waste > Grass >... | reverse complement strand
GGGCCGGGGGGACATTGCCCCCCGGCTGCCGGTGGCCCTGCTGCTGTGGCAGCGGAACGGGCCGGTGCGTGGTCACCGCCACCGCGATCCCCCCCTTGTTAGCTGCTGAGCCGGTCGAACTCGCGGGCGATAGCCACGAGCAGCGGGGCGACCTCGCTGCCGCACTCCTTTGCGGCCTGCTGGGCTGCGGCAGCCGCCTCTGTGGCCTGCGCGATTCCGTTCACCACCCGGGAGTGGGTGGACATTTGGACGGTTCCGACGGTCTGCTCGCCGAGGGCGATGATCCGGTCCCGGAGCCTGTTGAGCTGGGCGATGTACTCCTCAGTGGCGGTCTCCAGGACGCGGAGGATGTTCCGGGCCTCCGCTGCGCCCGAGGTGACGCCGGTGACGGCGACGACAGCGTTGCTGGTGGTCATGTTTTCTCCTGCGGTGAGTTCCAGTAGTTTGGGGGTGGGTTTCGGGTCGTTGTGGTAGATCGGATCGCCGACGACGGTGGCGACCCTGATGGGTGGACGCTTCGGCTCGGTGTAGGTGCCGCCGGTGAATTCCGGGTCGTCGTGCACCACGCCGGGCGAGTCGTCAAACGGGTCGGGGTCGGGGTCGGACGTGCGGCTTCCGGTCGTCGGCTTGTCGCCGCTGTCCGACTGGGTCTGGGTTTGTTGCTGGTCCGGTCGGCTGCCGGCCGGCGGCGGCGTGTTGTCGTGGGTGCTGCTGCCCGTCGACGGCTTGGGGTTGGTGCGCCAGCGGTTGAGCTGGTCGTCGATGCGCGCGTCCAGGCGTTCGGCGAAGCGGCGCTGCCACGCGGCTACCGCCTCGTCGATTTCCTGCTGGGCGCGGCGCTTGCGGCGGGCCTTCTCCATGTCCAGCCAGAAGTCCCGCCACACGTTGCCCACGTACTGGCGCATCGGGCCACCAGAGGATGGGTCAATGCCTTCCTTTTCCAAGCGCTCCCGCCGCGCCCGCGCGGCGGGAGACTCCTCGCCGCTACGGGCATGCTCCAGTTCAGCTATAACCTCGGCGATGAGCTGCGGGCTGGCCTTGATGAGCCAGTAGATGAAGACACATCCGAAGACGAAGTCCCATCCGAACATGGCGGTCAGCCGTTTCTCGCTGGCTTGTTGTCGCCGATCTTCTCAAGCTCCTCGCCGACCATCTTTCCGCCTTCGATGACGTTGGAGCTGGCTTGGTCAAGGTTCGCTGCGCCGAGCACGAGGAACAGCGCAAGAGCGAACGCCGCCCAGAACGCCTTCTTGTCCGGCTTCTTGTCCCACATCCAGTCCACGACGATGATCGACAGGCAGATGATGAGGCCGGCGACGGCGAAGCTGCCGAACCACTCGGCGCTGCTCATCCACGAGCCGACGAACGTCACGAGGAACGCCAGGCCAGCGACGAAGGACATCACGATGCTTGCGTGTCGGACGTACTTTCTGCTTGATCCGTGCATGTTGTAGGCGAGGAAAAGAAGCGCGCCGGCAATGGCGAGGGTGCCTGCCCTTGCCCAGAATCCGTACATGGTGACCCGTCCTTTCAGATGTAGGTGGTGGCCAAGACTGCCAAGGAGAGATACAAACCCAATCTGCGGGTTGGCCGTTCGGCGATCCACCGAAGCGGCCCCTGAAGAAACGTCGGCGCGATGAGGATGAGGCCGAACAGGAGAATCCGGTCAGTCCAATTCGAGATTTGCCACAGAATACGCAGCAGCCTCGAATTCCCAGGGATTCTCTTGGTGTTTACGACCGACATTCGCATCACTGCGCGCAGTGATGCTGGCCGGGAGGTCCACACCCACCAGCTGCGGGCCTGACCAGCAACAACAGCCTTCAACTTGCCGACACGGACCGTAACCGGTATGCTCGCGCCCGCGCGCGCGGGCGCAGGCGGCCTGTCGAGCTGGGGGACCCGCCCGTTGTGCGGCAGTAGAATTTCACGCTCGGTAGTGAGTGTGGTCATCCTGCGACCTTCTTCCTTGACTCGGCCAGTTCCCTGGCTTTGATCAATTCAGCCAGGTGGGTTTCGACGATTTCGGTCGTTTCATTGAGCCGTCCCGACTGGAAGCTTTCCGCTACCAGCCAGTGACATAAGGCCCAGAGTCTTTCTTTCGGGGTTGCTGCTTCCGCTACTCGGGCGGAGTGGAATCTGCGGCGGTTTATCTGCGGTTTAGTTCTGCGGCCAGCCATTGGGGATTTCTCCACCGGCGGGAAGTGGCCAACGGAACAGCGCCTGGCCCGTCCCTTTTCCGTACCCGTCGGTGTCGCGCACTTCCACGTGGTAGAGGTGCGCCTCCTCACGGTTCGCCCCGTCGCGCAGGACGGCGCCGAGGAGGTGCCGGTCCAGGTGGGCTGCTGCGACGCCGGGTTGAGAGAGGTCCAGGGCGATTACGAAGGGGTTTACGCCTCCGATTTGGCGCATGTTTCTATGGACCTTTAGCTCGTAGAGTCGGGATGCCATAGGTGCTGTTCTCTCCGTTGTTGTTTGTGCAGGTCAGCGGTTTGGTTTGAAGTCGGCTCGGGATCGGGCGTTGCGATCGAACCGGCGGTGCATCTCGCTGGTCGCGAAGACCAGCACGGCGGCGCCGCCGATCACGCCGGCTGTGGCTTGGATGTGCTGCTCGGTGACGGCGACCAGGGCGATCCCGCCGGCGGTGGCGGCCAGGAAAAGGGCGCAGGCGGCGGCGAACGGCTTGTTCCAGGGGTTGGCCAGCCGGTAGGTGGTCGGCTTCTGGTCGGTCTGGTCGGTGGCGGGGGTGATGGTCGTCGTGGTGCGGACGGCGGGCAGGGCCTGGATGGTCATCGTCGGGGTCCTTTCAGGGGATGGTCGGGTTGGTTGGTGCCCGGCCGACCCGACCAGCGGTCGGCCGGGGTCTCAGGCGGTTACGGGAGTCGGTCGGCTGGTCGTGTCGTCGACCAGGTCGGCGCCGGCGTTGAGTGCGTTGACCGCGTTCCTCGCCCGGTCGAACGACCATCCGAGTTCGCTACGGACTGTGCCGACGTTCACCCCGTTGGGGTACCGCTCCCGGAGGATCCGGGCGTTCGCGATAGCCGCCGGTCCGTGAGTCGGCGCCGGGAGCGTCGGCCGGTTGGTCGGTCGAGGGGTCGACTTGGCCGCCGCAGCCAGTCGGGGTCGGGTCGGGTCAGCCATGGTCGGCACGTGACGCTCAACGTCGGTCGGTCGATCAGTCGGGGCGACGGCGGTCGGTCGGGTGTCGACCGTGGTCGACTCGACGCTGGTCGGTGCGTCGGTGTGGTCGGTCGACTCACTGGCGGTCTGGTCGGCCGCCTGGGCGGTCGGGGCACTCTGGTTGGTCGACTGGTCGGACTGCTGCCACGCCAGCGGAACCCAGAACTTGGGCTTGCCCTGCTCCTTCCACATGCGCAGGTCGTTCACCGCATCGAGCGGCGACTCAATTCGCCATTTGACGGCGTGACGTAGTGCCTTCGGCGTCTCGATCGGGCACAGGATCCACGCCAGTGCCGAGAACTTGGGGGCCTGCCGGTCGATACGTCCGGTGGCGCGCAGCTCTCGGCGCCGCTTCCATCTGGCGTCTCGCGAGGAGATGTAGACGCCGAGGGCGCACATGATGGCCACGGCGGCGGCCGGGAGCCAGCCCATGCCCAGTTCCCGGTTGGCCTGCGTCGCTTGGTAGTAGGCGTGCCAGAAGATGACGCCGGAGATCACGCTGATGTAGACGCCGATGCCGGCGCGGATTCCGATGGTGGAGTCGCCTGCGACTAGGTGGCGCTCGTACAGCCGTACGAGCTTCCAGAGGCCGCCTTCCAGGGCGCACGAGGTGAGGAAGGCGACCAAGCCGACGACGGCTGCGGTGTAGTGGGTGAAGCCTGCGAGGGCGCCGTTGAATACATCCCAGGTCATGAATCCGGACACGACCAGGGGGGCCATCAGCGGTATGGCGCCGATGGTCCGGTCGCCCCACGCGCCGAGCCACTTCATCTTGCGTGGGACGGGGGCGATCTCTTCGTCGGGGTCGACCACGGTCGCGTCGACCACTACCGGGGTCGGTCGGATGGTGGTCGGTCGAGTCGGTGCGACCGGTCGGGTTGGTGCCGGGGGCGACGTGGTCGGTCGGACGGCGACATCCTTGGTCGGTTGGGTCGCCGTCCGGTCGGTCGCCTTGGTGTGGTTGGTCGACCGCTTGAAGAGTCGGGCGAGCCGACTGGGTTGCTTCGTGTCGTTGGTCGGTCGGTTCGGTGCCGACTCGACGGTCGGCCGGGTTGTGGTCGGGTCGGTCGGCCCGGTCATGTCTGGTGCGGCCGACCGGATGGTCGGTCGGTTGGTGGTCGAGTCGGTCATACCTGTGACTATACACCTAGACTAGTCTAGATGTCGAATCAGGATAGGCTGCTCGCACCACGTAAGGTGTCGACCATGCCGAAACGTGACCAGATCGCCGCCGCCATCCGTGAACGCATCACCAACGGCATCTACGCGGCCGGCGCGCCGTTGCCGTCAGAGACAGCCCTCGCACGGGAGTTCAACGTTGCCCGCAACACGGTCAAAGAGGCGCTGTACGAGCTACGCATGGAGGGCCTGCTCCACACCATCCCCCGCAGAGGGACCTATGTGCAGCCGCCGCGTCCTCGACGTCGGTTGCAGGTTTCCCGCTACCAGTCCGAACTCGACCAGGCGCTAGCCGACCTGGAGTCGGCGCTCGACCCGACCGGTCTACCGGCCGCGTCGGTCGGTCGGGTCAACGCCGACCAGACTCTGGCCGACCTGTTCGGCGTGCCGGTCGGTACCCGACTGCTGCGCCGCGAATGGGTGACCGTGGACGGCGGGTACCCGACCCAGTTGACCACCTCATACCTACCGACCGAACTAGTCGGGTCGACTACTGGTCGACTGCGGTCGGCCGGCGGAGTGATCGCCTACCTGGTGTCGGTCGGCCGACAACCGACCAGAGTGGTCGAGTCGACCGTTGCCCGACCACCGACCGACCACGAGTCGGATGCGCTTCGGGTCGGGTCGGGGTGGGTGTTGGCGACCACCCGACGGATCTTCTGTGGGGGCGAGGTGGTCGAGGTGGGTCACGAGATCGTGGTGTCCGCGCAGGGGACCGAGATCGTCAACGAGGTCGACCTTCGGTAGGTCGGTCGGATGGTCGGTCGGGTTGTGGTCGGGTCGGTCGGTTTCGAGAAGAAGGGTGTCTTGACTTCCTCCCCCGCCTTTAGGCGGGGGAGGAAGTCAAGGTCCTTCTCGTGGATTTCTTGACATCCTCCCGGGCCTAAAGGCCCGGGATTCCAATCTGCTCCCACTGCGGCGACGCGGTGGGTGGCTCTTGGTGGGTTCCTGCTTCGCTGCGCGGTGCCGGGACGGGTCCCGGTCTTACCTGCGCTCCACAGGCTGACACGGCCAGTCCGGCCGCCTTGGCGACGTTGACCGCCGCGTTGATGTCTCGATCCAGGACCGCCCCGCACGCGCTGCACGTCCACTCGCGGACGTGCAGGGGCTTGGGGCCGTCCTTCACCCCGCACACGGAGCACACCTGAGACGTGGGCTCGAAGCGGCCGATCCGGATGAAGGTGCGCCCGTACCGGGCTGCCTTGTACTCCAGCATGCTCACGAACGCCGCGTCTCGTCCCGCCGCCTGCGCGCTGAGTTCACCGGCCGGGTCAACCGGGCGATCATGCACGGCCGGTTCTGGTCGCCCTCGTACTTCGCGGGCTCGTGTGGCGGTGCGCCGCTCCAGGTGGTCAAGGACTACATCGCGCAGCAGAAGCGCCCGGACCCGTGCCCACGGCTGAGGTCAGAGATGCGATTCACCCCCGGCCTGAAGGCCGGGGCACTCTCGCAAGATCAGAGGTAGAGGACTCGTTCAGGGGTGTTGGGTTGGGCTGAGGTGCTTCCCCAAGGCGCGGATCCCCGGTGGGCGCCGTGCGTTGGTGTCCTCCGGTTGGGTTGGGCTGAGGTGATCTGCCAGTGCCCGGGTACGAGTCCCGGTGGGGCAAGTCACCGGGCACTGGAAGGCGCCTCAGACCGGTTCAGCGAGGAACACGGGCTAGGTTCTTGGCTCCGATGATCTTTCCTGCCGGGTCCCGAATGGCCTGCCCCGTCATGAGCAGGTCACGCCGATCCGGGTAGGCCAGAGCCACCTTCGCTGAGACGATCAGGTATACGCCCGGCCGCTGAGGCGGAAGCTCCGCCGAGCTGCCGTACGTGGTCTCCACGATGGGGATCTCGGTTCCCTGGTAGGTGATGCTGTCCACCTGCCGGGTCTCCTCCGGGAGACGGGGGACGATGCCCGACGGGGGGATCTCCAGGGATCCGATGTTGACCGGGTGGGGGGTGCAGTTCACCAGAGTGGCCTCTGCCATTGCCATGTGGTTCCTCCGAACGGGATTAGCGTAACACGCAAAAGCGGTTTGCGCAACACACTAAATCCGGAGGGCTTGACGCACCGCCCTAGCCGCCTCCCAAGCGCACATCACCAGCCGGTAACCAGGGCTCCCCTTGTCCAGCGCCGGCTTGTCGGCACCCGGCGACCACACCCACTCCTCCCATCCGGGGTACTCAACCCACTCGGAGTCGGCCATCAGCCACCGATCGAGCCTGCCGGCGTTGAAGGCGATGTCCTCGTCACTCAGAAGTGACAGGCGCTCGCCTGTCGGGGCACGCATCCGGCGCCACCGGATGTCCGTGATGAGGCCTGTCAGCTCCTCGAAGATGAGCTGCTGGGGTTTGTTAACCTCGGGAAGCTGGGCGATTTCCCCTGCCAGCTCCCACCCCTCGTGGTGGATCTTGGCGTAGGCGCCGATCAGTCGATTTGCCGCCGAGGACACGGTGTCCCCGAGGCGAGCAGCGGCCTTCTTTGCATCTTCCAGGTGCCGGGGATTGAACCTCACTGAGATGGCTTCTTTGGCCGGTTCGCCTGATCGTGGTCGGCCGCGTGGGCGGCCTGTGCCCGTGTCGGGCATGGTCCCTCCTTCCGCTGGTGTCGGTCACACAGCAACGGAATTAGGGTAACACTAAAAATACTAGGCAGTGATCAACACGGGCCGGGCTGGTCGACTGGGACGTCCGCCGACAACACCCGCTTGAGGTGATCCCAGTGCGACACGCCATGCACCGCTTCCCAGCAGTCACACCCGCACGAGCGCACCCACGGGCCGCCGGCAGCGATCTCCTCCGGGGTGTTGGGCAGCATCACCGTGCACGCGCCACCGATCCACGCGGACAGGTGGTGGCGACACCTCGGGCATGCCCGGGCGGCGCAACCGTGGCCGGCTCCGACGAAGGTTGGGCGCGGCGGGACAGCGACGCCGGCCTACGGCGGCGACGCCTTAGCGAGAACAACCTGTGACTTTGCTCCACCGCACTCTCCCTTCCGCCGCCAATGATGCCAGTTATCCAGGGGAAACGCTCTGAGAAGCCTTCTGGGGGGATAAAGCCCGGCTACCCATAAAAGGGGTAACGCCGGGCTGGTTTCGTGGCTGTACGCGTCAGCTAGACCCCTTCTCGGGGCAAGTTCGCCGAGCATCCACGCCAGCGCACGAACGGTCACTGCCGCCGGGCCGGCCGGCGTGCCGGGCATTCGGCGTCATGCATGCTGTCCGCCAACATGCCCAGCGTGTCGACGAGCTCGGCGTGGTGGAGCACTGACTGGTTGTCGGCGAGCGCGGTCGGGAACCGGTAGCGGCAGCCGCACTCGTCGGGTTCCCCGCTTGTTGCTCAGCGGCTGTGTCGTCGACGTCTTCGCGCCTGCCGCTGCCGTCGCTTCCTGTTCGCTCGCCCGTCTGCGGTGGACGCCGTTCGGCGTCCCCTACGGAGTAATACCTCCGTAAGGAGGTATATAGGTCGGGTCGGGTCGGGGGGACCGTGACTCACGCCCTTGTCACACGTGAGTCACGCCGTGACATACGCCGTGACTAACGGGTGACGAGCCCTGTGACAGCCCTCCTTTCGCGCATGTTTGCCCCTGTATGTCCTTTTTTGAAGTGGTCTACTCCTGGGTCAGGCGCTGAAGCCGTCCTCTCGACGCGACTGGCCGTCAGAGCCGAATCACGGACGTTCGGCACCCGTCACGCGCCACAAGACCGAACCGTGTTTGTGACTCACGCCGTTAGTCACGCCGTGACTCACACCGTGACACTGACAGGATGACAAGCGGGCCGGGACGCGAACACCAACCGGATCTGCCGCGTCTCCCCGCAACCGGACCGCCGGCTGTACCATGACCGCATGACCCGCGAAGTGAGGCTCCCCGACGACGTCGCCCGGGACCTGGCCGCCGTACCGGACCCGTCCGCGTATGTCGCCGAGGCCGTGCGGGAACGCCTCGCCCGGGACCGCTTCGAGCAGCGCCTCCACATCACCCCTGAGGGTCGGGCCAGGGCGCGGGCTCTCCTCGCTGCCGCCGACAGCGAATGGCCGCCCGAACGCCGCCAGCAGCTCCGTGCGCGGTTCGGCCGTCTCCGGCGTCAGGCCGCATGACCGCCGCCCCTGTTCGACTCGTCTTGGATTCCACCGCTGTCGCCGACTACGCCGGCGGCTCGGTCGCGGTCGGTGAGCTGATCGTCGAGGTCGCGGACGAGCAGGCGCGGGTCGCTGTCCCGCTGGCGTGCCTCGTGGAGGCGTATCGGCGGGTTCGCGAGGAACAGCTGTCTGCGGTGACGCTGCTGGTCGAGCATCCTGCGGTCGACGTGGTGGAGGCTGATCCCGGCGACTGGGTGGCGCTTGGCGGCCTGGCCCGGGACTTGGGGTCTGCTGATGCTGCCGGGGCGTTGCTGCTGGCGTTGGACTGTGACGGCTATGTGGTGACTGCTGCGCCGGACCGGTATGGGGACTGGAAGGAGCTGCCGGTCATCGCGGTGTAGGGGGGCGACCACATTGACACTGTAGCCCCCGGGGGCTACAGTGTTCGGTATGGCAAACCCGCTATCACTCGCCGAGCTTTCCAGGATCAGTGGACTCGACCGAGTCCACATCATCGACCGGCTCCAAGACGAACTGCGCTTCGGCGCGCAGTATCTCGCCTTTGAGCGTCGGCTCGCCATCGTGCAGGCCGTCGCCGCGTACAAAAAAGGCGGCGTTAACCGTGTTGCCAAAGAACTTGGCGTCGGACGAGACAAGATCTCCGCAGCGCTTCGTGAGCACCGCGAATCGGTGCTCGCCTCGGACATCACAATCCGGGACGGCCACGACATCACCGTGCACAAACCCATTGGCAGGCGTTACCCGCTTGCCTGCTCGTGCGGCTGGACCGGCCGCATGGGGACCTCCGGTGTTTTGCCGGAGAGCGAGGACGAGTGGCTTCGGTGGCGCAGTGACGTTGGAAGGTTTGCTCTTTTCGAGCACTTCCCTCGCCCGTCGAAGCTGCACCTGCCGGCGGATGTTGCCCGCCGGTACGACATCAGCTACGAGGACGTCCTGAGACTCCTGGCGGAGGGCCGTATCGTGGCCCCGTCTGGCGAGGTAAGGATCAACCTGCATCACGCGGTCCCGATTGATCGGGTTCCGGCGTGGACCAACGAGGATCTTCAGAACGTTATTTGAACGTCACCGACGCGGCGTCGGGCCTGTCAATCGGATAAGCCCGACGCCGCACTACAAGATCTTGGAGGAAGCGAAGTGAAAGGACTGCCCCTCCCCCCTGAACGGGCCGCGGAGGTCATTGAGGCTTCCCGGCGCGCTAGCCACGCGGTGATCGCCGCAGCTTGCGCCGCCGCTGGGGTCGCATCCCCCAGCGAGCTTGACCCGGAAACCTACGTCCGGGTCAACGAAGAGGTGTACAAGGCCGCTCTCGCGGTGGCGTGGTGGGACGGCGCACGCCACCGCGCCGCCGGGATCGACGAAGACCCCGACCTGAAGACCCAGTGGGAACTGGAATCCCTGTGTATGGCAATCGTTTTCGCTCTCGGCCTAAAGGGTGTGAAAGTCGCTCTCCCCGACCTGGAGAGGGTGACCGACGCAGGATTCCCGGCGGCCTGGGAACTGATTACAGAATCCAACGGCCACTACATGAGGATCAACACCTACCGCAGGTGACTCTAGGCAGATGTTCGCAGACCGCGACTACCGTGGAAGGCATGCTGAACATCCGCTTGGAAGGCGATCTGCGGGAGGCTGAGGCGTTCCTGAAGGCGCTACAAGTCGCCGGTGTAGAGGTCCAGCGGGGCACGACGAAAGCCCGCCAGGAAGGCTTCCACCACGTGTACGCGACGGTGCGGGTCCCCGGCTACCGGGAAGCATCCGGTCCGGCGCTTCCACCCCTGGTGGTGGAGGTGCCAGCGGTGGAGGGCCGTCGCCGGCGGGCTATCGGCGGCCCTCCACGAGTGGCGTCTACGGGCGGCTGAACGCCCCGACCTGCGTGAGCACGATCAGCACACCGGCGATCGCCCCGACCATCACGTGCAACAGCAGCGAAGTCAGCGCAGCCAGGAACATGGTCAGGGGCGATTCGCCGGCGACCGCGTTGGGTAGTACCGCGAACGACACCAGCAGCCCGGCCGCTACCACGGCAGCAGTCAACCCCGACTTGGGACGCCCAGCGCGGAACAGCGACAGCGCAGCCACGGTGGCGGCGGCGACGAACACTTGGGCTGCGACTGCGCCGGCGGCGGCTTGGTCACCGTTGACTCCTGCCGCCCGGTATCCGTCTGCGTGGCTGCCGATGACGAACGACGCCAGCGAGATGAACGCGATCGCGAATCCTATGCAGGCGAGCATGGTCAGGATCGCGAGCCCATCCCGTTCGCGGATTTCATCCCATGATCTACTGATAGCTTCGTCAATACGAGTATTGATCTCTTCCAGAGTCCAAGCTGCCATGAGCAGGTATGGTGCCCGACCCCAGCCGGCCCAGTCAGCACCCGATGTCCACCGACACGGTTTCGTCCTGCCGAGACTTCCACCGCCCACACGTACCCTGCGGCGCCCTGACCGCTGCTACCGTCAGCGCGGTGACCGTTCTCGACTGGCTACCCGAGCCCTTGCAGCCTGTGGCCATGCGGATGGCCCGCGCTGACGAACTCATCTTCGAGCTTGCCCAGGTGGCGTTCGCCTGGTCACGTGGCCCGAACGGTGAGGGACCGTTAGAGCTTCGGCAGGTAGAGCGGAGACCCGGCGTTCTGGATGTCGAGGTGACCTCGATCAGGCCCGTACCCCCTGCCGCGTCGGCGCTGTTCAGCGAGGTCGTGCATCACATGCGGTCGGCGCTCGACAACACGGTGTTCTTCCTGGTCGAAGCCGCCCGTGGTGGTCCCTTGACGGGGCATCAGGTTCGGGCGGTCAGCATGCCGATCTGCGACGACGAGAAGGTGTTCCAGAACAATGTGGGGAAACTTGCCAAGAAAGGGATCCACGAGCTGGACGTCGACACCACGCTAGGGCAGCGGGTCGCGTCGCTCCAACCGTTTGCCGATCCAGTTGCCGTGCCAGCCATCTCACCGCTGCTAGCGGCCGAGATGGGTGACCCCAATCCTGATCAGCAGCATCCGCTGGTACTGCTACGCGACTATTCGAATGAGGACAAACATCGCGCTTTCCGCATCGCGGCCTGCCGCGCATTGATCCAAAGCTCCAGGGATCTCAAGGGAACCCGGCGGATGGGGATGCGACCGATAGCCGTTGGCGATGTTGTCGACGTCGTCCGCAAGGATGTGCCCGAACTCATGGACATCTTCTCGGCGCTGCACGTACAACGGCCGAACGGTGTGTGGGTCAGCCCCGTTGCCGAGCTGGATCACATCTGGCAGCACGTCGCCTACGTGGTGTTGCCAACCTTGGTCACAGGGATGGCGTTACCGAGGGAGCTCCCGGCGCAGGTGGACTTGGGTGACTCCGGGTTGACGCTAGCTGAACGCCTCAAGGCCGGCGGCGGACGGCGGGCGCACGAGCGCCACCGTGAGATCGTCATAAGAGAGACGCTTGCAGCTATGCACCAACCGCCGAGGCTGTTTCCGATCGTGTCTGCGGACGGCGGAGGTGATCCGGCACGGTCAGGGTGAAAAACCTGCCCCCGGATGCGCTCTGCCGGGGGCGACAAGGAACAACAGTTAAGCGCCGAACGATCGGGGAGGCGCGCCTGACCGGAACCAGCAGACTAGGCAGGGGACGGTCGAGAACAGCTCCTAGCCAGCACGATCAGCGCGCTCTCCCTCGTTCGAGGGTGACCATGGATCGATAGGGACCTCGTACACAAGCCGGTACCTATCCCCGGCGGCCACGATGTCGGCCGTTTCCACGGCGGTCTCGCCGGCGTAGTAGGTGCGCTTGATAGCGATGATCCACATACCGCCACGCCGGTCGAGACCAAGTGCATCCACCTCGTCCGGCATGGCGGGACGCGTGATGATCTCCTCAACGAACCGGTCAATCGTGACGCCGATGAAGTCCATCCGTGCTACGACGCCAACGATCGGGCCACGCTCCGGGTACTCGACCGGGGTGCCGCCGGTGATAGCCAGCGGCTCGTACGAGTGGGAGAGCTGGATGGGCGTTTCGTCGGCGAAGAACCGGTATCTCGTGTACATCACCATGTCGCCCGGGTTGATGCCGAGCCGTTCGGCAATGTGTGGGGTGGCGGGGATCTTCTCGCTGTGAGACTCCCAGGAGGGCTTCTTCCCCGCCGTTTGGCTGTCTCGCGCGAACGGCGAAGTGCTGCCCATGGCCTTCCGCATGTCCCGCGAGTGGGCTCGACGGGTCAGCCGAGGGCGCGTGCGGACGTAGTTGCCGGATCCACGCCTGCCCTCTATCAGCCCTTCGCTGCGGAGCAGGGCCAGCGCGTACTTGATGATCGTGGTGGAGTAGCCCCACTGCTGCTGGAGCTCCTTCTCGGTGGGGAGCTTGTCGCCGGGGCCAAGCTCGCCGTTCAGGATCCGGGCGCGAAGATCGTCTGCTACGCGCTGGTAGTTGGGTATCCCCTTGCCACCCATGGGTGGTCCCTTCGACTTCCTGTCACTAGTTAGTGCATTAAGTCGACCACGGGCAGGCTCGTGGCGGGCTGCCTGGTTCGTCATGAGCAAAAGTTAGTGCACTCAACCGCTTCACAGCAACGAGTGAGTGCACTAACCTATGGGCAGAGCAAGAGAAAACCCCTGCACCGGCTCAAGTCTTGGCGGACGACCGGTACAGGGGCTTCAGATCCCCGAAGGGAACCTGTTATGCAACAGGGTACCAGCGCACCTGCCGTCAACGTGTCGAGAACGTTCGGTAGGTACACCATCTACGTGAACACGACCGTCGATGGCGCCTACTCAGTTAGCGTCTTCTCGACCCGCGCGCCGCATCGCCACGACGCACTGTCGTTCATCACCTGGAGGGTGGAGGTAGCCCGGCTCGCTTGGCGAGCCGTCGGTAACGGCGGCATCTACGAGCGCCGCCCGGAGCAGGTCTTGGGCGACCTGCGGAACCTGCTGCTGGAGAAGCTGGCTGCCCTGTCGGCTCGCCAAGACCCGGACTCCCGGGAGCTGGCTGCCGAGATTGACCGGGTTCTGGACCTTTTCCCGGACTCGGCGTTGGATCGGGAGCTCGCCGAGATCACCAGCGGTCGCCGGGGGAGGTCGGCGTGACCACCGTCGAGTACGACGAGATGAGCGACGCGTTCTACGCCTCATGCTCGTGCGGCTGGGCGGGCAACCTGTACATGCGGAGCCGTGACGCCGATCGTGAGGCGGACGCGCATGACGACTGGCACGACAACCAAGTTGAGGTGCCACGATGACCGCCCCGGCCTTCTCGCTGGCGGTCGGCGAGCGCCGCCGACTGCTGGTCGAGCTGGACGGCTCCTACGCGGAGCTGGTCGGCACGGTGACGGCCGTGCGCCCGGCAACGATCAACTTCAGGACTGAGGACGGCCGAGTCCTCTGCCTGTACCGGCGGCAGGTTCTCGCCGCCGGGCCGGCCGAGCAGTGGGTGGATCCCTCGGATCCGCTGCGGCACTGCCAGTCCGGCCGGGTCTACGAGTTCTACCACCACGGCCCGTCTGGGATAACCCGGACGCGCGGCGTGCTGCTGGTCGCTGGCGCTTTCGCGGTGCTTGTGGACACCGGCGCTGCTGATCCCACCGTTCTCGCTCGCAGCTCGATCTTGTTCGCCCCGGAGGTTTCCGATGCGCAAGCCGCGTAACGAGGGGCGGTTCAAACCGCCGTCCCGACGAACCCCGACCCATGACGAGTGGTGCTTCGCATGCACCTACCCGGACCCGGGAGTGGCGGAGCACACCTCACACTTCTGGGCGGATCACGGTAGCCCCGTTGACCCGGACGCACGCTGGCAGATCTGCGTCACCCAGCGGTACGTCGACGGCGCACCGGAGCGCGCCATCGTGTACGTCGATGGCGTGTCCGGCGGGTTTGACCACGCCGGGACTCAGATCCTCGCCGCTGCGTTGCGGGAGGCGCAGGCGCTGGCCGACGCGTTGAACGTCGGCATCCCGCTCCGAGAGCGGGCGGTGTCGTGATGCCCAGATATCGGATCGAAATCCACGATACCGACCACGATCGCATCGTGGATGTTCGATGTTTCCAGGAAGAAACCGGTGTTGACGCCGTTGAGCGTGCCCGTGGGCTGCTGCCCGAGAGCACCTACGGGGACCTGTCAGTCGACGACGGCACCGGGCAGTACGTCCCCTACTCCGTGGTGCGAGGTGCGCGATGAGCCAAAACCGGAATCGCCCGGCGAATGACCTGTTTACCAAGGCGTTCTTGAACGCCAGCGGTCGGGCCCCGATGAACGAGCCGTACCGCTCGCGTCACTCCCGGGAGGTGGCCCGGTGACGACGGTGAGCTCTGGGTTCGCGTCACCGGTCGTGTACCGGTGGGCGGACGGCCAGTTCGAGGCGGTGCGATGAAGACCGCTGTCGCAGCTGCGGAACCACCGCCGCAGAACCTGGTCGAGTTCTTGCGGTCCGAGCTCGGCTACCAGCACGCAGCATGGTGCGCGAACACCTTCTGCAAGGGGGACTGCTCGGTCAAGGTTCCCCTCGATGGGGTTCAACTCGCTGCCTATCTGCCGCACGGCTCTCACCACCCGGTGATCAACATCGTCGATCAGTCCGGGGCGAGCATCGAGCTCGGCGGCCCGACCGCCTTCCAGTTGGCCCAACAGATCCTGCGGGTGGCGCACGAGGGGTCGATTCCTCGTCCTTGGCTGCGTCCGCCGGCGTGAGTTTCCTGCCCGCCGCGCGTAAACCGGGCCGGGCAGTCTCCGATCCGATTTCGGTCCGACCAACCTATCCATCTCTTACGCGAAGGAGAGTCCGCTATGTACGCGTCTGCCACAATTGGCCACTCTTCCCGTGAGGTGCGGACCACCCGCCGTATCCGGCGCGGAGACGAGCGGTGGACCGTCCGCGTCAAGACCAGCCGCCGCGCGGCCCGGCAGGCGGCGATCGCGGATTCCTGGAGTGCGTCTCGTAATTGACCGACGGAAACCGTTGCGCCGGTTCGCGGAGATGACCGGCCACGCCGACTTTTACCAGCTCGGCATGCCACGCCCTGGCCGGGACGACAAACCGTGCCTAGGCACTGGTGCATACGCGTTGGACCAGTCCGCCCATGTGGGTTGTCTGTTCTTGGCAGCCCTGATCGCATCCCGATAACCCGTGTGGGCGTGGCCTACGCCCTCGACAAGCCGGCCACGCCCACGCACCAGCCAATCCCCGAAAGGAGACCGGACCATGCCCAAGCGTAGAACAAACACAGGCGCAGGAACATTAGCGACACTCAGCGACCACACCAAGGACCGGACAGGCAACGGCAACAACCACGACAACCTTCTGCTGGCCGGCATCGCCGCCTACGAGGAGGCAGGATTCCCGCCCGGCTCGGCCGGTGACCGCGCCCTCAACAAGCTGCGCCGGAAGGCGGGACGGTGACTACCTCAACCCTCGACATCGAGGCTTCCTCCCGCTCCCGCTTCTACGAGCTGGAGCGCAGTTTCGCCCGCACCGCCGCCATCGGGAAGCCGATGATCCGCGAGATGGCGCAAACCTTGCGCCTCATGGCCAGGTTGCGCGCCGATGGGTGGCCCTCCGACGAGACGACCCCGCGCGTGCTGCGGATCCGGGCCGCGCTCTTGCAGGCCGTTGACCTCGTGGACACGCACGTGTGGCACAACCGCCAAGACCGGATCATCACCTACCCGGGCGCTGACCTGGTGGAGCCGCACATCAGCGCGATCCTGGACCGGATGGTTGGCGCCGGCTCCGGCTGGCCGACCCTCCTGCCGGAGCTTCGCGACCAGGCGGACACCGTCTGGGGTCATCGTGTCGCCGAGGTGTTGGCGCTAGTGCCGGATGACCCACGGTGCTACGCCCGGGAGCCGGTGCCGTGGCAGCCGTCCGCCGCCGGCGTCCGGCATGACGACCTCGTGCGCGCGGCCCAAGGGTTGCGGCACGAGCTGGCGCACACCAGCGACCCCGAGGACCAGTGGTGGCTGCTGGGCGAGCTGGAAAAGGTTCAGCTCGCGCTGGCCGAGCGGGGTCCGGGTTTGACCGGCCTGTCTCCGGAGGTGCACACCGGCCGGGCGTGGCTGTTCGCCGCGCTGGCGTCGGTGGCTGAGGTGGTTGTGTTGGCGAGCGCGGTGCCGGACCGTGTCAGGCGGACCGACTATCGGGGCGCGGATCGGCTGGAGCCGATCGTGGGTGTGCTGCTGGACCACATGAGGCTGTCGTCGGAGTCGGGGAAGGTCCCCCAGTTGGTTGCCGAGATGCGGCGGCGTGTGGCGGATCTGCTGGGTGAGGAGGTCGCCCAGGTGCTGGACCCGGTGTGCCACGGGCCGGGGTCGGGGCTGCTGCGGTAGAGGCCGAACGATCGGTGCCGGCGCTGGCCTGAAGGGGTTAACGCCGGCACCTTCTCATGTGATCTTGCGCCTGCGCTTCCGCAGCGCCGCGTTGCCGCCGAGCCTGGCTGGAGGGACGTCTTCGGGTCGCAGATTGCGGACATGGGCTGGTGTACGTTGCGCGGCTTTGGCGAGCTTCGTTGGCGGAATCTTGGCCCGCCAGCCTGCGGCGATGGTTTCGTGCTCGCGCCGCTTCAGCTCGTCGAGTAGTTCTTCGGCCTGTTTTCGCTGGTTGGCGACTTCGGCCAGGGTTCGGAGGATTTCTTCTTCGGTCACGCAAAGAGCTTAGCGCAACGCTGTTGCGCTTGGTGAGTTCCGGATGCTAACGTAGAGCGCAACGACGAAGCGCCACATTAAAGCGCAACAGTTATGAGAGGAGTCAGTGATGCGCCGCAACGACGTGATCCGCACCTGGCACCTCCCCAAGCACCGCACCGTCGTCCACGTCTCCACCCGCCACCCCAAGTACGGGGAGCTGTTCCGAGGCCGGATCGAACTCCGGCGCGGCACTTGGACGTGGGTGGTCACCGACTACGACCACAACCACATCGGTGACTTCGCCGGCGACTACATCGATGCAGAGAGAGCTCTCCTAGCCGCCACAGCGGAGCTCGACCCGAAGGAGACCTGACATAGCGAGTGGTCGGAGGCGGACGACGGCCCACTGCCTCGGCTGAAGAGCCTGTCGGACTCGGTCCGCGACCACATGGCCGCCGCTCAGCAGCAGCAGACCAGACGCCCGAGGAGGCGTCCAAACTGAAGTCACCCGCATGATCATGATGCGGCGCGGAAAGATCCTCAGGATTCCTGAGGGTCATCTCCCAACCATCGGAATGATGACCGGAACGGTCATCAAGTTCGATGGCGGTTACGCCTGTAAGGTCCGGTCGTCACACTATGACCCGCTCCCGTGGGTGTCAATGGACCGTATCGGTCGGTCCGACGAATGGGCGCAACAACAAATCGACAAAGGGGCAACCATCACCTACCCGGAGTGCTAGTGAACAAGACCCCGGAACCGTGCACCAACTACCACCACACCCGCCGCCACTACAGCGCAAGTTTGGTGTCGGCTTCGTTCGGAAGACCCGGACGGGAAGGGACCGCCCTGTGCGGCAGTGAGGTGTTTGACGAGGACTACATCAACGCGTTCCTCGCCGAGTGCTTCAGATCACCGGTCGCGGTTAATGACCTTCCCGAATGCCTCAAGTGCGTGGCGAGGCTGGAGACCAGTGGCTGACTTGAACCTTGAGCCCGGCGACTGGGACGTCCTGCGCCTCGTGGCGTGGGGCAGGGTCAGGCGAACCGGCGGCTCCGACGGGCAGGTCATGTACGCCGGCGGAACGATCATTGACGCGCCGGTCGACATCGGCACGCTGGAACGCCTTCAAGCGCACGCGCTCGTCACGCCGCCCGCCGGTGACGGCTACTGGGCAGCAACCCAGCGCGGAGTAGTGCTGCTCCGCGCGCACGAGACCAGAAGGAGACATCTGTGATCGAGGAGAGCAGCCGTGGTTGACCGGCAGGCGTTGGCCGAGCGGCTGGCGCAGATCGTAGAAGACACGTCCGGGCGCTGGCCCGGCATCCTTCGGGCGGACGCCAAGACGTACGGGCCGGACGGTCTCAACCCAGAAGACCTGTCCGACGACGCGATCAAGGCGGCGTTACGGCGGCGCATCCTGTCCCGAAGGCCCGAGCCGCTGGGCCACCGAGCCACACCTGACGAGATCGAGGCGGCCCACAACCGGCTGCGCCAACACATGTTGAAGGCAGTCTTCGGCGACAACCCGTCCCCGCCGGACTGGCGGGACCTCGCGGCGCTGCTCGCGGAGGCGAACACCGGCACCTGGCCCTCCGAAGCAGACCAGCGTCTCGGGGCGGCGCAGCGGTACGCGACCGCGCACATGCTGGTGGTCGACGGCCAGCTCACGGACAAGGGGCGGAGCATCCTGGAACTCCTCGCCGACAAGGTTCAGCGATGACGTGGAAGGGCCAGCGACCGTCGGTGGTGGTGTTCGAGCTGCCGACGGCCCGCTCGATAGGCGCCCAGCTACGGCACGGCCGTGGCCGCCACCTGGACGAGGTACGGACCGCCGCTCGGAAGCTGCTGCACGGCGGCGACCGATGACCACGCTGCCTGACACGGCCCGCCGCTGCTCCCTGCCGGGCTGCCACACCTGGTATGACACTGCGACGGTGTCGGCCGGCTACGAGTCCGCCGCCGGCTGGATGCGATGGAACTCTCTTGGCCTACGGCTCTGCCCCAACCACTCCTGGCTGTGGGTGCCAGACACGACCGGGCACGCCCCACACTCACCGGTTTGGAGCAGAGACCGAACAGGCGCGGTGTGGCTGCATTGCGACTGCTCGTGGCGGCTGAACGTTACAGGCCGGGCCACGCGCGAATCCGCCGACCAGTACACCAGCCACCTCGCAGAGGCCGCGCTGTCGAGGACAACCCCGCAAGCATCGGGCCACGACGGCTCGACCTGTGCATAGACTGCCACGCATGAACAAACCCGCGATCGGCATCGCCTCCCGGGAAGGCAGCCGGGACGCAACTGCGACGCCGCCCACGTCTACCAAGCCGAGGACGGCACGATCGTGGCAGCAGTGGTTGACGGCGTCGGCGATGCCCCGGAGCTGCCCGAGATAGTCAGCGCGATCGCGCTGACGATCACCCGGGTCGGCTACCGGCGAGGCGGCCTCGCCGGTATGCTGGCCGCCTCCGATCTGCTGTTGGACGAGCATGAGGCTGTCGCCGTCACCGCCCGCATTGACCCCGACGGGCACCTGCACGTCCACTGGGTCGGGGACTGCCGGGCGTGGGTGTGGACTGGTGAGGAGCTGCGCCAGCTCACCACCGACCATACGATGGGACAGATGCTGCGGGCCTCGGGTGGCGAGGCCGCCGAGCGGGTCGCGGCCACTCACGACCACTGGCAGCGGCTGGCCCTCTCCTGTGCCACTCCGACCACCGTCGCAGAGGTGCGCGGCGTGATGCTCGACGCCGGGCATCTGGTGCTGCTCACCAGCGACGGGGTGCACTCCCGTCTCCCCGAGAGTGTGATCGCCGACCTGGTAGCCAAACACTCCGGCGACCCGCAGCGGCTTGCCGACCGGCTCGTCCATGCGGTGAACGACGACGCAGGTGACCGTGACGACGCCACGGCGGTAGTGATCAGCGGACGGCGGTGACCGCGAAACACGTCGCGGAACCCCTGCGAGGTACCGTTACCGCTATGTGGCCATCGGCCACAGAACCCGCATGAGGAGCCTCGACCGAGATCGGGCTCCTCACTGCTTAAGCGCCCGTATTCGTGACGGTCCAGTTAGCCAGCAGGAGAACAACCATGTCGCCCTCGTCCTGCGAACCGAACTGGATCCTCGTGAAGCCGAGCCTCCGCAACTCGTCGTTCGCCACGGCCGCGTTCTCGCCGACGAGGCGGCTGCCCGGGATGGTGGTTCGGCCAGGTCAGACGTCAACCAGATGATCTAGGTTTCGGGGTCACGATGCTTCTTGCCGGGTGTGATTGATGCCTTCTTGAGACCGCCCCCTCGCCGAGCCGGGGGGATCCCGTTCGCTCGCGCGAGATTGCGTAGATGGGTGGCGGTGAACGGGCAGCGGGCCGCCACGACCGTCGGCGGCTCCTGCGCACGGAGAAGATCCAGCGCGGTCTGTTCTGCGACCCGTTTCAGCTCGGCGACGCGGTCTTCGAGAGGTCGAAGCTCTTCGCGGATCGCGTCGAGGCGCGCGTAGGCTGCGGTGATGTCGACTGGTTCGGCCACCACACCATGCTATCGAAACAACTTGCGATTCCTTGGTGTGGCGGGTAACCTTGAAGTCACGCTAACCCCTTGAAGCTCTGCGGTGGAGCGCCTGGCTCTTTCTTCCGGGTGGTCGCCGGTTCGAATCCGGCCAAGGGGACAAGCCCCGCTGTAGCTCAGCGGTAGAGCACCTGGCTCTTAACCGGGTGGACGCTGGTTCGAGCCCAGTCAGCGGGGCACCCCCACTCTCGCTCTTATCGAGCTTATCGAGTCCCTTCTGTTAATCCCCCATGCGAATGGAGGCTGCCATGTCGGACGCCCTCGACCGGATGTTCCAGTCGCTGGACCGCCGGCTGCGTCCCGAGGACGTGGCCGCCCTCATTCTTGAGAGCGGGGAGAAGTTCACTGCCCATGAACAGCACCTTCTGTCCCGGGCAGCGAACGCCTACCCCGAGTGGTGGGTGTCGTCCATGGACATGGACTTCGAGCGCCCCGTTGACGCCTCCCGGCAGCTCGCCACCCTGACCCGCCTGTTCGGCGGCGACTTGGACGAGCTGACCAACGCTGGTGTGGCAGGTGACCCTGACGCGCTGCGCGCCGCCGCATCTGCCGCCGGCGAACCGCTCGCTTGGCGGCCCGGCCTGGACTTCAAGTCCCGGTCAAACCGGGCCGCCCGCGCGATGCAGGGAATCGAGCTGTCAAAGCGGCAGTACAACCGGGCCTGGCGGTTCTTAATCCGCCTCGACGGCAAGATCAGCCGTATCGATATGGGGCTGCGTAAGCGTCAGCTCACCCTGGTCGGACGATCCGGCCTCGTGGGGGACATCACCGCCGACCGTTTCCGGAAGGACCCGGCCGCCGCCTGCTTCGTCACCTATTGGGTGGCGCGCAGGAACATGCGCCGCGAGTTCTCCCTTTCGGGTAAGGACAACCCGATGGATGAGGTCGCGGCGATGCTGCTGGCCCGCCTGGACGACAACTCCGACTGGTGGATGGTGTCCCGCGTCTATGCCACCCCTGAGGTGGTAGGTCGGCTCACCCCGACGGAGCAGGGTGAGCTGATCGGCCGCTGGTCGGCGTTGATGCGCGGCGCAGCGGACCTGCTTGCCAGCGTGTGGGACCCGTCCATTGACCGCACCGAGATGGTGGTGCGGCGAGGAATGGACTCTTCGACCTGGAACATCATCGCGCAGGCGTACAACACCGCCCGCGCCGGCTGGCTGAACGCGCTCGCCGCCACCAACACCCTGTACTTCCTGGACGTGGAATGCCCGGGCAAGGTGATGCGGCTGATGGCCGCTGACCTCGCCTACTGGCACCGCGTGTCCGGTTCGGACGTGGACCCGGACACGGCGGTGTGGGCAGCACTACCCCTGCCATGGGAAGTGCTGTCCGGGGAACAGAAGTGCACCCGCCAGGATGTTGAGGAGGCGTGCACCCGCGCCAAGGTGGACCCGGTGGCGAGCGGCTGGACCGGCCCCCGCGCCACCGGGAAGGTGGCCGAGTTCAAGCCGACCCCCGAGCTGGTGCACGGTGTGTCGATCGCGGACCCGGTGTGGGCCGCGCTGCTGCGCCGCGCCGGCGTGTTCAGCGGCAAGAAGGTCAAGGACGGATACGAGGTCACCGTGCCGACCGACGTGGTCGACAGCGACCTGCCCGGTACGAAGATCACGAAGGAGTAGCTGTGATTCGCGCCGAGCGTTTGGTCGTTTCCCGGCCGATGTACGCGTTCAAGCCTGAGACGTGGCGTCCAGCCATTGGTGGAATTGGTTTTGAGCCCGCCTCCGGCGTGCACACGCCAACCTCCGGCTCCCCGCCAGCGCGGCAGCCGCAGCAGCGTGACAACCGGACCGTGGCCGACCATCACCGTTGACCCGCGCATCGCGTTCGGCGAGCCGTGCATCGGCACACCCCCGACCCGTGTCGCCGACCTGGCCGGCATGGTGGCGGCCGGCGAAACCGTGGACACGACCGCCGGCGAGTACGGTCGCACCCGGCACGAGGTGCTGTTGGCGTGCTGGTGGGAGGCCACCCACGGCCGCTACCGGCAGCAGTGGGGCGCGTGGGCCGAGCAGTTCTTGTACATCACCTGAGACGAGGTAGAGCCGCTGCCCGTCCTACCGCCACTGCTCTTACCGGTGCCCGGCGCTGAACCTTCCGTCGGCTCGCACCTGCGAACAGTTCGCGTAGTACACCCGCGCCGGTCGGGAAATGGTCGGCTTGACCGCCGGCACTGCCGTTATCAAGTCCGCAGAGGACACAACGACGGGTTGGCGTGGGGTGGAGACCACGCTGCCCCCGGCGTTCGGTTCTTCCCTATCAATTAGCGCGCTGATGAAGGGGAGACCACCGGGGCATTGTGCCCGCTGTAGATCCTGCCGGGCAGCGCGTGATCGGGTTTCATACCCTACACATTCGGCCGACGCTCGCTAAGCGTTCTGTCATTCCCGAGCTTTCGGGGCCGCCCCCGACGCGGTGGCGGCTTGAACCGGCTGACCGGCGTACCGCCACCCCGGAACCCGTGTCCGGGGCGAGCGGTAGCAGATCAGCAACGAAGGGAGACCGAGAGCAGGCTCTGCGAGATCGAGAAGCCTGAACCCAAGGGCCAACAGGAGGCTTGATGGACCACACGGACGGGCAAGCGGTACTGGCGCGCTTGACGGAAGAGAGCATCGCCCTAGGTCTGTACGACTTCACGATCGAGGTGTCACCTGACGACATTCAGGAGATCAGGCGGCGTGTCTCTGGCTTGGTGGCCACTGCCGAGCGCCGGCGCACCCCGGGCTTCACCTGGCGGCCAGGTGACCGGGTACTGGCGTATGTCCAGCGCGACGGCCGACGGCGAGTCGAAAACGTGGCCGTCCTCCAGGCCGTCGCGCTGGAGTGCGGCTGCACACGGTTGGAATGCGAACTTGCCGCCGGCTCCAACCCGTCGGTGGTCTACGTACGCACCGGATGCGAGAAGCACCAGAGGGAGTGCTGACGTCGAGACAACCTACCGGGCGGCCGGTGAAGACACGGCCAAAGGTACGGCGGAGGCGTGGCCGTCGGGGTGACCATTGACCGGATCATGGCCGGATGCCTGATCTAGGTCAATGGCCTGAGTATCCAGCATCAGAGATGCTTAGGCGAATGTCTATAGATACTCAGTTGATGTTCACAACCCCCTAGCCAGGTCTAGACGACGCCAGCGATTCACTACACATCATCCGAACGGACCAATCCGAGCTGGTAGTTACCAGTGACACGCCCCAAACCACGCGCCACCTAGCCATCTGCCACCTGGCAGGGTGGACAACCGCCATCCGACGCACTACTCAACCAAAGCCAACTAACAAGCGTGATCATGCAGTTGCAAACTGCGACTCCCAATGACAGCCTGTATAGATCGCATCCCCGTCAGATCCGGACCCGGAGAAGGGGGAAGCCGCCATGCGTCCCAACACCCGCATCTCAGCACCACCTCGCTCCGACACACCCTCGCTCTAGCGGGCGACACCTGACGCGCACAGCCCGCACCGTCCCTGACGCCGGCCGACAGGGACACCGGCCGGCGCCCCTCCCACAGGAGCAACAACAAGTGCCACCCAACAGCCATCCCTACCAAGACGACCTGGACCTGGACGCACGCATCCGGCGAGCCCAGGAAGCCGCCAAGGCCGAAGAGGAGATCCGAGGCCTAGCCAATAACCTCCGCCGCTACCACCTCAGCACCGGCTACACCTGGCTAACCGGCAGCATCACCACAGCGGCACTCATCGGATGGTTCATCCTCGCCATCCTCGCCGTCGCCACTGAAGGAGTCGGAATCGGCCGGCCGGTCGGGATCCTGCTCGCCGCTTCTGCTGTCCTGACACTCGTCGGAGCGATGATGGGCATCGGCTTCTGGCTGGACTACCGGATCCACGCTCGTGAAGCCGACCGCGATCTATTCTGGGAACACCTCTACGTGCAGGCGATCGACGAGCTGTCGAAAGCCATCCAGAAGGGGACCGAGGAGCGCCTCCAAGAGATCCTCAATGCGGGGTTCTGGAGAGGCGCAGCAGAAACCCTCCGGGACATCTACGGCGACAACGACAACGACCGCAAGATCCCCAACATGCCCCGCATAGGAAGCATGGACGGTTCCTCCAGGAACGGGTTCAGATCCCCCGCATCACGTTGACCCTGTCGTAGGAGCGGCGAGCGCGTGCAGCCCTCGCGCTCGCCCCGTACAGGCGCAGCATCTGTGGGGACTCCCAACCGTTCAACTCCATCAGGTCGCCCTCGGCGCCGCCTTCGTCTAACCACCGATGGCTGAAGGTGTGCCGGAACAGGTGCGGATGGATTTTTATACCGATTCGTTCCCCTCGCCGTTCGATAACCTGCCTGATCCCCGAAGTTGTCATGGGCGTTCCACGCCGCACTCCAAGCCACAAGGCATCGGAGTCTTTCGACCCCTTGTGCTCTGCCCGCTTGCGTAGGTACCTGTCTAACGCCAACGCGCACTTGGCGTCGAACCTCACGGTGCGAGTCTTGTTGCCCTTCCCGGTGACAACCGCAGTGCGTTTAGCGATGGAGATGTCGTGGATGGTCAGGTTGGTGATCTCGGCGAGTCGGCATCCCGTCGATGCGAATAGCCGAAGGAGCGCTGCGTCACGTCGGCTTTCGAAGCTGCGTCCTCTTTCTGCGTCCTTGATCAACGCTCGGAGCTGATCCTCCTCGAGGATCGCCTTTGGGTTCTCGCTGATCCTCGGTGGTGGAGGTGGGGTAAACGAGGCGAACGGGTTTGGGGAGTCCTCTTCCTCGCTGTACCACTTGAAGAAGGCTTGCAAGGCCCGACCGATGTTGTTTCGGTATCCCTGCTTGTAGCCGATCTCCTGCATGTGCAGGAAGAAGTCTCTTAGCTCGTTGCGGGTTACTTCGCTCCAAGAGCGAATCTTGGTCTCCCGCAGTAGCCAGCCAGCTAGCCACCGCGCGGCGTCGGTGTAAATACGCCGGGTGTTTTCGGACTTTTCGGCCACTTGGAGCGCTAGATCAAAAGAGCTGATGTACCCGGCGAAGGGGCCAAGGTTGCTGGGGAGTTCACCGCGATGGCTAGCCATCGTGATCACCTCTTTGGAGCACTCGCAAGTCTTTCGTGTCCTGCCTAGCAGGGAGTAGTAGAGGCACGAGGGTGTGACTGGGGGTTGTTCGATGTAGCAGCAAGGTCGGTTCGTGGCTCAGCGGCCCCCTGGGGCCGATTTCCAGGGTGATCAGGATAGCCGATAGGCGAGTTCTTTCTGAACGACCAAGCACCCATGAATTGATCTTGACATGACCTATTTCCGCAGGTAGAAACATGTTTGAGTGTGCGACCAGGCTCAGATCATAGAGCACTCGCTTCTTGAGAGAAGCGGCGTCTACGACTAAGCGCACGCACGTAGCCTGCCCGCGACTTTGAACGAAAAACTGATAAGCGAGTACTGTATGTCGGGCTCTGTGGGGGCAGGCAGGCCCGTAAGCGTGGATCAGGTCATCCGGCGCGGTGGCGCCGCTCCCCTGTCTCGGGGCGTGCGTTGACGCGGGCAACGAGGAAGTCGTAGAGAGCCTTCCGCTCGGCGTCGGTGACCCCGTTGGCTTCCAGAACCTTGATGATCTTCTCGGTCTCGGGCGAGACCCGCCGAGTGACTGGCTGGATGGCCGGCGGGCGGCCGAGCTCTTCGTGGGTGACGAGTCCGAGGATGACGGGAATCTCGATGGGATCCAGTCCGAGCGCTCGGAAGATTCGGCGTATGGCTTCCGGTTCCGGGAACCTGGTTTTCCCGTTCTCGTATCGCTGGACTGTGGGACGCGATACACCGGCGGCCTCCGCTAGGTCTGGTTGCGTCCAGCCGAGCTCTTCACGCCTGTTTTTGATGAGTCGAGCCAGGTGCATGATCCCGGTCTCCTCGGCTGGCATGGGCACACGATAGTGCTGGCCAGACCTACTGTCACGTAGCAGTCCTGCTACGTCTCTGGCTTGATACGCGACTGCGAGCATGGCGCACCTTCCTCTTCCCCGATAGAGGTAGTGACGCGTGTGACTATACCTACGATGTAGCGGATCAAGTACTGGCTGTGTCGCAGCTTGTCAAGGGGTTGCGTATCGACCCTGATACGTGGCAGGCTCGCATCATGCCTGATACGCACACCACCCCAGGAAGCATCAGCCTTGATGCGCCTCGGGTGCGGATCACGCAGGCCGCAGTCGACCGCGCTATGCGGAGACTCGGCGCACGCACGATCGACGGCCTCGCGAAGCGTCTCGGCTTCAGCCGCCAAACGTTCTGGCGGCTACGCCGAGGCGACTACGACATCCGCTGGTCCGAGATCCAGACAACCGCGCATGCCATCGGCTGGCCTGCGCGCCGCGTCTTCGAAGCCGTCCCTACAGATCGGATGACCGATGCTGCTGCCTAGCCAGTACTCGAAGCACCACGTCATGGCCGGCCGGATAGGCGGCCTAACCCGCGCAGCACGGCAGACCAACGAAGCAGACCGCAAGGAGGCGGCTGCTCGCGCCCGGATGCGCCGGTACGACGCGCTCGTCCCTGCCGAGATCACCGATCCGGATGAGCGAGCACGGCGAAGGGATCTTCTCCTGCGAGCCGACATGACTCGGCTCGCGAAGCGATCCGCCGAGAAGCGCAGGTCGCGGTGATCGCGGACCGGAACGTCCAGCTTCCCGGCCAGGCGCTCAGCGGCCCGACCGCTGGGCTTTCCCACCGCACCCCAGCCTGGCCGGGGTCCATCTCGCTGGGTGCCGGCGGTTGGGTGGCCGGGGCCGTGTCCCTGTTCTCGGCTCCGGCCACCCCCATTGACGGCCCACACCCGTCCGTGTGTTCCGCGTCCCCCAGACGGCTGCCCCGGCCGGGTGTGGAGCCCTCCACCCCGTGACAGGTGAGAGCGCCCGCCGGCTGCTACCCGGGGGCGCTCTCCACGCCTCACTCCATGAAAAGGAGCTACTGCGACATGTCTGACGTCAAAGTATCGCACCCCACCGGCGCGGTGGTCGGGCGGGTGTTGCCCGACTCGGCCGGGCCGGAGTGGGAGCAGCCGCTGATCGCGGCGGTGATCGCCGCCGGCCTGTCAGCTGACGCCCCATGCTCGTGCGGCCTGCCCCTAGCCGACCACGACGGGCCGCTGACTCGCGGCGAAGGCCCGTACCGGGATGTGTGGTACGGGTCGCGGGAGTGTTGGGGTGGCCCTGGTGTGCCTGGCTCGGCTGAGGCGCTGATCGCCACCTACGGGACCACCGATCCGGAGTTTCTTCGGTCCAGGTTCGCGCTGCCGGACACAGTAGCCGCTGCTGAGGAGCTGTCCAGAGCTAGGCAGGTGGCTGCCTGATGCTCACTCTCTATGACGAGTTCGCCGGTGTCGGCGGCAGCTCACTCGGGGCGAGCCGGGTTCCCGGGGTCGAGGTGATATTCGCCGCGAACCACTGGGACAAGGCGATTGAAACCCATCAGGCGAACTTTCCGACTGCTGAGCACGTGTGCTGCGACGTGCAGCAGCTCAACCTGGACAAGGTGCCGCGAGTAGATATTTTCTGGGCAAGCCCGGCTTGCCCGCCGTGGACAGACGCCAGAGGTAAGAAGCGGGACTTCGACAGGCAGACCGTCTACCAAGGCGTCCTCTGGGGTGAGGGCGAACCCGACCCGGGCACGAAGCGCGCCCGCGCCCTCATGGAAGAGGTCGTCCGCTACCTGCGAGCCAAGAACCGGCAAGGAAAACCGGTGCTGGTCGGCGCTGTCGAGAACGTCGTCCAGTGCCGCCTGTGGGCGGACTGGGACCGATGGGTCAAGGAGATCGAATCCGAGGGCTACTCGACGCGGGTGATCGCGTTCAACTCGATGCACGCGAACGCGCCCCGCTCGATGCGGGCACCCCAGTCGCGGGACCGGCTGTACGTCGCCTACTGGCATCACAGCCTCGGACGCACCCCTGACTGGGATAAGTGGCTGCGCCCCAAAGCGTGGTGCCCCACCTGCGATCGGCGGGTCAACGCGATGCAGGTGTTCAAGCGGCCCGGGATGGACATGGGCCGCTACCGGTTGCAGTACGTGTACCGCTGCCCCTCGCGGACGTGCCGCCACCAGGTGGTGGAGCCGGACGTGGTGCCGGCATCGGCTGTGCTTGACCTTTCCATCCCCGGTACCCGGATCAAGGACCGGCCGGAGGGCGACCGGCTTGCCCCGGCGACGGTCGAGCGGATCAAGGCAGGGATGCGCCGCCACTGGCTTCCCCTTCTCACCCGGCCCGCGCGGCGGCGCGACCACGAGGTTCCGACGCTGCTGGTGCCGGCCGGCGCCCAACCCGTCCGGGATGCCTCGCCGACGCTGCCGGGGCTGCCGCCGCTGGTGATGCGGAACTTCACCGCGCGTGGCGACCAGGGGCAGATGTCAACGCCGATAAGTGAGCCGCTGCGCACGTTGACGGCCAGCGGCAAGCAGGCGCTCCTGTCGCTGCTGGTGTCCTACTACGGCAGCACCAAGTCGGCCACCCCGTCTTCGTCCCCGATCGGCACGTTGACGACGCGGGAGCGGTATGGCCTGGCGCGGCTCGACGCCGCAGACCTGGTTGAGGTTGACGAGGCGGACGCCGACGCGCTTGTGGACGAGCTGTTCGGCGAGGTCCGGTTCCGGATGCTCACGCCACGAGAAATCGGCGACGCGATGGCGATCGACTCCTCGTACCGGGTGCTGGCCACGTCCAAGGCCGACATCACGCGGCTGTACGGCAACGCGGTCACCCCGCCGGTTGCCGAGCTGATCGTGTCGGCGCTGGTGGAGTGCGTCACCGGTGAGGCGTTGGAGGTCGCCGCATGAGCCGACCCGTGCCGTGCCGACACGAATGTCCTACCTCTCATTCCCCTCTCAAGGAAGGACACCCCTTCATCATGTCGACCTTCTGGTCCAAGCAGCGTAACGACCGCGCCCGCCAAAGTTCCGATCTGGAGGACACGCTGCTGCTGCCTCCGCTGCCTGTGCAGCAGCCGTACAGCAACGATCGCGGCAAGTACCGCCCCCGTCGCGCCCAGACCATCAGGGGCTTCAACACGCACGAGTGGGACCGCAACCCCGGTCCCCGGCGTCGGGTCGGCGCTGGCTTCGACTCCCGGGTGGCGCTCTGATGTCTTCCTCGGCGGTGGTGCTGGTCGCCGAGTGGGCGCGACGCGATGACCTGGCCATCGGGAGCCTGTACGGGGCTTTCACGACGGCCATCTACATCTTGTTGGTTGTCGGTTTCGGTTCCCTGCTGTGGTGGCAGGGGGCTGCTGAGCATCGGCGGGCGCAGCAGGCGATCGAGGATGAGTTCGCCCCGACGCTGGCCCGGGTCGCGTCGGAGGTCAGCCCAGCAGCTACGTGGGCGACGTGGGACGCCAAGCAAGCTGCCGAGGTCAGCGAGGAGTTCCCTGTCAACCGGGCTTTGACCGCCACGGGCCGCGCCGTGGTGATCGAGCAGCATCCCGCCTTCCTTCACCCCAGGGACGACTGGCGCGAGTTCGAACGGATCCAAGACGAGCTCGAAAGCTTCAGGACGACTACGCGCATACCGGCGGTGGGCAAATGACTTGGATACAGCAGGCATGGAGGCGGTTTACCCGAGCTGTGGGGGTACGAGCCGCTTTGGCTCGTGCCCTGCGGCAGCAACGCCAGGTCAACCGTGACCTGCTGCGACGCGTCGTCGAGGTGCTGGCCGCCGCGAACAGCGAGCGTGACCAACTCCGGAAAGAACATGCGGCAGAGCTGGCCAAACGCGACCGCCTTATCGGCGAGCTGCGCCAGGTGTTGGCCGGCGAGGAATTACGCGCCGACGCCGCCGAGGCCCGCGCACGCGACGAACGACTCAAGGCGAATAGGGCATGGCACCGCATCGGCGGTGTGTGACGAGTAGTCGACGACGACTCGACTCCGCCGGAGATCGCGGAACGGCTCCGGCGGGTGCTGGAAGATCCGAACTATCAACCTGCGGGGGTTTTGGCAGATGGGTGAAGTGGTGGCGGCTGGAGCGGGTGAGGTCTTAGTCGCCGTGTTCAGCCCGAAGGACATTCTGGTGGGTTTCCTCGCGTGGCTGGTGATCGTGGCGGTCGCGGTGTTGGCGGGATGGTGGCTGCGTGGCGGCCAGCCCGCCGATGAGGAGCAGGTTCCGCGTGTGGAGTTGCCGGAGCGCCGTGTTCGGCGGCCACGCCCGCATCGTACGGGCACGATTCACGCGTCGGGAATGTATGTGCCCACCGGGCAGACACAGATTCTCGATACGAGCGGGCACGCCCGATGATCGGTGAGGTGGTGGGGGTGGCTTTGGGCCACCCCACCGGTCTGGTTGGCCTGGCCATGGTGGTGGCCGGGCTAGTTCTGTTGGCGGTGGCGACGCTTCGGGTTTGCCGTTCGAGCCGGTCTGGGCGGCATCGGCGGCGGGTGTTGCCGGTCAACGATCCGACGCTGGTGATGCCTGAGCTGGCGGATGCTACCGAGCTGTTCCCCCTGCCCGGGCAGGTGCGCCGGGGCTGGGGTGGGTGAGCGCTAATGCCCGGGTTGCTCGCCAGTGTTCCTGCGGTCGGTTTTCTCGCTGGATGCCGGCTTGGCTACATCGGTTTTCCCTCGCGGCTCGGTGAGGCCAGCCGCTTTGAGGATGCGGCCGATGTGGTTGCGGTCGTAGTGCGTGACCTTTCGCAGGTCGCGAGGTCGGACGCCGAGTCGTCGGGCGTCGACCAGCGCTGCGGCGAGTTCCCGCCGTTCGGCTTCGTGTTGCCGGACACGTGCGTCTGCTCGGCGGATTCGGTTCAGGGCCGTCTCGATGGGGTCGTCGTCGGTCATGCCGATGAGTATGCCGCATCGTGTTGCAACTCGGGTTTCCCCTCACCTATCATGAGACATGATGTTGCAACACATAGTTGCAACAGATGTTCGCATCAAAGAGTGGAGATGAGCTTCACCAAGCCAAAGCTGATTGGTGGTGACCAGTCGTGACGGCCTTCGCTGACGCCTACGAGGCGTACTGCCAGCTGGCCCACGCCCATCTGGTGCAGGCGCGCTCTGCCCGCGAGCGTGCCGAGTTCTTGGCTTCCTGCTGCCCCGGCTGCGTGGGCGGAGGCGGCCAGGTGTGCGACGACTGCTGGGCTGCCGGCTACGGCCTGCCTGACGAGTCGCACGCCCCGACCGTTTGGGCGGCGGCATGAACAAAACCTCGCCGAACGGGTGCAGCCGCTGCGGTGTGGCCGAGCGCGAGCACGGCAAGCGGCTAGCCCGGATGCGTGCACGAGCGGCGCAGGCTCCCCGATGGGTAAAGCCGCACGCGGACCTTTGTCCCGGCTGTGACGTCTGCTGGCCCTACTTCGACCTTGGCGACGTCGAGCAGATCTTCGGCCGCCGTCCAATGCCCGAGAAGCTTCGTGCCGCGATGCGCGGAAACAAGCCCGGCCACAAGGAGGACCAGTGACCATCACCGCGTTGAGACCCGCTCCAGCCGGGCCACCGAACGCCGAGACCGACCTAGACACCGGGTCACGCTGGTACATCCATCCGCGCACCGGCGAGCGGTTCATCTCCGTCACCACGGTACTAAGCCACATAGCCAAGTTCGGACTCCCCGACTGGTCCGCCCGGCTCGCCGCATCGGCTGCCGCTGAGCGTCTGCCATGGCTTGTCCGCTGTTCCCGCAACACCCCCTGCAACGCCAGCAGGACCGACAACGCGTGCGGGCAGTGCCTGGACTGCGCCGTCTATTGGCTGTCCAACCGGCACAACCAGCTCCGTGTAGACGCCGGCGACCGTGGCCGGCGGATCCACGAAGCTGCCGAACAGTTCGAACTGTTCGGCGAAGGCTTCCACATCGACGAAGACATCGCCCCCTATGTCGACCAGTACATGAGATGGCGGCGCAAGTACCGGCCCCGCTTCGAGGCCAGCGAGATGACAGTGATCTCGCGAAAGTGGGGTTACGCCGGCACTCTCGATGGAATCCTGAGATTCCCAGAGGATTCGCCGCTTCCGCCGAAGCTTCGGCACCTCGTCAGCCTGCCGACCGTGGTCGACATCAAGAGCGGAAAGCACATCGGCATCCCGGAGGGATGGCAGGTCGTCGCGTACGCGAAGGCCGATGCCGTACTCATGCCCGACGGCACCGAGTTGCCCATGCCTGAAGTCCAAGCGGGGATGATTCTGCACCTCCGCCTTGTCGAGGACCCCAAGCAGCCCGGCCGGATGGTGCCCCGCACACAGATGCGTGAGGTGCACCTGACCGACGCCAACCACCAGCGGTTCATCCACATGCTCCGCGTAGTCGAGGGCTTGGCTGAACCGCTCGGAACTGTCCTTTCCCGCCCCGTGACCACAGAGGACTGAAATGCCGGTAATCAATCTACAGCGAAGTATGACCGAAGTTGGTCGTATCCGGCTCGGCACGAAGATTCGCGGCAGCAACGGCCGGGAGAGACCCGCGAAACTGGACCGGCTCAGGTTCACATCGCCCCGGAAGGGGCTAATCGGGCGAATCGCCGAACTGTACGGCGGCACGGTCAGCCCGTGGCAGCCGCCGAAGGGCGCCCAGCAATGGCAGGTCATCACTAACGTCAGCGAGGTGCCGGTGGTGGTACCACCACAGGACCCAGCCGAGACGCAGTGGTATGAAATGTGGTCGCAGGGCGGATGTCTGCGGCGCTGCGACGGCCGCCAAGAAACGCTCTCCAAGAGCGCTTGCTTGTGCGACCCGGCGGCCCGGGATTGCAAAATCTACACCCGTCTTCGGGTGATGCTCGAAGACGTTCCCGGGCTGGGTGTATGGCTGGTGAATACCGGCTCCTACTACGCGGCTGTTGAGCTTCCGGGGATAGCACAGCTTCTGGCGACGACGCAGGGAGCGATTCCCGGGCGTCTGGTGTTGGACCAGCGCACCGTCACCCGCACGGTGAACGGCGAGACGAAGACCTTGCACTTCGTCGTCCCGACGCTGCACGTGGACTTGACCCCGAAGCAGCTCATGTCGGGGCATGTGCAGGAGTTGATCGCTGCCCGAAATCGGGCTGCGGTCGCCGGCGAGGTACGGGCCGCGATCGCGGCGACGGTGGACTACCCGTCGCTGATTGATGCGGCGCGGACGATCGACGCCCTGTACGAGATTGCCGAGAAGGTCAAGGAGGGAAACAGCGGGCAGATACCGCCCGACTTGACGGCGCTGTTCGAGCGGAAGGCCGCCGCAATCCGGTCCGCTCAGCCACGCGAAGGGGCAGTTGCCGCCAAGCCGGTCGAGCCGTCGGCCGATGAGGCAGACGAGCTGTGGCTCCAGATTCTCGCGGCGTCCCCGTGGGAGGACAAGAACGAGTTGGAGCGGCATTTCCGCGAGCTGGTCGGCCGTTCGTCGGATGAGGCGTCGGTCGATGACATGCGTCGTTTTCTGGCGGCTCAGGCGAAGGCTGGTGAGGCGGCATGAGTCAGCCGTGGCATCTGGGCGAGTTGGCCGCGTTCGACGTGGAAACGACCGGGACGGATGTGGAGTCGGACCGGATCGTGACTGCCACCGTGGCGCACATCGTGCCCGGCCAGCAGCCGCAGATCGCATCCCACCTGATCGCCGTGGATGTCGATATCCCTCCGGAGGCGTCCGAGGTCCACGGCATAACAACCGAGCATGCGCGTGCCAACGGCAAACCAGCGTCGGAGGTGCTGGAGGCGGTGGCCGCCCAGCTCACCGAGCTGTGGGCCAACGGCACGCCGGTCGTGGTGATGAACGGGGCGTTTGACCTGACCGTGCTGGATCGGGAGCTGCGCCGCAACGGGCTGACCCCGATCACGGACCGGTTGGGCCGGATGCCCGGCCCGGTCGTGGACATCCTCGTCATCGATCGATTCATGGACCAGTACCGGCGCGGGAAGCGTCGGCTGGCCGACCTGTGCGAGGTGTACGGGGTACGTCACGACGGGGCGCACGACGCCACCAATGACGCGCTCGCCGCTGCGCGGGTCGCGTACATGATGGGGCAACGGGGTCAGCAAGCCCTCAACGACCTAGACGCGGTGGCACGCCTTTACCAAGAACGCCGCTACCCGTACGAGATCGCCCAGTCATGGGCGAAGTTCGCCCAGGTTCCGGTCGACCGGCTGCACGAGGGGCAGATCCACTGGTACAGGCAGCAGGCGCTGTCGCTGTCCAACTACTGGCATCGGACCGTCAACCAGATGGAGGACGAGGCTGAGCGGGCTCATGACGAGGCGGAGCGGGCGGTAAAGCTCCGCGACGCGGAGGAGCTGCGCCGCCGGGCCGACAACGTCACGACCGATTGGCCCATGGTGCCGTTCGGGGGTGCCCGGTGACGGACCATCCCCTGAACCATGCCAGCGAACCTTTGAACCCGGTCGACATCGAGCGGAACATCCGGGTCGTATCGACCCGGATCGCCGAGGGCGTCAGGGTGTGCGATCGGGAGTACCGCAAGTACTTGGCTGCCCAACACGCCTACGACTTGGCGTTCGCCCGTGCGTACATGGCCCACGACGGGCCAGCGCACGAGAAAAAGTACGCGGCTGAGCTGGCGACCCGCGCGGAGCGGGAGGCTCGCGATGTGGCGGATGCCTCCTACCGGTACGCCGACCGGCAGGCCAAGGCGCTGCAAGACGAGCTGCGCGCCTGGCAGTCGGTTGGCGCGTCGGTGCGGTCAATGTACGCGGTCGCGGGCGTGGGGGTGGGCCGGTGAGCCTGTCCCGGAAGACCCCGCTTCGTGCCCGGAAGCCGATGCGGCGCATGTCGGATCGGCGGCGCGCCGAACTGGCCAACGCCGGCGTTGTCACCATTTCCACGCTGACCTCGTCGACCCGCAGATCAACGGCGCACCGTACGGCTCCGCTCAGGTCCCGGTACACGCCTGCCGTACCCGACGGGGTGAGAGCCGCGCTGAAGGAACGCTCCGGCGGCTGGTGCGAAATCGTCGTCCCGGGCTGCCTCGGCGCGGCAACCGATCCCGCGCACCGGATCAAGCGTGGTATGGGCGGCCGAAAGGGGGAAGCGAGGAAGGCCAGCAACCAGCTAGCGAACCTGCTGTACGCCTGCCGCCGCTGCCACGAGGAGTGCCACCGGCACCCGGCGTGGGCGTATGAGCGGGGCTGGATGCTCCGGGAAGGCCAAACCCCCTCACGCGTCCCGGTGCTGTACCGGGGCCGGTGGGCGCTGCTGGACGACGCCGGCGGCGTCCGCCACGTCGAGCCGGGTGCGACATGAACACCACCCGCGACCTGGCGGCCGCCCACCCGGAGTGGCGGGTGGTGGCCGCCACCGGCCACCGCCCGAAGGACCTCACGCCGCGCGAGCAGGCGTGGGTCAAGACCACCCTGTGGCCGGTGGTGAACCGGCTCCGCGACAGGTACGGCATGACGCTCGGCCTGTCGGGGATGGCGCCCGGGACCGACACATGGTGGGCACAACATCTCGTCAAAGCGGGGGTGCCGTTTTCGGCGCACATCCCGTTCCCGCAGCAGCCGGACCGGTGGCCGCCTAAAGCTCGGGCCGAATGGGAGCGTCTACGCGGCCTCGCCGATTCGGAGCAGGTGTACGGGGACATCGACGGTCTTTCCGGCGGGGTTCGGGACCGTCGTGTGGTGCAGCTTCTGCACGAAAGGAACGACGGCATGCTGCGCGCCGCCGACGCCGTGGTGGCGGTGTGGATCCCGTCAAAACACCAAGGGGGCACCCACTCGGTGCTGTGTAAGGCACTCCAGCTCGGCCTGCCGATCGTCCACCTGAATCCGCGCGACCGGACGATCCACCTGGTCGGTGGTATGCAGTGAAGCCACTACGAAACCGGGCATGTCGCGGCAAGGTGCGCCACGCGAGCAAGTCGAGCGCCATAAGGCATCGTGCCCGGCTAATTCGCGGCGGCGCTTTCGCCCCGAGCCTGATCGTCTACCGGCGCCGGTTCGCGCCACGCTCCAGGCCGCATTGGCATGTCGGCCACCGGATCGGTTCTACCCAAAGCCAATAGATCAACGAAGGAGACGACTTTGACTGCTACCACCCTGCGCCCCTACCGGCACATCCCGCTGGATTCCGGCGCCTGCCCGGTCTGCGACAACGTGTTCCCGCTCCTTCTGTCCAAGCCCGTGCTTCGGAAGCACGGTCCGCGCAGCAACCGCTGCCCCGGCAGTCACCAAGAGCCGGCCCCGTGGCTGGAGTCCTCCGGCCTGCCGGGGTGGGAGAACATGTCGGATCTTGACCGGGGTGCCGCGCTCATGCACGAGCACAAGCGGCGCAGGGAGGGCGCCAACTACGCGGTCGAGCACTACCCGGTCCGCTACCACGACCACCCGGTGCTGACCTCCCTGGATAGGCAGGAAGCGTGCCTGCACGCCGCCGTCGTGGCACACCGCGTCGACCTGTCGGACGACGAGTACTTCCGGCTGTACAACCTGGCGCTCGCAGCCAAGGAGGTGCCGGCGTGATCGCCGACCGCCGCGAATACACCATCCGCCGCGTCGAGTACGTGATCCCGTCCGGCGCCCGCGTGGCTGAGGTGTCCGAGGTGTGGAGCGTCGCCATGGCCGAGTACCGGCGGCTGCGTGGTTTGCCGGACGACGCTGAGGTTCCCGGTGACTGGGTGCGGGTGACCGCCCCGGCGCGCCGTGAGTGGGAGCCTCGCGTGGGCCAGCAGGTGGTAGACCGCCGGCCGAGGTGGTTGGCCTCGTCGAAGCGCAGTTGGATGCGCGGGCTGTGCTGGCTGCCGCGTTCACGGCGGACGGTGCGTGATGGCTGAGACCAAGCCTCGTTCCGCCAAGGCGGGCATGTCTGAGGACGACCTTCTCCGAAACGTCATCATCCTGTGCAAGTTCTTTCGGCTGCGAACTGCGCACTTCCGACCTGGTCAGACGCGTAGCGGCAGGTGGGTGACCCCTGTCCAAGGAGACGGCAAAGGGTTTCCCGACCTCGTTATCGCCGGCCCTGGTGGCCTTCTGTTTCGCGAGCTGAAGACCGAGAAGGGGCGCCTGACGCCAGACCAACAGGCATGGCAGGCAGTGCTGGCGTCGGCAGGCGCTGACGTTGCTGTGTGGCGTCCCCGGGATTGGCCGGATCTGATCCGTCGCGAGCTGGAGAAGCTGCGCATCCCGAAGGCTCGGGTGGAGGTGGTGCGGTGATGTCTCGGTGGGATCGTGTCGCCGCAGCAGCGGCGTGCGCATCCGAATCAGCCGGCAAGTTTCCGGGTCTGGTTGTCGGCCAGGACCCGGGGTCGGCCCGACGGTTGGGCGAGCAGGTTCAGGCCGACCGTGACCGGAGGGTAGCGCGGCTGTTGGACGCGGCAAACAGCCTCGCCGCGATCGCCGCAGATGGCCTTGACGACGAGGTTGGCTGGTACGCGGGCCGGTTGGCGCGTGATGTGCGGGCGTTCGCGGCCAGTCTCGTGCATGTTCCGGAGCCGTCGCGGATTCGGCACGAGGTACCCGGGGTAGGGCGCGGGTAATGCCGGGTTCAGCTCTTCTCGCTGTCGGATTCCGGGGTGAGGTGTGCCCGCAGGATCTCGGCTGCCCGGTCCGCGCCGCCGATTTGGCGTACGAGCTGGCCAAGCTCGATCGGAACGATGGCTGCAACTGGGGTTCGGCGGTTGAGCAGGAAGACCGTCCAGCGCAGCAGACGGACGCGTGCGAGCACTTCGGTGATGTTGGCGCGTGCCGCCGATACGACCATGTCTTGCTCGATGTCCATGTGCCGAACTTTACCCAACCAAAGTCTTGTACAAGTAGTCGTCTTGTACATAAGATGTGTGGGTCAAGACAAACTCCATGGCCCACGCATCCCCATGACTTCCTGGAGTTGATGCCCCAGTGACATCGATCGAGTGGACACAGCGCACCTGGAACCCCACCACCGGGTGTGACCGCATCTCTCCCGGCTGCGACAACTGCTACGCGTTGACGCTCGCCAAGCGACTGAAGGCGATGGGCTCGCCGAAATACCAGACCGACGGCGATCCACGCACCTCCGGTCCCGGCTTCGGTGTCGCCATCCATCGCGATGTGTTGGACATGCCGCGGCGGTGGCGGGAGCCCCGGATTGTCTTTGTCAACTCCATGTCAGATCTGTTCCATGCCCGGGTACCGCTC
>Ga0065720_1002994_pt1 | contig 38659 bp, 38 predicted proteins | sample Thericmetagenome_FD_59107 | JGI IMG/M metagenome (GOLD analysis project Ga0065720, IMG submission 59107) | Thermophilic microbial communities from the Joint Bioenergy Institute, California, USA of rice/straw/compost enrichment - eDNA_2 v2... | ecosystem: Engineered > Solid waste > Grass >... | reverse complement strand
CAACATCGCCGCCGACGCCTGCCGCTACATCGAGACCCACCACTCGCACGCCGAGGTCGACTGCCCGCGCTGCGGCGACACCCTGCGCACCCGCCACACCGGCGCCGACGCCCGCCGCGAAGGCGGCCCGCTCTACCGCGTCCTGCTCGATCACCTGTTCCACGACTGCCCCGCCGTGGAGGTCGCCCGATGACACCCGTCCTCGACGCGACACCCACCGACCTGATGATCAGTGCCCGGCTGCGCGACCCGGACTACCGGGCCTGGCGGGCCGCCGTCGAGGCCACCCACGGCTGCGCCGCCCCGATCCACCTCCGCGGATCGACCACCATCCTGAACCGCGACGGCGCCGTGCTCGCCGAACGCGCCGGCACCGTGCTCGCCCCCTGCGGCAACCGCCGCGAAGCGGTCTGCCCGGCCTGCTCCGACCGCTACGCCGCCGACGCGTTCCACCTGCTCCGCGCCGGGCTCGCCGGCGACACCAGCAAGGGCGTGCCCGCCAGCGTGATGGAGCGGCCGCGGCTGTTCGTCACCCTCACCGCGCCCTCGTTCGGGCCCGTGCACACCCGCAAGACCACCCCGCGCGGGTTCGTCGTGCCCTGCCGGTGCGGGGAACGGCACCGCCCCGACGACCCCCGCATCGGCACCGCCGTCGACCCCGACACCTACGACTACCAAGGCGCGGTGCTGTGGCAGGCGCACGCCGGCACCCTGTGGGCCCGATTCACCACCACCCTCCGCCGGGCACTGGCCGGGCTGCTCGGCGTCCGGGTCCGCGACTTCCCCGACCACGCCCGGCTGTCGTATGCGAAGGTCGCCGAATACCAGCGCCGCGGCCTGGTGCACTTCCACGCCGTCATCCGCCTCGACGGCCCCGACGGGCCGGCCGACCCGCACCCACCCGGCCTCGACCACAACACGCTGCGCGCCGCGATCACCCACGCCGCCCGCACCGCCACCCTCACCACCCACCGGCCCGACGGGACGCCGCTCGTCCTCGGCTGGGGCCGGCAGCTCGACATCCGCCCCATCCGCCCGACCGCGCTCGCCCACCTCGAGGACGAGGCCGGCGAGTTCACCGACGCCGCGCTGGCCGGCTACATCGCCAAGTACGCCACCAAGACCACCGGCGCCACCGACGGCGCCGACCGGCCCATCCACGACCCCACCCACATCGCCCACCTCGACATACCCCCACACCACCGGGCGATGATCGAAACCGCCTGGCAGCTCGGCGGTGATCCCCGGTACGGGGCGCTGAACCTGCGCCGATGGGCGCACATGCTCGGCTTCCGCGGCCACTTCCTCACCAAGAGCCGTCGCTACTCCACCACCTTCACCGCCCTCCGCGAGGAACGCCGCACCTGGCGCCTCGCCACCGACCTCGCCCACCTCGACGCCGCCGGCGACGTCAGCGGGGCGCCGATCGACCCCACCACGGTCGTCGTGATCAACGACTGGTGGCCCGTCCACCACGGCCACCGCAACGACGCAGAACGCGAACTCGCCCTAGCGATCGCCGAGCGGCACCGCCAGCAGCGGCGTAGCAGAACGTCCGGCATGACCAGTAGTGGATCTGTGAGGAGAGCGGCATGAGCACCACGAGCAAGCCCGGCCGGGCAGTGATCGACACCGCCCGCCTGACCTACACCGTCGAGGAGGCGGCCCACCTGCTGGGCGTGTCGCGCGGTGTCGCCTACCAGTACGTGCGCCAGGGCGTCATCCCGGCGGCGCGGGTGGGCAAGCGATGGCTGATACCCCGGAAGCGGTTGCACGCCTGGCTCGACGGACAGGGGGTGGGGTGATGGCCGGCGGCATCCGCAAGACCCCGGCGGGCACCTGGCGGGCCTACTGGCGGGATCCGAGCGGGCGGCAGACCTCGAAGACGTTCACGACCAAGCGGGAGGCGAGCGCGTTCCTCGCGCAGATCACGGCCGCGGCCGCCACCGGCGCCTACGTGTCCCCGCACGCCGGCCGCACCCCGTTCGGTGAGCACGCCCGCCGGTGGATGGCGTCCTGGAACCACGAGGCCACCACGCACGCCCGCGACGCGTCGATCATGCGCACGCACGTGCTGCCGCAGTGGGAGACGTGGCCCCTCGGGAAGATCGACCACCTGGCCGTGCAGACGTGGATCACCAGGTTGTCCGAGCGACTCTCACCCGCCACCGTCGCCGAGTGCCGGCGCCTCACGAGCGCCGTGATGCGCTCCGCCGTGCGGAACCGGCTGATCCCGTACAACCCGTGCGACGACATCAAGATCCCGAAACGGCGGCGACGCGACACCGACCAGGTGATCGAGCGGGTCCTGTTCCGCCGACGGCTACTGCCCGCGGTCCCGCACCGGCACCGTGGGCTCGTCGGCATCGCGGGCGGCTGCGGGCTGCGCTGGGGTGAGGCGGTCGGGCTGTGCGACGACGCGATCGACCTGGACCGGGCCCGCCTGCGGGTGGTCCGCACGGTGATCGAGGTCGCCGGGCACACCTCGTTCAAGCCCTACCCGAAGTCGGCGGCCGGCGTCCGCACCGTGCCGATCCCGTCCTGGCTGGTGGCGATCCTGCGGGAACACCTCGCCCACTACCCGCGCGGCGAAGGCGGCCTGATCTTCGCCAACGAGGTCGGCGGGGCGCTGCGGCGCACCCTGTTCCGCTCCCGGGTCTGGCGCCCCTCCCTCGTGCGGGCCGGCCTCCTCGGCTCCGTCACCGAAGACCGCGACGGCCGGTACCTCGCGCACTGGACCGACGCCGGCGGACGGCGGCACCAACAGCGCTTCGACACCGAGCCCGCCGCGGTCCAGCACGTCGCCCGCCACCAGGCCGGCGGGTTGCGCTTCCACGACCTGCGCCACTCCTACGCCACCTGGCTCGTCGACGACGGCGTCCCCCCGAACATGGCGCAACGGGTCATGGGCCACGAGCGGTCGTCGACGACCCTGGACCTCTACACCCGGCGCACCGACGACGCCACCCGCATCCTGCGCGCCCTCGACGACGACCCCGACGATGGCGATGCGCTCGTGCCCGCCTGATGCCTTTCTGCTGCCTTTCCCGGCGCTACAACGTCGAACGGCCTGGCCGGAAGCCCCTCGCGGAGCCTCTGACCAGGCCGTTTGCCTGTGGGCGATACTGGGATCGAACCAGTGACCTCTTCGGTGTGAACGAAGCGCTCTCCCCCTGAGCTAATCGCCCTTGCGGGACAACACACTACCTCACCCCACCAACGGGCTCTGCAACCAGGTCCACCCTTCCAGCCCCACCCAGCTCACGACCACGCCGAACGCGCCGACGACCCACAGGGTGGTCACGACGACGAGGCCGGTGGCGGACAGGACGAGAGCGCGGACGGGGAGGCTCTGGCGGCGCAGCCACGCGGTCCAGGCGTCGTACTTCCCGCGCGCGAAGCGGAGGATCCGCTGCGCCCAGGCGAACTCGCTGGCGAGGATCGCCAGGCCGGTGAAGACGATCAGCCAGCCCGGACCCGGGTACGGGATGGCGACGATCCCGAGGGCGAGCACGACGAGCCCGACGACGGCCACGAGCACGCGCCAGGCCTGCAGGAGCACCGGCCGCCTAGCCAGACGCGCGCGGAAGCCCGACGGTGCCACCGTCGTTCCGACGTCCGGGTCGCCGTCAGCCACTCGGTCCCCTCCACCGGTCACGCTCGCGACTTCCGATCGTACGGAGGACGGCCGTCCGGCCCCGGCAGTTCCGCCGTTCGCGACCTCGCGGCCGGGGGCGCACCGCAGGGGTCCACCGGACGGGGGAGGGAGAGGCCGAACGGGTCGCTGCGGACCGTACCGGCCACGGCACGCCCCGTCACGCTCCACACCGGCGAGGTCTCGGCACGCCGCACCGTCGTCGCAGCTCCGGGGCCCAGCACCAAGAGTTGGTCATGATCACCGGGTCGGTGGTCGCCGGGTCGCGGCGCGCTGACCCGTCAGAGTGATGAAGAGAATTTCGGCCCGCGACTCGCGTCCCACCCGTCACGCCCGCGCGCCGCGATCGTTTCCTCGACTGACAGACCAAGCGGGGACTGGCGAAAGAGGACGAAGGATGCGCGACGAGCACACGGTCATCTGCTCACCGGCGGTGTTCGAGCTGATCGCCCCAGATGCTCCGGTCGTGCCCGTCAATGTCGACCTGACCTACAACAGCCGCGACCCCTACGCCGTGCAGGCGTCGTTCCGCACCGGCCACGGGACGGCGGTCGACTGGGTGTTCGCGCGCGACCTGCTTCAGGAGGGTCTCGTCGGGTCGGCTGGCACGGGCGACGTGCGGGTGCAGCCCGCGCCGGGGAACCCGGGCAAGGTGCAGCTCGAGCTGTCGTCGCCGTCGGGGCACGCGGTGTTCATCACGTGCGCCCAGACGCTCGGCGACTTCCTGCGCCGCACCTACGAGGCCGTGCCGCCGAACTCGGAGTACGACTGGCTCGACTTCGATCTTGCGCTGGCCGACCTCCTGAACGACCCGGCGCGCGACTAAGTCGCAGGTCAGACGGCCTGCACGGCCAAAGAGGGGGGTGGCGTGAACCCCCGCGGAGGCTCTGCTAGAGTTCTTCACGTCAACGCAGCGGAAACGCTGCACAGGCGGACGTAGCGCAGTTGGTAGCGCATCACCTTGCCAAGGTGAGGGTCGCGGGTTCGAGTCCCGTCGTCCGCTCGGAGGAACATCGGACCTCCCGAGCTCGAACCACGGAGCACTCCGAGGGTTCGGCGGAGTGGCCGAGTGGTTTAGGCAAGGGCCTGCAAAGCCCTGCACGCGGGTTCGATTCCCGCCTCCGCCTCGCGCGATTAGCTCAGTGGGAGAGCGCTTCCCTGACACGGAAGAGGTCACTGGTTCAATCCCAGTATCGCGCACCACATCGGGCCCCGGCCGCTCCAGGCGACCGGGGCCTTTTCGCATTCACCTCCCGCATCCATCGTCCCGGCGACCGATGAGTTCCACCTCACACTCCGGTCCATCCCCGGGAAGGATCCGAACGGTGCGTGAGGAGCACCCCATGACGAAGTCGATCAGGGTACTGGTGGCGGGAGCGAGCATCGCCGGCCCGGCGCTCGCCCACTGGCTGCACCGCCGGGGTGCCGAGGTCACCGTCGTGGAGCGGTCCCCCGGCCTGCGGCCCGGCGGCCAGGCGGTCGACGCACGCGGCGTCGCCAAGGAGGTCATCCGGCGGATGGGTGTAGAGGCTGCGGTGCGCGCTGTCCGCACCGAGACCGCGGGCGCCCACACCGTCGACGCGGACGGAACCGTCCGGCAGACCTTCCGGGCGGACGACGCCGGCGGTGACGGGTTCATCGCCGATGTCGAGGTCCTCCGCGGCGACCTGGCCCGCCTCCTCCACGACGACACCCGGGACCGGGCCGAGTACCGCTTCGGCGACCGGATCGTCGACCTCACCCAGCACGCGGACGGGGTGGACGTCGTGCTCGCGAGCGGCGATCAACGCCGGTTCGACCTCGTCGTCGGCGCGGACGGGCTGCACTCGGGACTGCGCGAGCTGGTCTTCGGCCCGCCCGAGCAGTTCGTCCGACACCTCGGGCTGGTGCTGGCCTTCTACACCGTCCCGAACGAGTTCGGCCTGCGCCGTTGGGTACTCAACCACGAAGATCACCCGTCCGGGCGCTCGGTGCTCCTGCGCCCCCTCCCCGACCCCGATCGGGCGATGGCCGTCTTCTCCTTCCCGTCCCCCGACTTCGCCGTCGACCACCGCGACGTCGCCGAGCAGAAGGCGCTGCTGCGGGAGCGCACCGCCGGGCTGGGGTGGGTCGCCCCGCGCCTGCTCGCCCACCTGGACACGGCCCCGGACTTCTACCTCGACCAGGTGGCGCAGGTGGTGATGGACCGCTGGTCGCTCGGCCGGGTCGCCCTGCTCGGGGACGCGGCGTTCTGCTCGTCACCCATGTCCGGCGGCGGTACCGGGCTCGCCCTGGTCGGCGCCTACCTGCTGGCCGGGGAGCTGGCGGCCGCCGGCTGGGACCCCGCGGCCGGGTTCACCCGCTACGAGGAACTGATGCGCCCCTACGTCGAGGCCAACCAGGAGATCGGCCGGCTGCACGCGGAGAGCTTGATCACACCCGAACCGGTCGAGCCCGACGTGGAAGCACTCATGCCGCTCGTCGAGCGCGCGATCAACGGCGTGGAGCTGCCCGACTACGCATGATCGGACAGACGCGTGAAAGCAGGCGAATCCTCATCGTCGGTGTACGTGAGAGTGCCACTCGGCAACTACCATCACGCGTGGCCACCGTGAGGAGGTCTCGGCCTTGCCCCATCCGGATGAACTCGCCACCCGCTTGCGCAAGGCGGGTTGCGTCTTCGCGGAGGAGGAGGCCGATCTGATCATCGCGACCGCCGACTCGGACGAGGAGGTCGACGCGATGGTCGCGCGCCGCACCGCCGGCGTGCCCCTGGAGCACGTGCTCGGCTGGGTCGAGTTCTGCGGACACGTCTTCGCCGTCGATCCCGGCGTGTTCGTGCCCCGCCGCCGCACCGAGCTGCTCGTGGCCCAAGCTGTGGCGCGCTGCCGGCCCGGCGCGATCGTGGTCGACCTGTGCTGCGGGAGCGGGGCCGTCGGGGCGTCGATCGCGGCGGCCCTCCCGGACGTGGAGCTGCACGCCGCCGACATCGACCCGGCCGCCGTGGCGTGCGCCCGGCGCAACCTCGCCGGGATCGGGCAGGTCCACCAGGGCGATCTCGACGAGCCGCTGCCCCGGGGGCTGGCCGGGCGGGTGGACGTGCTCGTCGCCAACGTCCCGTACGTCCCGACGACCGAGATCCCGCACATGCCGACCGAGGCCCGCGACCACGAGTCGCGCGTGGCCCTCGACGGCGGCCCCGACGGGCTGGACCTGCTGCGCCGGCTCATGCGCGTGGCGCCGCGGTGGCTCACCTCCGGCGGCTACGTGCTCGCCGAGGCCGACGTGGGCCAGCGCGACGCGGCGCTGGCCGCCGTCACCGCCGCCGGACTGCGGGCCGAGCACCGGCTCGACCCGGACCAGGGCACGCTCGTGGTGATCGGCCGCAAGCAACCCTGACCCGGAATTAATTGACAACGATTGTCGTTACCGGGGCATGCGCTCGAACATCCACCCCGCCTACCGCCCCGTCGTCTACCAGGACCGCACGACCGGTGACGCGTTCCTGACCGGCTCCACCGAGACGTCCACGCAGACGATCGAGTGGTCCGACGGCCGCACCTACCCGTTGATCAAGGTCGATCGCACGCGCTACTCCCACCCGTTCTGGACGGGCAGCTCGCGCGTGCTCGACTCGGCCGGTCAGGTCGAGAAGTTCCGCCGCCGCTACGGCACCCGCGGCGCCGGCAGGATCTGACGCGGCAACAGGCGCCGCACATCGGTGCCCAGCCGGGCGTCGCGGGGCTTCCACTCCCGCGGGTAGCCCAGCGACGCCTCGACGAACCGCACGCCGTCCTCGACGATCACCCGCGGGATGTGCAGGTGCCCGTAGACGACGGCGGCGGCGCGGAACCGCACGTGCCAGTCGGCCGTGCGGTCCGTGCCGCACCACAGCGCGAACTCCGGGTAGCGCAGCACCCGCGTCGACAGCCGGGTCAGCGGCCAGTGGTTGATCAGCACGGTCGGCAGCCCCGGATCGATCGTGGCCAGCCGCTCCTCCGCCTCGGCGACCCGGGCGCGGCACCACGCCGTCCGGCTCGGGTACGGGTCGGGATGCAGCAGGTACTCGTCCGTGCAGACGACCCCGGCGGCGCGGGCGATCTCCAGCCCCTCCTCCGACGTGACCGCCCCGGCCGGCAGGAACGAGTAGTCGTAGAGCAGGAACAGCGGCGCGACGACGGCGGGCCCGCCCGGCCCCTCCCACACCGGGTAGGGGTCCTCCGGCGTCAGCACCCCCAGCTCACGACAGGCCGCCACGAGATGGCGGTAGCGGGCCTCGCCGCGCAGCGTCACCTCGTCACGAGCGTGCGTCCACAGGTCGTGGTTGCCCGGCACCCAGATGACCTGCGCGAACCGGCGCCGCAGCAGGTCGAGCGTCGCGACGATCTCCCCGGCCCGGTCGGCCACGTCCCCCGCGACGATCAGCCAGTCGCCGTCCGAGCCGGGCTGCAGACCCTCCAGCACCTCCCGGTTCTCCGGGTAACGCACGTGCAGATCGCTGACGGCCAGCAGCCGCGGGGAGCTCACCCCTCAGTGGTACCCGACGCCGTCGGCGGCACCTCCAGCAGGGCGGCGAGCGCCTCCAGCGGCGCACGGGCGAACCGCAGGTCCTCGCCGTCGACGCCGACCGCCCGCACCCAGGTCAGCACGCGGGCGATCACCGCGACCCGGCACGCCAGCTCCGCGTCGGCCACCAGCCGCTCCATCGGCGCGAGATCGGCGAAGGCCCGCAGGTAGGCCGCCTGCAGCCGCGGCCCCTGCTCCCCCGCCATCTGCAGCGGCACCAGCAGGACGGCGAACGGATGGGCGATCACGGCATCGCCCCAGTCGAAGAACCGCACCGCTCCCCCGCCGACGAGCACGTTGCCCGCGTGCAGGTCGTTGTGGTCGACCGAGGCGGGCACGGGTGACTCGGCCAGCGCGGCGCACCAGCCCTCGAACTCCGCCCGCCGGGCCCGCACCGCGTCGACGACGGCGGAGTCGACCGCGTCGCCGTGCCGGGCGACGAACCGGGAGACCGCGTCCACGGCCTCGGCGAACCGCTGCGGCATCACCGCGGGCCGCATGTCCGGCACCCCGTCGGTGACGAGCGCGGCCGCGTGCGGGGTGACCGACCGCTGCAGCTGGGCGTGCCGGACGAGGACGGCCGCGGGCAGCGGGGCGCGCGGGTCGGCGAGCGCCGGGGCGTGGTCGCGCAGCAGCAGCCAGCCCCGCTCGGGATCGAGCGCGATGACGGTCGGCACGTGGTCGGGGGCCGCAGCGGCGAAGACGCGGTAGAGCGCGAGCTCGTGGGCGGTCTCGCCGGCGGTGGCCTTGAGCCACACCCGCCCGCCCGCGGTCGGCGCGGTGAGCACGCTGCCCCAGCGGCGGACCCGCGGGCTGGGTGACCTCCCCGGTGCGCGGCCACGGCAGGCACGCGTCCATCCAGTCGACGGCCGCGGCCCGCCAGCCCGGGTCCGCCCACTCCTGCATCCGCCCCAGCACGGGTCCCGATCCTCCCGCTGAAAACCCTCTCAGGAGCCTCCGAACGCCGGGTTACCATCGGTAAGTTCCGTTGAGGGGGGAAGACGGTATGCAGATCACCACACCGACTCTGACCGGTCTGCGCAGATGGGTCCGCTGGGCCCTGCGCCACGGGCTGATCCGGTTCACGACCAAGCGCGGGGCGAAGGCGGGCGAGCTCTCCGCACGGCTGATCCTGGAGCGCGCGCTGATCGAGGACCCCTACGCCGCCTACGAGGCGCTGCGGGCGAAGGGACGACTGGTCCGCAGCGGCGCGGTGCTGCTCGCCCACGACCACGACGTCTGCACCGAGATCCTGCGCAGCCAGGACTTCGGCGTGGTCGGGCCGAACTCCGTCGCTCCGCCGGGGACGGAGAAGCTCGTGCGGTTCGCCGGACCCGGCCCGGTCGGCCCGATCGAGCCGCCCGCCCTGCTCGTCGTGAACCCGCCGGACCACACCCGGATGCGCAAGCTCGTCACCCGGGCGTTCACCGTCAAGGCGGTGACGAGGCTGCGCGGGCGCACCGAGGAGATCGCCACCGAGCTGCTCGACGCGATGGCGGCCAAGCCGGGTCCCGTCGACCTGATGGAGGACTACGCGAGCCTGCTGCCCGCCACGGTCATCGCCGAGATGATGGGCGCTCCGGTCGAGATGCGCCGCCAGTTCCTCGAGTGGGGCGCGCAGGCCGCCCTGTCCCTCGACTTCGGTTTGCCCTACCGCGAGTTCGTCGAGTCCGAACGGGGCCTGCAGGCGCTCGAGGACTGGATGCGCGGCCACTTCGCCGAGATCCGGCGCAACCCGGGGCAGAACATCCTGTCCGACCTGGTGCGGGCGCACGACGAGGCCGGAGCGCTCGACGACGACGAGCTGGCGTCCATCGCGGTCCTGCTGCTCGCTGCGGGGTTCGAGACCACGGTCAACCTGATCGGCAACGCGGTCGCACTGCTCACCGCGCACCGCGACCAGCTGGCGCTGCTGCAGTCGGGCCAGGCGCAGTGGTCCACCGCGGTCGACGAGGCGCTGCGCATGGAGTCCCCGGTGCAGCGGACCGCGCGGCTCGCGCTGCGCGACACCGAGGTCGCCGGGATCCCGGTCCCGGCCGGGCAGGTCGTGATCACGGTGCTGGCTGCGGCCAACCGCGACCCGCGGGTGTTCGCCGACCCGGCCCGCTTCGACGTCACCCGCGCCAACGCCGGCGACCACCTCGCGTTCTCCAGCGGCATCCACTACTGCCTCGGCGCCGGGCTCGCCCGGATGGAGGCCGAGGTGGGGCTGCAGAAGCTGTTCGAGCGCTTCCCCGATCTCGAGCTCGCCGGACGGCCGCGGCTGCGGCCGACCCGCACGCTGCGCGGGTTCGACGCCATGCCGGTGCGGCTCACCCCGGCCCGCGTGGAGCAGCCCGCCTAGTCGAGCGCGGCGAGGGCCTGCTCGACCTGCACCTGCAGGCCGGCCAGCCGGGCCCTGGCGAACTCGTCCGGCGGGGCGTCGCCCATGGCGCCGCTGACGTAGCGGCTGTAGACGCCGGCGCCGATGCACGCCGAGCGCCAGCGGGCGAACGCCACGTAGAACGCGAGGTCGCCGACGTCGCGGCCGGATCGGCGGGCGTAGCGCTCGACCAGATCGGCGGCGTCCGGGAAGCCGGCGGCGAGGCTGGGCCCGTCGATCGTGGGGACCTCGCGGTCGCCGGGCCGGCCCCACGACGCGACGAGCCAGCCGAGATCGGCCAGCGGGTCACCGAGGGTCGCCAGCTCCCAGTCGAAGACGGCGCGCAGCGTGCCGTCCGGGCCGACGGCGACGTTGCCGAGCCGGTAGTCGCCGTGCGCGATGCGCACCTCGGACGGGGGCAGCTCGGCCGCCCGCCGCACGAGCCGGTCGTGCACTGCGTCGACGACGCTGAGGTCCGGCACCAGGGACTCGTGGACCTGGCGGTGCCAGCGGCGCAGCTGGCGTTCGAGGTAGGAGCCGGGGCGGCGCAGGTCGCCCAGGCCGACCGCGTCCGGATCGACGGCGTGCAGGTCGGCGAGGACGTCGATCAGCGCGTACGCGGCGGGGGCGCGGGCCGGCTCAGCGAGCCGGTCGGCGTCCGCGCGGGTGGCGAGCACCAGCCCGTCGACGTAGTCCATGACGTAGAACTCGGCGCCGATCACGCCGGGATCGGCGCAGTACGCGACCGGTCGCGGGACGGGGACGGGCGTGTCGGCCAGCGCGGTGAGGAACCGCCATTCGCGGCTCATGTCGTGAGCGGTGGCGAGCACCATCGCGGTCGGCGGGCGGCGCAGCGCCCACCGGCCGCCCGCGGCGTCGGTGATGCGGTAGGTGAGGTTGGAGTGGCCGCCGGAGATCCGCTCGACGGCGACCGGCCCGTCGACCGGCAGCTCGGGGACGGCGCAGGCGAGCCATGCCGTGAGGGCGTCGGCCGGTACCGCGTCGTCTCCGCCGCGCTGCGCCATGGTGCTCATTCAAATCAGCGGGCCGGCGGATCACCACTGACCGAAGGGCCGGGAACACCGACGGCGGGTCCGGTCGAGGCCGGACCCGCCGTCGGGGATCCCTCCCGCTCGGGGGGCGTCAGCGGGAGGCGTGTGCGGTCCGCGCACGGCGGACCGGCAGCGGCCCGGACTGCTCCGCGGAGGACGGCGCCGGGACGGACGGCGCATCCTCGTCGGGGGCCGGGGCGAACGGCGGCGGCAGCACCACCGGCGCGGGGGCGGCGGCGCGGTAGACCGGCGCGGCCTGACGGGGCGCCGCGATCACCGGCTCGGCGACGGAGGACGAGCTGTGGTCCGGGACGACCAGCGGGGCCTCGGCCATGTGGGCGAGCTCGCGCGCCCGCTGGGCCTGCCGATCACGCAGCCACCTGTCGACGCTGAACCGACCGGGACCGGCGGCCGCGAGCACCAGCGCGAACGCGCAGATGACCATCACGTACTCGGCGCCGTTGTCCTTGATGAACAGACCGTGCTGGCCGTGCACGAACACGATCGCGCCGACGAACTGGAACAGGTAGAGCCCGCAGACGATCGTCGTGAGCGCGCCGCAGAGGATCATCAGCGCCCCGGCCAGCTCGAGCACCGTGACGAACGAGGCCGACACGATGGCCAGCGGGATCGAGAGCTTCTCGAAGCCCTCGGTCGTCGGACCGATCCCCATGACGAACAGCTTCTCGTAGCCGTGGGCGAACATCACCACGGCGAAGGTGACGCGGGCGATCAGCAGGGCGACGTCACTCGCCGGTGCAGACAGGGGTCGGTTCATCGGGTGATTTCCTCCACTCGTCTCGATGGCCCCGGGGAGCTGTGCGTGATCACTCCACCGCGTCGAGTGAGTGCAGTTAACCCGATGGAGCCGCCCTATCACGTCCAGTCAGCGGATCTCTCGGCAACCGAACGCCGGACGTCGACCACCGGCGATGCGCGCACGGCGACTCGTGCAACTGCACGTGCAGATCCGGTCACCTGCCGCAGTCGCCCGCTCGGCGACGTACGTCACAGATCACTCTGCGTCAACTCAAGATCACGACCTGTGATCCACCGAGAACCGACCGCCCACCGAGCGGTGCGTATCCCCCGAGTCGTCGCCTGCGCGGACCCGACCGAACGGCTACCGTCGTTCGGGCACGACGGAACGGGCAGGAGGGGTTCATGGCTGGACCGCTGACACTGGCCATCGACGTGGGCGGCTCGGGCCTCAAGGCCGCGGTCCTCGCGCCGGACGGCGAGATGGTCACCGAGCGGGTCCGCCGTCCGACGCCCTACCCGTGCACGCCCGCGGTGCTGCTCGACGAGCTGGCCGCGCTGGCCGCGGAGACCGGCCATTCCTACGACCGGGTGTCGGTCGGCTACCCGGGCGCGATCCGGCGCGGCAAGGTCCGCGACGTCACCGCGTTCCTCCGGCCGGCGCCGGGCGAAGACTTCGACCCGCTGCTGCGAGAGTTGTGGATCGGCTACGACCTGGCGAGCGCACTGGCCGATCGGTTCGCCAAACCGGTCCGGGTCGCGAACGACGCCGACGTGCAGGGCTGCGCGGTCGTCTCGGGCAACGGGATGGAGCTCGTCGTCACGCTCGGCACCGGCGTCGGCTGCGCGGTGTTCTACGAGGGCATGCTGCTGCCGCACATGGAGCTGTCCCACGGCCGGTTCGGTGAGGGCCAGTCGATCGAGGTCGCCTGCGGCGACCACGAGCGGCACCGGGTCGGCAAGGAGAAGTGGCGCGCCCGGGTGCTGAACGCGCTCGACGCGCTGGAGGCGATGGTGCTGCCCGACCACACCTACATCGGCGGCGGCAACGCCAAGAAGCTCGATCCGGACAAGCTGGGGCCCAACCGCACGATCGTGCCCAACATCTCCGGGCTGCTCGGCGGCATCGCGCTGTGGGAGCGCATGCCGGATGCCCTCGGTCCGGTGAACCCCACACCGGTCGCCACCTGACGCGGCCCGGTGCTCGCGGTGATGTCCGCGCACCGGCAGGATGTGGCACGTGTCCACTCCCGTGATCCCCGAGATCCCTGCAGACATCACCGCCACCCCGGAGTGGGCGGCGCTCGCCGAGCACCGCGCAGCGATCGGGGAGCTGCACCTGCGCGACCTGTTCGCCGATGATCCGGGGCGCGCGGAGGCCCTCACCGCCACCGGTGCCGATCTCGTCCTGGACTACTCCAAGCACCGCATCACGCGCGACACACTGCCGCTGCTCACCGCGCTCGCCCGCGCGGCGCACCTGCCGGAGCGGATCGAGGCGATGTTCTCCGGGGCGCACATCAACACCAGCGAGGACCGCGCGGTGCTGCACACCGCCCTGCGCGCGCCCCGCGAGCAAGCGCTGACCGTCGACGGGCAGGACGTGCCGGCCGACGTGCACCGCGTGCTCGACCGGATGGGCGAGTTCGCCGACGCCGTCCGCTCGGGTGCCTGGACCGGTCACACGGGTGAGCGGATCCGGGCCGTCGTCAACATCGGCATCGGCGGCTCCGACCTCGGCCCGGTCATGGCGTACGAGGCGCTGAAGGACTACGCCGACCGCGACCTCACGCTGCGGTTCGTCTCCAACATCGACCCGACCGACGTCTCCGAGGCGCTGCGTGACCTCGACCCGGCCAGCACGCTGGTCATCGTCTCGTCGAAGACGTTCACCACGCTGGAGACGCTGACCAACGCGAAGGTCGTGCGCAGCTGGCTGGTCGACGCGCTCGGGGACGAGGAGGCCGTCGCGAAGCACTTCGTCGCGGTGTCGACGAACGCCGAGGCGGTGTCGGCGTTCGGCATCGACGCGGCCAACATGTTCGGGTTCTGGGACTGGGTCGGCGGCCGCTACTCCGTCGACTCGGCGATCGGCCTCTCGCTCATGGTGGCGATCGGCAAGGAGCGGTTCGCCGAGTTCCTCGCCGGCTTCCACGCCATGGACCGGCACTTCCGCACCGCGCCGCTGGAGGAGAACCTGCCGGTGATCGCGGGGCTGCTCAACGTCTGGTACGCGAACTTCTTCGACGTGCAGACCCACGCGGTGCTGCCCTACAGCCAGTACCTGCACCGGCTGCCCGCCTACCTGCAGCAGCTGACGATGGAGTCCAACGGCAAGTCGGTGAAGGCCGACGGCCGCCCGGTCACCACGGCCACCGGCGAGATCTTCTGGGGCGAGCCGGGCACCAACGGCCAGCACGCCTTCTACCAGCTGCTGCACCAGGGCACCCGGCTGGTGCCTGCCGACTTCATCGGGTTCGGCGAGCCCAACCACGTCGTTCCGGTCGACGGCGGCACCGACATGCACGACCTGTTCACCGCGAACCTGTTCGCGCAGACCGCGGCGCTGGCGTTCGGCAAGACCGCCGAGGAGCTGGCGGCCGAGGGCACCCCGGCCGAGCTGATCCCGCACAAGGTGATGCCGGGCAACCGGCCGTCGTCGACGATCATGGCGCCGAAGCTCACGCCGTCGACGCTCGGCCAGATCATCGCCTTCTACGAGCACGTGGTGTTCGTCGAGGGGAGCATCTGGGGGATCGACTCGTTCGACCAGTGGGGCGTCGAGCTGGGCAAGGTGCTCGCCCGCCAGCTCGGCCCGGTGCTGACCGCCGCCGAGCCGGACACGAGCGGGCTCGACCCCTCCACGATCGCCCTCGTGAAGCGGTACCGGGCTTGGCGGGGGCGTTGACGTCGCGCTGACGGACGTGCGGACCGGCCGGTGGGTGACCGCGGCCGTCGTCGCGCTGGTGCTCGTCGCCGGGGCCGCGCTGTGGGCGGCCGCCACCGGCGTGGGCCCAGCCGGGGCGGACGCGGCGGCGCTGCGGGAAGCCGTCTCGGTGCGCACCCCGGCGCTGACCACGGTCGCGGTGCTGATCACCAACGCCGGTGGGACGTGGGCGATGACCGCGCTCGCCTGCCTCGCCGGGATCGCGCTGTGGTTCGCCGGGCGGCGCGCCGACGCGGTGTTCGTCGCGGCGGCGACGGGCGGGGCCGCCGCGGCGTTCAGCGGGCTGAAGCGGGTACTGGACCGGCCGCGGCCGCCGGAGGCCACCCGGCTGGTGGTCGAGACGAACGAGTCGCTGCCGTCCGGGCACGCCACGATGTCGATCGTCGTGATCGGGTCGCTGGTGGTGGTCGGGTGGGCGGGGCGCAGCGCGTCGGCGCGCGTGCTGATGGTGCTCGCCGCGGTGGTGTGGGCGGGGCTCGTCGGGCTCACCCGCATCTACCTGGGCGTGCACTGGTTCTCCGACGTCGTGGCCGGATGGGCGGTCGGGGCGGCGTGGCTGGCGGTCTGCGTGGTGGCGTGGATGAGGTGGCGCGCGTGAGACGGCGCGGGTGAGACGGCGCGGGTGAGACGGCGCGGGTGAGACGGCGCCGCCGGAGCGCGAGCGGGGTGTGAGCGCGGGAGCCCCCCGGCCGCTGCCCGAAGGCCCTGCCCGAAGACGCTGCCCTTCGACAACGAACGGCACTTTCGTCCACTCGGAGTGGACGAAAGTGCCGTTCGTTGCGCACCCCCGCAGGCGCTCTCCCCCGGGCGGAACACCCCGGGGCCCGCTCCTGTTGATCGTCGTGTGACGACCTCCCGGGTGCGCGCCCCTGAGCTCCGCGGCCGCCGCTGGCTGGGCACCGGCGGCAAGGACTTGTCCCTCGCCGATCTGCGCGGCAAGATCGTCCTGCTGGACTTCTGGACGTTCTGCTGCGTCAACTGCCTGCACGTCCTCGACGAGCTGCGCGAGCTGGAGGAGCGCTACGCCGATGTGCTCGTCACGATCGGCGTCCACTCCCCCAAGTTCGCCCACGAGGCCGATCCGGCCGCCGTCGAGGCCGCCGTCGAGCGGTACGGGGTCACCCATCCCGTCCTCGACGATCCTGAGCTCACCACCTGGGACGCCTACGCGGCGCGGGCGTGGCCGACGCTGGTGGTCGTCGATCCGCAGGGCTACGTCGTCGCGCACCTGGCCGGGGAGGGCCATGCCCACGGCCTCGCCGTCCTCATCGAGGAACTGATCGAGGAGCACGGCCAGCACCTGCGCCGCGGTGACGGCCCGTACGTGGCACCGCCCGAGCCGGAGACGGCGCTGCGGTTCCCCGGCAAGGTGATCGCGCTGCCGGCCGGCACGTTCCTGGTCTCCGACACCGCGCACCACCAGCTGGTCGAGCTGGCCGCCGATCTGCAGACCGAGGTCCGCCGGATCGGCACCGGCGAGCGCGGGCTGCGCGACGGTGCCGAGCCGCGGTTCAACGAGCCGCAGGGCCTTGCCCTGCTCCCCGACGGCGACGTCGTCGTGGCTGATTCGGTCAACCACGCGCTGCGCCGGGTCCGGCTCGCCGACGGGACGGTCACGACCATCGCCGGCACCGGCACGCAGCTGCGCGACCGCGTCGAGCCCGGCAAGAGCGCCGCTGAGCTGTCCACGCCGTGGGACGTCGCGTGGTGGGACGGGCGGATCGCCGTCGCGATGGCCGGCACGCACCAGATCTGGACGGTGGATCCCGTCACCGGCGCCGCGACCGTGCTCGCCGGCACCACCAACGAGGGGCTGCGCGACGGCCCGCTCGACACAGCGTTCTTCGCCCAGCCGTCCGGGCTCGCGGTGGACGGGGACGTGCTGTGGATCGCCGACTCCGAGACGTCCGCGGTGCGGCGGCTCACGACCGACCTGGTGACGACCGCGACCGGGCAGGGCCTGTTCGACTTCGGCCACCGCGACGGCCCGGCCGCCGAGGCGCTGCTGCAGCACCCGCTCGGGGTGGCGGTGCTGCCGGACGGGTCGGTGGCGATCGCCGACACCTACAACGGCGCCGTCCGCCGCTACGACCCGCGCACCGCGACCGTCACCACGCTGGCGGAGGGGTTGGCCGAGCCGAGCGACGTCCTCGTCGACGGGGATCTGCTGATCATCGTGGAGTCCGGGGCGCACCGACTGGTGCGGATCCCGATCCCGGCCGGCGCCCGGGTCGACGCGGGCGCGCACACCGTGCGGCGGCCGCGCACCGATCTCGCCGCGGGCCGGGTGACGCTGCGCGTGGCGTTCACGCCGCCCACCGGGCAGCACCTCGACACCCGCTTCGGCGACCCGACCCAGCTCACCGTGGCGGCCGATCCGCCGGAGCTGCTCGTGCGCGGCGCCGGCACGGCGGCGGGACTGGAACGCGAGCTGGAGCTCTCCGGCACCGGAGGGGTGTTGTCGGTCAGCGTCGCGGCCGCGGCCTGCGACGAGGGCGACGGCGTGTTCGCGGCGTGCCACCGCTACCAGCAGGACTGGGGCATCCCCGTCCGGCTCGTCCCCGACGGGCCCACGACGCTGGAGCTGGATCTGCGCGCGGTGCGCACCTGATCAGCGCGCGGAGACGAGCGTCCCACCGAGCGCGGTCCGGTCGGCGTGCTGCGCCCGGAACTCGACGAGCACGCCCGGCCGGTGCGCCTCGCCGAGCACCCGGGCCAGGCAGTCGGTGATCCCGGCGGCGAGCCGGGCGAGGATCTCGGTGGCGTCGTCGCGGGCGAGCGCGCGCTCGTTGATGCCGAACTCCACCATCGGCGGCGGGGTGTCGATGATCCGGCCACCGATCCCCCACCGGCCGGCCGGCACCGCGACGAGCACCACCACCGCCTGGTCGCGCACCCATTCGCCGTAGACGTCGACGACGGCGTCGGTGAGCCCGGCGACGAGCTCGGCCTCGCGCCCGACGAGCTGGGCCTCGGCGGCCCGGACGATCACGTGCGGCATCCCGGCACCGTACGGCAGCGGCGTTGCCCCGGCTGACGGATTCTCCGCTACGCGATGACGACCCGCACGTGGCCGAGCACGCTGTGGCCGCTGACCCGCACCAGCGGGGAGTCGGGCCGGATCGGGGCGGGCCGGAACGCGCGCCGCCAGCTCCCCACTCCACGACGGAGCGTTTGCCGAGGTGAGCGGTGCCGGTGTCGCGCACGCGGGTGCCCGGGGAGACGCGGATCTCGGCCTTGCCGAGCAGCGTGTTCGCCCGGACGTCGACGACGGCGCCGCGCGGCAGGTCGCGCAGGTCGATCTCGGCGGCGCCGAGCGCGACGTCGACGAGCACCGGACCGGCGGCCGGGTCCGGGCGGCGGCGGACCTTCGCGAACGCCACCTGCTCCGCCACCCCCTGGGGCTTCGCCGCGGGGCCGTCCCGGGGCGCCGCGAACTCCGGCTTCAGGTCGGCGAGGTACGGCCGCAGCTCGCTCATCGTCCGCGCCGAGTAGACGCCCTCGACCCGTTCGGCGTGCTCCTCCCACGTGATGCGGCCATCGCCGACGGCGGCGTGCAGCACCGCGGCCGCCTCGTCGCGATCGGCGTCGGAGATGCGCAGCTCGACGTCGTTCATGACGGCATGGTATGGCGTCATGATGACGTCATCAAGACATCAGGTGACATCAACTGCGCAGCCACGCCAGCACCGCCATCACGCGGCGATGATCATCGGGCGACGGCGGCAGGCCGAGCTTGGTGAAGATCGACGAGATGTGCTTCTCGACCGCGCCCTGCGAGATCACCAGCTGCCGCCCGATCGCGGTGTTGGTGCGGCCCTCCGCCATCAGCGCGAGCACCTCCCGCTCCCGCGGCGACAGCGTGGCGAGCGGGTCGCGGCGGCGCCGCTTGGAGAACAGTGCCGAGACCACCTCCGGGTCGAGCACCGTGCCGCCCGCGACGACCCGCTCCAGCGCGTCGATGAGATCGTCGAGCCGGCTCACCCGGTCCTTCAGCAGGTACCCGACGCCGCCGCCGGTGGCCAGCAGGTCGTCGGCGTAGGACTCCTCCACGTACTGGGACAGCACGAGCACCGCGATCTCGGGTGCCTTCGACCGCAGCTCCAGCGCGGCGCGCAGCCCCTCGTCGGTGAACGACGGCGGCATCCGCACGTCGACCACGGCGACGTCGGGATGGTGCTCGACACCGGCCGCGACCAGCGACGGGCCGTCACCGACGGCGGCGACGACGTCGGCGCCCGCCTCGTCCAGCAGGCGGACGAGGCCTTCGCGCAGCAGCAGGGAGTCCTCGGCGAGTACGACGCGCACCCACCGAATCATGCCCCGGCACCGAGCCCGCGCAGCGGAATTTCCGCGGTCAGCACCGTCGGGCCGCCGGGCGGGCTGTGCACGTCGAGCGCGCCCTCCACGGTGGCGAGCCGATCGGCGAGCCCGGCCAGACCGTGGCCCTTGCCGATGTGGGCGCCGCCACGGCCGTCGTCGCGGACCTGGACGAGCAGCCGGTCCCCGTCGACCCGCACGGCGACCGTGACGAGCGAGGCGTCCGCGTGCTTGGCCGCGTTCGCCAGTCCCTCGGTGACGACGAAGTACGCGGTGGTCTCCACGGCGTCGGCGAGCCGGACGCGATCGGGCAGATCGATCTCCAGCGCCACCTCGACGGGGCTGCGCGCGGCCGCGGCGGCCAGTGCGGCGGACAGCCCGCGGTCGGCCAGGATCGGCGGGGCGATGCCGCGGGAGAGCGCCCGCAGCTCGGTGAGCGCCTCCCGACTGTGGTCGAGCGCCTCCCCGACGAGCGCGCGGGCCTTGTCCGGATCGGCGGCGTCGAGCCGCCGGGCGGCTGCCTCGAGGTCCATCGTGAGCCGGACCAGCCGCTGCTGCGGACCGTCGTGGATGTCGCGCTCCAGACGGCGCAGCGTCTGCGCCTCGGCCTGCACGGCGGAGCGGCGGCTCGACTCCAGCTGCGCGGCACGGGCCCGCAGCGCCGCGCTCTCGTTCGTCAGCAGCGCGCTGGCCAGGCCGGCCCGGATCGCGGTCATCAGCGACAGCACCGCCGGCGCGAGCAGCAGCACGACGACGCCGAGCACGGTGTGCAGCGTCCGTTCGAGCACGGCCGAGCGGATGCCGGTGATGAGCCACAGGAGGCCGTCGCCGTCGTCGGGCAGCGCCCACATCCACAGGAACGCCAGCAGTTCGCCGATCCCGGCGACCACCCACGTGACGGCGACGACGAACGTCGTGATCCGCACGGGGAAGGCGACGATCGCGTGCACCAGGTCGCGCCAGAGCTGCGGATCGGCGAGCCGGCTCACGGTCCGGCGCAGCAGCCCGCCGGAGAGCTCCCGGTAGTGGTGCGGCGGGAGCGACCGGCCCAGGACCTGCTCGGTGGAGCGGCGTTCGAGCTCGGCGAACCACCGGCTCACCGCGAGCGTGGCGGCGAGGACGGGGATGCCGATCCAGACCACCAGCGTGCCGGCGCCGACCGAGAGACCGGCGGTGGCCAGCACGAACGCCGGGACGGCGAGGAACAGCCCCGTCACGTGGTAGCCGAGCTGCCGCCCGGCGCGCACCGCAAGGGGTACCGCCGTGGGTCCGGCGCTCGCGGTCGTGTCCGTCATGGCTCCCAGCCTCGCCGTGGCGCCCGGGCGGACCCAGCCGGAGCGCCCCCTGCCCAGGGTAGGGCCAACCCGACCCCGGATCAGCGGAAGTCGGGCGCCCGCTTCTCCCGGTGCGCGGCCAGTCCCTCGCGCACCTCGGCCTGCCCGAACCCGTACATCTCCAGCGCGAGCGACGCGTCGAACGCCGGCCCCGCGCTGCGGTACCAGTTGTTCAGCGCCATCTTGGTGAACGAGATGGCCTGCGGGGCGCCCGCGGCGAGCGTGCGCGCCACCTGCAGCGCGCGCTCCTGCACCTCGTCGTCGTCCACGACGAGCGAGACCAGCCCGATCCGCTCGGCCTCCTCGCCGGTGATCGGCTCGCAGGTGAGCAGGTAGTACTTGGCCTTCGCCATACCGCACAGCAGCGGCCAGCAGATCACGGCGTGGTCACCCGCCGCCACACCGAGCCGGGTGTGCCCGTCGACGATCTTGGCGGTGCGTGCGGCGACCGACACATCGGCGAGCAGCGCGACCGCGAGCCCCGCGCCGACGCACGGCCCGTGGATGGCCGAGACGACCGGCTTCGAGCAGTTGATCACGTTGTACACGAGGTCGCGGGCCTCGCGCAGCACCCGGCTGCGCTGCGCCGGGTCCTCCACCATCGTCTCGATGAGGTCGAACGAGCCGCCCGCGCTGAAGGCCCGGCCCTCCCCGCGCACCAGCACGACACGCACGGCGGGATCGCGGTCGATCACCGGCCAGATGTCGGCGAGCTGCTGGTGCGCGTCGGGGCCGACGGCGTTGAGGTTCGGCCCGTCGAGCACGATCCGCAGGATCCCGTCCTCGGGCCGGTCGATCCGCAGCGCGGAGAAGGCGGCGTAGGTCTCAGCGGCGCGGTTCTGCGCAGCGTGGTCCTGTGCGGCGTGGTTCTCAGCGGCGTGGTTCTCAGCAGGGTCCGGCACGACGACCGACCCTAGCCTGAGCGGATGGACCCTGAGCGGATGAACCCGACGCTGTGGACGACCGTCGATCGCTACTGGACCGAGCAGCTGCACGACGCAGACCCGGTGCTCGACGCCGCGCTCGCCGCCAACGCGGCAGCCGGGCTCCCGGCGATCGACGTTTCACCCGCGCAGGGCAAGCTGCTGCACCTCCTGGCCCGGCAGGCGCGCGCCCGGCGGATCCTGGAGATCGGCACGCTGGGCGGCTACTCCACGATCTGGCTGGCCAGGGCCCTGCCGCCGGACGGGATCCTCGTCACCTGCGAGCTGAACCCGCACCACGCCGAGGTCGCCACCGCGAACCTCGCCCGCGCCGGGCTGGCGGATCGGGTCGACGTGCGGATCGGGCCGGCTCTGGACACGCTCGTGGCGCTGCCCGCGGACGAGCCGTTCGACGTCGCGTTCGTCGACGCCGACAAACCCTCCAACACCGACTACTTCCGGCAGTGCCTGCGGCTCGTGCGACCGGGCGGGACGATCGTCGTCGACAACGTGGTGCGCGGCGGCGCGATCGTCGACGCCGACAGCACGGACCGGAACGTGCTCGGGACCCGGCAGCTCGCCGAGGCCGTCGCCGCTGAGGAGCGGGTGGACGCCACGGTCATCCAGACCGTGGGCAGCAAGGGCTACGACGGGTTCCTGCTGGCGCTCGTGCGGGAGTGAGCGCTCCCCGCTGCTCTGCGTCGCCCATCCGCTACCGGATCGAGGACGCCCTGCCCCGAACGGCCCAGCGACGAGCCGGGGACGCGCGAACCGCGCCGAGGTTGCCCACCTCGCCGATAACGGTTTCGAAACACTCATCGCCGCAGGTCACCGGCGGTATCCGCGGAACCGGGATGCTGAGAATTCCTCAGTCCGGGTGACCGGCACACTCGTTACGTCGCGTGCACCATGTCGTTGGGCCAACCGAGTGGCTGCGCGCGGCGAGGTCGGCCACGGGCAGGGGGACGATGATCGAGCTGGAGGCGGTCTCGAAGGTCTACCGGACCGGGGCCATCGAGCTGCGCGCGCTCGACGACATCAACCTCACCATCGAGGACGGCGACCTCGTCGCGATCATGGGTGCCTCGGGCTCCGGCAAGAGCACCATGATGAACATCCTCGGCTGCCTCGACGCCCCCACGTCGGGGACCTACCGGCTCGACGGCATCGACGTCGGCAAGCTGCGGGAGAACGCGCTCGCCGACATCCGCAACAAGAAGATCGGGTTCGTCTTCCAGTCGTTCAACCTGATCCCGCGCACGTCCGCGATCCGCAACGTGGAGCTGCCGATGGTCTACGGCGGCGGCCGCAACCGCCGCGAGCGGGCCCGGCGCGCCCTGGAGCGGGTGGGGCTGGGCGACCGGCTGAACCACATGCCCAACGAGCTGTCCGGTGGTCAGCAGCAGCGGGTCGCGGTGGCCCGCGCCCTGGTCATGGACCCGACGATGATCCTTGCCGACGAGCCCACCGGCAACCTCGACACCGCCTCGACGATCGACATCATGAACCTGTTCGTCGAGCTCAACGACGCCGGGCGGACCGTCGTGCTGATCACGCACGAGCCCGAGGTCGCCGAGTTCGCCAAGCGGGTCGTGACCCTGCGCGACGGGCACATCATCAGCGACGTCCGCCAGGAGCAGAACCGCGAGCACGTGGTGCCCCCGGACGGGCGCACCGAGCGGTTCGCCAGGATCGATCCTGCCGGGCCCGCGGGCCCGGACGACGCGACCGGGCCGGTGCTGCACAAGGACGGCGGCCGGTGAACGTCTGGGAAGCCGCGCGCATCGCGCTGCACGGCCTGCGCTCCAACCGGCTGCGGTCGGTGCTGACGATGCTCGGCATCATCATCGGCGTCGCCGCGGTCATCCTCTTGGTCGCGTTCGGCAACGGGCTGCAGACCTACATCAACGAGGCGTTCGGGCCGCTGGCCAACCAGCTCACGATCTCCAAGACCCAGGGCAGCCTCAGCGGCAGCGGCGAGCCGAAGGACCTCACCGACGGCGACGTCGAGGCCCTGTCGAACTCGGTGAAGGCGCCCGACATCCTCTCGGTCACCCCGATCGTCAACGGGGTCGCGAACGTCCAGGCCAGCGGCGCCACCACCCGGGCCAGCGTCGTCGGGACCACCGCCGACTACTTCGCCGTGACCGACCGCGAGCTCGTCGTCGGCGAGTACTTCGACGAGCAGCAGGTGCGCAACAAGGCCAAGGTCGCCGTCCTGGGCCCGAACGTGGTCGCGGACCTGTTCGGCGGCGACGCCGGCGCCGCGCTCGGCAAGCAGGTGCGGGTCGGGCGCACGTCGTTCCGGGTCATCGGGGTGGTGACGCCGAACGGCCAGCAGGACGACGTCGTGTTCATGCCGCTGGGCACGGCGCGCGCCTACCTGCTCGGCGGCGGCGACGAGGTCAACCAGATCATCGTCCGCGCTACCTCGACCAACGAGGTCGACGCGGCCGAGGCGCAGATCAACGCGATCCTCGACGACCGGCACCGCATCCGCGAGCCCGAAGCCCGCGACTTCAACGTGCTCAAGCTGCAGACCCTGCTCGACCAGTCGTCGCAGGTGCTGTCGTTCGTCACGCTGTTCACCGCGGCCGTCGCGGGGATCTCCCTGGTCGTCGGCAGCATCGGCGTCGCGAACATCATGCTCGTCACCGTCACGGAGCGGACCCGCGAGATCGGCATCCGCAAGGCCATCGGCGCGCGGCGGCGAGCGATCCTGCAGCAGTTCCTGATCGAGTCGATGATGCTGTCCGGCATCGGCGGGATCATCGGGATCCTGCTCGGCATCGGCCTGTCCGCGGCGGCCGGCGTCGTGCTCCCGGCGCTGGTGCAGGACTTCCCCGCGCCCGTCGTCTCGCCCGGCTCGGTGATCCTGTCGTTCTCGATCAGCCTGATCATCGGCCTGATCGCGGGCGGCTACCCCGCCAACCGCGCAGCGCGCCTGCGCCCGATCGAGGCGCTGAGGTACCAGTGATCACGCTCCCCGGCCCCCGTGGCCCCCGACCCCGAAAGGCACTCCCCATGGCCGGAAAGAGGCACCTCACGGCGGGCCTCGCGGCAGTGGCCGTGCTGGTCACGGCGTGCAGTGGTGACAGCTCCCCGGTGCCGACGGTCAGGGTGGACCGCGGCCCGGTCACGACCTCCGTGTCGGCGTCCGGGACACTCGTGTCGATCGACGAGCAGAACCTCGGGTTCGCCGACCGCGGCCAGATCGCCGAGATCCTGGTCAAGGTCGGCGACGAGGTCCGCGCCGGGGACGTGCTCGCCCGGCTCGACGACGGGGCGCTCACCCAGGCGCTCAAGTCAGCGCAGGCGAAGCTGGACCAGCAGCGCGCGTCGCTCGGGAAGATCACCGGCAGCTACTCGATCGAGGGCGCGCAGGCGGCGCTCGACGCCGCGCGGGCCGTGCTGGAGGCCACCGAGGCCAACGTCCACGCCATCAACGAGGCCAACGCCGCGGCCACCCGGCGGGCGGAGGTGCAGCTGGAGTTCGACCGGGATGTGCTGCGTCAGACGAAGAAGGCCAACGCTAGTGGCTGTCAGACCCAGGACAACAACAACGCCCGGATCACTACCACGGACGACCAGAGCAGTAGCAGCGGCTCGGACCGCGGACGGAGCGGTCTCCTCCGCCCCAACAGCATGGGCGAGCCAACGACCGCGGCGCCCGTACGTCCGATCGCCTTCAGTCGCCCGATGGACGACGATGACGACGACGGCTTCGACGCCTCGTCGTGCCCAGCCGTGCAGAACGCGCAGCGCCAGGTGATCGCCTCCGAGACCGCGCTCGTCCAGGCCCGCCACACCGAGGAGACCGCCCGCACCCAGGGCCGGATCTCGATCGAGAACGCCCGCGCCAACGTCGTGCAGGCGGAGAACACCCTGGAGAGCGCCAAGCGCGACAACTCCGCCGACACGAAGGTGCAGGAGGCGGTGCTGCGCGACGCGGAGATCGCCGTCGAGAGCGCCCAGCGCGACCTGGAGAACGCCACGCTGCGCGCCCCGGTCGGCGGGGTCGTGGCGGCGATCAACGCCACGGTGGGCGAGTTCATCCCGGCCGCGTCCGGCGGCACCCCGCAGGCGCCCGGCTCCACGGCCCGGCTGCCCGGCGCGGTCGGCGGCACCGACGCGTCGGCCACGAGCCTGGGCGGCGGTGGTGGCGCGTTCATCACGCTGACGAACGTCGACACGTTCCAGCTGGTGGTGCCGTTCGAGGAGTCCGACGCCGCGCAGATCAGCCCGAACCAGCAGGTCGAGGTGAGCATCGACGCGATCCCCGGCCTGGTGAAGCCGGGCACCGTGGTCGCGGTGGCCCCCAGTGCGGAGACGATCTCCGGGGTCGTGAGCTACTACGTCACGATCGTGCTGAACGAGACCGACCCGCGGCTCAAGGACGGCCAGACCGCCCAGGCCGACGTCATCACGAAGTCGGTCGAGAACGTCCTGCGGGTGCCGTCCACCGCGGTGCGCCAGGACGCCGCGCTGGGGTCCGTGGTGAACATCCCCGGCCCGGACGGCGAGCCGGTGCCGACCCCGGTCACCACCGGCCTGCAGGGCGACGACTTCACCGAGATCACCTCGGGGCTGCGCGAAGGCCAGGAGATCGTCCTGCCGCAGGCCACCGTCTCGACGATCGATCCGCGGGGCCCGCGGAACGGCGGCTGACCCTGACGACCCGGATAGTCGGGGTTGTTGCAGGAGAGCCGCTTTCCCGCCAGATTCCGGCGGGAAAGGGGCTTTCCCGCCATCGACCGGAGGTGCCGTGGATCCCGCTGACCTCACCGACGTCCTGACCGCCGTCCGGAAGTTCGTCCGCGACGACGTCGTCCCGCTCGAAGAACAGATCGACGCCGAGGACGCCATCCCCGACCACATCATCGCGACGTGCAAGGAGATGGGCCTGTACGGCTTCGCGATCCCCGAGGAGTACGGCGGCCTGGGGATGTCCATGGTCGAAGAGGTGCAGCTGGCGTTCGAGCTGGGCTGGACCACCCCAGCGCTGCGGTCGCTGTTCGGCACCAACAACGGGATCGCCGGGCAGGTGCTCATCACCGGCGGCACGGAGGAGCAGCGGCGGGCCTGGCTGCCGCGGCTGGCGTCGGGCGAGGTGACCGCGGCGTTCGGGCTCACCGAGGCCGAGGCGGGCTCGGACCCGTCGTCGCTCACCACGTCCGCCCGCCGCGACGGCTCCGACTGGGTGCTCAACGGGGCGAAGCGCTACATCACGAACGCGCTCGTCGCCGACGTCGTCATGGTGTTCGCCCGCACCGACCCGGACGCGCCGGGCAACCGCGGCATCTCCACGTTCCTGGTGCCGGCCGGCACGCCGGGACTGTCCTTCGGGCCGCGCGACCACAAGATGGGCCAGATGGGCACCTGGACGTCCGACGTCTACCTCGACGACGTCCGGGTGCCGGCGGACCACCTGGTCGGCGGCGAGGAGGGGCTGCACAACGGGTTCCGCATCGCCGCGAAGTGCCTCTCGCACGGGCGGACGCACATCGCGGCGCTGTGCGTGGGGATGGCCGACCGGCTGGTGCACGAGTCGATCGAGTTCGCCAGGACCCGCACCCAGGGCGGCCGCCCGATCGCGGCGTACCAGCTGATCCAGGGGCTGATCGCGGACTCGGTGACCGACTACCGGGCCGGGCGCGCCCTCGTGCTCGACGTGGCGCGCCGCTACGACGACGGCACCGACCGGATCTCCGGGCCGTCGGTGGCGAAGTACTTCGCGTCGGAGATGGTGGGCCGGGTGGCCGACCGCGCCGTGCAGATCCACGGCGGCTCGGGCTACATGCGCGGCGTGCCGGTCGAGCGCTTCTACCGCGACGTGCGTCTGTTCCGCATCTACGAGGGGACGTCGCAGATCCAGCAGGTGATCATCGCCCGGGACGCCCTCGGCCCGGCTGCTCGCGGCTGACGCGACGAACGGCCCTTTCGTCCACTCCTGGTGGACGAAAGGGCCGTTCGTCGTCCCCGGGCCCTGCGGATCACATGGGCCCGGGAAACGGCGAGGGCCCAGGCGCACACAGCGCCCGGGCCCTCGTCACCGCAGAGGAAGTGGTCCGTCAGTGGCTGCGCGGCGGCAGGTGGTACTCGAACACCAGCCCGCCCACGGCCAGCAGCACCAGCACCGCACCGATGACCAGCAGCCACACCTGCCAGAACGCGAGCGCGACCCCGCAGACGGCGCACGCCGCGGCCACGCCCATCGGCCAGTAGCTGCCGGGCGAGAAGAACCCGACGTCGCCGGCACCGTCGGACACCTCGGCGTCCGGGTTGTCCTCCGGGCGCTGCTCCAGCCGCCGCGACACGAACCGGAAGTACGTGCCGATGATCAGGCCGAGGCCACCGGTGAGGAACAGCGCGGCCACGCCCACCGGCTCCTGCGTGAGGACCGTGTAGACGATGCCGCAGAGGAAGAAGAACCCGGCGCAGATCTCGAAGATCCGGGACTCGATCTTCATGGTTGCCTCTCAGCTCCCCGCGGCGCTCGGCGGCAGCTGGGCCGAACGGTACGTGCGGTCGGTCGGGAACGGGTAGGTGGTGGTCGCCAGCGGCGCGCAGAGCTCACCGCAGGTCGGGTCCTCGCGGCCGACCGCGGCCAGCGCCTCGCCCGCCGTGTACGGCGCCCCCGTGGCCGGGTTGACCTGGGTGCGCAGCTCGAGCCAGCGGTCGAAGCGAACCGGCGACAGCGCGCGGACCTCGAAGTTCATCATCGCGTGGTAGGCGCCGCACAGCTCGGCGCAGCGGCCCACGAACGCGCCCTCACGGTCGATCCGGTCGATCACCCACGTCGGGTCCTGGTCGTTCTTGTCCGGCAGCGGGAACACGTCCCGCTTGAACAGGAACTCCGGCACGTAGAACGAGTGGATGACGTCGTTGGAGTACTGGTTGAAGGTGATGCTCCGCTCGGTCGGCAGCACCAGGATCGGGATGGTGTCGCTGGTCCCGATCGTCACGACGTCCTTGCCGTCCGGCGTGGTGTGCCCCGGGTAGGAGAAGTCCCAGTTCCACTGCTTCGCGGCGATGTCGACCGTCATGTCGGTCGCCTCGTCCTTGTCCGCGTAGTTCTGCACCAGGACGGTGAAGCCGAACAGGACGGCCACGATGATCGTCGGGATCACCGTGAAGACCAGCTCCAGCGGCAGGTTGTACTGCGTCTGCCGCGGGATGGCGTCGGCCGCCTCCTCCTTCTTCTTGCGGTGGAAGATCACCGCCCAGAACATGGCGCCCCAGGTCACGACGCCCACGACGAGCGCCGCCACCACCGAGCCGATCCACAGATGACGGATCTGCTCGGCCTGCGGGGTGACGCCCTCCGGAAAGCCGAAGCGGAGCACGTCCTCGATGCCGCACGCGGTGAGGAACGGCATGCTCAGGACGGCGAGGGCGGCGATCTTGAGCGCCCGGCGGGCCCCCAAACCTCCCCGCGGGTGCGCGGTCCCGCGACGCCCGTCTCGCTGTGCTCGGCCCACTGCCCGCCGCCTCCCACTGTCGTCGTCGCACGATCGATCGGCCCGGGCGGTTCCCCGGGCTTCTTCGACTTCGCGTAGAGATTAGCCGAGAGGTTCCCGTGCGCCAGGGTCGGGTGCACGTGTCGGTGACCACCCTGTGGATCAGCCGTGCAGATCGGCCGTGCAGATCGGCCGTGCAGATGAGCGCTGTCGATCAGCCCGGGGGCACCGCTGCGCCCCGCCCTCCCCCGACCGGGCCCGACGAGCCGGCGTCGGCATACTGGCTCGCTGTGTGCGGGCTGCTGGGACTGCTGACGGCGGAGGCCGATGCGGCCTCCCGGACCGACGCCATCGTGGAGGCGATGCGGCTCGCCCGGCACCGCGGGCCCGACGAGCCCGGGCGCGCCTGGCACGACCAGGACGTGGTCTTCGGGCACAACCGGCTGTCGTTCATCGACATCGACCACTCGCACCAGCCGATGACCTACCTCGGCGGCCGGTACGTGATGGTCTTCAACGGCGAGATCTACAACTACCTCGAGCTGCGCGAGGAGCTCGCCCGCGAGCACGGGGCCACCTTCGCGACCGAGGGCGACAGCGAGGCGATCCTCGCCGCCTACCACTACTGGGGCCCGGCAGGCGTCTCCCGGCTGCGCGGCATGTTCGCGTTCCTCATCTGGGACACCCAGGAGCGGGTGCTGTTCGGCGCCCGCGATCCGTTCGGGATCAAGCCGCTGTTCTACGCGGTCGGCTCGGCAGGGGCGGCGTTCGCCAGCGAGAAGAAGTGCCTCCTGCACCTCGCCCCGACCCTCGGGCTGCCCGGCGACCCCACCGGCACCGCGCTCGACCAGGTGGCCCTGCAGCACTACCTGACCCTGCAGTACGTGCCGGAGCCGGCGAGCATGCACCGCTCGATCCGCCGGATCGAGTCCGGCACCTGGTTCACGGTGCGTCCGGGCGGTGAGGTCGAGCAGGAGCGCTACTTCCACCCCACATTCCGCGGCACAGCCCCGGCGGCGACCGCCCCGGCCCGCATCGCCGAGGCGCTGCGCGACTCGGTCGCCAAGCACATGCGCGCCGACGTCACCGTCGGCGCGTTCCTGTCCGGCGGCATCGACTCCACGGCGATCGCGGCACTGGCCAAGGAGCACAACCCGGACCTGATCACCTTCACCACCGGGTTCGAGCGGGAGGGCTACTCCGAGGTCGACGTGGCCGCCGAGTCCGCGGCCGCGATCGGCGTGCGGCACGTCGTCCGCACGGTCAAGCCCGACGAGATGATGGAGGCGCTGCCGCTCATCGTCTGGTACCTCGACGACCCGGTGGCCGACCCGGCGCTGGTGCCGCTGTGGTTCATCGCCCGCGAAGCCCGCAAGCACGTCAAGGTGGTGCTCTCCGGCGAGGGCTCCGACGAGCTGTTCGGCGGCTACACGATCTACCGCGAGCCGCTCTCGCTCGCGCCGTTCGAGAAGGTCCCCGGCGTGCTGCGCCGGCTGCTCGGTCGGGTGTCCGCGGGACTGCCCGAGGGGATGCGCGGCAAGGACCTGCTCCGCCGCGGCGCGCTGCCGCTCGAGCAGCGCTACTACGGCAACGCCCGGATCTTCCGCGACGACCAGCTCGCGGCCGTCCTGCGCCAGTACGACCCGTGGCGCTCGCACACCGACGTGACCGCGCCCTACTACCGCGAGTCGGTCGGCTGGGACCCGGTCGCCCGCATGCAGCACGTCGACCTGTTCACGTGGCTGCGCGGCGACATCCTGGTCAAGGCCGACAAGATGACGATGGCCAACTCGCTGGAGCTGCGGGTGCCGTTCCTCGATCCCGAGGTCTACGCGGTCGCCTCCGAGCTGCCGCTGGAGGCCAAGATCGGCGAAGGCACCACGAAGCTCGCGCTGCGCAAGGCGCTCGACGGGATCGTGCCCCCGCACGTGCTGCACCGGCGCAAGCTCGGTTTCCCCGTGCCGATCCGGCACTGGCTGCGCGACGAGATGTACCCGTGGGCGCTCGACATCGTGCGCGACTCGCAGGCCGACCACCTCATCGACCTCGCCGCCGTGCGCAACCTGATCGAGGCGCACCGCGCCGGGCCCGTCGACCACAGCCGGCGCATCTGGACGCTGCTGGTGTTCCTGCTCTGGCACGGCATCTTCGTCGAGGAGCGGATCAAGCCCGAGGTGCCCGAACCCAGCTACCCGGTCCGGATCTAGATCACAGGTTCTCGATCACATACAGCCGGTCGGAGGCTCCAGCACCGGCCGTGGCCGTACTAGGGTTCGATCCGTCACTCGATGGGGGGCTCCCGTGACGGACGTGCGGCCCGGCTCCGCGACCGATGTGCCGCACCGCGCCCGCATGTGGAGCTACTGGCTGGGCGGGAAGGACCACTACGCCGCCGACCGGCGCTGCGCCGATGCGGTGTCGGCCGTCTACCCCCGAGCCGCCGAGGTGATCCGCGCGACCCACGGGTTCGTGCAGCGCGCCGTCCGCCACCTGGCCGAGCACGGCGTGCGCCAGTTCGTCGACGTCGGCCCGGGCCTCCCGGTCGATCGCGATCTGCGCCCCGCGCTGGGCGAGCTGGCCCCCGCCACCCGCGTCGTGCACATCGACCAGGACCCGTTCGTGCTGATCCGGGCCCAGGCGCTGCCGCCGAGCGGCACCGGCATCGACGTCTACCGCGACGCCGACCACCGTGACCCGGCCGCCCTGCTCGCCGCCGCTGCGACCGTCCTCGATCTGACCCGACCGGTGGCGGTGCTGTTCACCGGGGTGCTCGGCTACGTCCGCTCGCCGCAGCGCGCGGCGAAGATCGTCCAGGAAGTGGCCGCGGCGCTCGCGCCGGGCAGCGCGGTCGTCGTGTGGGAGGCCACCGCCACCAGCGCCGGGATGCGCAGCGCCATGGCGATCCGCAACGCCGACGGCGCCGGCTACGACCTCTGGGACGTCGCCGACCTGCGCAGCCTGTTCGCCGGGCTGGACCTGCTCGGCCCCGGGCTGGTACCGGTCGACGAGTGGTGGCCCGGCCGCGCGGTGACGAGCACCGCGCCGGCCGACGCGTACGGAGGCGTGGCCCGGGTCCCTGCCCGCACCGGCGCAGCGCCCGTCACCGGACCGATCACAGGGCCGATCACCGGGCCGATCACCGCACCGATCACCGCGGTCCCCCGGCCGGTCCCGGAGCCCGAGCCCGTCACCACCCCGATCACGGTCCTCGACGCCGCCCCGCCGCCGGCCGCCGAGCTGCGCACCGAGCGTCCCTCCCCGGCCCGCGTGTGGAACTACTGGCTGGGCGGGAAGGACCACTACGCGGCCGATCGAGCCGTCGGCGACGCGGTCCTCGCGCTCTACCCCGGGATCCGCGATCTCGCGGCCGCCTCTCGCCGGTTCCTCGTGCACACCGTGGACCACCTGGCCCGGTCGGGCGTGCGGCAGTTCCTCGACATCGGCTGCGGGCTGCCGACCCGGCCGAACACCCACGAGATCGCGCAGGCGGTCGTGCCCGACGCCCGCGTGGTCTACGTCGACAACGACCCGCAGGTGCTCATCCACTCCCGGGCCTTCCAGGCCGGGCGCGGCGGCGTCGTCACCTACATCGAGGCCGACCTGCGCGACACAGCGACCGTGCTCGCCCGGGCCGGTGCCGACCTCGACCTGACGGCGCCCGTCGCCGTACTGTTCATGGGCGTGCTCGGCTTCGTCGACGCACCGGAGATGCACCACGCGGTGCGCTCGATCACGAGCGCGCTGGCGCCGGGCAGTCACCTGGTGCTCTGGGAGAGCACCGACACGAGCCCGCAGATCCAGGCCGCTGTGGCCGCCCAGACCGGGATGGGCCTACCCTACCGGCTGTCCACAGTGGCCGAGTTGCGGGACTGCTTCACCGGGCTCGAGCTGCTCGAACCCGGAATCGTCCCGATCAACGCGTGGCGTCCCGAGCAGCCGCAGCCCGTCCACGTCGACGGCTACGGTGGTGTCGCCCGCGTCGTCGGGCGGTGGTGACCGGATGTCGGCCGGGATTCCGGCCGACGACAACGAGGAGTAGGAACCCGAGCTGTGAGCGAACCCGTCGACCTGCAGACCGATGTCCCGCACGGCGCCCGCATCTGGAACTACTGGCTGGGCGGTAAGGACAACTACGCCGCCGACCGGGAGATCGGGGACGCGGTGGCCGCCGCCGTCCCGTTCGTCCGCCAGTACGCCCTGCTGACGCGGCAGTTCCTGATCCGCGCGGTGACCTATCTGGCCGCCGAGGCCGGCATCCGGCAGTTCCTCGACGTCGGCACCGGGTTGCCCACCGCCCAGAACACCCACGAGGTCGCGCAGGCCGTCGCGCCCGACGCGAAGATCGTCTACGTCGACAACGACCCGCTGGTGCTCGCCCACGCCCGCGCTCTGCTGGCCGGCACCACCAGCGAGGGGATCACCACCTACGTCGACGCCGACTACCGCGAGCCCGAGAAGGTGCTCGCCGGTGCGCGGGAGACCCTCGACTTCTCGCAGCCGGTCGCCGTGCTGTTCATGGGCGTGTTCGGCTACGTCGAGGCCGACGAGATGCACCGGGTCGTGCGCGAGATCGTCGGTGCCACGTGCTCGGGCAGCTACCTGGCCATGTGGGACGGCACCTCGACCAGCGAGGTGGCCATCGCCGGGGCGAAGGCGCAGGCCGACATGGGCTCGCCGTACCGCCTGTCCACCGTCGACGAGCTGGAGGAGTGCTTCAAGGGCCTCGAGATGGTGGAGCCCGGCCTGGTGCCGGTCACCCTCTGGCGGCCCGCGCCCGCCGCGATCGGCGCCCCCGAGCCGATCGACGCCTACGGCGGTGTCGGCCGTAAGCCCTGATCCTCAGGCAGGGGCGGCGCGCCACACAGACACTCCGCCGATCACCAGCCGCACGCGCTGCTGGTCGACGACGGTGAACCCGCCGTCGGCCAGCAGCTGTGGCACTTCCCCCGGTGTGAACACCGCCATCGGCAGGTTCCGCAGGGGGCCCACCGCGGGCAGCCGGCCCGGGCTGCCGTCGAAGTCCGCGAGCACCAGCTCACCGCCCGGCCGCAGCACCCGCCGCACCTCGGAGAGCATCGCCGTGCGCCCCAGCGGCTCCAGGTGGTGGAACATCAGCGAGGACAGCACCCGGTCCACCGACCCGTCGGCCAGCGGCAGGTCCTCGGCGTAGCCGACCTCCCAGCGGGCAGTGCGCACCGCGACGTCCCGGCTGCGCAGCGCGGCCCGGCGGGCGATCGCGAGGATCCGCTCGTCGGGATCGACGCCCACGAGCCGCGCCTCCGGGTGCTCGCGCCCGACGCGGCGCAGCAGCTGCCCGCTCCCGCAGCCCACGTCGACCACCACGGCCGGGCCCGCCCCGTCGAGCCGGGCCGCCTTCGCCGCAGCCGCGTACACCCACGGCGCGCCGATCAGCAGACCGAACGCGTCGTAGAGCCGGACCGACCGGTGATGCCCCAGCGCGGGCAGGAACGACCGATCCCCGTGGCCGTGCCCATGACCGCGCCCATGAGTGCGCTCTTGCTTCGAGTGTGAAGTTCTTTCGCTCATGGCCCCAGGCTGGCAGCCGGTCAGCCTGAGGGGATGTCGGATCCGCAGCGATGGTGGGACGATGTTCCGGTGTCGACCCTGCGCCGCTCCGGACGGCCCGTGCCGGTCCGCGGGCTCGACGTCCTGCCGGCCGGCCAGCGCGTGGCCGTGCACCGCATCGACGGCGGGCAGCACTCCCCGTTGGCCGCCGACCACACCCACGACTTCTTCGTGCTCACCTACGTCGCCGACGCCCCACCGGGCTCGCCGGTCCGGGCGGGCGATCTGCTCGTCGTCGCCCCCGGTGACCTGGTCGGCGCAACCGCGCTGGGCATCGCCGAGCACGACTGGCGCAGTCTGAGCGGCTGGGCGGTGCTGTTCGACGCCGACCTGCTCGGCGCGCAACCGGCGACGTCCCCGCTGGCCTGGGGCACCCATCCGCTGCTCGCCCCGTTCGTCGGCGGGCGCAGTCCCGGGATCGCCCGGCTGAGCGTGCCGCCGGAGGCCCGACCGGCGTGGACCGCGCGCGTCGAAGCGCTGGAGGCCGAGCTGGCGGAGCGCCGCAGCGGCTACCACGCCGCCGCTGTCGCCCACCTGACGCTGCTGCTCGTCGAGGTCGCCCGGCTCGCCGACGCCGACGGCCGGATCGTCGCGGACCTGCAGGACAACCGGGAGCCGCTGCTCGGCGAGGTCTTCGCGGTCATCGAGCGCCGCTACGCCGAACCGCTCTCGCTGCGCGACGTCGCGCGGGCCGTGGGCCGCTCCCCCGGCCACCTCACCACGCGCGTGCGGGAACGCACCGGCCGCACGGTGCTGGAGTGGATCACCGAGCGGCGGATGATGGAGGCCCGCAGGCTGCTCGCCACCACCGACGCGCCGGTCGCCGCGATCGGCGCGGCCGTCGGCGTCCCCGACCCCGGGTACTTCGCGCGGCTGTTCCGCCGCGAGCACGGCGTGAGCCCTGCGGCGTGGCGGGACAGGGCGGCCGGCCCGGCGTCAGCCGAGGATCACTCCGGGAGGATCGCGGCGATCTCGGCCGCTGCGTCCGGCCCGTAGGCGTCGCGCAGCCGCTCGACGGCGACCGCGCGGTCCCAGGTCCATTCCTGCCCACCGTGCGACTCCAGCGTGGTCACCGCGATCAGGCAGCCCAGCTGGGCCGAACGCTCCAGCGACAGCCCCTGTGTGTGGGCGGCGAGGAACCCGGCGCGGAACGCGTCACCGACCCCGGTCGGATCGACCTTGCCGGTCTCGGGCACCACTCCGACCTTCAGCTCACTGCCGTCCCGGCAGACGATCTGCACACCGTTCTCACCGAGCGTCGTGATGCGGATGTCGACCCGCTCGGCCACCTGCGCAGGCGTCCACCCGGTCTTCTGCTGCAGCAGCTCCCACTCGTAGTCGTTCGTCATCAAGAAGCGGGCGCCGTCGACCAGGATCCGGATGTCCGGCCCGTCCATCCGCGTGACCTGCTGCGACACGTCCGCCACGAACGGCATGCCGAGCTCGAGGCACTGCCGGGTGTACTTCACCATCGCCGCCGGGTCGCTCGCCCCGATCAGCACCAGGTCCACGCCCAGCGCGGGCAGCCCGGACAGGTCGATGTCCACCGAGCGCGCCATCGCACCGCTGTAGAACGTGCCGATCTGGCGCATCGCGTCGTCGGTCGTGCAGATGAAGCGCGCCGTGTGCAGATCCGGGCAGACCAGGACCTGCGAGGTGTCCACGCCGTGGTCCTCCAGCCACTGCCGGTACTCGCCGAAGTCGGCGCCGACCGCGCCCACCAGCAGCGGCCGCTGCCCGAGCACGCCCAGGCCGAACGCGATGTTCGCGCCCGACCCACCCTTGTGGATCACCAGGTCGTCCACGAGGAACGACAGGGAGATCCGGTCGAGCTGCTCGGCGACGAGCAGCTCGTGGAACTTCCCGGGGAAGTGCATGAGGTGGTCGGTCGCGATGGACCCGGTCACGGCGATGGACACGAACCGCAACCCTACCTGGCGAAGACACCGAGGCCCCGGCCACGCAAGGTGGCCGGGGCCTCGGTGGGCGGGTCAGGTCTGTTGATCGCGTCAGTCCGATCGAGTCGCCCGATCAGTTGAACGAGTCGCCGCAGGCGCAGGACCCGGTGGCGTTCGGGTTGTCGATCGTGAAGCCCTGCTTCTCGATCGTGTCGACGAAGTCGATCACCGCACCGTCGAGGTACGGGGCGCTCATCCGGTCGACGCCCACCTTCAAGCCGTGGAACTCGCGGAAGAGGTCACCGTCGACGACCCGGTCGTCGAAGTACAGCTGGTACCGCAGGCCGGCGCACCCACCCGGCTGCACCTGGATGCGCAGGTGCATGTCGTCGCGGCCTTCCTGCTCGAGCAGGGATCGAGCCTTGAGGGCGGCGGCGTCGGTGAGCACGACGCCGTGCGTCTCGTTCTCGACGGACGTGGCGTTCTCGACGGTCATGGCTCTCCCAAACAACGAAGGCTCGTGCAGAATTCCCGGTCTCGAGTGTAGTCCCACGGCGTGGGAGACGACGGCTGCGCGCGTCACAGCGCCGGGAGCGGATCAGCGGCTCCACCGCTTCGCCACCCGCTCGGCGAGCGACGCCAGCGTGCCCGCCGGATCGGCCAGCGACGCCTCGAGCCCGGTCTGCTCGGCCACCCCGTACGCGGCCTCCACCCCGACCGCGGCCGCCTCCCGCCTGCCCACGCTCACCTGCCCGGCGAGCACGATGCACGGCACGCCGCGCTCGGCGGCCCCGCGGGCGACCGCGGTGACGAGCTTGCCGCGCAGCGACTGCCAGTCGAAGCTGCCCTCACCGGTGATCACGAGCCCGGCCCGGTCCAGCGCCGCGTCCAGCCCGACCAGCCCGCGCACCAGCCCCGCACCGGACACCCGCTCGGCGCCCAGCGCCAGCAGCGCGGCACCCAGCCCGCCCGCGGCGCCGGCGCCCGGTTCGTCGCGCACGTCGCGGCCGGTGTGCTCGGCGAGCACGTCGGCGAAGCGGGCCAGGGACTCGTCCAGCACCGCGATCATGCGGTCGTCGGCGCCCTTCTGAGGGCCGAACACCGCGGCCGCGCCGTGCCGGCCCAACAGCGGGTCGTCCACATCGGCAGCGGCGACCAAGCGGAGCCCGGCGATGTCCGGGCGCCCGTCGAGGCGCGCGACGTCGGCGAGGGCCGCGCCACCGGGCGGCAACTCAGCGCCGTCGGCGGCCAACGGGTGGGCGCCGAGCGCGGCGAGCATGCCCGCACCGCCGTCGGTGGTCGCCGAGCCGCCCAGGCCGACGACGATCTCCGTGGCGCCGGCCGCGATCGCCGCGCGGATCAGCTCGCCGACGCCGTGGGTGGTGACCGTGGCCGCCGTCTGCGGGGTGCGCTCGGCCCGCGGCACCAGGTGCAGCCCGCAAGCGGCCGCGGACTCGACGTAGGCACACTCCCCCACCTGGAGCCAGGTTGCCGGCACCGGAGCGCCGGACGGGCCGATCACCGTCGTCGTGTGCAAGGTGCCGCCGAGGACCGCGTACAGCACGTCGACGAAGCCCGTGCCGCCGTCGGCGACCGGAAGCAGCTCCAGCTCGTCGCCCGGGGCGGTGCGCCGCCAGCCCTCCGCGATGGCGGCGGCCGCCTCCGGCGCGCTGAGGGTTTCGCCGAAGGAGTCCGGCGCCACGACCACCCGCATGCTGGTTCTCCCTGTTCTCCCCGGTCGCCGGGCCTCCCGTAGGCTAGCCACGTGAAGTTCCTGGGCCGCTCCACCGCCGCAGATTCGGCACCCGACGACGCCTC
>Ga0065720_1019088_pt1 | contig 38716 bp, 29 predicted proteins | sample Thericmetagenome_FD_59107 | JGI IMG/M metagenome (GOLD analysis project Ga0065720, IMG submission 59107) | Thermophilic microbial communities from the Joint Bioenergy Institute, California, USA of rice/straw/compost enrichment - eDNA_2 v2... | ecosystem: Engineered > Solid waste > Grass >... | reverse complement strand
GCTGCTGTGTCATCTGCTGCGTCCTCCGCGGTGGCGCCGGGGCGGGACGCGGCGCAGCCGATCCGGCCTTCTCCTGCGGCGCGGGCCGGGGACGTGCGGCCGGGCGCGGTCGAGCCGGTGCCGGTGTTGTCGGGGCCGGGCGCGCGGGTGCAGCCGTGGCAGGAGGGCCGCTCTCCTGCCGGGTCGTGGCGGGAGAGCGGCTCTCCTGCCATCCCCCGGTAGCGGCTGGTGGCAGGACGGGCAGGTCGCGGGTCTCCGCGGCTCGGTCCGGCGCGGGCGCGATGACGGGCATCGGTCCGGTCGGAGCCGCGCGGACCGCGGCCGGCACCGGGACGGGCCGCGCCGACGACCGGGCCGGCGCGTTCGCCGCGGGCTTCGTCGCCGCCGCGGTCGCGGTCTTCGGTGCGGTCGTCGGCGCGGTCGTCGACGCGGCGTTCGTCGCCTGTTCGGCGGCCCGCCGAGCCGATGGTTCCGGCACCGGCTCCGTCGCTCGGGTCGCCGGCAGCGGCCCGGACCGCGGGGACGACCGCGGTGCGGGTGCGAACGGGCGGGCCAGCGACGGCCCCGCCGCCGGGGTCCCGGTGGCCAGCGCCGCGGCCATGAGATCGACCACCGACGCCGGGTCCGAGCCCCGCGGGTCGGACAGCACGGCGAGCAGCTCGGCGACGGCCGCAGCGGTCGGGGTGCGCGGCCGGACGACGGGCAGTTCGCCGGTGACCGCCCAGCGCGGCACCCCCGGACCTGCGTCCGGGGCCTTCTCCGGCGCGCTCAGCGCGACCCCGATCGTCGCAGGGCGACGCGCCGGACGGACCGGGTCAGCACACCCATCTGCCACTCCCGTTCGACCACGCTGCGTAGACGGATCGCGCGGATGCGGCACTCCGCACCCGCAGCGGGCGGGATCATATCCCCTGAACGGGGGAGTGGTGCGCGCAGACCAGTTACCGGCGCGGCGGCAGCTTCTTCGGCGTCGACGGGGGCGGAACGACCGGTCCGATGTCCCCGTCCAGGGCCTCGTCGAGATCGACGATCACCGGGGCGTGGTCGCTGGGTCCGGATCCCTTGCGGGCCTTGCGGTCGACCCACGCGGCGGCGACGCGCCCGGCCGGGTCGGCGCCGGCGAGGACGAGGTCGATGCGCATGCCGAGGTCCTGGTGGAAGCGTCCGGCGCGGTAGTCCCAGTAGGTGAAGATCCGGTCGTGGTCGGGCCACTTGGCGCGCACGACGTCGATGAGCCCCAGCCCGACGAGCTCGGCGAGCGCGGCCCGTTCCGGCGGGGTCACGTGGGTGGACTCGGTGAACACGGCCGGGTCCCACACGTCGACGTCGGTCGGGGCGATGTTCATGTCGCCCGCGATCACCGTGGTGGCCGGGTCGGTGACGGAGTCGCGCAGTGCGGCGAGCCACTCCAGCTTGTACGCGTAGTGGGGATCGTCCGGGGTGCGCCCGTTGGGCACGTACACCGAGGTGACCCGCAGCCCACCGCAGGTCGCGGTGACCGCGCGGGCCTCCAGCACGTCGCCGAACGTGGGCGCGCCGGGCAGCTGCCGCTCGACGTCGTCGAGCCCGACCCGGGACAGGATCGCCACCCCGTTCCACCGGCCCTCACCGACGTGCGCGAACTCGTAGCCGCGTTCAGCGAGGGGCGCGGCGAGGGCGTCGGCGAACGCCTCGTCGGAGAGCTTGGTCTCCTGCAGGCACACGATGTCGGGGTTGCGCTCGTCCAGCCACGGGAGCAGGCGCGGCAGCCGGACGAGCGCCGAGTTGACGTTCCAGGTCGCGAGGCGCACGACTGGCACGCTACGGGTCGCGCCGCAGCGGACGGCGGGTGGGCCGCAGCCACAGGACCGCGCCGAGCAGCAGGCCGACGAGGGTGGCCGCGAGGAGCACCCACGTGCCGGCACCCAGCGTCGTGGCGATGCCGATGTCGGCCGTCGACTGGGCCTCGACGAGCGCGAGCCAGCCCGTCCACGTGGCCCCGAGCACCCCGGCGAGCCCGGCGGCGCCCAGGGTGAGCAGCGGCGCGGCCCGCTCGGCGCCGTGCATGTCGAGCACGAGCAACGACCCGAGCAGCAGCACCGCCGCCGCGATCACCAGCGGGACGCCGACGAGCGGCACGGCCTGGCCGGCCCCGGCCGGCCCGCTCGCCACGACGAACCCCCAGCCGGTGGCGTACCCGATCGAGTGCGGCGGACCCGCGACCGTCGTGACGGTGATCGCCAGCAGGCTCGCCGCGACGGCGAGCCCGGCCGCGAGCACCCCGGCGAGCGCGGCGAGCGGGCGGGAGCCGCCGGGCGGCCCGTCGGGGCGCCCGAACGCGCGGACGGCGAGCGCGGCGGCGCCGAGCGCGAGGACGGCGGCCCCGCCGAGCACCCACGCGCCGATCCCGGCCGTGTCGACGATCCGCAGGTCCGGGAAGGTCGCGCGCAGCTGCTGCGCGTTGTGCGCGGCGGCGGCCGACGCGAGCCGGACCGTCACGACGAGCCCGGCGAGCAACCCCGCCCCCGCGCTCACGGCGGCGAGTGCAGGCCGGCGGGCGCGCCGCACCAGCTGCACCGTGGCCGCGGCCAGCACGGCGGCGGCGATCGTGAAGGCGATCCCGGTGGCGGCCCCACCGGTCCAGGCGTTCGTCCAGCGCTGCCCGTCGCCGGACGTGTCGAGCGGCAGCACGCTGCCGACGACCGTGGCCACCGTCGCCGCACCGGCGAGGACGGCGGCCGTCGCGCGAGTGGGGCGCGTGGTCGCAGCCCCGTGCGTCGAGCCGGAAACCGTGTTCGTCATCGTTCCCGTCGACGGATCCGCCCCGTCTGAACCGTTCCCCCCTGCATGTGGCGCACGCTACCGTGGAGCAATTAGTACGAACATCGAACAAACCTCGGACGAAGGAGTCGCGATGGCCACGGCACCCACTCCCGACGATCGGTTCAGCTTCGGCCTCTGGACGGTCGGCTGGCCCGCCCGCGACCCGTTCGGCGAGGCGACCCGGCCACCGCTCGACCCGGTCGAGGCGGTGCACCGGCTCGCTGATCTCGGCGCCTACGGCATCACGTTCCACGACGACGACCTACTGCCCCCGGGCATCGACCGAGCCGCCGTGCTCGCCCGGTTCCGCGCCGCGCTGGACGCGACCGGGCTCGTCGTGCCGATGATGACGACGAACCTGTTCACCCATCCGGTGTTCAAGGACGGCGCGTTCACCTCGAACGACCGCGGGGTGCGCCGCTACGCGATCCGCAAGACCGTCCGGAACCTGGACCTCGCCGCCGAGCTGGGCGCGTCGACCTACGTGTTCTGGGGCGGCCGGGAGGGCGCGGAGGTCGACTCCGGCAAGGACATCGCCGCCGCGCTGGACCGCTACCGCGAGGCCATCGACACGCTCGCCGCGTACGTCAAGGAGCAGGGCTACCGCATCCGGTTCGCGCTCGAGCCCAAGCCGAACGAGCCGCGCGGGGACATCCTGCTGCCGACCGTCGGGCACGCGCTCGCGTTCATCGCGACCCTGGAGCACGGCGACATCGTGGGCGTGAACCCCGAGGTCGGCCACGAGCAGATGGCCGGGCTGAACTACACCGCCGGGATCGCGCAGGCGCTGTGGGCGGGTAAGCTCTTCCACGTCGACCTGAACGGGCAGCGCGGCATCAAGTACGACCAGGACCTGGTGTTCGGCCACGGCGACCTGCTCTCCGCGTTCGCCACCGTCGACCTGCTGGAGAACGGCGGCTACGACGGGCCGCGGCACTTCGACTACAAACCGCTGCGCACCGAGGACATCGACGGGGTGTGGGCGTCGGCCGCGGCGAACATGCGCACGTACCTGCTGCTCAAGGAGCGGGTGGCGGCGTTCCGGGCCGATCCCGAGGTGGCCGAGGCGATGGCCGTGGCCGGGGTGGGCGAGCTGGCCCGGCCCACGCTGGGCCCCGGCGAGACGCTCGCGGACCTGCTCGCCGACCGCTCGACGTTCGAGGACTACGACCCGGACGAGGCGGGCGAGCGCGGCTACGGCTACGTGCGGCTCAACCAGCTCGCGGTGGAGCACCTCATGGGGGCGCGGTGACGGAGCTCGTGACCGCACCATCGGCCCGGCCGCTCGTGGCGGGCGTCGACTCGTCGACGCAGTCCTGCACGGTCGTGGTGCGCAATGCCGAGACCGGCGCTCTGGTGCGCTGCGGGCGGGCGCCGCACCCGCCGGGCACGGAGGTGGACCCGGCGGCCTGGTGGGCCGCGCTGCAGTCCGCGATCGCGGCCGCGGGCGGGCTCGCCGACGTGGCCGCGATCGCCGTCGCCGCCCAGCAGCACGGCATGGTGTGCCTCGACGCCGACGGCGAGGTGGTGCGCCCGGCGCTGCTGTGGAACGACACCCGCTCGGCGGAGGAGACCGCCCAGCTGGTCGAGGAGTACGGCGCCCAGGCCTGGGCCGAGGCGACCGGCAGCCTGCCGGTGCCGTCGTTCACGGTGACGAAGCTGCGCTGGCTGGCCGTGCACGAGCCGGAGAACGCGGCCCGCACGGCGGCGGTCTGCCTGCCGCACGACTGGCTGACCTGGAAGCTGCGCGGCACCGGCTCGCTCGACGACCTGGTGACCGACCGCGGCGACGCGTCCGGCACCGGCTACTTCTCCCCCACCACGGGCGCGTACCTGCCGGAGCTGCTGAGGCTGGGGCTCGGCCGCTCGGACGTCGTGCTGCCGCGAGTGCTCGCACCGGGCGAGGCCGCGGGCACCACGCCGTCCGGCGTCGTGCTGGGCCCGGGCACCGGCGACAACGCGGGCGCCGCGCTCGGGCTCGGCGCCGGTCCGGGTGATGTGGTGGTGTCGCTGGGCACCTCGGGCGTCGTGTCGGCGGTGAGCACCGTGGCGACCGCGGACCCGACCGGGATCATCGCCGGGTTCGCGTCGGCGACCGGGGAGTACCTGCCGCTGGTGTGCACGCTGAACGCCGCCCGGGTGCTCGACGCGGCGTGCGCGCTGCTCGGCGTCGACCACGCCGAGCTGGCCCGGCTGGCGCTGGCCGCCCCGGCGGGCGCGGACGGGCTGGTGCTCGTGCCGTACCTCGAGGGCGAACGGACGCCGAACCGGCCCGACGCGACCGGGGCGCTGCACGGCCTCACGCTGGCCACGTCGACACCGCAGCACCTGGCGCGGGCGTACGTCGAGGGGCTGCTGAGCGGGCTGGCCGATGCGCTCGACGCGCTGGTGGCCGCGGACGTGCCGGTGGAGCGGGTCTTCCTGGTGGGTGGCGGCGCCCGGTCGGACGCGGTCGCCGCGATCGCCCCGGCGGTGTTCGGCACCCCGGTGCTGCGGCCGACGCCCGGCGAGTACGTGGCCGACGGCGCCGCGAAGCAGGCCGCGTGGGTGCTCACCGGCGCCGACGGCCCGCCGGAGTGGCCGGCCGCGGACACCGAGCTGTTCACCGCGGAGCCCACCCCGGCTGTGCGGGAGCGGTACGCGGCGGTCCGCGACCTGACCGCGCGCCGGCTGCGGTGATCGCCCCGGCAGGGCACCGCACGGTCCGCCGGCACAACCTGGCGCTCGTGCTGGGCTGCGTCGCGGAGGCGGAGCCGCTGTCCCGGGCGCGGGTGGCGGAGCGGACCGGGCTCACCCGCGGCACTGTGTCGTCGCTGGTGGACGAGCTGATCGCGGCCGGGCTGGTGACCGAGCTGGCGGCTGAACGCGGCGGGCCCGGCCGGCCCGCCGCGCCGCTGCAGCTCAACCGCAACGGGCCGGCGGGGCTGGGACTGGAGCTGGGTGTGGACCGGCTGGGGGCGTGCGTCGTCGACCTGACCGGAGCGGTGCGCGCGCAGCGGATCGTGCCGTCGGAGCACGTCGACGCCGACCCGGAGGGCGTGCTCGACGCGCTGGCCGAGCTGGCCGCGGCGGTGCGGGCGGAGGCGGCGCTGCCGATCGCGGGTGCCCACCTGGCCGTGCCCGGCATCGTCGGGGAGAGCGCGATCGTGCGGCTGCCCAACCTGTCGCGGTGGGCCGGGGTGGACGCGGCCGGTGGGCTGGCCGCGCGGCTGGGTTGCGCGACGGGGATCGCGAACGAGGCCGACCTCGCCGCGCTCGCCGAGCTGTGGTTCGGCCGGACGCCGGCGGACTTCCTCTACGCCTCGATCGGGATCGGCATCGGCGCGGGTGTGGTCATCGGCGGCGAACTGTTTCGCGGGCCGGGCGGACGGGCGGGCGAGCTCGGGCACATGGTCGTCGAGCCGGGCGGGCCGCCGTGCCGGTGCGGAGGTCGCGGCTGCCTGGAGCGGCTGGTCGATCTGCGCGACCTCGACCGGTCGGCGCGGGCCCTGGGCGCCGCGCTGACCGGCGCGGTCGCGCTGCTCGACGTGCGCACGATCGTGCTGGGCGGGCTCGACCCGGCCGTGGCCGAACCGCTGCGGGCCGCGGTCGCCGCGGAGCTGGCGGAGCTCGATCCCCCGGTCACGGTCACGGTGAGCGACCCGGGTGCGGGCGGTGCGCTGCGCGGGGCGGCCGCGACGGTCGTGCGAGCGGTGATCAGGAGCCCGGACGGGGGTCGCTGACCTGGTGCGTCGGGGGTGGCTGGATGATCTTGCAGGAAATCACTTTCCTGCCGCTTCCTGGCGAGGAAGTGGCGTTCCTGCACCTCGCCCACCTGCCACCCCCACGGAGCACTCAGGCCCTGGGCAGAACCGTGATCGTCGTCGCGGTGATGGTGGTGCCGGACGCGGCGCCGCTGATCGCGACGACGTCCCCGACGGCCGGCTTCGGGCTCACCGAGCCCGTGTTGACGGTGGCGACGAGCCCGTTCGCCGTCGTGACGGTCGCGGTGTCGCCGTTCACCGCGGTCACCGTGCCGACGAACCGGGTCTGCGGCACCCAGATCGAGACCGCGGTGGCGGAGTCGCCGCTGCCGTCGACGACGACCACGACCCGCTGGCCGGGCTTCACGTCGGACACCGAGCGTCCGCCGGGGCCGGCGACCCGGGTGCGGTCGTCGGTGCGCAGGGTGCGTGGCGCAGCACCGTCGGGCGTGACGACGAGCGTGCCGTCCCCGACGGAGTCGACGGTGCCCAGCACCAGCGGCCCGCGGGTGCCGAAGGAGATCCCCGGACCGCGGCCCGGGCCGCGGTCGAGCTCGCGGTCGGGGCCGGACCAGCGGTCGGGCCGGCCGGGCGGGGTGTCGACCCACGGCGGCCCGTCCCAGGGTTCGCGGGCGTCGAGGTGGATCACGCCGGGAGCGTCGGTGTGCGCGGGCCGGGAGAACAGCAGCGCGCCGGCGACCCCGCCGACGACGAACAGGGCCAGCCCGCCGAGCGCGAGCAGCACGAGCGAGCGGGTGGGCCGCCGGCGCCGCTTCGGAGGCGGCGGCGGGTGCTCGGCGGGAGCGGGGGTGGTGGGCGGCTCCGTAGTGCTCATGCCCTCCAATCTCGGAGCGGTTCCTGAACGGACCCTGAAGGCGCAGGGACTCTTCAGCTGATCTTCAGCTTCGGCCGCGAAAGCGCGCCGACAATGGCGGCATGGACGCGCGGGTGCTGGTGGTGGAGGACGCGGAGGCGATCCGCACCGCCGTCGTCGCCGGCCTCAGCGCGGCCGGCTACGGGGCCGCCGGGCGCCCGGACGGGCGCACCCTCGAGGACGACCTGGTGGCGTTCCGGCCCGATCTCGTCGTGCTCGACGTGATGCTGCCCGGCCGGGACGGGTTCGCGCTGCTCGACGTGGTGCGCCGCACCAGCGGCGCGGGCGTGGTGATGCTGACGGCGCGGGACGCCGTCGACGACCGGTTGCGCGGCCTGCACGGCGGCGCCGACGACTACGTGGTCAAGCCGTTCGTGCTCGCCGAGCTGGTGGCGCGGGTGACCGCGGTGCTGCGGCGCATGGGCCGCACCCCGTCGACCGTCGAGATCGGGGACCTGCTGATCGACGCGGCCGCCGGCGAGGTGCGCCGCCGCGGCGCACCGGTCGAGCTGACCGCGACCGAGCTGAAGCTGCTGGAGTACCTGGCGGCGCAGCGCGGCCGGGTGGTGAGCAAGGGCCAGATCCTCACCGGCGTGTGGGGCTACACCGACTACGACCCGAACCTGGTGGAGGTGCACGTGTCGGCGCTGCGCCGCAAGCTGGGCGAGCCGCGGCTGCTGCACACCGTGCGCGGCCTCGGGTACGTGCTGCGGGCCGACCAGACGTGATGAGGTGCCTGCCGTGATGTCGTTGCGGGCCCGGGTCACGGTGTCGTCGATGGTCGTGCTGGCCGCAGTGCTGGTGGCGGTCACGGTGCTCACCGAGGTCGTGTTCGTGGCGCAGAGCAACGCCGATCTGCGCGCCGCCGTGTCCGCGCGGGCGGCGCTGGCCGCGGAGCTGGCCGGGCAGGGAGTGGGCGACGCCGAGATCGCCCGGCAGGTGTCCGCCCCGGGGATCCGGGTGATCCTGCTGGAGCCCGGTGACCGCGCCCCGCTGCGGCCGCCGGAGCCGCGCCGGCGCGGACCGGCCGACCAGATCATCGACCAGCCGCTGCCGGACGGATCGCGGCTGCTGCTCATCGGCGAGGCCGGGCCGGTCTCCTCCGCGCAGGAGCGGCTGCGCCGCATCCTCGTGCTGCTGGCGCTAGCAGCGCTGGCCGTCGCCGGATTCGTGACGCTGTGGACGACGAAGCTGGCGCTCAGGCCGCTCGACACGATGACCGCCCTCGCCCGGTCCATCGCGCGCGGCGACCGCGGCCGCCGGCTGGCGCCCGTGCGCACCGACACCGAGCTGGGCCGCACCGCCGCCGCGTTCGACGACATGCTCGACGCGCTGGAGCGCTCGGAGGCCGCCGCCGTCGCGTCGGAGGCGCGCACCCGGCAGTTCGTCGCCGACGCGGCGCACGAGCTGCGCACCCCGCTCGCCGGGATGCACGCCGTCGTCGAGGCGGTGATGGATCCAGCGCTGCCCGCCGACCAGCGCGAACAGCTGCACCTGCTGCTGCTGCGGGAGAGCCGGCGCGCCGGCCGGCTCGTGGAGGACCTGCTCGCGCTCGCCCGCATCGACGCCGGCATCGAGCTGCAGCGGGAATCCGTGGACCTGCTGGAGCTGGCCCGGGCCGAGATCGACCGGGCCCGGCTGCTCGACCCCGATCGCCCGATCACCCTCGACGGGTCCTCGTCGGTGGTCGACGGCGATCCGGCCCGGCTGGCGCAGGTGCTGGCGAACCTGCTGGACAACGCGCGCAAGCACACCCCGCCCCGGACCCCCGTCGCCGTGCACGTCGGGGACGGACGGTTGCGGGTGACCGATCGGGGACCGGGGATCCCCGCCGCCGATCGGGAGCGGATCTTCGACCGGCTGGTGCGGCTGGACACCGCCCGCACCGCAGGCGGTGCCGGCCTCGGACTGGCCATCGCGCGCGGCATCGCCCGCGCGCACGGCGGCGACCTGCGCTGCCTGGAGCCCGCGAGCGGGACGGGCGCGGTGTTCGAGCTGTCCCTCCCCGTGCGGGACGCAGCCGCTCAGTCGTCGTCCTCGGCGGGCGTGACCTTGCGGACGTAGAGCAGCCGGTCGCCGCGCTCCAGCGCGTCGACCCGGGGCGAGTCGACCCGGTAGAGCTGGTCGCCGCGCACCACCGCCAAGACGATGTCCGACAGGTGCCGCGGCGAGCCGCCGATCTCGGTCTCGTCGACCTCCCGCTCGCTGATCGCGAACCCGGCCTCCGGCGTGAGCAGGTCCTCGATCACCTCGACGACGGCCGGGGTCGTGGTGGCGGCGCCGAGCAGCCGACCGGCCGTCTCCGCCGAGACGATCACCGAGTTCGCGCCGGACTGGCGCAGCAGGTGGACGTTCTCCGACTCCCGCACCGACGCCACGATGCGGACGTTCGGGGCCAGCTCGCGGGCGGTGAGGGTGACCAGCACGGCGGTGTCGTCGCGGTTGGTGGCCACGACGAGGGCCTTGGCCTTCTGCACGCCGGCGATGCGCAGGACGCTGGAGCGTGTCGCGTTGCCGGTGACCGTGACCAGCCCGAGCGCGGACGCGGCGTCGAGCTGGGCGCGATCGGTGTCGACGACGACGATGTCCGCGGGATCGGTCCCGTCACCGAGGAGGGTGTCGACGGCAGCCCGCCCCTTGGTGCCGTAGCCGACGACGACCGTGTGGTTGCGCACGCGTGTCCTCCAGCGCTGGATGCGGAAGCTCTGCCGGGAGCGCTCGGTGAGCAGCTCGACCGTGGTGCCGACGAAGGTGATCAGGAAGATCAGCCGGAGCGGGGTGACGAACACCGTTGTCATGAACCGGGCGGTGTCCGTGACCGGGACGATGTCGCCGTAGCCGGTCGTGGAGACCGAGACGGTCGCGTAGTAGAAGGCGTCGAGCAGGCTGATGCCGTCGTCGTTGTTGGCGTCCTTGTAGCCGTCGCCGCCGAAGTAGACGATCAGCGCGGTGGCGACCAGCGCACCTACGGCGATCGCGAACCGCCGGAGCAGCGCCTCCACCGGGGTGAGGTGCGTGTCCGGCATCCGGATCGGCCCGGCGAGCGCCGGGTCCGCGAACGGTCGGCGATCACGCCGAGCTCTCCTCACGGCGCGTGACGATAGCCCTCCTGCGACGCGGACCTGCGGGAAGGCCGCGCCGTGCGCACCCGGCCGGGGACGGGCTAGCGTCCAGCCATGGCGCGCTACGCGATCCTCGTCCGCGGCATCAACGTCGGCACGGCCAAGCGCGTGGCCATGGCCGATCTCCGCGCGGTCCTCGAAGAGAGCGGCTTCTCCGCCGTACGGACCCACCTCAACAGCGGCAACGCCGTCGGCACCGGGAACGACGGCCTCGATCCCGCCGAGGCCGGCGCCCGGGTCGAGGAGGCCCTCGCCGCGCGCACCGGGGTGAGCGCCCGGACGCTGGTGCTCACCGCCGGGCAGCTGCGCACCATCGCGGCCGGGCTGCCCTACGCGGCCGAGATGGCTGCGGTCGAGAAGGCCGGCTCGCGGATGATGGCCCACGTCCTGTTCGCCGATCCCGATCCGGCGCTGCTGGCCGAGCACGACCTCACCGCGATCGACCCGGGGAACGTGCAGCTCGGCGAGCGGGTCGTCTACCAGTGGTGCCCGAACGGCCTGCTGGAGAGCCCGGACGTGTCCGGCTGGATCACCAAGAACCTGCACGTCGAGGTCACCACCCGCAACTGGAACACGATCGCGAAGCTGGCCGACCTCCTCTGATCACCCGGTGGGCACCGACTCCAGCAGCCTGCGCAGGCCGTCGGCGTCCAGCAGATCGGCCGGGCGCAGCGTGACGTTCTGGCGGACGAAGTGGAACGCCGCCCGCACCTTCTCCAGCGGGCAGTCCGTCAGCTCCGCCCACGCCAGCCGGTACGCCGCGAGCTGCACGGCCAGCGCCGGCATGCTCGCCTCGTCCGGCAGCGCACCGGTCTTCCAGTCGACGACCGTGTACCCGCCGTCGGGATCGGCGAAGACGGCGTCCATCCGCCCGCGCACCGCCACCCCGGCCACGACGGTCTCGAACGGCACCTCGTGCTCGACCGGTCGCCGCTCCGCCCACTCCGAGCGAAGGAACGACTCCTGCAGCTCCTCCAGGGCGTCGTCGGACGCCGCGCCCTCGTCCGCGGCACCGGGCAGCTCGTCGATGTCGAGCAGCTGGGCCGCGCCGAACCGCTGCTCCAGCCACGCGTGGAACGCGGTGCCGCGGCGGGCGTGGGGGTTCGGCGGCAGCGGCAGCGGGCGGCGCAGCCGTGCGGCCAACCCCGCTGGGTCCGCGGCGAGGTCGACCAGCTGGCTCACCGACAGCTCCCGCGGCAGTTCGACGGTCGGCCGCGCGCGGGCCGCCGACCGTTCGGCCAGCAGCACCTCGACGTCGGCCAGCCAGCCCTCCGGGTCGTCCTCGAGCTCCCGGTCAGGTTCCGGCTCGCCGAGCAGGTCCAGCTGCGTGCCCGGCTCCCCGTCGGTGAAGCGGCGCTCGTCCAGCTCGCGCAGCGCGGCCCGCACGCGTTCGGCGCCCGCGTGCACGTCCGCGGACCGCTCACCCAGCGGGTCGCTCGGCCACACGCCGGTGGGCGGGTCGACGGTCGCCGGGTTGACCTCGCCCTCCTCCGGCTCCGGCGCCCACTGCTCGGGCTCGTGGACTCTGGCCAGCTCCAGCAGGAACTCGGACGGCGTGCGCGGCCGGTCCCCGCTCGCGGGCCAGCGGTGGCCCGAGCACAGCAGTACCCGTTCTGCCCGGGTCAGGGCGACGTAGGCGAGGCGGCGCTCCTCGGTCCTGCGCCGTTCCTCCAGCGCGGCGTCGTGGGCGAGCAGCGCGGCCTCCATCTCCTTGCGGTCGCCGCCCTCGGGCAGCTCCAGCTGCGGCAGGTCGGCGCGGTCACCGCGCAGGGCCGTCGGCAGCTCGGTCGGGTTGGTGAGCCAGGTGCCGCTCAACCGCCGTCCGGGGAACACCCCGTCGACCAAGTGCGGCACCGCGACGACCTCCCACTCCAAACCCTTCGCGGCGTGCACGGTCAGCACCTGCACCCGGTCGGTGGCGATCTCCACCTCGCCCGGGGTGAGGCCGTCCTCGGCCCGCTCGGCGGTGTCGAGGTAGTCCAGCAGCGCCGGCAGGGTGGCCACCTCGGCGCCGGTGGCGAACTCGGCGACGACGTCGGCGAACTTGTCGAGGTGCGCCCGACCCACCGGCCCCGGCCGGGCCGCGGTCTCGACGTCGAGCAGCAGCACCCGCTCGGCGTCGGCGACCAGGTCGGTCAGCGGCGCCCCGGCCCGCGACCGCAGCCAGGCCAGCTCGCGGCCGAGCCGGGTGATGCGCGCGTACCCGGCCTCCGTGTACCGCTCGGGTGGGCCGGGATCGTCGATCGCGTCCACCAGCCCGGCCAGCTCGGCCTGCTCGCCCGGCAGCGCACCGAGCGCCAGCTCCTCAGGGGTGAGCGGGGCGCTGCGGGGCGGGAACGTCGGGGCGAGCTCGCGAGCGCGCTCCCACAGCGCGGCCAGGTCGGCGACGCCGAGCCGCCACCGCGCCCCGGTGAGCAGCCGCGCCGCGGCGGGCCCGGCGAGCGGGTCGGCGATCAGCCGCAGCGCGCACACCAGGTCACGCACCTCGGGGGTGTCGAGGAGCCCGCCCAGGCCCACGACCTCGACGGGAAGGCCGCGGGCGCGCAGGGCGCGCGCGATGTCGTCCATGTCGGCGCGTCGGCGCACCAGCACCGCCGACGTGGGCGGCGACGTGCCCTCGGCCACGGCGGTGCGCCAGTGCGCGGCGATGCCGTCGGCCAGCCACTCGATCTCGCTCGCGACGTCGGGCAGCAGCGCCACCCGCACATCGGCGTCGGGCACGTCGCGGCCGGCGCGCAGCTCGCCGACGTCGATCGCGTCGGGGGCGGCGCGCAGCGGCGCCGACACCGTGTTGGCCAGGTCGAGCACGGCCTCGGGGTTGCGGAAGCTGGTCAGCAGGCCGTACGAGTCGGCCGGGACGCCGTCCGCGACGGGGAAGTCGGTGCGGAACCGCGCCAGGTTGCCCGCACTGGCACCGCGCCAGCCGTAGATCGACTGGCAGGGGTCACCGACCGCGGTGACCGCGGGGTTGTCCGGGCGCACGGGGTCGCCGGGCCGCGTGCCGAACAGGGCCCGCAGCAGCACGCGCTGGGCGTACCCGGTGTCCTGGTACTCGTCGAGCAGCACCGCGCGGTACGTGGCCCGCTCGGCGGCGCCGACCTCGGGATGCGCGTCGGCGACGCGGGCGGCGATCGCGAGCTGATCGGAGAAGTCCACCGCGCGCTCGGCCCGTTTGCGCGCCGCGAACGCTTCCACCAGCGGCAGCAGCGCGGCTCGCTGGCGCTGCATGTCGATCCAGCGCCGGTAGCGCTGCGACGGCTCGGCCCGCTGCCCCTTCGCCCGCGGTGCGTTCGTCAGCTGCTCGATCAGGTGCTCGGCGTGGCGACGCACCTCCTCCGGATCGACGAGGTGCTCCCCCAGCTCACCGGCGAGCGCGAGCACCCGCTCGGTCACGGTGGCCGGCACGATGTCGAGATCCAGATCTTCGCCCCAGCTCGTGACGACGCGGTGGGCGAGCTGCCAGGCGGCCGTCTCCGTCAGCAGCCGGGCGGCGGGCTCAGCCGGCAGCCGCAGCGCGTGCTCGGCCACGAGCCGGCCCGCGTAGGCGTGGTAGGTCGAGATCGTCGGCTCGCCGGCGAGCAGCTGCGCCTTGCGGGCACCGGTCGGGTCCAGGTCGTCGAGCAGCCGGGACCCGGCCAGCCTGCGCAGCCGCGCCCGCACGCGCGCACCGAGCTGCTGCGCCGCCTTGCGGGTGAACGTCAGGCCCAGCACCTGCTCCGGGCGCACCGCCCCGGTCGCGACCAGCCAGACGACGCGGGCGGCCATCGTCTCGGTCTTGCCCGCGCCCGCCCCCGCGACCACCAGTGCCGGGCGCGCCGGCGCGGCGATCACCGCAGCCTGCTCGTCCGTGGGCGGCGGCAGGCCCAGCGCGCGGGCCAGCGCGTGGGGGGTCAGGTCCACCGGCCCGTTCTACACGGCGCACCCCGCCCGGATCGCGCAGGCACACCGGGGACGGTGAACCCGCTGCTCACGGCTGCGGCACGGCGCGGCCGGACTCGTTGACCGGGCAGCTGATGCGCACCGGGCAGCGATCGCAGTCCGGCCCGACGCGGGCGATGAACTGCTCCCCGGACGTCTCGGCCCCGCACCGCAGCACCTCCTGCTCCCAGCGGGCCAGGTCGTCCTGCTCCAGCGGCGGCTGTTCCGGGTCCTTCGCCTCGCCACCCGCGCGCTGGTCGGCGACGTAGACCAGCCGCGCCCCGCCCGGCGGGCGGTCCCCGCCGAGCAGCTCGCGGAACGCGCCGAGCGCGGCGGCCAGCTGGTAGACCGCCAGCTGCGGGTGCTCGGCGACGGCCTGCTTGGACAGCGCAGCTCTGCCGGTCTTCACGTCGACGACGACGGGCCGGCCGCTGCGGTCGACCTCCAGCCGGTCGACCCGGCCGCGCAGCCGCAGCCGCGGCCCGACCTCCGGGGTGATGTCGACCTGGACCGGCTGCTCCACGGCGACCAGTCGGAGGCCGTCCTCGCGGCTGCTGCGCACCCAGCCGTCGAACGCGGCGAGCATGCTGCGCACCCGCTCCAGCTCACGCTTGGAGTACCAGGGCGCGCCTGCGTCGAGCCGCCGCCACGCCGCGGCGAGCGCGCCCTCCAGCTCGTGCTTCGCCGCCCCGTTCGCGCTGGCTTGCACGAGCGCGTGCACCAACGACCCGGTGACGGCCGACAGGGTGCCGACCTCGCCGCCGCCGTGTCGCTGCAGCACCCAGCGCAGCGGGCACCGCATGATCATCTCGACGTCGGACGGCGAGACCGGGGTGACCTCGCCGGGCGCCCGCAGCGGCTTCGTGCTCGACACCGGCAGCACCCCGTACCACTCGTCGGGGTGCGCACCCGGCACCCCGGCATCGGCGAGCCGGGCGAGCGCCCGCGCCGCGCGCTGCTGGCGGTCGGGCGGAGCGGTCGGGTCGCAGACCGCACGGCGCAGCTCCCCCACCAGCTCCGGCAGCACGAGCGAGCGGCCCGGCCGGGACACGGGGCGCTCGGCCTGGCCGGCCGGGATCGGGTCGAGCTCGTCGAGGAACCGCGACGGCTGCTCGTCCTCGCCCTGCACCCCGCTGACCAGCAGCGTGTGGCGGGCTCGCGAGCACGCCACGTAGAACAGCCGCCGCTCTTCGGCGAGCACCGGCGCGATCCGCGACACCGCGGGCGAATCCGGGTCGGCCACCCCGGACACCACGTCGACCAGCCGCTCGTTGCCCAGCAGGCTGCCGCGCAGCCGCAGGTCCGGCCAGGCCCCCTCCTGCACGCCGGGCACGGCGACGACCGTCCACTCCCGCCCGCGGGCCGCGTGCGCGGTGAGCAGCGAGACGGCCTCGCCCTGCGGGGCGCCCGGGGCGAGGGTGGTGCTGGGCAGGTCCTGGTCGGTCAGGTACTCGACGAACGACGCCAGGTCCGCGCCCGGCAGCCGGTCGGTGTAGCGGGCGGCCGCGTCGAACAGAGCCAGCACGGCGTCGAGATCGCGATCGGCCGCGGCGCCCACCGGGCCGCCGCGGGCGCTCGCGTCGGCCCAGCGCTGCGCCAGCCCGCTCGCCTGCCAGACCCGCCAGAGCACCTCCTCGGGCGTCTCGCCGTCGCGGGCGGCCTCCCCGGCGATCGCGAGCAGGGTGGCGACCCGGCGCAGCGGCGCGGTGTCGCTCTTCGGCAGCGCGGTGAGCGGATCGGGGCGGCCCGCCACGGCCGCGCGCAGCGCCTGCACCAGCAGCGGATCGGAGGTGAGCCGCTCGGCGCCCTCCGTCTCCGGGAACGGCTCGGTGCCGCCCTCGCCCAGCGCCGCGTGCAGCCGCAGCAGGCCGCGACGCAGCCGGCGCAGCCGCATCGGGTCGGCCGACCCCAGCGGCGAGGTGAGCAGCGCGGTGGCCGCGTCGGCGTCGATCTCCTGTGGTCGGGTGGCGAAGCGCAGCACCATCAGCAGCGGCACCACCGCGGGCTGGCGGGCCAGCGGCAGCTCGTCCGGCGGCGCGGCGATCGGCACCCCGGCGGCCAGCAGCGCCCGGCGCAGCGTGGGCAGCGACCGACGCGCGGACCGGGACAGGACCGCCATCTCCGACCACGGCACCCCGTCCTGCAGGTGGGCGCGGCGCAGCTGGTCGGCCACCCAGCCGGCCTCCTGGGCGGCCGAGGTGAACACGCGCACCTCGACCCGGCCGTCGGGCACGTCCAGATGCGGTGGCGGCATCCGCAGCCGGCCCTCGCCCGAGCCGGGGAGGCGAGCGGCCAGCCGCGCGCAGGCGGTGCGCACCGCCGCGCCGCCGCGGTGATCGACGGAGAGCACCACCGTGGGTGCCTCGATCGCCTGCATCCCCTCCGGGTCGGCGCCGCGGAAGGTGAGCACAGCCTGGTCGGGATCACCCGCGAGCAGGACGGTGGTGGCGGAGGCGCCGAGCACCCGCACCAGCTCCATCTGCTGCGGGTCGAGGTCCTGCGCGTCGTCGACCACGAGGTGGCGCACCCGCTCCCGCTCGGCGGCGAGCAGCTCCGGGTCGGCGGCCAGCGCGTCGAGCGCGGCGGCCACCAGCTCAGCGGCGTCGAGCGCGGGCGCGGTGGCCTGCGGGGCACCCCGGCCCGCGGCTCCGCGCAGCAGCGTGACCTGCTCGTACGTGCGGTAGAACCGGCCGGCGGCCCGCCATTCGTCGACGTCGAACCGCTCACCCAGCTCGTAGAGCTCCTCCGGGCCCAGCCCACGCTCCCCCGCGCGCAGCAGCAGCTCGCGCAGCTCGGCGGCGAACCCGGGCAGCGGCAGCGCCGGCATCAGCCGCTCCGGCCAGCCGGAGTGCGGCACCGCCTGCTCCACCTCCCCGGCGAGCAGATCGCGCACCACCGCGTCCTGCTCCGCGCTCGCGAGCAGCCGCGGCGGCGGATCGCCGTGGCGGGCGGCGTGCAGCCGCAGCACCCCGAACGCGTACGAGTGCACGGTGCGCACCAGCGGCTCGCGCGAGGTGCGCTGCGCAGCACTGGTGTCGCCGTGCACCAGCTCGCCGATGCGGGAGCGCAGCTCGTTCGCCGCCTGGCGGCTGCCGACGAGCACCAGCGTGCGGGTGGGGTCGTCGCCCGCCCGCAGCCGCCGCGCGACCGCCGCGACCAGCACCGTGGTCTTGCCCGTGCCCGGCCCGCCGAGCACGCGCAGCGGGCCCCGCTCGTGCTCGATCACCCGCCGGGCGGCGTCGTCCCACTCCGGCTCGGGCGCGGGCGGCCGAGGACGGCGCACCAGGCCGGGCGCGAGGGCGGCCGGCCCGGGAGGCGGGCGGTGGTCGGTGCGGGGCACGGCGATGATTCGACCACGGGGCACCGACAGAACCGTGCGGCGGCGGCGCCGTGGCACGATCACCGCGTGCCGCTGAACGTCGTCACCTTCGGTCCCGCGTCCGGCCGTCCGGTCTTCGCCCTGCACGGCGTCACCGGGCACGCACAGCGCTGGAAGGTGCTCGCCGCCGCCCTCCCCGACCTGCGCTGGCACGCCGTGGACCTGCGCGGACACGGCCACTCGCCGTGGCCCCCGCCGTGGAGCATCGAGCAGCACGTCGCCGACGCGCTCGCCGTGCTCGACTCGCTCGGCCTCGATCGCACCGCCGTCGTGGGCCACTCGTTCGGCGGCGCGATCGCGCTGCACCTGGCCCGCACGGCACCCGAACGCGTGGAGCGGCTGGTGCTGCTCGATCCCGCGCTGGGCCTCGATCCGCAGGACATGCTGGAGAGCGCGGAGAACACCCGCGCCGACGAGTCCTTCCCCGACCGGGCCGCGGCCCGGGCCGCCAAGGTCGAGGCGTGGGGGCCGGGCGTCCCGGACGAGCTGGTCGACGCCGAGCTGGACGCCCACCTCCACGAGGACGGGGGCCGCTGGCGCTACCGCTTCTGCCGCTCCGCCGTCGTCACGGCGTGGAGCGAGATGGCTCGCCCCGCGGTCGTCCCGCCGCCGGGCATCCCGACGCTGATCGTGCCGGCCAAGCACGCCGACTACGTCTCCCCGGACTGGCTGGCCGACTGCCGCGCCGCGGCCGGGGACGCGCTCACCGTCGTCGAGGTCGACTCAGGGCACATGGTGCACCTGGAGCGCACCGCCGAGGTCGCCGCGGCGGTCGGGCCGTTCCTCGCGGCCTGATGGCGCGCCTCGACGAGGAGACGGTCGAGCGGGTCCGCGCGGTCGTGCGGGAGATCCCGCCCGGCGAGACGGCGACGTACGGCGAGGTCGCCGAGCGCGCCGGCATCCCCGGCCGGGCGCGCCTGGTCGGTCGCATCCTCGCCGAGGACGGGCACGACGTGCCCTGGCACCGGGTGCTGCGCGCCGACGGGACGTGCGCCCCGCACATCGCGGCGGAGCAGAGCGCGCGGCTGCGGGCCGAGGGGATCCTGATGGTGGACGGGCGGCTGCCGAAGGAGCACCGCCGGCGCTGAGCGCGTGCGTCGGGAACCGGCGAAGCGTCCACGGAACCCCCCGCATGCCCGGCCGGCCCGCGAAGGTCGGCTGACCGACCGGTCAGACGCCGTCGGGCCGGAGGCCCCGGTACAGGTTCTCGAGCACCACGTCCAGGAGCTCGTCCGCCGGCCGGGCCACCCCCTTGGCCGCGAACAGGCCGTCCACGAGCAGGACGGCGAAGGCGCGCTGCGAGGCGGCCGCCAGCTCGTCGCCGCGCCGTTCGGTGACGAGCGGATGGGACAGCAGCCGGAACCGGTTCGGGTGTTCGCGGGCGAACTCGACGTAGGCAGCGCCGGCGGCCCGGAGCCGACGCGGACGCGGTCGCCCCGGTGGTGGACGGTGCCGAGCGCACGGTGCCCGGGGGTCGGTCCGGGGCGGGCCCTCGAGCGCACCGGCGGCACGAAGCGGCTGATCGTCGTGTCGGCGCTCGGCGGCCGCGGCAGCAGCGCACAGCAGACGCGGCTCGCCCGCTGGGGCTACCGCCGCGCCGTCGGCGGCGCGCGGTTCGCCGAGGTCGACCGGCAGGAGGAGCTGGTCACGGCGGCGGGCATCCCGGCGACCGTCGTGCGCCCGCCCCGGCTCGACGATCAGCCGACGAGCGGTCACCGCGTCATCACCGGAACCCACCGCTGAACCTGCGGATGCACCGGGCCGATCTCGCGCACTGCCTCGCCGACCTCGCGCTCGGCCCGGCACCGGCGGGAGTGCGCTACCTCACCGTCGCCTCCGCGTGAGTGAGCGGACGCTCACCGATGCGGAGGCCCCCGATCGGCGAGCAACATGGCGACGATGGTCGGTCCGGGGTTGTCTGTACGGATGCATGCTGTCGAGATCGGTCTCGGCCCGGTGACCCCGTCGGACGTCGTGGCCGTGGCGAGGGAAGGGGCCGCAGTGACCCTGTCGGCTGAGGCACTGGCGGAGATCGCGGCGACGCGCAAGGTCGTCGAGGAGCTCGCCGACGACGTCGAACCGCACTACGGCGTGTCGACCGGGTTCGGCGCGCTGGCCACCCGGCACATCCCCGTCGAGCGGCGGGCGCAGCTGCAGCGCAGCCTCGTGCGCTCGCACGCCGCCGGGTCCGGGCCGGAGGTCGAGCGCGAGGTCGTGCGGGCGACGATGCTCCTGCGGTTGTCCACCCTGGCCACCGGCCGGACGGGGGTGCGCCCGGAGACCGCCCGCGCCTACGCGGCCATGCTCTCGGCCGGCATCACGCCGATCGTCCAGGAGTACGGCTCGTTGGGCTGCTCCGGCGATCTCGCACCGCTCGCGCACTGCGCGCTGGCGCTGATGGGCGAGGGCGAGGTCCGCGACGCCCGGGGCGAGCGCCGCCCGGCCGCCGATGCCCTGGCCGAAGCCGGGATCGCACCGGTCACGCTGGCCGAGAAGGAGGGCCTGGCGCTGATCAACGGCACCGACGGCATGCTCGGCATGCTGGTTCTGGCGTGCGCGGACCTGCGGCAGCTGCTGCGGGTGGCCGACATCGCGGCGGCGATGAGCGTCGAGGCCCTGCTCGGCACCGACGCGGTGTTCGCGCCCGACCTGCAGGCCCTCCGCCCGCACCCCGGCCAGGCCGCATCGGCGGCGAACCTGCGGGCGCTGCTGGCCGGTTCGGCGATCATGGCCAGCCACCGCACCCCGGACTGCACCCGCGTGCAGGACGCCTACTCACTGCGCTGCGCACCACAGGTGCACGGCGCGGTGCGCGACACGCTCACGCACGCCGAGACCGTCGCGGCCCGGGAGCTGGCCGCCGCGATCGACAACCCGGTGATCACGCCGGATGGGCGGGTGCAGTCGAACGGCAACTTCCACGGCGCCCCGATCGGCTACGTGCTGGACTTCCTCGCGATCGCGGTGGCCGACCTCGCGGCGATCTCGGAGCGGCGCACCGACCGGTTCCTCGACCAGTCGCGCAGCCACGGCCTGCCGGCGTTCCTCGCCGACGACCCGGGCGTCGACTCCGGTCACATGATCGCCCAGTACACGCAGGCGGGGATCGTCTCCGAGCTGAAGCGGCTGGCCACCCCGGCGTCGGTCGATTCGATCCCGTCCAGCGCGATGCAGGAGGACCACGTGTCCATGGGCTGGGCCGCGGCTCGCAAGCTCCGCCGCGCCGTCGACGGGCTGCGCCGCGTGCTCGCCATCGAGCTGCTCACCGCGGCCCGCGGCATCGACCTGCGCCACCCGCTCGCCCCCGCCCCCGCGACCGGCGCCGTGCGCGACGCGCTGCGCGCCACCGTTCCCGGGCCCGGCCCCGACCGGTACCTGGCCCCCGACATCGAGGCGGCCGTCGCCGCCGTCAGCTCCGGTGCGGTGCTGCGCGCCGCCGAGTCGGCCGCGGGAGGGTTGCAGTGATGGAAGGTGCACGTCCGGTCCGCGCCCCGCGCGGCACGACCCTCACGGCCGGGTCGTGGCAGACCGAGGCTCCGCTGCGGATGCTGCAGAACAACCTCGATCCCGAGGTCGCCGAGCGACCCGACGACCTCGTCGTCTACGGCGGCACCGGACGGGCCGCCCGGGACTGGCGCTCGTTCGACGCGATGGTCCGCACCCTCACCACGCTGCGCGACGACGAGACGATGCTCGTGCAGTCGGGCCGCCCGGTCGGGGTGCTGCGCACCCACGAGTGGGCGCCGCGGGTGCTGATCGCGAACTCGAACCTGGTCGGCGACTGGGCGAGTTGGCCGGAGTTCCGCCGCTTGGAGAAGCTCGGCCTGACGATGTACGGCCAGATGACGGCCGGATCGTGGATCTACATCGGTACCCAGGGGATCCTGCAGGGCACCTACGAGACGTTCGCCGCGGTCGCCGCGAAGCGGTTCGGCGGTACGCTCGCCGGCACCCTGACCGTGACCGGCGGCTGCGGCGGCATGGGCGGTGCGCAGCCGCTGGCCGTCACCCTCAACGAGGGCGTCTGCCTGGTGATCGACGTGGACCCGGCGCGGCTGCAGCGCCGCGTGGAGCACCGCTACCTCGACGAGCTCGCCACCGACCTGGACGACGCGATCACCCGGTGCACGGCCGCGAAGAGGCAGCGGGTGCCGCTGTCGGTGGGGCTGGTCGGCAACTGCGCCACCGTGCTGCCGGAGCTGCACCGCCGCGGAGTCGAGGTCGACATCGTCACCGACCAGACCTCGGCCCACGACCCGCTCTCCTACCTGCCGGAGGGCGTCGACCTCGACGACTGGGCCGACTACGCGGCCAAGAAGCCGGAGGAGTTCACCGACCGGGCCCGCGCATCGATGGCCAAGCACGTCGAGGCGATGGTGCAGTTCCTCGACGACGGTGCCGAGGTCTTCGACTACGGCAACTCCCTGCGCGACGAGGCCCGCAAGGGCGGCTTCGAGCGCGCGTTCGCGTTCCCCGGGTTCGTGCCCGCCTACATCCGGCCGCTGTTCTGCGAGGGCAAGGGCCCGTTCCGCTGGGTGGCGCTCTCCGGCGACCCGGCCGACATCGCGGCCACCGACCGGGCCGTGCTGGAGCTGTTCCCGGACGACGATCGGCTGCGCCGGTGGATCACCGCCGCCGGGGAGAAGGTCGCCTACCAGGGGCTGCCGGCCCGGATCTGCTGGCTGGGCCAGGGCGAGCGGGACAAGGCCGGGCTGCGGTTCAACGAGATGGTCGCCGACGGGCGGCTGTCCGCGCCGATCGTGATCGGCCGCGACCACCTCGACACCGGGTCGGTGGCCTCCCCGTACCGCGAGACCGAGGCGATGGCCGACGGCTCCGACGCGATCGCCGACTGGCCGCTGCTCAACGCACTGGTCAACACCGCGTCCGGGGCGACGTGGGTGTCGATCCACCACGGCGGCGGCGTCGGCATCGGCCGATCGCAGCACGCCGGGCAGGTCACTGTCGCCGACGGCACCCCGCTGGCGGCGGAGAAGCTGGAGCGCGTGCTGACCAACGACCCCGCGACGGGCGTGCTCCGGCACGTCGACGCGGGCTACGAGCGGGCCGCTCAGACGGCGCGCGACCACGACATCCGCGTGCCGATGCAGGAGACCTGATGGCGTCGTTCACCTCGATGTGGGCGGACCTGGAACCGGTGGGCCGGGCGCCGTCCGGCGGCTACCGGCGGTTCGCGCTCACCCGCGAGGACCACACCCTGCGCGAGTGGTTCGCCGGGGAGGCCGCCGCCCGCGGGCTGGAGGTGGTGACCGACCGCGCTGGGAACCAGTGGGCCTGGTGGAACCCCGGCCCCGAACCCGGGATCGCGATCGGCTCGCACCTGGACTCGGTGCCCGACGGCGGCGCGTTCGACGGCCCGCTCGGCGTGGTCTCGGCGTTCGCCGCGATCGACGCGCTGCGCGCCGCCGGGTTCACCCCGGCGCGGCCGGTCGCCGTCACCAACTTCCGGGACGAGGAGGGCGCCCGGTTCGGCGTCGCGTGCGCGGGATCGCGGGTGCTGACCGGGGCGCTCGATCCCGACCGCGCGCGGGCGCTGCGCGACGACGACGGCGTCACGCTGGGCGAGGCGCTCGGCGGGCAGGACCTGGGCCCGGACCCGGAGATGCTGGCGCGGGTGGCCGCGTTCGTCGAGCTGCACGTCGAGCAGGGGCGCGGCCTGGTGGACCTCGGCCGGCCGGTGGCGGTCGGGTCGGGGATCTGGCCGCACGGGCGCTGGCGGGTCGACCTGCCCGGGGAAGCGAACCACGCGGGGACCACGCGGCTGGCCGACCGGCGCGACCCGATGCTCGCCCACGCCGAGCTGGTGCTGGCCGCGCGGGCGGCGGCGACCACCCACGACGCCGTCGCCACCTGCGGCAAGGTGCGTGTCGAACCGAACGGGGTCAACGCGATCCCCTCGCTGGTCACCGGCTGGGTCGACGCCCGCGGGGCCGACGAGGAGCGGGTCCGGGCCGTCGTCGACGAGCTGCGCGAGCTCGCGCAGGCGCACGGTGGACGGATCACCGAGGAGTCGTGGACCGGCCCGACCGAGTTCGATCCGCCGCTCGTCCGCCGCATCGCCGCGCTGCTCGACGACGCCCCCGTCCTCGCCACCGGGGCGGGCCACGACGCGGGCATCCTCGCCGCGGCCGGCGTGCCGACGGCGATGCTGTTCGTGCGCAACCCGACGGGCGTCTCGCACTCCCCCGCCGAGTCCGCGGAGGAAGCGGACTGCCTGGCCGGGGTGGCCGCGCTGGCCGGGGTGGTGGCGGAGCTGGCTGCCTGATGCCGGCCGGGAGGGCGCGCCGTGGTTGAGCGGTACTGGGCCGAGCACGCGCTGCTGCCCGGCGGCCTCGCGGCCGCGGTGGCGTTCGAGATCGCCGACGGGGTGTTCACGGCCGTCACGCCGGGTGCGCCGCGGACCGGAGCCGTGCTGCCCGGCGTGGTGCTGCCCGGGTTGGCGAACGCGCACTCGCACGCCTTCCACCGCGCCCTGCGCGGGCGCACGCACGGGGCCGGCGGCACCTTCTGGACGTGGCGCGAGCGCATGTACGCGGTGGCGCAGCGGCTGGACCCGGACACCTACCTGGCGCTGGCCCGGGCCACGTACGCGGAGATGGCGCTGGCCGGGATCACCGCGGTCGCCGAGTTCCACTACGTCCACCACGCGCCGGGCGGGCGGCCGTACGCCGATCCGTACGCGATGGACCACGCGCTGCGGCAGGCCGCGGCGGACGCCGGGATCCGGCTCACCCTGCTGGACACGTGCTACCTCACCGGCGGCATCGACGCGCCGCTCTCTCAGCCGCAGTTGCGCTTCTCCGACGGCGACGTGGACACGTGGGCCGAGCGGGTCGCGCACGGGCCCGCGGACGGGGTGGCGGTGCACTCGGTGCGCGCAGTCCCCCGGGCCGCGCTGAGGGTCGTCGCCGAGGTGGCCGCGGGCCGGCCGCTGCACGTCCACCTCTCCGAGCAGCCCGCCGAGAACGACGCCTGCCGCGCGGCCTACGGGCTCACCCCGACAGCGCTGCTGGCCGCGGAGGGAGTGCTCGGCCCGGCCACGACCGCCGTGCACGCCACGCACCTGACCGGCGCCGACGTCACCGCGCTCGGCTCGTCGGGCGCTGGGGTGTGCTTCTGCCCCACGACCGAGCGCGATCTCGCCGACGGGATCGGCCCGGCCCGCGCGCTGCACGACGCCGGGGTGGCGTTGTCGCTGGGCAGCGACCAGCACGCGGTGATCGACCTGTTCGAGGAGGCCCGCGCGCTGGAGCTGCACGAGCGGCTGCTGACCCACGAACGCGGCCGGTTCACCCCGGCCCAGCTGCACGTCGCCCTGCACGCGCACGCGGCACTGGGCCGCCCCGACGCCGGCCGCCTCGCCCCGGGCGCCCCGGCCGACCTGGTCGCGGTGCGCACGGACACACCCCGCACCGCCGGAGCCGATCCGGCCCAGATCGTGTTCGCGGCGACCGCGGCCGACGTCGAGACCGTGATCGTCGACGGCGCCGTCGTCGTGCAGGAGGGACGGCACCGCCTCGGCGACGTCGGCCGGCTCGTGCAGGATGCGGTCGCCGCGGTGACCGGCTGAGACGGGAGGGGACCGCGCATGACCGTGCTCTACACCGGCATCGCCGAGCTCGTCACCAACGACCCCGAGCTGGGGGTGCTCACCGACGCCGCGTTCGTCACGGCCGGGGACGTGGTCCTCTGGGTCGGTCAGGCCTCCGCGGCGCCGGCGGCCGACGAACGGGTCTTCCTCGGCGAACGCGCCGTGGTGCCCGGGTTCGTCGACTCCCATTCGCACCTGGTGTTCGCGGGCGACCGCGGCGCCGAGTTCGCCGCGCGCATGGCCGGGCAGCCGTACGACGGCGGCGGCATCGCCGCCACGATGGCCGCCACCCGCGCCGCCTCCGACGCCGAGCTGCGCGCGCTGGTCGCGGCCCGCGTGGCGGAGATGCGCGCCCAGGGCACTACCACCGTCGAGATCAAGAGCGGGTACGGCCTGTCCGTCGCCGAGGAAGCCCGTGCGCTGGCGATCGCCGCCGAGTTCACCTCCGAGACGACCTTCCTCGGCGCTCACGTCGTGCCGCCGGGCGTCGGTCGCGCCGAGTACGTCGACCTGGTCACCGGGCAGATGCTCACCGCCTGCGCGGAGCACGCCCGCTGGATCGACGTGTTCTGCGAGCCGGGCAGCGCGCACGCGTTCGACGCCGACGAGGCTCGCGCGGTGCTGTCCGCGGGCCGCGCCGCCGGCCTCGGCCTGCGGGTGCACGGCAACCAGCTCGGCCCCGGCCCCGGCGTCGCCCTCGCGGTCGAGCTGGGCGCCGCGAGCGTCGACCACTGCACCTACCTGACCGACGCCGACGTCGACGCGCTCGCGAACAGCGACACCGTGGCCACCCTGCTGCCGGGTGTCGAGTTCTCCACCCGCTCCCCCTACCCGGACGCCCGGCGGCTGCTCGACGCCGGCGTCACCGTGGCGCTGGCGACCGACTGCAACCCCGGCACCTGCTACTCGTCCTCGATGCCGTTCATGATCGCCCTGGCGGTGCGGGAGATGGGCATGACGGTCACCGAGGCGCTGTGGGCGGCCACCGCCGGCGGGGCGAAGGCGTTGCGGCGCACGGACATCGGGGTGCTCGCGCCGGGGAAGCGGGCCGACTTCACCGTGCTCGACGCCCCCAGCCACCTGCACCTGGCGTACCGGCCGGGGGTGCCGATCGTCGTCGGCGGGTCGGGACGTCCCTGACCCGTCAGACGGTCAGCTCCTGGGTGCCCAGCACGACCGCCAGCTCCAGCCGGTCCGCGTCCACCGTGGCGGGCTCGGCCGTGTAGACCATGATGCGCAGGTCGTCGTCCCGCACGAGCAGGATGTCGCAGTCGAGCGTCATCCGCCCGACCGACGGGTGCTCGATCGTCTTGCGCCGCGACGGCGCCGCCGGCGCCGTCGCGAGCGGTTGGTCCCACAGCTCGGCGAACCGCGGACTCGCCGCCGCCAGGTCGCGGATCAGCCGGCGCAGCGTCCGGTCCGCCGGGTACCGCGACGCGGTCAGGCGCAGGTCGGCGACGAGCCGGGCCTCGTGCTCGGCGTGCTCCTGCGGGGTGTGCACGACCCGCGACGGGTACCGGGTGATCGCCCGCCAGACGGCGTTGCGCTCCAGCCCCCGCCACGCCGACGTCACCCCCAGCACCGCGTCGTAGGCAGCGTTGGCCTGCACCAACGTCCAGGAGGCGTCGAAGACGGCCACCGGCGTGTGCGACAGCCGATCCAGCATCCGCTGGACGCTCGGGGTGATCCGCGACGGCACGACGTCGGGCCCCGGCGTCACGTGGCCGGCCAGCCGGAACAGCAGATCCCGTTCGGGATCGGCGAGCCGCAGCGCCCGGGCCAGCGCCTCCACGACCTGCACCGACGGCGTGGTCGCCCGGCCCTGCTCCAGGCGCGTCAGGTAGTCGGTCGAGATACCGGCGAGCGCCGCCAGCTCCTCGCGCCGCAGCCCGCTCGCGCGGCGGCGCCTGCCCACCGGAAGACCCACCGACTCCGGGGTCACCCGGTCACGCCACCGCCGGACCGCCCGGCCGAACTCCCATCCGTCCACCAGACCAGTCTGCGCACTTCGGCCGCGGTTGTCCTGGTACCGGTGCTCCTAGGGTGCAGCCCACGCGCAGCATCCCTACGCCGGCCGCACCCTCGGCTCCCCCGCCGCTCGGTGCCGGGCGACGACGAGATCGGCGACGGCGGAGTGCGTCCCGATCGGCGCGCCGACCACGTCCGCCCCGCAGGCATCCAGCCGCTGCTGGAACAGCCCGGGCGCCAGCAGCCACGACGCGATCGCGACCCGCCGCGCACCCCCCGCGCGCAGCGCGGCCACGACCTCGGGCACCCGCGGCCCGCCTGCGGCGATCGTCGCGAGCGCGACCGGGCGGCCGAGCAGCAGGCCGAGCCGGCGCGCAGCCTGTGCCGAATCCGCGACGGCGGCCGGGTCGCTCGAGCCGGCGACGGCGAGGACCACCGCGTCACCGGGCCGGTACCCGGCCGCGACCAGCCGCTCCGCCGCGACCTCGACGAGCGCCGGATCGGGGCCGAACGCCTGCCCGACCAGCACGTCCGAACGACCGCACGCCCGGATCTGCGCCGGCACGTCGACGCGCACGTGGTAGCCCGCGGCCAGGAACATCGGCACGGCGGCAGCCGGGCCGGGCAGCTCGCGCAGGGCCTCGGCGATGGTGGGGCCGCGCACGTCGGCGTAGGCGAGCGCCGCCTCACCGGCCGGGAGCCGCTCCCGCACCTGCGCAGCGACGGCCTCCGTGACCCGGGCACCTGCCGGGTCCCGGGTGCCGTGGGCGATCATGAGCAGGTTCACGCGCAGTGCCCTCCTGCCGGTTGCGCCGTCGGGTCGAGGGCCAGGCGGTAGCCGCGCTTGACCACGGTCTGGATGAGCTTGGGCTCGCGCAGGGCCGTGCGCAGGCGGGTCATCGCGGTCTCGACGGCGTGCTCGTCACCGGAGTTGCCGGGCAGCGCCGCCAGCAGCTCGGCCCGGGGCACGACCCGGCCGGGGCGGCGGGCGAGCACCCGCAGCAGCGCCATGCCGGCGGGCGGCACCGGACGCAGCTCCCCGTCGACGAGCACGGCGTGCCCGCGCAGCTCCAGCCGGTGTCCCGCGACCGGCAGCCGCCGGGCACGGGCCGGCATCTCCGCCTCGAGGTGGCGGACCATCGCCCCCAGCCGGGAACGCGCTGGCTGCAGCGTGGGCACGTCGAGGGCCTCCAGGGGTGCCGCCGTCACCGGGCCGACGCACATCACCATCACGTGCCGGCGCATCGCGTCGAGCAGCTGCTCGCGCACCCCGCGCTCGGCGGCGCGGGCCAGCATGCTCACGACGGCCGGGGCGCTGGTGAACGTCAGCACGTCGACGCCGCAGCACAGGACGGCGTCGGTGAGCCGGTCGAGCGGGCCGAGATCGGCGGGCGGCGCCCACCGGTACACCGGCACCTGGACGACGTCGGCCCCGGCCATGGTGAGTGCATCGACCATGTCCGGGAGCGGTTCGCCGTGCAGCTGGACGGCGATGCGCACACCGTCGACGCCGCGGGCGAGCAGGTGGTCGAGCACCTCCGCCGAGGACTCCGACGCCGGCGACCACTCCTCCACCAGCCCGCAGGTGCGGATCTGCCCGCGCACCTTCGGCCCGCGGGCGAGCAGGACGCCCGAGCCGAGGGCAGCCAGCAGCTCGTCGCCGATGCCCCAGCCCTCCGCGGCCTCCACCCAGCCGCGGAACCCGATGCCGGTGGTGGCGACGGTGATGTCGGGCGGGTCCTCGACGAGCCGCCGGGTGGCGGCGTACAGCTCGGCGTCGTCGGCGAGCGGGATCAGCCGCAGCGCCGCCCCGTGCATGATCTGGGCACCGCGGCGCTCCAGCATCGCGGCCAGCTCCTCCGCCCGGCGCGCCGCGGTCACGCCCACGGTGAACCCCGCGAGCGGCGGCACCCCCACGGCGGTCTCGGTCATCGTCAGCGTCACGGCAGCCCGACCTCGACCATCCCGCCGACCACGCGGACCGGGTACGTCGGCACGCTCACTTCCGGGTCGTCGAGGCAGCGGCCGGTGCGCAGGTCGAACGCCTGCTTGTAGACCGGCGAGGCGATCGTGGGGACCCCGCCGCGGTCGCCGACGATGCCGCGGGAGAGCACCCCCGCTCCGGAGAACGGGTCGACGTTGCCGATCGCGTGCACCTGTCCGTCGTGGGTCCGCACGAGCGCCACCTGGGTGTCGCCGAACAGCGCCGCGACGCCGCGCTCCGGCTGCAGCCGCTCCAGCGGGCAGGCGACGAGCCAGCGCACCTGCAGCTGCACGGTCATCGGCGCACCTCCGGCATCCCCACCGGCACCGGTTGGCCGCGCTCGACGCGGGTCCTGATCAACGGGTCCGGGGTGTCGGGCGCGTTGACGAACGAGACGAAGCGGGCCAGCTTCTCCTCGTCCTCCAGCACGCCGCGCCACTCGTCGGAGTAGTTGGCCACGTGCGCTTCCATGGCGGCCTCCAGGTCGGCGCAGATGCCCAGCGCGTCGTCGACGACGACCGCGCGGAGGTGGTCGAGCCCGCCCTCCATGGACTCGATCCACGCCGCGGTCCGCTGCAGCCGGTCGGCGGTGCGGATGTAGAACATCAGGAACCGGTCGATGATCTTGACCAGCGTCTCGGTGTCGAGGTCGCTCGCGAGCAGCTCGGCGTGCCGCGGGGAGAACCCGCCGTTGCCGCCGACGTAGAGGTTCCACCCCTTCTCGGTGGCGATGATCCCGAAGTCCTTGGACCGCGCCTCCGCGCACTCCCGCGCGCAGCCCGAGACCCCTGCCTTCACCTTGTGCGGGGCGCGCAGCCCGCGGTAGCGCAGCTCCAGCACCACGGCCAGCTCCACCGAGTCCTGCACGCCGTAGCGGCACCAGGTGGTGCCGACGCACGACTTCACGGTGCGCAGCGCCTTGCCGTACGCGTGGCCGGACTCGAAGCCGGCGTCGACCAGCCGCCGCCAGATCGCGGGCAACTGCTCGACGCGGGCGCCGAACATGTCGATCCGCTGACCGCCGGTGATCTTCGTGTAGAGCCCGAAGTCCCGGGCGACCTCGCCGATCGCGATCAGCCCCTCGGGCGTGATCTCACCGCCCGGGATCCGGGGCACCACCGAGTACGTGCCGTTGCGCTGCAGGTTCGCCAGGAAGTGGTCGTTGGTGTCCTGCAGGGTTGCCTGCTCGCCGTCGAGGACGTGACCGGTGCCGAGCGAGGCGAGGATCGACGCCACCGCAGGCTTGCAGACGTCGCAGCCGCGTCCGCGCCCGTAGCGGGCGATGAGCTGCGAGAACCTGCGGATGCCGGTGGCCGAGACGATCTCGAACAGCTCCGCGCGGGACCGGTCGAAGTGTTCGCACAGCGCCTTGGAGACCTCGACGCCGGACTCGACGAGCAGCTTCTTCAGCGTCGGCACGCACGATCCGCAGCTCGTGCCCGCCCGGGTGCACGCCTTGATCGCGGGCACGTCGTGGGCGCCGCTCTCGACGGCGGTGCGGATCGCCCCCTTGGAGACGGCGTTGCACGAGCAGATCTGCGCCGAGTCGGGCAGCGCGTCGGTGCCCAGGTCCACCCCGCCCGGGGCGATGAGCGCGACCGGGTCGGCGGGCAGCGGCTGCCCGACCAGCGCGCGCAGTGCCCCGTAGCGGGAGGCGTCGCCGACGAGGATGCCGCCGAGCAGCGTCTTCGCGTCGTCGGAGACGACGAGCTTGGAGTACGTGCCGGCGACCGGATCGTTGACGACGACCTCCAACGCGCCCGGCGTGGTCGCGTGCGCGTCGCCGAAGCTCGCCACATCGACGCCGAGCATCTTCAGCTGCGTCGACGTGTCGATCTCGGCCGGGACCACGGTCGCGCTGCCGCCGACCAGCTGGTCGGCCACCACCTCGGCCATCGCGTAGCCCGGCGCCACGAGCCCGTACGTGCGGCCCTCCAGCGCGGCCACCTCGCCGACGGCCCAGATCGCCTCGTCGTGGGTGCGGCAGCGGGCGTCGACGAGCACCCCGCCGCGCTCCCCGATCGGGAGCCCGGCCCTGCGGGCCAGCTCGTCGGCCGGCCGGATGCCCGCGGAGAAGACGATGACGTCGGCGTCCAGCTCCACGCCGTCGGAGAGCGTCGCGATCAACCGGTCGCGGTCTCGGGTGATCTCGGTGACCGACACCCCGCAGCGCACCTGCAGGTCCTCGGACTCGACGAGCCGCCGCAGCAGCGCTCCACCGCCCTCGTCGACCTGGACGGGCAGGAGCCGCGGCGCGATCTCCACGACCTGCGGCGACAGGCCCAGCAGGCGCAGCGCGCGGGCGGCCTCCAGACCGAGCAGCCCGCCGCCGACGACGACGGCCGAGCGCCGCCCCGGCCGGTCCGCGGCCATCGCCTCGGCGGCCGCGGCGGTGATCGCGTCGAGATCGTCGAGCGTGCGGTAGACGAAGCAGCCGGGCAGGTCGCGCCCGGGCACCGGCGGCACGAACGGCACCGAGCCGGTGGCGAGCACGAGCGCGTCGTAGCGGAACACCCGGCCGGACTCGGTGCGCACGGTGCGCGCGTCCCGGTCGATGCCGACGGCCGGGTCACCGAGGTGCAGCTCGACGTCCAGCTCCGGCAGCGTCAGCTCCTCCGCCGACACCCCGTCGACGTACGACGAGAGCGCCACCCGGTCGTAGGCGGCCCGCGCCTCGGCCCCGACCACGGTGATGCGCCAGGCGCCTGCGGCATCGCGGTCGCGCACGGCCTGGACGAGCCGGTGCCCGACCATGCCGTTGCCGATGACCAGCAGATCCTTCATCGAGTTCCCTCCGCTCACGCCGCGCCCTCGGCGATCGGATCGGGGTCGGCGGTCGCGAGCCAGTCGGCCAGACCGCAGACGGTGTCGGTGCAGCTGCCGCAGCCGGTGCCGGCACGGGTGGCGCGGCGCAGCGCAGCGACGCTCGTCGCCCCCGCGCGCCAGGCCGTGACCAGCGCGGACTTGGTGACGGTGGTGCAGCGGCACACGATCGCCGCACCGGGCAGCCGGCCGGGATCCACGGTGGTCGCGGGCAGGCGGCCGAGCAGCAGCCCGAGCCGGTCGCTGGGTGCCGGCGCGCCGGTGTCGAAGTACTGGACCATCGTCGCCGCGGTCTCCGGCATGCCGATCACAGCACCGCCGACGACGCGGTCACCCTCCATCGCGAGGGCGGCGTAGCGGCCACCGGCCGGGTCGACGAACCGCAGCACGTCCGCGCCCGCGAGTGCGGCGGGCGCACCGACCGCAGCGAGATCGACCCCGCGCGCCTTCAACCGGGTGACCGGGCGGGTGCCGGTGTAGCGAGCGGCCGGGTCGGCGCCGGTGAGCAGGTCGGCCAGCACCGCGGCCTGCTCCCACCCGGGCTGGACGAACCCGGGCACGGCCCCGCGGTGCTGTGCGCAGTCACCGATCGCGTGCACCCGCGGGCGGGAGGTCGCGAGCCGGTCGTCGACGATGATCCCCTGATCGACGATGATCCCCGCGGCTTCAGCCAGCCCGGTCTCGGGACGTACCCCGGTCGCCACGACCAGCTCGTCGGCGGCCAGCACGCTGCCGTCGGCCAGGTGCAGCCCGCCGTCCCACTCCGCGGCGACGGTGTCCAGGCGCACGTCGACGCCGAGCCGCTCCAGAGCCGCTGCCAGCACCTCCCCGCCGAACGGGTCGAGCTGGCGCTCCATCAGGTGCGGCCTGTGGTGCACGAGCGTGACCTTGACGTCGCGCTCGGCCAGCCCGCGGGCGGCTTCGCAGCCCAGCAGACCGCCGCCGAGCACGGCGAACCGCACGCCCGGGCGGGCCCGCTCGACGATCCGCTCGCAGTCGTCGAGATCGCGGAACGGGATGCCCTGCTCGATCCCGGGCACCGGGGGCAGCCGCGGGCGGCTGCCGGTGGCGAGCACCAGGTCGTCGAAGGGCACGTCGCCGTCGGTGGTGCGCAGGACGCCGTCGCCGATCGCGGTGGCGGACACGCCCAGCCGCGCGTCCACGCCCCAGTCCTGCGCCCAGCGCTCGGGCAGCAGGTCGACGGCGGACGGCAGCCCGCCGGCCAGCACGGTCGACAACAGCACCCGGTTGTAGGCGGGCCGTGCCTCGGCTCCCACGACGGTCAGCGCCACCGCCTCGCCGCGCGGGTCCCGCCGCCGGATCTCCTCCACGAGGCGGGCACCGACCATCCCGTGCCCGACCACCACCACCTGCCTCGTCACGGGCCTGACGGTAGGTAGCCGTCGTTACCCTCGTGCGACCTGCGGTGACAGGGGGGTAACACAGCCCGCACATCGGTGAGGGGATTCCGTGAGGTCGACCGGGGTGTGCCGGGCACGACGAAGGCCCGAGCGCCGGGCCGAAGGGGGCCCGGCGCTCGGGCCGGTGAGGTCGGGGATCGGGCTAGCCCGCGGTTCGCTCCGGTTCGATGCGAACCGCGCTGACCTTGAACTCCGGCATCCGGCTCACGGGATCGAGCGCCGGGTTCGTGACGCGGTTCGCGGCCTGGTCGTCGCCGAAGTGGAACGGCAGGAACACGGTGTCGGTGCGCAGCGACGGCACGCACCGCACGCGGGCGCGCACGCTCCCCCGCCGCGACGCGACGCGCGCCCAGTCGCCGTCGGCGAGCCCGGAGCGCGCCGCGGTGTCGGGATGGACCTCGACGAACGCCTCGGGCACGACCGCGACCAGCTCCGCGATGCGCCGGGTCTGCGCGCCCGACTGGTAGTGGGTGAGCACCCGCCCGGTCGTCGCCCGCAGCGGGTAGTCGGGGCACGGCAGCTCCGCCGCGGCCACGTGGTCGACCGGCACGAACCGGGCCCGTCCGTCGGGATGGGCGAACCGGTCGAGGAACAGCCGCGGTGTGCCCGGGTGGTCCTCGGCGGGGCACGGCCAGTGCAGGGCCTCCCCCGCGTCGAGCCGCTCGTAGGTGATCCCGGAGTAGTCGGCGGGCCCGCCCGCGGACGCCGCTCGCAGCTCCTCGAAGACGGCGGCCGGGTGCGCGGGGAACCCGGGCACGCCCAGGTGTTCGGCGAGGCCTGCGACGATCTCCAGGTCGGTGCGCACGCCCGGTGGCGGGGGCAGCGCGCGGCGTCTGCGCAGCACGCGGCCCTCGAGGTTGGTCATCGTGCCCTCCTCCTCGGCCCACTGGGCGACCGGCAGCACGACGTCCGCGGCCCGCACGGTCTCGCCGGGCACGACGTCGGCCACGACCAGCAGGTCGAGCGCCGCGAGCCGCTCGGCGACCGCGCCCGCGTCCGGCGCGGAGACCAGCACGTTCGAGCCGAACACGAGCAGGGCGCGCGGCCCGTCCGGGCGGCCGAGCGCGTTCAGCAGCTCGGTGGCCGACCGGCCCGGCCCGGGCAGCGCGTCCGGGTCCACGCCCCACACCGACGCGACGTGGGTACGGGCGGCGGGATCGGTGATGTGCCGGTAGCCGGGCAGCTGATCGGCCTTCTGGCCGTGTTCGCGGCCGCCCTGCCCGTTGCCCTGTCCGGTGATCGTGCCGAAGCCGGAGCCGGGCCGGCCGGGCAGACCGAGCACGAGCGCCACGTTGATCCACGCCGTGACCGTGTCGACGCCGTGGGCGTGCTGCTCGGCGCCGCGCCCGGTGAGGACGTACCGGTTGCGGGCCCGGGCGAGCAGAGCCACCGCGGCGCGCATGTCCGCGGCGGCCACCCCGCAGACCCGCTCGGCCCGCTCCGGCCACCACTGCGCAGCGATCCGCCACGCCTCCTCGAACCCGGTGGTCCGCTGCGCGACGTAGGCGGTGTCGACGTACCCCTCGACGACGGCGGCGTGCAGCATGCCCAGCGCCAGCACCAGGTCGGTGCCGGGCACCGGCTGCAGGTGCAGCCCGCCGGTGGCGATCGCGCGCTCCGCGGTCGCCGACACCCGCGGGTCCACGACGATCAGCGCGGCCTCACCGAGGTGCCCCATCAGCGGCGGCATCGTCTCGGCCGGGTTGGCCCCGGCGAGCAGCACCACGTCGGCGGCGGCCAGGTCGGTCACCGGGAACGGCAGGCCCCGGTCGATCCCGAACGCCCGGTTGCCCGCCGCCGCGGCCGAGGACATGCAGAACCGGCCGTTGTAGTCGATCTGCGAGGTGCCCAGCGCGACCCGGGCGAACTTGCCCAGCAGGTAGGCCTTCTCGTTGGTCAACCCGCCCGCGCCGAACACCGCCACCGCGTCCGGGCCGTGCTCGGTGCGGATGGCGCGCAGTCGGTCGGCGACGTAGCCGAGCGCGGCGTCCCAGCTCACGGGCTCACCGTGCACGAGCGGGGTGGTCAGCCGCTCGGGGTGGCGCAGCAGCCGGCCCGACGTCCAGCCCTTCTGGCACATGCCGCCGCGGCTGGTGGGGAACTCACGGGCGTCGACCGCGCCCGCCCGGTCGATCCACTGCCCGCACTGCAGTGCGCAGTACGGGCAGTGGGTGGGAGTGCGGGTCACCGGCGGCTCACACCGTCACCAGTTCGGAAGCGCGGGACGTCCGCGTGTACACGGCGTAGGTGACCACCACGGATACGACGTAGAACACGAGGAACGCCCAGAACGCCGGGGTGCCGGACCCGGTCGAGCCGAACGACTCGCGGAACGCCAGGTTGATCAGCAGGCCGCCGAGCGCACCGACCGCGGAGATCAGGCCGATCGCCGCCCCGGAGATGCGCCGCGCGTCGGCCAGCGCCCGCGCCGCCGGCATGCCGTCGGCCATCGCCAGCTGCGCCTTCCGCTGGTAGATCGCCGGGATCATCTTGTACGTCGAGCCGTTGCCGACCCCGGCGAAGAAGAACAGGCCCACGAAGCCCACGGTGAACAGCGCCAGCGAGTCCAGCCCGGACGCGACGATGCAGACCAGGGTGCAGACCGCCATCGCGACGAAGTTCCACAGCGTCACGACCGAGCCGCCGATGCGGTCGGACAGCCAGCCGCCGACGGGTCGGACCAGCGATCCGATGAGCGGGCCGAGGAACGTGACGGCCGCGGCCTGCAGCGGCGTGCGGCCGAACTGGTTCTGCAGCACCAACCCGAACGCGAACGAGTAGCCGATGAACGAGCCGAACGTGCCGATGTAGAGGAACGACATGATGTAGGTGTCGCGGTCGCGCAGGGCGAGCTCGGCCGCACCGGTGTCGTTGCGGACGTCGGCGATGTTGTCCATCGCCAGCGCCGAGTAGATCGACACGACGACGATCAACGGGATGTAGACCGCCAGCAGCAGCTTCGGGTACGCGGCCCCGGCCGTGGCGATGACGAGCAGGCCGATCAGCTGGACGACCGCGACGCCGATGTTGCCGCCGCCCGCGTTGAGGCCGAGCGCGAGTCCCTTCCTGCCCTCCGGGTAGAGGGTGTTGATGTTGGCCATGGAGGAGGCGAAGTTGCCGCCGCCGAGGCCCACGAGCACCGCGAGCAGCATGAACACCCAGTACGGCGTGCCCGGCTGCAGCACGAACGCTGCCACGGTGGTGGGGATCAACAGCAGCGCACCGGACAGGACCGTCCAGTTGCGCCCGCCGAACCGCGCCACCGCGAACGTGTACGGGACCCGCAGCACCGAGCCGACCAGCGTCGCGGTGGAGGTGAGCAGGAACTTGCCGGCCGCGTCGACCCCGTACTCCGGGCCCATGAAGAGCACGAAGACGGAGAAGAGCGACCACACCGAGAAGCCGACGTGCTCCACGGCGATGGAGGCCCACAGGTTGCGCTGGGCGACGCGCCGGCCGGTACTGGCCCAGAAGTCGGGATCTTCGGGTCGCCAGTCCGTGAGCCAGCGGCCGCGCAGCACGGTCGCGGGCGGGGACGGGGACTGGTCCGGTGCGGTCAGGGTCACGGGTGCTCCCGGGTGTCGCCATCGGGGAAGGGGTCGACGGCGACGCTAGGCACGGGCGGTTACCGGGCCGTCCGCATCTCGTGACGCCCGCGCAAAGACCCGCTCACTCGCGAGCAGCGCGGCTGTGAGCCCGCTGCGAGCACCCGCCACCCCTCCGCGAAGGCGACGAACGGCACTTTCGTCCACTCTGAGTGGACGAAAGTGCCGTTCGTCGCGTCCTGGCTCCGGGGTTCCGGCGCGCGCGGACTCCGGCTCTCAGACCAGCGCCGACACCAGTCCGGCCGCTCGTTCGAGCCCGGCGAGGGTGCGTGGGCCGCCGTCCGGGTGCTGGGCGTGCAGCACGATGCGGTGCAGCACCGCGCGCAGGAGCATCTGCGGCCACTCCGGCAGGTGGGCCCACCGGTGGATCAGTCCCTCGTCGGCGCCGCCCCAGGCCAGCGCGTCGACCACGATCACCGCAGCGGCCCACGCGGGCGGCCGCCAGCACGGCACCAGATCGACGATCGCCGGCGGGGCGTCGCCGTCGAACAGGACCGCGCCGAACAGCTCGGGGTGCACCACCTGCGGCTCGGCGTGCACGGGCCGGCGGTAGGCGGCGAGGTGATCGAACAGGGCGCCGCCGTGACTGCGGTCGACGGTGACCCGCAGCTCGCCGAACGCGGCGGCGGCCGACCGGGTCACCAGGTCGTCGCGGTTCTCCAGCAGCCGCGGGCGCGGCAGGTCGGCCATCGCGGCGTGCAGCTTCTCGGCCACCGCGACGACCTCGTCGTAGCGCGGCTCCAGCGTGCCGGGGACGAACCGGCTGGCCGCCCAGCCGGCGATGACCCAGCGGCCGTCGGAGGAGCGGACCGGCTTCGCGATCCGCACGCCGGGCACCTCCAGCGTGTCGAGCACGCCGGCCGACCAGGCAGCGACGGCGTTGTCCGCGACCGCCCTGATGAGGATGTCCCCGCAGTGCCACGCGCGCCGGCCGGCCCACTCGACCGGCCGCGGCTCGATCTCGTTGACGCCGAACGCGGTCCGGACGTGCGGCGGCAGTCCGGACTGGGCAGTTGCTCGGACGGGCGCAGCAGTCACGACGCGCACGCTACCTGCGGTTGCCGCCCGATCGTGGCAACACACGCGGAAGTGGTCGGGTCGGGTGCCGGATTCACATCACTCGAACAGAGGTGCGATGTGACCTTGGTCGCATACCTCTGCCGCAGCGGACTGCACTCGCAGGCAGCACTGCTCACGAAAGGAGCGCCGGTGCCCGCGATCGCCGCAAGAGCGGCCCGACCGCGTACACCCGGCCCGCCCCACCCGCACCTCACCGAGCACCTCCGCATGGTGGCCACAGCGCTCGCGCGCGTCGACGACGGCGGGCGCGCAGCGCCCGAGGGACGAGGGCGCGAGCACCGGAGGAGCCGTCGTCGACGTGAGAGCGCGCGAACTCGCGCTCGGCGATGAACGAGCCGGGCGCGGTCAACGCTGTGCCGTTCGTTGCGAATGGGCACGGACGCAG
>Ga0065720_1019087_pt1 | contig 38901 bp, 37 predicted proteins | sample Thericmetagenome_FD_59107 | JGI IMG/M metagenome (GOLD analysis project Ga0065720, IMG submission 59107) | Thermophilic microbial communities from the Joint Bioenergy Institute, California, USA of rice/straw/compost enrichment - eDNA_2 v2... | ecosystem: Engineered > Solid waste > Grass >... | reverse complement strand
TGAAGTTTTACCACATCCTGTTTCTCCCATAATGATAACTGGAATCTTGGCTCTCACCTTGAGGATGATAAGAACCATTTTGTAGAAGTTATCGGCTGTTAAAATATAGTTCTTATCCTCAATAATAGATTCCAAGCCAAGGATAAGCATCATCTTATCAACAAAATCGCGACTCGTCAATTTAGAATAGTCTTCAATCACATATTGTTGTATCTTGAGAATATCCTGCAAGTCCTTTGGAATTTCTGTGGTTTTCTTGTAGACTGGACAGATACTTCCACTCTCATTGAAGACAATCAGAAGATGATCATTCTTTGAGAAACTAATCTTTTTCCTTTCTAGCTCCTTATAATCGATACTGTCCATGCCCTTTGAGGGATCAGCTTGATGTAAAAGAGCTTGATTTTGTGCTTGGAATAGCTCAGCAAATGACTCTCTAGTAAAGGCTCTCGTATGGGCAAGTAAGGCTTCAATAACATTGCTTCTGACAGAGACAGAGCCCCTTCCTTCCCCTGAGAAGGAGTACCTGATGGAATCAGGCTTGAAGTAAACGCTGTTACCAAACTTCTCAAGAGGGTCTGCTAGAGTATTAATGAAGGAGTGGATCTGATAGAAAGTGGATTTCTTTTGAATGAAATATTCCTTGAGAATATTTCTAACTGTATTCTCGTCGACAGGTTTGACATTGGGTTTTTCTCCATAATGCTCTTTGATGATGATCTCCTTTTGGTCAATAACTCTAGATTTATAGGCGACCAGATAATTAGCAACGATCTGAATAGGGGTATCAAGGTCTTTAGAGACTTCTAATTGAGGCTTATCATCATGAGTAAGCATTTGGATGTCGAACAAGCTTAGGAACTGTAAAGATTTTAGCAGGCTATTATCGAAAGTAGTGGCGACTTCGATATATATAAAACATTCTTTAGGGACAATATAAACTTCTTCAAAGCCATAACAGCATTGTAAGATAGTTAAATTGAACAACAGCTCATTTAGGAGAGCAGGATTTTCTACTTGATTAATGTTTAAATGCAATAAAATCCCATTTTTGCTTCCAATCTTGAAAAGTCTTTCGATGATTTCCTCGAAATGAATTTCATCGCAGATAGGTAGTGTAACATAACTAAGTTTGCTATTTTCAGCAAATTTTCTAATTATAAAGGTCTTACCAAGCCCAGATTCCTCTGAGGCAATAACGCGAACTTTCTTGGTAATTCTACTAAGGGCATCCCTGATTTCAGGATTAGTCAAAGAGATCATTTCTTGGTTTCTAATTCCGAGTTTCTTAATTTCACGAATGACTGAGCTGCCAGGTTCTCTAGTAAGTATGACTAGCTTGGAATTGACTTTTTCTCTGTATTCTAAGCAGAAGTATTGAAGTTCTCTGATCAATAAAGACTGAAGCTCTAAAGAGAGATCTTCAACTTTTGCTAGACAGAATATTGCCTTATGTGGGCTCAAGTAGACTCTATAGAGGAAGGTCCTGATAGTTTCCCAGCGTGTGGTGGGATTACAGATGAGAATTTGGGCAGCTGAGGGGAGAGTGTTTTGTTCCATGAGGAAGAGAGACAGCAAATAGGATTCGAAATTGGCACTGTTAGCTTCAATAATCATAGTTTCTCCATCCTTGATTCTGGAACTCTTATTTAGCTTTAGTGTAGGCTTTGTGTTGCAGTAGTTGTCAAAGAGCTTTTGAAGACTTCTTCCCAAACAGAATATGAAATCTTCAATCTTGTTGAATCCTTTCTTCTCAAAATCTAACTTTGTCAGAGGGATTTCTTTACCTGTCATGAAGGTGATTAGGTTTGTCAGACGCTGAATAAGACTTTCATCTTGTTGATCTTGAACAAAGTATTCATAGAAATGAGCAATATTTCTGCCAGACAGGAAGGTCAAAGGATAGTATTTTTTGTATGCTTCAGTAAGTGTCTTGCTCCAGCTTTCCTGTAGCTCAACATGCTCTCTATGGAATTTGATAATATCTTGACCGTTTCCCTCTCTTAGATACAAGACATTGTTTGCAATAATAGGGAAACCAAGAGAATATAAAGAGTTAAGATGGTGGAGAGTATCCTCTATCATGTCAATAATATTAACAAAGGATTCTAATTCTTTGAGTTGCTCTCTTTCTTCTTCGTCTTGGGATTCTTCTTGGTTAGCTTTTAGCAACATAGATCTATTTTTCACTTCAAATAACTCGGCAAAAGTCATGGTCTTGAGACCTCCAGGTCCATATCTGACATTGACTTGGTACTCATGATTCTGGTTTAAGCTGTAAGCATATTCGGAGTATTCTTGGCATTCTTTGACTTTATTCTTACTTGCAAGCTCTTTGTTGGTAAATTGTTTGTAGAACTGGGTGAGAGCCTGGATGTTCTGGTTCCATTGGGTTAGAATAGCATCCAGTTTTGTTTCCTTAAATTCTTCAACCAAGGCAACAATAATGTTTAGAAATTCGTGATCTCTCTTTTCATTGTTCAGTCTTTCTTCTAATTTCTTGAGGAAATTGAGAATTATAATCAAGTACTTAATAGTATCGACCTTGATGAATGAGTCAGCAAACTGGTCAACAGTATCCATGATTGATTTAAGATCGTTTTCTTCAACTGATTTCAGGAAGGCAATAAGGTCCCTTCCTAAAGAGAGCTGAACCATAACTGAAGTAGCATAGGGATCATAGAAGTAAGTAGAAATAGCTTTCATTCTCTCTGAGGCTTGGCTAGCAAATTCCTTATAACTGATGTCCTCTTCTTCAGTTTCAACTTTAGCAAGTTCCTTGTCAAGTTCTTCAGAATATGAGGTTCTTGTGAGAGAGAAGAGATTCACGATCATTCTGAAACTTTTTATGGTCATGATGATCTCCTTCTTTCTGGAAATGTATTCGAAACATTGTCTGATAAATGGGACCTCGCTACCCAAATTCAAATGGCACTTGATTATTTCCAACTCTTCTTCTAAGCTAAGGACTCCATGGAATAAGAATTTGAAATCAGATATCTTAAGGCCACTAAAGCTCTTTCTCAAATCTAAAAATTCTTCTCTAGACTTTTCTAATATCTTTCTTATATCCTCAACAGTAACCGTTTTTGAGTCAGCTTGTATCTTCTTAAGGGCTCTATTGAAAATATTTCTGAATATAACGCTGTTGGCCACAAAGTAAACCTTCTCAGCAAGTACTTCAAATTGCTCCAATTCTGTTGGTAATTCAACCCCACTGAGTGGCTTGGCATCAGCCTCATGTACCACTGTTTTTAGCATATGCATGACTGGGTCTAGCTCTCTAAAAGAGGAATAATAGTTCTTCAATAGCGATTCAACCATGGTTAATTTCTTGTGGAATTCCTTTCTTCCCTCAATGGCACCCTCAATTTCCAGCTGAAGGTCCTTAGGCTTGTTATTCTTGCCAAGAAATGTACAGATGAAATTGCATAAAGATTCGATATTTCCCGGGTCAGCTGTGGAAAGGATCCCGACATCCCCATATAAGATGTCTCCAGTGACAATTTTATTTAGTACATCCTTGCAGGTCTTCTCAAGTTGCTTTGTTAGCTTGTTATTAGGCTTGGTTTGTTGCTTATCATAGAAAGCTTTATATTTGTAGAGGAAATTGGTTTTCTGTTTGGCAAGCTCATTGATTATATAGTCATATGTGAGGAAATTCCAGTCCGTTTGCTGGATAATGACTTCGAAAATGTTCTCGGCGAGATCTGAATGTATCTGGATTTCGTAGGGGTTACCGGAGAGTTGGGAGATCATCTTTTCGCAATCTGTGTAGAGGTACTTTTTTTCCATGAGCTTACCCTCCGCAAAGATGTAGAACTGGTCCTGTATGGGCTCATATTCCTTGACTTCTAAAAGCTTGACTAGGGAAATTATATTATTTCGTGCATATCTGTCATAAATAATATTGAAAAAGATGTTGGAGAGAGTCTCCTTCTCTAAATCAGAAAGATTGTCCTCTTGTAGAATTTTTATAAGAACTGTAAACTGGAACATGCTGAGACCTTTAGTAATATTGGAAATATTATTGAGTAATTTTTTAAGGAAAACTTCAGCCATTGCTTTTTCTTTAGATTTTAACAGCAAATTCCACAAGGAAGACTGCATAATTTTTACTATGTCAGTTTCCACCTTTGACTGAGAAAAGACTACATCTAGATATCTATCAGTCTTTTCTTTGAAGAGCCTGTACCTCAGGGGCCCCTCAAGGTTATTTTGAAAGATGTTTTCAATAAGATCTTCCAGTTTAAAATGTTTGAGAAAAGCAAAAGTGAAATCCTGGAAATATTTCTCATTATAAAGTTCCTGGAGCTTTCCACTGCTATTCTCAACATGGGCAAGGGCATTCAGAAAATCTTTGAGGGTGTTCTGCTTGTTACAGACAATTTGGAATAGCTTGTCCTTGACTGTGAACATGAACGGCTCTAGCATAGATTCTTTTTCGAGAACTCCAATAATACCAGACAGTCTTTCTATCTTATTTGTGTCTTTTAGTACTTGAAGAATGACATGCTCCAGATCAAGTTGAGGATAAATTTTGCTAACTGCAATAAGTTTTAGAACGTTCTCTGCAATGTTATCCGGGCTGGTTAGCAACAGTTCAGCAAGGCTCTGGGCAATGACTTCAGAATATTGAATGGAGATATCAGTGGCAAAGACTTCCATAAGTTTGGTCATGCAGGTTTCAATATTGGGAAGGATCTGGATAAGGAAAATTTGGTACCTTTGCATGTCAATCTTTTCGACATTAGAGAACAAAGTTTGAACAAATTCAAAGTCCTTGCTGGAATTAAGTCTATATCTTCTTTCATAAATCACTGTATTCACTATTTCTTCTAAATATTCCCATGAAAGGAGGTCTTTATTTTGTTCCGAGAGCCTTTTAAAAGCCTCAAAGTCCTTGAAGAAGGCTATCATGACTGCAATATTAGCCCAAAAGGATCTCAATTCTATAATTCTTGCAATTATGTGATCACCTCCAGAATTAGCCTTCAATGCCTCTTCATTTCTTCTAATATTTTCTGTGACCTGGATGACCTGTTGTAAGTCAATTTCATTGGAATATCTCACAAAGATCCTCAGTCTTATCGGCTTTATCAAAGAATAAAATAATTCTTGTTGGTATATATCCTGAGAAAACATTACTTTTTTCTCAATGAGTCTAAGAATTTGCTGCAGATATGCCAGTTGCTTAGACTCCTCAAGCATAACGGCTACGTTATTCACACATCGAATGAGGTCAGCGTAGTGGGAAATATGATTAGACGGCAGCTTTTGAATAGCTGAATAAAACCCAGCAACTTGGGCTTCAAGTGTCGCGACTGGAGCAAGTGGAGGGTTCCTCAGTTCTCCTTGGGGATTGTTTTCGAAGTGAAGGTCAAATATAAAATGGTTTTCGCAAGCTAAATCGACAAAGCGCTTCCTGTTGTCGAAGTAAATCAGGTTTTGATGACTCTTTAGACTAAAACTCACAAGACAGGGTTGCTTAGGTATAACTGGAAGTTGAGCTGTAAAGAGAAAAATAAAGTGCTGCTCTCCTGGAGTAAACTCTTGAGGAGAATAGTCGTTTTTGAGTGTGAAGGCGGGTTCCATTGGGACATTTTGAGGTGGATTCTTACCAATGGTATAATTTAAGAAAATTTGAGGGATAAATTTAGGAACGCAATAGTACAAACAAAAGAGATTGACTTTAGATGAATGATCCTGCTCAAATGAGATCTTTTTCTCTTCCATACCTGGATTCACAGGTACTTTTTGCATACTTTCTTTTAATAAAATTATTAATTATGTTTTGATTAGCTCGGAACAGAACAATCATAATGCTAGAGAAACAAGCTAAAGTTAATGGTCAATTTTCCCATCGAAAGTTCCGAAGAAACTACAATTAGGAAATTCAGATAGCTTTTTAATATTTTTTTTAGTTTTCCCTAAGATCCTAATGATCTTAATATCATCATCTCTCAGAATTTAGTACAAGTGAGTTCTTTATACATATTTTTGCATGAATGAGCAAAAACGGAGATTGTATATATATCTTACAAACAATTCTATAAACTAATAACTAAGTTCCTTAAACTTACCTTCTTCATCTTTCTTTTGTTCCTTAAGTAAGCGACTAATTTGATGTTGGAGGTCAGCGATTTTCATCTCTTGATTTTCAATCTTCAATTCATGGGCTTTAAGTTGGATGTGTTGGTTTTCAATTTGGATGTGTTGGTTTTCAATTTGGATGTGTTGGTTTTCAATTTGCTTCTTTTGGTCTTCAATGAGCATGTGCTGTTTAGCAATTTGTTCCTCATGTTGATTTACTAAAGCCTTCAAACGCATTATTTCTGATTTAGACTGCTGCATTTGAAAATCCAAATAAGCAAAAATATTTGTTGGTTTATTCGTCATGGGTTGGTTTCCTGGAATTTGACTCCAACAGTCCAGAAGTTGGCCGTAATCGCAATACCAGACCGAGATTGACTTGAATAAATATGATTTTTTCGAAATTTCTATTCGATGCCCTTCTTTCAGAGTATTATCTTTGTCATGTATAATCACTAAATGGACATTTTTAGGTTTGATTTCAAGCTTTCCAATTTTGAGTAAATACTTCTCAAAGACTCCTTCGTATTTTCCTACATCTTGCTTAGTCTTCTCTATAAGGTTTGACATTGTAGATTCTAAGAATAGCAACTCCATATGTTCCACACTTTCGTCTCCTACAGAACACACAAATTCAAAAAATGGCATTTTTTCCAACTTTGTGCTTATGTTGAAGGCATTATTAGAAATTGACATGAAGAGGCCATCGACTTCTAGAATACTCGTGAATTTTCCATTTTCGTTTATCCTTTGCACTTTGTGCTCTTCAAACATGTGTAGACAATCTTTATATTCTCTTGCCATGGTGGCAGCAACACAGTATTCAAAGAAACTTGAATTGTCTCTTTGATCCTTGTGATCATTAATTGTGAAATAAAGTATTTCCTTCCCTAACATGTAAATGAATTATTGATTATAAAAATCTTGATTGATGTTGGTATTTAAACAAGATTGCACACAGCAGCTTTTTTCGGGTTCGAATTATGAGGCTTTTTTTTTTGTTCCAAAAAGAGCATCTATACATATCAGGACTTGGATATCCCAATATAAAGACTTTAATGAGATTATTGAAGTCTTATTTTGTTCAATGGCCATCGAAACTGATTACCAACAGACTAATTTTTTGAATAAATAAATTAATTTATGCCATTAATGAATAGTTCAATTACATGGGATATAAGAACTGTGAAAATGAGGATCTTTATTGGAATATATTCAGCAATACTTAAAAAAACATGAAAAGTAGAAAATAGATATCTAAAACAGATAAAACAATTTAAAAATAAGCAAGCTTACTAACACAAGTAATTCACTAGATAAGGAGAGCCTGGTGGATCTGGGTGTTAACGTCAGCAACTTTCTGATGTTCTAGCACCTTCTGATAGTGACTCCAAGGTATATTAATTTTTTCTATTAGGTCAAACAACATCTCTTCATCCATATCCTTGGGCAATTTCCACAAGAAATTGGTTACACCATCAAAAGTGAGCATCTTCAGCTCCAACTCAAAGTATTTCAGGATAGCAAGAGCAGTTTTGATAGCAAATACATCACCTTCCAAAAAGAAGCAATCCCATATTCTTGAAACGATATCTGCATCTCTGATAATTCTACAAAGATTAGAAATTATAAAGGAAAATGTTAACACTGAGAACAAAGACAGGAACCAATCCAAAAGAAACATTTCAGTAGTAACATCCAGGGCTTTGAAATGCTTGAAGAGATTAGGAATCTCCTTCTCGAACATTTCATCAAAGAATCTGATTCTCCACTCAATGTGTCTCATGTCACCTCTAAAGAAGGTGAGAAAATGATAGGAATGTGTCAAGTTGATGAAACAGGAAAATGCTTGATATTCAGAGCAGTACATTAACAAGACTTGAACCAAGTGTGACATTCCCTAGGACAATTAGAACCGAAATCGATAAATTTACCTTAACATAGCCAACATCAGGCCTATAAAATATAAAAGCCTTAAGAATCTTAGTAACAGCTTCCTCACTCACCTGCACATTTGAAGCCTTAAAAGCAGGGAACGTCTCCTTCATATCATTCTCCATCCTCCTCAATGCGGCGTAAACCTCAGGTATTTCAGAATTCATACTTGAGAAGTTTTTAGCTTGTGTCTGAAGAACTGCATACAAATTTTCAGTTATCTATACATTAATAAACCCTTTGTAATGCTTACCTCAAGCTGATTTCCAATACAAATAGGCCACAAGGTCTTCCTGAGCCAATCAGGAATGCCTCTCTTCCAAAGAGTCACCAAAAGAAGACTCTTTGTTCTGGCTATTTGTCTAAGCTCATTTTCAGTTTCATCAACTTCATCAAGGACAAGGTGCTTGTTTTTGTTGGGGCTGGCCTTGCTCTTTTTCCAGAGGAACGAGAAGAACCCTGCAATTCCTTTATGCTCATTGGTTTGAGTCTTTTTGGTTTTATTGCTAAGCCTTCCGTTCTTAATTTGATCAAATCCTCTTGGCTTGTTCCTCTGGTAGTCCCAGTGGAATTCCCAGTTAGGAAGGATATCAATCTTCCATATTTCTGATAATTTCTCCTTCTCTTGGGCTCTCTTATTATTCTTTTTTTCGATAAGTTGCTCCTTTTTCTTCACAAGTGTCAGTCTGAAGTATCTTTCCCACTTGGCTCTTATTTCAACTGTAGGAGCTTTTAAGTCCAATGTTCTAGGAGCTTAATCTAATCAAATAGGCAATGTTACCTCTTTACAGCAACAATGGAGACAATTTTCGAATCAAATTCGCTAGGAACTTTGTTCTTGATCAGTACTTTGGTAGCATTGTGGCCTGAGAGGACATCTAAAATCTATGAATTAGAAAAATATCAAGTTTATTACATCACTAAACGGAATACATCTGGGTTTCTGATATTTTTTGAGAGGGTCTGCCCAATAAATATAGTCTTCCTTTTCAGAAATCCACACCTTTCTTTGGTGAGGCTTGCCCCTCCTTCCATACTTCAGGAAAATGTCACCCTTCATAAGGTCTTTAGCTAGATTCAAAATATCTTTGAGCTATAGATTGAGGCAAAACAAAATTAATTTTACCGATTCTCCATGTGCCTCTATATTCTCAATATAGATTCTATTATAGATTGTTTCAATGTCTAAGAATTATTAGCTTGAGTTCAGAGAGATTTTACAATCGATCTTGGTTTCGAATTTCTCCTTGGCAACGCTGTCGTACAATTTTTCAAGCTTTTCTTTAGTCAGTGTTTTCAAGATCTTCATATTATTCTCGACAAAGGTCGCCTTCTTCATCTTCTTATTTAGAGGAATCATATCGGAATGCAAGTCAGTGTTAAGCATCAGCAAGGAATAAGCAAGAATAAAAGCAGTCTGTTCATCTGTGAATTCATCAGGATTATCAGCATGATATACAGCAGCAAATCCTTCCACTATTCTTTCGATTTGTTGGGCTTCACCAGGCAATTTAAATCTAGATAAAAAGACTCTCATCGCTTGATCAAATTTCAACCCTCTAAAATCCAGAATTTCACAATAAGCCTTCAGGATCTGCCGGTTCTTTTCGTGATGAGATCCCAGACATTGTCCGATCATTTCTTTATTAAGACCCTCAGTGATCAAAAGAATATAGGCAATTTTTTCAGGAGTATCTTCAATCTAATTGTAAGAAAACAAAAGGAAAATATTACTAAGTTAGAGCTGATAAGGTATTGAATTCCTGCCTCTGCCCTCTTGTTGAATTGAAGAATAAACTGTTCCATTTTCTGTCTGAGGAATTTTTGCTTTGCAATTGAAGCCATTTGGTTGTGCAATTGGGCATTCATCATGGCTCTGGCCTTATCTGTGTTTGATTTTGTCTCTGAAGCCTCAGAATGTAGGGTCAAACCCTGATTGAAGTTCAAGTTGAAGAGATTAGGGGTCTCTCTATTTTTGGCAGTCAAAGTTGGAATACCAGTTCTCTATCGGAATAAATTTTTAAAAATTGTACGTTACATGTTGAAGATGCTTATTGAAGAAATTTGGAGTAAGACGATGCTTGTTGTATTTTCCCTCCATGGAAGTCTCGGGAGAAATGTGATTGACAACTTTCTTGGCTGACCTTTTGATACTCTTTTTCGAATCTTGCCTCTTAATTTCGAGTTCCACTTCATTAGGATTAACCTCTTCTTGAATAAAATTATGAGTTTGAGCTCTATTCAATTTAGCAGAAGCATGAGTTTCGTGATTTGAAGGTAATCTGATGATTTCATTTGCTTCAGTGCTGCTGAACACCTGATCATGGTTTCTCATAGGGCTAGCTCCACTCAGCATACTTTTTATTGGGCTATCTAGGAAAGATTATTCAAATATTCTTTTCTATACCTCCATCTTCCTTGCGAGGAATCTTCAAGGATTTCTTTGCACTCAAATGAACTTCATGATCAGATTTTATTGAATGGACAGAGTGATCAGATAGACCGCTACTACCTTCTTCTTCATCCTCCTCCTCTTCTTCTCCACTATCATCATCATATTGGTTTTCTTTGTCACTGAAAAGACTCTGTTCATTGTCGATTTTATTTTTAGACTCTTCTTCAAACTTATTAGAGATAACTTCTTCGTCGGTCTGTAGACGCCGGGGATGGACCAAGTCAACTTCATGAGGTTTTTCTTTCTTGCTTGAATATAATTTCTGTCCCCATTTTCCACTATTCTTTTTATTATGGACATCTCTGAGATTCAAAATTTTATCACTCTCGTTTGGGCTTCCTTGAGAACTGCCCTGCATTCCCCTATGTGATCCATGATCTATCTCTCCCATGATATTTTGAAGCCTAACTACACTTTCTTTAGGTTGGTCATCTGAATCTTCAATCCTGTCATTAGTGTTAGCTGACGGAATAAGTCCCTCTAGGGCATTAGTGTTATCCTCTTTGCCGTCTGCGAATGAAAATTTGTAATTACCGTTGCGTTCTGTGGAGTCTAGAAATTAGCTTTTCTAAAAGATCAATATCTACTCATCGAGGACTCTTCCCAGGACTTTCTTCTAAAATTTCCTTTCAAATGATGCGTTAAATCTTCCTCTTCGGTAACAGTATTACCCCTGTTAGAATTTTTCTCATAATTCGCCTGGTTGTAGTTTATTCTCTCATCTCTTGCGGTTGATTCCTGCTGATATCCTGCCTGAAGAAATGGATCGTCTGTTTTGGAGTCTAAGGGTCCATCTGAGAAGACTTATTAAATGATGCTAGAAGATTACCGATTTGTGTTGCGGACTGTCGCTTTTTCAGGCCTAACATGCTCATAATTTTTGAATAAAGTTTATTAAAATGAGTTATGCACAGTAACAAACAGGAAAATAGAAACCGATAACTATTTTTAGACAATATATGTATTGGTCTCGAATCTTATCAACATAACATATCCTCTAACAAATAGCTAGTAAGTTTTGGAAGAAACTAGAGAGAGAGTTTAAAAAATAAGACTCTATACGTTATTGCATAGATTTCAAATTATTTTTATTGTTTAGAACGTTTAATTAGGTCATCAAGTATTTCCTTGTATTTTGTAGATATTGAAGATAACTGTGTAGGTGTAGTGGATATTGAGCTCATGTAGACGAGAAGGACAGGTGGTTGTTATGAAACTCCATGTATTCAGAAAGAAGATTGAGAGGAGGATATTTTTTTCAAGATGAGAAATGGTGAGCAAAGGATTTGGGGCAGAAAAGGGAATTGTCTAAGAAATAGATTTTTCTAGATAATTTTCTCCTATTTAAGAAGTCGGGTTGCTAATTTATTAAATAAAAAGATATCTAGAAGAAATTAACAATGGCTAGCTCTTTCAAGAGACTTGCTCCTCTTCTCAACAGAGTCCTCATCAAGAAGGTTGAAGTTGTCAACAAGTCCCCTGCTGGTATTATCTTGCAAGACACCGCCAGCCAAGAAAATGTCGGTGAAGTCGTTGAGGTTGGACCTGGACAATTCGATAATAACGGAAAAGTCATTCCAGTTATTGTTAAGGCTGGAGATAAGGTCTTATTGCCTGACTACGGTGGCACCAAGGTCAAGCTCAACAATGGAGAATACTGGCTCTACAGAGACAGTGACATTCTTGGTATTTTGCACAAGGATTAAGCAAAGATTGTTTGTGTATGTTCATGTTATATATGCAATCGCTATATAGTATAGATCATCATGAACCATCTTGCATATGTCACTATATTTAATGAAAAACAAGAACCAAATTCATGTCTAAGATTGTTCTGACTTGCCCAGATCCGACTAATTTTAGGGCCTCAAATTAAAATTAGCTCAATATAAAATACAAATTTTGCTACGAAAGTTAGTCGCATATATAGCTGTTACATCCCAAGCCTTCTAGTCTAGTACCTAAGCACCCTTTCAATCGTCTGAGTCATCTTCTTCATCACTGCTCTCTGGCTGTGGCCTTTTAATATGGGAAAAGAAATCTTTCTTCATTCCTTCCCACTCAAAATCTTCAACACCATAATAGCCCAAAGCCTGCTCCTTCATAAGCTTCACCCTCACCAGAAGCTTTTCCTTTTCATCATTTGTGAAATCAGGGTGCTTTTCAATATTTTCGGCAGCTTCATTGAAAACTTTATCTACATGTTCTTTAGCTTTCTCAGGTTGGTCTTGACCCTTGAACGCTAGGAATCTGCCCTTAAGACTGATAAGGAATGCTTCAAATTGTGTAATCTTTGCCTCGGCCTCTTCGTAAGTAGGAAGATTGTCAAAATCAATACCCTCAAAATAAGGATGTTTCATGACTTCTTCAAGACTTAGTCTTTTTTCCATGTCACGTTCGAGCATCTTAGTGATTAGGTCCTTTGCTTCAGTTGAGAATAGATAGTCATAGAAAATAGGTTTTTCGGCTGTTGATTTCATGAAAATGACATATTCACTTCCGCCGTTAAAGGGAGGATAGCCAGCCAAAAATTGGTAGAGAATGCATCCTAAGGACCAGATATCACATTTGAAATTCGAATCCTTATTGTGGATGCATTCAGGAGCCATATATTGAGGTGTGCCAACAAAGTGATCAAATATTTTCTTTCCCTTGGCGCTATTTCCACTACCCTTGATTTCAGGGTTATTCATATCTCTTGCTGTTCCGAAGTCGACTAACTTCATTCTGTTCTTGCTATCCAACATGATATTCTCAGGCTACAAAATTAACAGACAACAAAAGTCTTTACCTTAAGATCTCTATGAACAATTCCTCTTGAATGGATACTTTGAACTGCCTTAAGTAAGTGGCAATAGTAGTATTTTATCAAGCTCTGAGCAACAAGTCCAAAGGTCTTCAGATGTTCCCATAACTCCCCTCCTTCCATATATTCCATAAGGAAATAAACATTAAGTTCGTCCTTAAAAGTCTCATATAGTCTTATCACATAGTCACTATCCTCGAGGACCTTGAGGCAGTGCTTCTCCATAAGAATGTCCTTTTCCTTATGATTGGAAGTAACCCTTTTCTTATTCACAATTTTCAAAGCATAAACTTTTGATCTGTCTTCCTTGTCCTCGACTTTCCAAATTTCTGAAAAGTTTCCAACTCCACATTTTGAAATAAGAACAAAGTCATCTGCCCTACTGCGAGGTTCTTCAGGCTTTGGCTCTTCTTTCTTTACAGGCTGATATGAGCATACTTTCTTATGTTCTTTCCAATCCTTGCGCTGGCAGTCTACGCTGCAATACCAAACTAATTTGCATCCTCCGCATTGTAATAATTGACCCTCAGTCTTTGAGCATACGTTGCATGCTTTTTTATTATCCATTTCGAGAACTTTGAAAGTTTGATAATTTTATTTACGAAGAATTGAGTTATCAAAATTCTATCCTCTTTAGTTTCTCTGCTGAGGTTCACTGTCATTTTTAGAGAGAATCTGTTCCAATCCCATTATCAATATATTCCCTGATATTGATATGAAAAGCCTTGAAATAAAATCTTTTATTCAAAAAATAGCTAAACATATCAATGTTGGCATCTAAGCATCTTCATTCTCAGGGAGACTATACTTTTCAGATTACTATTGACTATAGGAGTAGCTACAGTCATCTAATATCTAGACTTTGGCTATCACAAGTCTTCTTCATTCTGAGAATTATCCAAGTTTCTTAAATAAAATTAAGAGGATTTTTTATGTCAGCAGAACAAGAAAAACTTCGAAAACTCAAGGAGTATGCGCAAGGAAAGCCTGTGGTAACACTCAAGCTCTTAGAACACACTCCTACACTTGATTTCTTTAGCGCTCTTGGTTCAGGAATAGTTGCTAAGGCAGTAATGTTTCCATTTGAAAATATTCAGTCCTATCTTGCTCTAAGAAAGGACTATAAATCTTTTAAAAGAAGAGATGCATACTATGCTGGTATCCCAGAAATGATAAAGCAAGAAGGTGTCAAAAGTTTATTCAAGGGAATAGCTCCAATATCATTAAAGCAGGGATTGCACTATGCAGTGGACTTTGCCTTGTTCTATCAGATAAAATATTCCATGTTTCCTAGAGAGCATATCATCAAGACTGATATTGGCCTAAAAGGTAACCTTATGAGTGGAATTTTAGCTTCATTGATTGGTTATTTTGCTCTAAATCCCATCCTGGAAGCCGGAATAACCCAAAAGGGAACCAACCAGATTGCAGCTATTCTGGACGCTATTAAGAAAGATGGTATAATGAGTATGTATAGACATTGGAGGTTTGATCTTCCAATTGCTTTGTTAAGCAGAGGCATTATGATAGGTATGTTTGAGGCGAAATTCAAGAGGGCATACTACCATATGAATGGAAAGGTCCCTGCACCTATGAAGTTTTTGGATGCCTATGCTATAGCTCTATTTACAGGATTTTTGGCATTCCCGTTTGAGCATGCTAAAAGGAGAGTTTTGAGAGCTCTAGAGGAAGACCCACAAGGAATTCATAATATAGGAATGCTGTTTAAATTAGAGGGGTCCAGAGTATTTCTTCAGGGTATCTCTAGACTCTTTTTGATGCAGATTTCAACTGCTTTAACCTTCTTGTCTTTTTACACATTGATGGAACATCGAAATATCCAGGAGGTTCCTATCTAATTAAGTGAGGAATTGGCTGTAACTTATTTTTAATTGATATTTTCAGAAAGAATATTTCAATTTCTCTTTAAGTATGATTCAGAAGTCTAAAGAGGATGTTTTTCATTAGCAGAGAGCTCCTTAAAATAGGTTTTTGTTCTAGAATACTCATTTTTCCCTGTCAGATTTTTTAAGTGCAAAGTTTTCAACTAATGATTTAATAAACTTTATTTGGATCTTGACACCACGTCATGGAAAATTATATGAATTCGGTTTCTCTTCACTCTGAACTAAAGATCTTGTTGCTTCAGCTTGTTGAAATATTCAAGGAAAATGACTCTCCCAATGTGGAAAAAATTGAACAACTAACAAGATTAGTGATTAGACAAAAAGTTGATTATCTCGATGCCCTTATAGACCTCTTTGACATGCATGAACGAGAAGAACTTCAAGAAGTGATATTGCTAAGCTTTGTACTGAAGATACTAAGAGGTGATCTATCAATTTACTTGGTCTTATTGCATAGAATATCTATCTGAAGTGAAAAACTCTCAGGAAAAACTCACAACACTACTGAGTAAAACTGTGGATATTATTAAGGATGAATACTCGGATCCTTATTTCACCTCAAAAATGCTTGAAGTATAATCTAAATTTATGTTAAGCAATTGTTATAGTTTTTACGATGCTATTTGGCACTTAGTCCAGAGTTTATCTCTTTCGAAAATTTCAAAAAGGTCTGGAATGTCCTGAAGAAATACTTCAGAATCCAAGAAGACTCCGTCGCCCAATCAAACCACGATTCAGCCCTAAAATGCATTAAATCCTTTTTTTCAAAGTACAAAGAATTAAAAATTCAGACCTTAGACCTACACTCCCGTAATCATTGTTATATCTAGCCTTTACCTGAAAAGAGAATCTCATCCTCTTCGCATTTGAGGAGCTCTCAAAGGAAATTACAACCTTAACGAATCTAGTCAAAAGTGACTCTAAACTCAATAACAAGAAGATCAACCTCAAGTCTCTTGAGAACCTATCTTCTTGTTTATTGCTCTGCCTAGACTATTTATCCTCCTATAATCTTCAATTCCTAAGGAATTTTCTCCTTCAAGAATTCTCCTACAACGTTATTCAAGTATAGCATTTCTCCTATTTCTAACTTTTAGCTTGTAGACCTAGAGGAAAGCTCCTTGCTATCCTTGAGTCTTAGTTTCCATTCCTTATTGTGGAAAATGCACAAGCAGGGATGCTGTGAAGTCAAGGGTATAATGAGTACTTTATTCAATCAGGTCATCATGAGGCCTCTTCAGAAATTCTCCTCAAAATTCACTCAGAATACCGTCAAAGAGAGAGATATCTTTAACCTACATCATCTCATCAGCCATATTATCATGTTCATTGAAAATAAGGAGAATGTAGTTTTCATCTTCGTCAATAATGATCTCTCCTGCCTGAAGAAGCAGCTCTTTGATGAGATTCTTGTCAATATCTTCAATGTACAAATGAATATCCCTCATTTATTGCTCTAGATTGGAAAGAAAGCTGGAGAAAGTCTGAACCAGCCCAAATCAAGGGAAATTTTCGATATTATTTTAGAGTTCCTATATGGTTCCTTGGAGATTGAAGAAAGCCCAACTATTCATTCAGTAAAATCATAGTTTTGATTTATTGAGACAACAGGAAAAAATACCAGAACAGGAAAAGCAAGACTTTTTGAAGTTATTATATGATTCCCAGAAGTTTGAGGCATATGCTAATATTCTCAATAAAAATGAGGAAGGGGCTGCCAAAGAATTCCTGAACCGTATGACAGCTGAATACTATAATGAAGAAACTCTTGAAGAAAAAGCTGAGAAAATTGCCTATTTCCTACACCTTTCCCATCATGTCAAGTCTAATAAGGTCATGGATGTAGTCGGAGTAGGAAAACCCTTGAATATGCTCATTCTGGAGAAATTCATGCAAGCACATGATTTTACAGGCATGAATATCGTTAATGCCTTCAGGCTTCTGTTTATCAACTTCTTGATGGTTGGAGAGGCCCAGGCTGTTGAAAGAGTCATTAGTGCACTAGTTCAAAGATATTATGAATCCCTCCCCGAGGATTCTACATTCAAGAGTAAAGATGCTCTTCATACTTTTTGCTATGCATTGATCATGCTACATACGGATCTGCATAAAGCTGTCCTGATAGAAAAGATGAGTATTGAGCAATTCATTACTCAAGTTAGAGGGGTCAATGATGGAGAGAATCTTCCTGAAGATTTCTTGAGAGAATGCTATCAGAATCTCAAGCAAACTGAAATGAAAACCTTAACTTCACGTGACCTTAGCGTCGAAGAGAACATTACTAAAGAAACCTGGAAAAACTATTTGATATTGATCGAAATGTTTGAAAGAGAGCATCACAGAATATACTCAAAGAAAGATCGAATTATTAATCCCAGTGATATCAAAGAGCTTGATACCTTAGTCCACTATCACTGCTACAAGCGGCTAATCCTAAAAGTCATTGAGAATATTGAGCTCTTTATGGCAAAATCTATCCTAGATCCTAATTCAATTGATCTTTTAATTGATAAACTTATCAAGGCGTGTGTTCACTTTGAGATGACTGAGCACCTAGATAACCTTGTGGTAAGAAAGATATTAAAACTGCCTTCACATTCTAGATTTCCTTGGCGAATATGGCAGAAGTTAGCATTGATTTTGACTTCGCAAAGAAAAATGATGTTATCTTCTGGAATCTGTTCGTCACCTTCCTGGTCATCAAAAAGGCCCTCATATACTTAAATGCCTCTCTTCCACTCGTTGCCAAGCTTCTGATTGGTACCCTTAATTTCAGGAGATATGTCGTTGAAGACAAGATTGCCAATAAGTACTTCGGCATCTATGACAAAATCAGACAAGCCTCTAAGTTTGTTTCCAAAGCTGTTAATAAATCTTCATTCTTTGATGCACTATCAAGTTTCTTGTCGTCTAAAGATGACAGCAGTGATGAAGAAGAGCTGGACATGTCCCAAAAGGATAAAGTATAATGATTCGTATGCCGCTAATTTTATAGGCCACCACTGAAAGATACACTGTGTACAAGAAATTCTACCTGGACGCCAACATTTTCGAAGAGATTTTTGAGCAAACTAAGTTCCTTAGCGAGCAACAAATCCTCAAGTTGTTTGAATCTATCCTGAATGATGCTAGCATATTAGAGGGAATTAAGAATAATCCAATGGTGTTATTAAGTGCTACAGCATTCTGCTCTGAAGTTGCCTTCAGAAATTACGACAGACCTGGACTTTTGTGGAAAATTTTATCATCATTATTTATTTGTGTTGCTATATGTCAAAACCAAAACAGGACAGAATTAGACCCTAATCTCCGCCCTGTTCTAGATACCCTAATCTCTGTGAAATCAGAGGGCTTGAATGAGAGTCTCAACGAAGGAGTCAAGAAGCATAGCAAAAGAATGTCCAAAATCCAATCATATGTTCATTACTTATTGTTGGATCTCTGCGTTGTATTCTCCCACAAATGTGAGGAACTATATGGCTTTGAAAGCATCCTCAAATACTCATTAGATTTTATGAATGAAGGATCACTTGCTATTATCCAAGATTTCCTAGGACTCATTCAAGAGACTATAAATTCCCATAGATCAACAGACAACAAGTAATATTTTATCAATATTATTAACCTCTAAGTAACTTGAGAAATTGGACATACATAATAAGAATCCTGAAAAAACTCTTGGAATCCATAGATAAGAAGAATTTGGAAATTCCTGAGGTTAAAGAAGTCTGCATAAAGTGCTCTGAAGTCATCACAGATATTCTCCTAAAGTTCTCCTTTTTGGGTGAATATGATTTCCTTGATTCTTTCAAAGTAGCATTCCTACTTTCCATCTATAATATTTTAGGAAATCGTTAGTTTGCTCATTATGTTCGAAAAATGCCAATTTGTCAATAAATTCAAGCTCTCAGGAATCATATCAAGCAATTTATACATGCTAATGAATATATTCACAGGACTTGAAAAGACTAAAACACCAGAATACATCAAGGAGTGTTATGCTCTTTTATTACCAATCCTCGACATCTCCCAAAATATTGTCATGGTTTGCAGCGCAGAGGATCTCCCAGTGGCTTTCAAGCTCTTCCAAAAAGTTTTATATCTGATTAGGCCTGGAGATATCCCTTCTGAGAAAATTGCAGGAGCATATAAGAAGCTCTTAGAAATTGAAAAGAAAATCAACTCAATTCAAGATGAAAATCTTAGTTTAGTATATGTGGAAACTCTAGGAAAGTTCCTATTGGCTCATATTGAGAAATTGGAACCTGCCCATAAGAAAGAAGTCCTTCTGGGCTACTACCATAAATCCTTTGAGTTATATATAGGCACCCAAACGAAGAAACAGAAGGCTTTGGTATTTGTAAAAAATAATTTCCTTAATTTTCAGAGTGAAACGCTGGTAGAGAGCCTGGTTAATACTACCCGTATTCTTATTGAATTGAAGGTTATATGTAAGTTAGAAATAATTGTAATAATTTGAATAGCAAATGACCCTGAAGAAATAAAGACAGATGAAACTTTAAAGAAGATTGTTGGAGTACTTGAAAAGTTCCCTAAGGAGAGCATGGAATTCTTCTTCCCAAAAAAGCTAAGTTCCCCGTTAAAATCATAACTTGTATAAATCCTCTCATTCAATGAGTATTCTTTATATTTATGTGCACTGAAATGTAATTTACTTAAGCCGATTAATGTAAACTTCAAGTGTCAAAACAAGAAGTTACTATGATCTGTCCTCCAAAAGATAGTGATTAATGGAGTATTGATCGCAAGACTATATCCCCTTGGTTTAAGAGTTCTTTTCAATGTTATCTACATAAGTTGGGGGTCTGAATAATTAGTATCGATTTGGATTAATGGAATGTAATGAAATGAAAGGGATAAAATTCTCAAAGTATACCAAGAACTTTTGAGCGCAAGACCTTTATAGAGTCTTTTAAAGCAAAATTAATCCAGAAATTAGGATAATATAGATTAAAGAGATTCAGAACCCTCATTTCTATGAGAGTGTAACTTTAGCACTATTATCTATCTTTGATAAAATTTATTTCCACACATATCGATATCAAATTGTACACAGGCATGGCAAATGTTGGCCAAGAACTAGAAGCACCTTTGATGATAGATGAGGAGCATGATCAAGAAAGCCTTAATTTCCTCGTGAAGCAAAAGCAGAGTTGTTGTACAAGCTTTGCAAAGATAGTGAAAAGCTTGTTTTTTATTGTGACATTCGGCTATAAGTTCAATTCGGCTATTTGGTCGGTATTGGTCTTACCCTGGATTTTCTTTGCTCTTGGTATGGGTATAGGACTAACTCCGTTGAGCATTGATATATATTTTTTCATCATATATCTAGGATTTGCAGCTCTTATATATCTTGGATCTGACTTTATTGAAGCTGATAAGTCAACACATAAACTAGCTAACCTGACAGTGATTCTTATCTTGGCGATTTTCATTGGACTCTGCTCCTTGATGGTAAATTCTTTAAAACTGGGATTTATTATAATCACTTTATTCCTGATGCTCTTACTTATTGCTATGATCAATATGGTTATTGTTAAATCATATCTTGCTGACAACAAACAGCTTGCTGACAAAGGAGGTCTATTGGAAAAATTTTTTACAAGTTTCGATGTCTCTTCTGTCAGAGATATAATAACTTCATTCGACGATCTCAAGGGTCCCAAAAGGATTCGAGTCAGACAGCTAATCACAACTTTAGATTTTGCATTTAGTATAGCCTCTGCATACATATTCTTCCTGATAATGGCAGCATACTTTGTCAGTTTTCCTTATATCAGTGATAATCTTGGAACTGGAAGTGCCATCATTCTCTCATGGTTTGATGGAAATGGATACTTGGTTAGCTTACTTGTCTTAGGGTCATTCAATTCATTTGCTGTCCTTAAAAAAATTGGAGTTAGCTATTATATCAATCAAAATTTGGATTTGGTTAAGGCTCATTTTGAGAGTCTGAATACTTTTCTCAGAGTTATCATTTCGACACCTGAAACAGTGCTTCAAAGTTCTCCAAGCAATCCACCTGACGGGTCTACTGAGGAAGTCTGGCCGAATGATGATCAATCAGTCTTAAGCAACAAGGTACTATTTAAGACTACCTGGAAGATATCCAGGCTACATGGGAATGCTGTAAAGGGGATTCAGACGGGATTTAGTTTACCTAAAGATCAAGATATTAACTTTGGCAAGCTGAAAGCAGACATAAAGAAACAAGCTAAAATATTGTTAAAAAGATGCGAAGCTGTCAGAGATTTATATCGCTTAAATAGCAAACTGATCGAATATAAATTCATGGGAATTTTCAAAGTTGATAAAGCTTTAGTACTCAGTATTACGACTGCTGTTGGAGTTTCGTTGGTGACTGTAATAGGCTCATATCTCAAAGAACATTGGAAGCATTAAATACTGTTCTTTGGATAAATGAATGATGTCACCAAATTTCCATAGTTATCTCTATTTATAAGTAATGGATTAAGTTCTATTATCTCTAAGATGAACTTGAAATTTCTGATTCAGAGTAAGAGTAAAGTGAAGGATTTCGGTGTTAACAATCCCAAGTTGTATTTCTTGGTGAAGTAATCTGTTCAAATATCAAGGGCAAAGGCTCTTTTGAATAATTAACTAGATCTCAACAATAGTTTCACAATTAGTAGCTGCTCAGAAAGTTAAATAAAATTTAATAAATTCGAAATATATCAGTTTTACAAGACAAATGTCAAAGAATTCAGCCATCGAAATCTTCCTCAGAGTTCGTCCTACAAAGAAGCCTTACCCCGGGATGAGTACCTAATCTCCCATTACATCTCTTTATCATTCTTTAGCTCTCTTACCTGAAGAATCAAAGATAGAATTTCACATTCCAAAGGATCGATCTCAGGGATATATTAACAACCAAAGAGAAAATTTCCAATTTCAGTTCAATGGAGTCTTTGGCATGGAGACCAAACAGGACCAGATTTTTGACTGCATAGCTAAAGACGTATTATAAAAAAATACTGATAATAACATAAACAGGTTATTGATTCTGCTCTAGAAGGCTATAACGGCACAATCTTTGCCTATGGTCAGACTGGTTCAGGTAAGACCTACACCATGACCGGAGGTGCCGAGAGATATGTTGACAGAGGTATTATCCCTCGTACTCTGTCCTACATTTTCAGTGAGACTAAGAAAAGAACTGATACTTTCTATAAGGTGGGCTTCCATCGCAATGTAGTAATAGTACTTAGATCAGCATATCATATATCGAAATCTACAACAATGATGGTTATGATCTTTTGGATGAAAATCATGCTACCAAGAACCTTTCAGATCTCCCAAAAGTCATCCCTAGAGAAACTGAAGACAAGGTAATCAACTTAGAATCCTAGTATAAAGTAATAGCGACTAAAGCTGACTGGTCTGTCTGTACACAAGGCTGAAACCGAAGAGCAAGCCTTGAATCTTCTTTTCATCGGAGACACAAACAGAGTTGTCAGTGAAACTCCTATGAATGACGCTTCAACACGTTCCCATTGTATATTCATTATCCAGATTGAAGCCACTAAGGCTGGGTCTGATGTTAAGACCGTTTCAAGACTACATTTGGTCGATCTGTCAGGTTCAGAAAGAATTGGAAAGACCGGAGTCGATGGAATCTTACAGAAAGAAGCTAGATATATCAACTTATCCCTTCACTTCTTGGAGCACGTTATTATCTGTCTCAATAAAAAGGCCAAGGGTGAAGATGTCCATATTCCATACAGAGATTCGCTTATGACTATGGTTCTCAGAGACTCACTGGGAGGTAATTGTAAAACAAGAATGATTGCCACGGTGAGCGCAGAGGAGCCCAACATCGATGAGAGTATATCCACCTGTAGATTTGCTCAGAGAGTTGCCCTTATCAAGAATGAAGTAACCAAAAATGAGGCTGTGGATCCTGCTCTTATTATTGACAGACTAAAGAAAGAAAATGCTGAACTGAGAGCTGAACTTGCTCTTCTCAAGGGAGGAAGTAAGCGGATATACAATGTTCGGTTAATTTCTAGGTAATAAAACTTCTCTGGATCCAGATGAAATTGAGGACTGCAAGAGAATAGTGGATGAATATGTGAAGAATCCTGATCCTGGAGCTAAGATCATCTTGACGGATATGATTAAGATTAATGAATGCTTCTATCACTTCAAACACCTTTACAATGATCTGCTCAGGAAATATGAGAAAGCTGGATCAGCTGCTGCCACCAATAAAATTCTCAAGGACGGGTTGGGAGTCAAGACTGAGGCTCCTTCTTCTAATAACACTGAACTTCATGAGGAAATTAAGAGACTCAAGCTATTGGTTCAGCAAAGAGATAATGAAATGATGATTCTTCTGGATTGGATCAACAAGAATAAGAATAATGGCCAACAGCTTCTGGTCCCTGTCGAGGGAGACAAGTCTATGATCATTAGTACTTCAAGAGACGATCCTCACAAACCAATCACGTTCCCACAATTCCAAGCTGCAATCGAAAGAGAAACAGAAAAGGAGAATAGTATAAATTCATTTTTTAAATATTGATTTCTTTAGAAGGTTCAACTACACCGAAGAGATTGACCTATGAAACCAAAAATGAAGAGGATAATACTCCAATGACTGTAGTCCAAAAGAACTTGGCAAATAGGCAGTCTTCTACTACTACTACAAGTTATCAGTCTGAAACTGTGAAGGCTAAGTCTGATACTTCTTATTCAAGCAGAACTACTAATACTCACTCAACAGCAAGTCAAGAAAATCCCAATGCGAAACGTAATAAATTGAGTCCTTAGTTTAAAATAAATATAGAACTTGAAGAGGTCAATAGCATGTTGGTTAGCCCCTTGAATTTAACTTATGATCAACTTATGGATAGAGCTTCGGCCTTTGAAGCTTTTAGAAAGAGCTACAGAAAACTGCAAGCAATGGAGGAGAATAAAGAATTGTTGAAGGAAAAATATGCTAGAGGAAAAGCACTAGGAGCTGTTGTGAATGAGGCTAGAAATACTATCAACAAGTTAAAGAATCAAATTGAAGAGCTGAGAAAAGAGCGAGCAAAGCAAGGGCTCTTGGGCAACGATGATGGCAACAAGCTTCCTGAAGAAGATCAATTAACCAGTGAAATTGAAAGACAAAAGAAAATGTAATAATATAATTTCCTTTTTCTTATCTCTAGCTATAAGGAAAGTTATGAAGAGCTCAAAGAATTGAAAGCTGAGATTGAAAGAATCCAACATCTCCTAGAAAAGAATCATGAAAGATTACAAAAGGACTTCGAAAGATGGCTTGAAGTTATGCTCAATCAGAAATTGATATCCAACACACAAACAACCACAAGCTATATCCCTCAGAGCCCATTGAAGACTACCAAAACCATCCCTAATACAAATCTGGACAGTTCTGTACTTAGTCAGACCACAACAGTTTCTGTGGCAGTAGTAATAATATTGTTTAAGATGTTCTTATTTTAATAGAAAACCGTGGACGAAGGAGTGAAGAAGAACTTGGCTTCATTTTATAAGGCAAGAGATGAGATTTATAAGGGGCTAAACACATCAAAACAGGGCTGAGACTTGGATAATTAAGGAATGAATTAAGAGTCTTTAAAATAGCAAGATATTTATTTGGCTTTATGGAACTAGATCACTATACTGTGGCTGTATATTCTTTGATTATTTATTGTAGATTTCGTGCTATTTTTGTATTAAAGATAGCCATTTCTCTTATCAAATTTTTCTTCTATAAGAATTAAAGTTTATTTAAAAGTAGTTACTTTCATTTATGAACGACTTTCTTCAATTTGATATTCTAAAGCCTACAAGTAACACTAAGCCAGACCAGAATGTGAGGCCTCCATATTTTCCTCCTCCTAACCATTTTTAGATTGAAGAAGTTATCCTGGAATGCAACAAAATCGCCATGGACCATTTGAAAAATGGTAATATCCCTATTTTTAAGTTCCTCAACCCTATAGGAAGGTTCAATGATGCCCTAGACTTACTTCGAAAAGCTGAAGGGATACTGACAACAGAATACCAGGCCAACCCAAACGAAAAAACGTATAGACTGATTGGAATTACACTAAATAACCTTGGCTGCTACTACAAGAGGTATTGGGATGTGGAAAAATTGTAATATTGTATAGAACAAATATGCCGAAAGTTGCTCTGAAATATTTGAAGAAAGCTCTTCAAATTGAGATTTTTACTTTGAATGACAAAGCTAATGTTGCAGGCACCCATCTAAATATATGTGCAATTCTATCCAGCATGAATCAGTATGTCAGGGAATAAATATCCTAAATTCTTAGGCATCACGAAGCCATAAAACACGTCAAACTTGCTATTGAACTACTCGAACTAGCAAAAACTGAAAATGCCAATGATAATCCAGACTTGGAGCCAGATATAAGTGTCTCTCAGAACGAAACAGAAAGGAATATTAAGCAGAAACACAAGACCATTATTACAACAATGATCATTGCCTATTATAATTTTGGAACTGAGCTTGAATTTTTAAAGGAATATCAAAAAAGTGTCCAAGCCTTCTCTAAGGGATATCACTTAGCCTTGAAGGAACTGGGTCCTGAAAACCAACTGACAAATACCCTATACCAAAATATGTTAAATCTTGCAGAAAAGAATAAAGTATAGTTCTTGAGATATATTACTTACCCTGAAGATAGCAGAGAGTCAACTCCAAAAGAAGAGTGAGAATCTCTTGAGAAATCTAGAAGCCAATAGATACATTCGATACAGACCTGGCTGTAAAAGTTTGAAAATTTTTCTTATTGAATAGATAATCATAACTTTACTATCGTTGATCACCAAGCAGTCGAAGAAAAGAGTATAGAATATGGTTACGATGGAAGGCGCAAAATCGTTAAGACTAAAAGAGCTATTCACTCTGTCAGTCCATCAACAAGAAACTTCCATCCTCCCCTATATTCTGCCAAGCCAAAAATTTCTCCCAAAACAAGGCTTGAACCAAGTACTTCCTTCCAATTTATTTCTTGATATAATGTAGTCCGTATCGCCAGTGGCAGGAATTCTGAGCTAAGGACTGTGGACGAAGTCAATGAGACGATGTTTATTACAAGAGAGAATAATAATCAACTTCCTCCTCTTGATATGTCTGCAATCCATCAACAAAGAGAAAGGGAATTCAGTGACTATAGGGATTCTTACAAAGGCAATCATTCTCATAATAATAGCTTGAGCCAGACAAAAGAACTTGATAGAGCAGCTTTCCAAAGTCTCGATAATGAAATTCATGAAATTGAACAAAAAATCAACCAGACTATGAACGACATAAATAAAATCTCATTGGGAGAAGATCCTGTTAACAGGACAGTTTCATATGAACCTATTTCTAAAAAGAAGCCTCCTCTCAATAACAGTGTTAACAAGCCCAAATCCAATTTACTTCCGGGTTATGGTCAGCGGACGAATTTTGCCAATAGAAGGCCAGCAAATTCAAAGACTACGTCATCAAGCAGTATAAAAGACAGAGATGCATACTTGAGCTCTGAGGAAGCCAGTAATCCTGGTAAATCAGATGTCTCATATGGAAGATCAGTGTCTAATCCACGTTCTCAGGCCAATAGGAAGTATATTAGCAAGTCTAACCCCAGACCTTCTAAGAATTCACCTTATAATAACTACCCAGCTAATAATAGCAGTCACAGCAATAATGATTATTTGAAGGTCAAGGACGTTTATGAATACTATAGGCCTGAGACCCAGGAGACTGACAAGCTTATAGAGATGGATAAATCGTTCAAAACTTTTGACTATAATAAGCCAATTAAGGATACTTCAAATCAGAAATTGAATTCTGATACAGAGAGGACTGGAGAAGAGCCACTTTTAGAGCTACAGAAGAGACTCCAGGAGTATAAAAGTCAGGAGAAACTAGAGAGTTCTCCTGGCCAACATTCTAAAGATGGTGAAGACCAAGCATTCATAAACGATAAAGCAAAGATGAAAAACTACATGAAGTACTTCGAATAAAATCTTTTGTTACTGAATGTTCATTGTCCATCTACCAATTTGTATTTTCTTTTCGCAATGTTGTAATATATGGTAACACTTTCCGCAGTTAGTGGATTTTCCCTTTTAAATAGTTACTTTCAATATAACACTAATCCTCGGAGATCCCGTATTTTAGATGACTATTGATTCTTGAATACTTTAAATTAGAAAATCAGGTCTCAACAAGTGAGAATAGCAATTGGGTTTTTCAATTTAGGAAAGTCTTAGTAAGGAAAAAATCTTACCAAGAGCTTTACAATTTAGGAAACAATGTGCTAAAGGGGTATTTAGTGAGATCTATATTAAAAAAATGAGTATGGATTATGTGGTGTAGATTTTTTCTAGGTCCGTTTTATATATCTCTGACGTTGACTGTTTTGTTAATTTTATTTCAAACATTTAATTAGATTGTTTCCTGAGATGAAATCCTTAATCGCTTGGATAAAGGAAGTCAAGGCCACTATCCAACCATATCAAGTGTCAGTTTTGATAATCTCTTTCATTGCCATGTTAACAGCTAATGGGCTTGTTATGGCACTTCCAATCATCTTATTAGATCCAACACTTATCTGCTTTGACAATTCTAATGGTCTAGAAGGCCCTGGATTTGAGTGCTCAATGAGAGAAGCTTGCTCAGGGGAATATACATACGTGATTGATCAAACCGAGAGCATAAACTCATTTACTAATGAATTTAACCTTATTTGTGATGATGGTTACCTTTCAGACCTTGTAGGCTCTTTTGCCTTTTTCGGAAAGATGCTTGGATACTTCTTCTATACATACTACATTGATACAAGCAAGCCCTTGGTTCGTCCCCTTATGAACACCATCTTGGCCTGTGGAATAACTGGAATGTTAGCGTTAGTGTGCTTTGACCCAAGACTTTACTATGTCATAATGTTCTTATTCAATTTCTTCAACTCTGGTATCATTACCCTTTGCTACAGCCACACAGTTGAAGTTTGTCAAAAGAACAAAGAATTAAAAGAAAGTTGTGTTCAACTTATCTATGTAGGATGGGCTCTTTCATCCTGCTATAGTGCCGCCTTCGCGCAAATCTCTTCTGATTGGAGGATCCTTACATCTATCGTCTCAAGCCTGCCCCTCATTATTGTTTATTTCTGGTATTATAATCTTGAATCACATTATTATGAGTTCCTTAAGGATGTCCAACACCTTAAGGCTGATACTGCTTACGACGAAAAAGAATATGTTAAAGAGCATCCTAAGGCAGGCCATTTCATCAACCTGCTTAAATTTAAATCCTTGAGAATGATGACTATTATGACTTGCCTTATTGAGTCAATTTTGGGAATTGTCTATTATGGAGCACATTTGGCAGTTGATTCGCTGGTTGGAAACATATATATCAATATGAGTCTTCTTGGAATAATGGAAGCTATTGGCTATTTGACATCTGCCGTTGTGAACACCCAATATAAAAGAAGAGAATCTCATTATGTTTTCCTCTTCCTCAACTTCCTCGTCTATATTCTTTTCCTTTTCTGCTACACAGAACATAAATCCGAAAGCACGTATGAACTTTTAGTTGCCAACGCTGTCTTGGCTCTTGCCGGAAAATGGTTGAACACAGTCCTTTATGGCATGTTCCACGGTTACTTGGCAGAATTGGCACCAAATAATTATAGACCTGCTATCTTCAGTTTCACTGGGGCTGTTAGCGCTGTGTTCTTCATCATCATTCCACAAATTATCACTGCAATGCAAATGCTTGGATTCAGCTCTTATGTTGCATTCGGTATTTCTAATCTTCTTGGAATCCTGTTTGTATGCCCTCTTGAGGAAACTAAAGGTAAAGTTCCCAAGGAAGTTGCTGATGAGGAATTAACAGATCAAATTGAATTGGCTAAGCCCGATGCCCAAGCACAAACTCCAAGTACAGTGTAAGATGGTTTCAAAAGCTTTTTTGCATGTGCAGAGTTGGACTGCCTTCTATTTATTGTATGAATGATATACATTATAATCTGCAACAATAATCTCTAGTGATCTGTTCAAAATCAAATTTCCTCAGACTGCTTAGTTGATAAATTAGGAATTTCTTAAGGAAATTACTTTCAAATACTTTAGTATTCTTTGAACTATCTTTATCCATTACTAATTACAACACTTGAAAACTAATCTAATTACCTGCTCAATCATCCTGATAAGGAAGAGGGTTCTTGCTGCCTTCTGATTGAAAAGATAGCTAATTTAAAGTAAATTTTATATGAAAAAACACGACTTTACTAAGTAAAATAACTTTCCCACCAAAGAAAACCTGGTGAATCTGATGCAACAGGCCTTGCAGAATGAGATTGACTGGTCAGGAACCCTTACTTGTGTAGGCTTAACTAAGTTGTTAAATTTGGTATTTTTTTAGTAAAAAATTTTTTCTTCAAAAAAGCTTAATTTTATTTTGAATAAGATATATATTTATTTGGGGAAAAAATGAAGCCAGAAGAGGTCAAAGGCAAAAAAGGACAAGGAAATACTTCAAAGGCTGCATCCGTAAATGACCAAAGTATATTGATAACAATTCAAGACTTCGAACAAGCAAGAGGATAAGTACACGGAGACCGACATGGGAGAAGATGTGAAAAAGAAAATCAAGACTGAATCAGGTGAATATTTATGAAAAAATAATAACAAAAACAGAGAACACTGAGCCTTCTGTCCACGAAAGCAACACTAAAGAGGAACTAGGCGAAGAAAACGAACTAGAAAATGAAAATGAAGAAGATGGAGAAAAAGATGATGCCGAGTCCGTGGACAGTATCGAACAACAGAAGAACACTTTTAAATTTGACAAACCTAAGTCATGGGAGCTACAACCTGTGCGGGTTGCTAATGTCTGGGACTTCAATCCGGACATGGTAATTTATAAATGGGTCAAAGGTATAAGTTATTGGGTGGTTTATGATTTGTCTAGTCAGAGAAAGTGAGCCTGTGGTTTTCCATAGGAGTAGCGAGAAGCCTAAGCTATACAAATGCGAACAAGCCGATTGCGGGAAGGTTTTTAGCGATCATGCATCATTAAAAAAGCATCAGTTGGTCCACGGCGAAAAGCTGGTAATTGTTATGACGGCATCTTATTTATAATGTTAGTTTGTTTGCAGTTATGAAGGCTGTGGCAAGAAGTTCTTAGATAAGTCGAAGTTAAGAAGACATCAACTTGTGCATACAGTAAGCGCCATTCTAGAAAAAATCTCACAGTATAGGGTGAAAAGCCTCATAAGTGTACTATATGTGGCAAGCTATTCTCTCTCGATTTCAATCTCAGAACCCACATGAGGACTCATACAGGGGAAAAGCCATATTTTTGCAGATTTCCAGGTGAGTTTCGAAAGCGGCAAAAGGTAAAATTGTAGGTTGCAACAAAAGATTCACACAGTCGAGCAATTTAAGTGCCCATGAGAAAATACATCTCACGAAAGACCTAAATGCAAAACCTCCTGGCGCCAAATCTGACAATCCAGGAGAAGGTGAAATATCTGTTTCTTAATATATTCTTATTCCTCAACGCGGTTTGCTGCATAATATGTATACAAGTATAATCTATAAATTCCTCAAGTTTCTCAAAGAAGACGATGAGAAATGGTCACTCTTTCATGATAAAAAGTCATTAGGTCAAAAAAGTCAGGCGAGTTTAAGACAAAAAAATTTGAATTTTCTATAAGGATAACTAAAGAAGAAATGTCTACGAGAAACCGCACTCTTTTCAATTCGAATTTGGACCAATATTTCGAGTATCCCTCCAATCTAACGTCATAACTTTTAAATTTAAATAATTGCGCAATCCAACTGAATATAAACTTAGCGAATTCTTGTTTAATAAATAATTCATATTTCCGCCTAATGGAGCAGCTGTCAAACCAAGTTCCTCCCGCTTTTTCAACGAATAATGAAGCCAACGCTGAGTCTCTTTCTGGCACTACTAATCAAAAAGCCTTTATTCCCTATGAGTTCCAAAGCATGAAACAAGTTCCACTCAGTCCTATTCATAAAGGAGAGAACTCTAGAACTTTCGCTGACAAGCCTCTTGATAGTGAGGTTGAGCCCATCCTTCAAGAGAACCCAAATCGTTTTGTTCTCTTCCCTATTAAGTACCCTCAAGTTTGGGAAATGTATAAGAAGCAATTAGCATCTTTCTGGACAGCTGATGAGATTGATCTCTTCTCAGACCTCAAGGACTGGGAGAAACTCAACAAGGATGAAAAGCATTTCATCAAATACGTCCTTGCTTTCTTTGCCGCCAGTGATGGCATTGTCCTAGAAAACCTTGCTGAGAAATTCTGTACAGAAATTCAAATACCAGAAGCCAGATGTTTCTATGGGTTCCAAATAGCTATGGAAAATATTCACTCAGAAACCTACTCTTTGCTCATTGATACGTACATTAAGGACGCTAACGAGAAGAACTTTTTGTTCAATGCTATTTCCAATGTTCCAGTCATTCACAAGAAGGCTGCTTGGGCTATGAAATGGATTAATAACAATGACAAGTTCGCTGAAAGACTTGTTGGCTTCGCCGCTGTTGAAGGTATCTTCTTCTCTGGTAGCTTCTGCTCTATTTTCTGGTTGAAGAAGAGATCTTTGATGCCTGGTTTGACCTTCTCTAATGAATTGATTTCTAGAGATGAAGGTCTTCACACCGACTTCGCTTGTCTCCTCTACAGTATGTTGAACCAAAAGCTTACTGAAGAAAGAATCTATGAGATCATTACTGAAGCTGTTAATATTGAGAAGGAATTCATCTCTGAGGCCCTCCCAGTCGAATTGATTGGTATTAATAGTGAGGTAATACTTTTTTGTTACTATGTTAACCTCTTTTTAGTTAATGAAGCAATATATAGAATTTGTTGCTGACAGACTCATTTTCGCCTTGGGATATAGAAAATACTATCACTCCAAGAACCCATTCGAATGGATGGAAATGATTTCCTTACAAGGAAAGACTAACTTCTTCGAGAAGAGAGTTGGAGAATATCAAAAGGCCAACGTTATGGCTGACAAAGAAGATAAAGTTTTCCGTCTTAATGCTGATTTCTAATTTCGTACTATATAACCTCGAGACTGTGTATTTATTTTTTGTATGAGATATACAACAAAATAGTCACATTAGACATAATGTGCTCTTACCGTAATCATGAGTCGTATGAATTTAACCCTTAAGATGGAACTTTAATTCCTCTCCAACACTAATATAAGTTCTCTCAGCTCTCTATTATCAGGCTCTAATTATTGACTACATTTTTTGAATTGTTAATTGACCCCAGTTGGCGGGTTAAAGATATGTATATAGCACTATGATAACAAAGAAAGCTATTTCTCTTTTCGAATGTTGAAGGAGCATATTTCCATGTAAATAACAATAAATATATGGTAGTAATATCTAGAATATATGGCTCAATCGTACAAGGAATTGCTGGGAAGCGAGATGGAAATATTCAAAGTTCATCTATTCATCCTTTATTATGTCTTTTAGGGTGAGTCCCTTAGATTTACAGAGTTCCTCGATTTTATTTCTGAGAAATCTAAAACGTGTAAGGTAAACTCCTGAATTATCTATACTTCTTTTCCTCATTCATCTGATTTAAATCGTGGTTGCACTTTTCGTATTCCTTGATGATTTTGTTGTGATCCTGATGAAGTCAGATTACGGTTGAAAGTCATTACCTTCAATAAGGAGATGTATTTTTTCTTGAGAGAAGCATACTTCTCTTTGAGGGCGGCTTGATCCTTAAGAATGAGACTAGAAGGAAATATCTTCTAATACCTCTCCACCAAAATTATCTCCTGCTGGGTTTTGGCTCATTGAATCGGTGTCTTACAGAATAAAATTAACAAATTAAAGTCACATTCGGGTTTTGAGTTTTTTGCGGGAAATATCTCTTAAAAATTTAAACACTCTAAATTTGCAATAATAAAAACTTCCCGCATGGAAACAATCCCTAGCGCCGAACCATTACAAGAAATCCAACCTGAACCAATCCCCGAGCAGGATACTTCTGGTAAAAAGTCTAAGAAAGGTAAGACCTCTGCGAATAAAGGTCAAAAGAAAACCTCTAAAAAGAAATCAAAAGAAGATATGCACATTGAAAACCAAGATCAGCCCAATATCGAAAATCCAGAATCTCCTGATCTCACCAATAAAGAAAATCACCCAGGACAAACTCAAGACAAAAATCAGGCCCCTTCCACGCCTTCTGTGAATCAAAAAGAGGTAAAATTTGTGTTTATTTAAAATGAGGGAAATAGATCAACTTCTGGAAAGATCAAAAGCTTCCTGAATATAAAGAGGAAATGAAAAAGCTCCTCGATGAAGGCCTTACCCACTATGAAATCACTCCCCTTAGTGAGGAAAAAGTTAAATCAATTTTAGAAGAACTCCAAGCAGCCACCGAACCTGATCAAAAGAAGGATATTCTCATGAAATTGCTTGTTCAAGTCATAGACTCAAGGTTCCTTTCGAGATTCAATCACCTCATTTTTTTAGTCATGCTTCCCAAGGTGAATTAGCAACAAAGTGTAAAGAGTACATTAACAGCATAACTGACCTCTACAATACCCAAGATGAGTCATTCTACATGGATCTTATCTGCAACTATGCTACTATGAAATCCTACGCTGATATAAAATTAAGCGTTTACATGCCCGAGTACAACTTCAAGAAAGAAGACTTTAATATCTGGGAAATTAAGAATGAAAATCTTTTATGTGATGTCGCTAATCTGGACTATGTTTCCTTCGTTAAGTCCCAAAGAAAGTGGAAGGCTAAGGCCCTCACTGCTCTTGATAAGCTTTTGAAGAATATTACTAAGGTAATAGCCACTAATTTTGCACTTATTTTCTAGCTTAAGAACGACAATGACCTGAAAAAAGTTTGGGGTAATAAGGACGCTTACGAAGAAATTCTTAAGAATAGAAAGACTGAAATGCCACAAAAGAAATCTAAGCCTAATAAGAGAAAGCAATCTAATCTTAAGAATGAGACTAGCGAGCCCTTGAATAAGGAAATTGCTGATGAAGAGGCCGCCCTCAAGGACCTTAAGAAACTCAAAATTGATTCTGCTAAAACTTCAGCCAAGAAATCCCCTGTTAAATCAGCAGAAAAAGAGAAAAATGGAATGGATGAGGAACTCCCCACCATCCCTGAAAACACCATTGAAGAAGAGAAGAAAGGCAAAGAAGATGATAAGAAGGGCTCAAAAGCAAAAGAACCTAAGTCAGAAAAGAAGGATCCTAACCAAAAGAGTCTAATGTCCTTCTTCAAGAAAAAGGAAGTATCTTCAATACCCTCTACTCAGGAGAGCAAAGCTACTGTTGAGGCTCCTAAAGAAGAGAAGAAGAGCATTTTCAGATGTCTTGGTTCAGCCACTATAAGAAGCATCTGGGACTCTGAAAGAGCTCAAGCATTCGAAGCCATTTGGGGAAAGGCCAATAGTGAATTTAGCACTGAAGATCTTTTGAAGAGCGCTTTGAATACAGCCAAGATTGTGAGAAAACGTAAACCCAAGAAGACAGCCAGAAAGATTTTCATTAGTATTCATGATAGCTTCAGAAGAATCAAGGGTAAATTTGACCAAGCCAGCATTAGAATTATCCCTAAAAATCCATTCTCTAAGGATGAGGTTCAAATTGACTACGACATTGATTCTGAAGAAGAATTCGAGAATCAAGTATCATGCTTAGAAGGCACATTTAATTCTCTAGAACGCTGATAATGTTGACGAAAACGATGAAGAAGAAAACGAATCAGTATATGAGGATGAAGACTCTGAAGGATTCATTGTCTCAGACGGCTATCTATCTGATGGAGAAAGAAGAGGTAAGATGACTGGTTCTTTATGAAATAAAATCTTAGCCATTATTGCTAACGACGAAGATAATGATGCAGATGATGAAGATGAGAAGGTTGAAAGACCCTGGAAGAAAGAAACGGAAGATTTCAGGAATAGGCCTAAACTATTCTTCTTCTCAATGGTTGATGGATATGTTCCTAATAAGGATCCTGCCTTGGATGACTATTTAAACAACTTTAAGATTACAAGCCTTGTTGATGAAGGTTTTATCCGTTGAAATCATAGATTTATGTAATAGAATTCCCATTGAAGCCAAAGAAGGCCAAGCAAGTCGAACTAATGACTAATGGCAAGCCTAAGTTCAATCCTGAGGCTGTCAATGATGAGTCAGTTATTAAGGAGATCATCAGAGCTATCCATGGTGAATATGGTAAAACTGAAGCAATTGAGAGAGTCAGCAAACTGTAAAAGATTTAGATTCTCAAACTGATAATTTAGTTTCATTGAATGTTCTAAGACTTCTATTGAGAAGAAAATCAATGAGTTGGCAAAGAAGGACAAGCTAGCTGGAGAAACCAAAGCCAGATATATTATTCCCAGAGAATTATTTGTGAAAATGGTACTCTTTAATTTCCTTATTATTCTTATGCTATAAGGGAATCGAAAATGAATATGAACCTCTTTTGAAGGAAAAATATGACAAAGAGATGGAAAGACAAAAGATCGAAAAGGAGAAACAGAAGGAAAAGCGTGAATTAGAGAAAAAGCTCAAGCAACTCCAACAAGCTAATGACCCTAACAATCCCTCATCCCAACAGCCCTCTAATCAAACAATTGAATCAGCCACAGGAGGTGCTATGGATGAGGAAATAAAACAATCTGGTAGCCCTTCTAGCAGCAAGAAGAAAAAGTCAGAACAAGAAATTAAATCTACTCCCAAGTCTAAGAAGAATAACAAATCTGATTCTAATTTGAACTCAGCTATAAGTTCTCAAACCCAAACTGGGGATAAATCTTCCCAGAAGAAGAATTCTACAGCTAAAAAGGCCAAGGTCAAAATTGAGAAAAATATATTCAAACCCGGCTCCAAAGACATACCTTACGAAGAGCCTGTAAAGGACACAAAAATGGATGAAGAAGTAAAGCCAGTTGTGGAAAGCATTTTGGAACCAGCTAAACTGGATGATAAAAAGATTATGAACAGTGAGGACTGGAAAAGAATAACAGGAGATCCTACTTATAACGGGGTTCCTACTAAGAACATACCAGCTCCTATTGAGGCTGAACTTTTACAAGGGGAGCGACTTACTTTTTCACCTATAAAGAACTCACAGTAGAAGGCTTTCTTGACCTGCCTTATTAATTTGTACATTTATATTTGGTCAAACAGTATGAGTTCTCAGTTTATTCTTAATTTTCTCTGTGGTGAGTCCTAGCCTTTTTAATTTAAAATTTTTCTGTTTAGGGAAATTTTAGAATAGCTAAATGCCCTTGTCAGCATCTAGATGAACAAACATTAAAGTTCTTTAATAGTTAATAGAGGACAAACAAATACTTATGGTAATATATTAAAGTGGAATGTGCAGTTGGTTATGCTATATTCAATCTCTTATTGATGGGAGTTAGACCGGGACTAGAAGGGGGTCTTTCTTCACTTTTTATAGTTTCGTCAATGCTTCCTTTTCTTCCATTCATGAAATCTCCAACTAATACTCTTTTTGAGTCACGGCGATTTTGGAGTTCAAAGCCAGGTTTGAGGTTCATATTTTCTTGGAGGATACCATATTCCTTACGGAGTCTTCTGTATTTTAAGCCGATGAAGGCAAAGATTCCAAAAGCCACAACTAACCCGATGGAGAGGCCGATAATGAGTCCAACATTTTGCTCTTTCTCATTGATATAAGAGTTTATGGTAACATCTCTGGTAATTTGGCAGAGACTGTAGTCATTGTTATCCTTGGCATACTTCTTAGCGTTACATGTCTCAGCCAAGAAAGTAACTTTTAGCTTATATTTTCCTTGTTTTCTGTCAGCAGGTGAGCAAATAAGTGAAGCTGGTAGAAGGGAAACCTGGGAAATAAACTCTTGCCCTGGAGTAGAGTAGTAGATCAGATCATTATTGAGATTTTTGGGATAGAGGGAATATGCACTTCCCAAATGTTGGATATATTCTTCATGCTTGAGAGTGTAAGTCTGAGCGTCTGGAACAACTTCTGTAGAGATGTGGTGAGCTGCGAAGGTGAGGTAGCTATCATGAGCGATAACAAGAAAATCTTTAACAATGAAAATGGATTTGACCTGATCAGTAAAGCTGTTTTCTGTTATATAAAACATTGTTTCCTTGAAGAGTGTATTCTTGAATATCGTAGAGTGAGTAACCTTCAGACCTTACGTAGATATTGGTTCCAAATATGTCCAGACTCTTAAGATATCCGTTTGTTGCAATTTCAACTGCAGGGCGAACTTGTAGATTGCCACTCGAAAAGAGAGCAGCAGTATTGATGAAATACAGTTTCTTACTGAAGTCATCTGCAATAACGAGCTCATCATTTAAGAAATCAATATCAACGAAATCAATACTAGTTTGAGATAAATCTGTGCTAACAATGGATTTCTTGCTGTTGGGGTCTTGAAGATTCTCCAAGTTATAGATTTCCACACCGCTTGCACCTGTATAGGAGATATACAAGTATTTTCCATGAACTATAGCCTCGCTCATAGCACCAGAGGTCAAGTTAATATATGAATTGGCAGTCCAGGTGGGGTTTTCTCTATTATGGATGGAAATTATGAAGGCTTTCATGGAGCAGAAAACAATAAGATTCTCTCCGGCACTATCAAATATAACTCTCTTAACAACGTCAAATGTGAGACCGCTGTCTAATTCAGCAACCTTGACAAAAGAACTGCTAATTTCCTTTTTATCGTTCTTGACGGTTTTGATAGACATTTTGTAAATCATTATCTTGGAAGGAACAACTGGGAAGTAGATGTAGTCGCCAGCTAGAGCAAAAGGTCTATTTGTTGATAGGGCATTGTCTGCAGGAGAGTGAACGATCTGGACTGAGGTCATCTCTACTTCGAAAGGCTTGATTTCACATCCAGGAACATAGTCAAGAGAACCACCACCACTAGGAGCTTTCTGGACAGTAAATTTGGCTGAGAAGGCTTCTTCTTTGAGATCTTGTTCATAGTACTTCTTGCTGCTTAAAGAAAAAGAGATAGAACCATGAGTTTCTTTGTAGATGTTGTATGGGATAGTCGAGAAGGCTGCCAAGATTGTTGTAGTATAAACAATAAGTGTGAAAGCTTTCATTTTCAATTTTATTGTTATGTTTATAAATTATTTGGATTAGAGAAATACATTGTGACTCTATTATTTCGTTAATATAATCATACACTTGTCAGTTCAAGTCAGTTATGTGCCTGCATTTTCTTACTAATGATTAACAAGCAACGTTCTCTTCCATCAACTCAGTGCTGTGAGAACTGATTGGAGCCTTCACAATACTTAGATATCCTCCGGAGAGCCCAAAACAGAGATTTCCTGTCTTTTTTAAAAACTTTAATTTATAATACTTATATAACTTCCCAGGAAACCGGTCGCATCTTCACCTAGCAAGCCAAAAAGATAAAGTAAACGAAAACTTAGTTGGACTACATTCAACAATGACCTAGAAACCTCAACCCATATTCCAACAGAGTTTACCCAAAGTATATTAGTTTCGCTAACATAAGGCCTCCATGAGTGAATCACCTGATTTGTTAGTGATTACTAGAAAACTGCTTTAGTTGTGTTTTATATAAATAGTAAATAAATTATTTTTGGCCTTTTGAAACTTTTTG
>Ga0065720_1019086_pt1 | contig 38907 bp, 16 predicted proteins | sample Thericmetagenome_FD_59107 | JGI IMG/M metagenome (GOLD analysis project Ga0065720, IMG submission 59107) | Thermophilic microbial communities from the Joint Bioenergy Institute, California, USA of rice/straw/compost enrichment - eDNA_2 v2... | ecosystem: Engineered > Solid waste > Grass >... | reverse complement strand
CCTCATGAAGGCCCTATCACTGACTTGCTCTGGTCTGATCCCAATGAAGATGAAAATGCTCCTGACTGGAAGCCAAGCCCAAGAGGAGTATCAAATATTTATGGGCCCAAACCTGTTGAGGAGTTCTTGAAGACTAATAATTTGAACTCATTGTCAGAAGCCATGAATTAACACAAGAAGGGTATAAATATTCTTTCAAGAATGGTCTTTTGACTCTTTTCACTCCTCCAAATTATTGCTACAGATGTGGAAACAAGGGTGCTATCTTGAAACTTAATGGCAAGCTTGAAAGAAAGATTATTACCTTTGAAGCCACTCCAGAAAATTTGGCTATCATCAAAGTACTCCAGAAGTAATCTGAAGAACATTGAAGACAAATTAGTTTATGTTATGATCCTATCTAGATTGTAATTGTCATACGTTTATGTCATGGCAAGGTTGAATATTTGATATTTTAACATTGAATCTCTGAGTCGGATCGAATCAAAAATTTTCTCAAATTTTTTGTAACTAATAAGAAAAATTCCCAAAAAAAAAAAACTTCCTTTGAAAGCAATAACCTATCTTCCACGTTGAAAGGAAGCTTATTTTATACGGAGAAAGTCAGAAATAGATTAAATTTCTTAAAAGTATTTCTAAAAAACGCTTGGGCATTTTAGACATTATCGGTGAGAGATATCCTCTTTCGAAAAAGTTTGAGGGTAACAAAGTGAAGATGACAATTGAAAAAAATCTGCAGTCAAGGCATTATTACCGTTAACAGTTTTGTCCCAAGCAATGCTTTTCATTCTCAGAATGAGTCTCGGCTCAATCTAAAAATTGGCTAAGACTTAAATCACTATTTTTTCTATAACTTGTGATGAGAGTGATGATTCTTTCCATCCATAGCAGTAAAAGTCATGGATCGGTAGTGATAAGCTACTCAGTGAGAAAGAATTAAGAAAAAATATAGATGTCTTGAAACCAGGCCAAGTTTTTAAGTATAGCCCTTCTTGGAGTATATTAAGCATCCAAAGAAACACGAAAGAAAAACAAAATCGTCAGAAAGGTAATTAAGAAGCTGAGAACAACGAAAACGATGAAGTCGATGTAAGAGATATGTAATACGAAAATTGGAGTATAATTCGATTCATATTTAAACATAATGTCTTTTCATTAGTTGCTTTTGTACCCTCAATCTCAACAGTATTCGGGTTTAATCACATTTTAAAAGATACTTGCTTCTGATCAGGACATAGGGTAGTGTTGAAGGCAGGGAATTGGTATTTAGCAATTAATGCTCTGAATAAAATAAAAATTAACTTGCATTGAGTATGTTCAGACCAAACCAGGTCATGCTAGAAAGTAAGGACAAAGACGCAGAGCTCATTGAAATGCCGAGAAAAAGGATAACTGCACTGAAATATATGGCTTTGACACCGAATAGCTCCTTGCGCTGTCTAGTAATAAGACCCAGATATGCTAAGCTGAATCATATCAAATATGATCAAAATCTTAAGGCTATAAAGGTTTTAGATCGTGTTAAGACAATGAGGTTACTGACTTTCAAGCTTATAAACTCTAAAAAAAGTCCTAAATACAATGGGGAACTAACCCGCTTACTATTGAGTACACATTATCTTAGGACTTTCCACTTTCTCTATTACTTGCCTCGAAACAAGGATTTTCAAACTGTAAGAAAGCTAATTTTGAAACAGAAAAACATACAATCTCTAGCTTTGCTGAGTAACTGGGGTAAATTGTCAAGGTTTAAGAAAATAAAGAAACCAAATGTCCAGATAAGAATGGTCCACAAATCAGGCAAGCAGTTAAGAAGACTTGTCTTGGCAAATGTTCTGGACATAGATGTAGGCCATCATTTCAAACCACAGTATTTACCAAATCTGGAAACTTTCATTTTTGGGACAACTTGTACTGATATTTATAATTGTTATCCACAGTATAATGGAATTACCCACGGAAAGTTAGTGCAAAAGCTCCTTAGAATGCCTACTTTGCGGAAGCTCAATGTTCGTACATGTGAGAACTTTACTCACAAGAGCTTCTGGGAAGTATTAGGCGAAAGTCTTGCAGAAAGAAATGAACCTATCGATATTGACATTGGTTGTGGTATAAGGGGTTGGTATGATGAAAGTGAAGAAGATTATGCTGATGAATATGAGGAAGAATTAAGAAAATATATTGGTAGCTTGAAATCAGGCCAGACTTTTAATTATAGCTCCTCTTGGAATGAATTTACAATCAAAGGAGGATCAAACGAAAATGATAGCATCGAAGAAGAGGACGAAGATCTATGAAAATAGCGAAATAAATGTAAGAGCTGAATAGAATATTCCATATAACAAGTGTACTGTAGCAATTTATGCATTAATTCAGATTTAATAATATTTTTCAAATATTGGTTTTCATCCAAAACATCTCATATGAATTAGCAAAGTATTTCCATGCATGATTGTTTAATCAAGCTTTTTTTTATAGATTCAAAGGACTTAGTCTTTCATAAAATTTCGCCTACTATATAAAAGATAAATTAATTTACTTTGAATATAAGACAAAAGAAAAATCCGAGTAGAAATTAAGGAGTGATATAATAGTCTTGAAACTAGACTAGGTTTTAATTACAGCTATATTAAGTAGCCCCAGAGCAAGAAGAGTGATATAACCGGGGTTATATTGGAAGATCAGGTTTTCTAGATGAAAATAAAAAAGATGAGAATCAATGCAAGCAGAATTCTATCGTTGTATTTCTGTAATATCATTCAAATCGATGTGGTTTTATATATAACTATCGCATTAAAATCTCTAAAACTAACTCTCATCTCGAGCAAAAGCTTATTCCAAGTAAAATTTAGAAGAGAAGATAACATTTCTAAAACTTTTTTTCTAAATGAATTTGATTTGGTTTGCACAGATTATTATTATTATCGTTCACTATAATGACGTGTAAATGTCATTCTATGGTCAAAGCATCATACTGCACATGTTTATTTCAGGATATGCAGGATTGAACTCATTACTGTATTTTATCTGGAAGGTCATTAATTTTTTTAAATGCCTGGAGACAAAGAAACAAAATCGAAACCCAAGCTAACAGGCACAAAAGTAGGAGAAATAGAGAGGAAAAAGATTCTTCCACTAAAGTGGATGGGTATCTTCCCAAAGAACACTATAAAATGTCCAATAAGAAGACCTAGATATGCTAGAATTATCGATGTACATTACACCAGGCACAGGAAAGGCCTCAGAGCATTGAACAGAGTGAAATCTATGCGATTATTGAGTTTGAGAGTTTATTCCTATGCAGTGATCCCAAAATATAAAGGAGAACTTACACAGCTCCTATTAAAGACACATTATCTTAAGAAATTCCATTTTCAGTTCTATCTGGTCAGAGATAAGGATGTACAGACACTACGAAAACTAATTTTAAGGCAGAAACGCCTTCAGTGCTTGGCTCTTCTAAATAATTGGGGGAAGCTATCACGATTCACTGAAGGAAATAATCTTCAAGTCCAGATAAGAATGATCCACAAAGTTGGAAGGCATCTAAGGAAGTTAGTCCTGGGGAACATCATATCTAAGATTGGACATTATTTTAGACCAGAATATCTTCCAAAGCTGAAGTTTTGTGTATTTTCGGCCACTTGTCGCAGTCTTTATAATCCTTTCCCAAGATATACTGGTTGGATTCATGGAAGGCTGGCCAAGAAATTGCTTAGCATGCCCAGTCTGAGGAAATGGCACATTCGCAGCTGTCCAAACTTCATAGACATGAGTTTTTGGAAAGCAATTAGATACGGATTAATTAAGAGAGACGAGCCTATACGTATGAATTTCTCATGTGGTCTGTGGGGCTATGATGATCCGTATCGTCAGAATAGAGAAATGTATGAAAAGGATGTGAAAAAGACTATGGAAGTGTTGAAACCCAATCAAATCCTTATATACAGGTCTTCATATAATGTCTTCACGCTAGGTGAAAAGAAAAAGCCTGAGAGAAAGCAGCAAGAGGCACCACCTGAAATTAGGAGACCAAAAATTTGGTTGATGAAGAAGAGTATTCTGATGATGAACATTATTATTATTATGATGATTCAGAAGATAAGTCTTTTGGCCTTAATGAAGATGATGATTGGGATGAGCGGTTATATGAGAAACAATTAAGTATAATAGTTACTAAAGAATATTACGAAGAATCAGAAGAATCAGAAGAAGAGGAAGAAGAGGAAGAATATGAAGATGATAATGATGAAGATCAAGATGAGGAGGAAGCTGAAGATGAAAAATGAGGAAAAGGAAGAAGAAATTGTTTCATCAATAGTAGCTATTATCAAGTATTTTGATTAATAAGACTTATTCAAGTTGTTATTCTTGGACTAGTTAAATACCCAATACATTCATATGAATCTAAAGTACTCCCTTGACATAGGCTTAGGCTTGCTCATAGTATTGACTTCAGCAGCAATTTCCTTAGTTAGGCCAGTGATAACTATTCAGAAAAAAAAAAAAGGTCGAAATTCAAACCGATACTTGTTATATATAATATCTCAATCTGCCAGCTGGCAATTAATTATTACATAAATTTCGAATTGTTTCTGACGTGGCAGTTGAAGGGAGATCTATGAAATGGGATTATGTGGGGAGTTTTCCCTTGTGTGAAACATTCCTGTAAGACATAAGTCTCATATTGCAGGAATGGTTTATAAAAGTGCCTCAGTCTATCTTTCATTTAAAAAAGTAAAATCTTTCAATGTTCCTATAAATCCAACACTAAGCCTTGGGATATAATCAATAAATATCTTTCATCAAAAATGGAAGACACAACCCAACACCAGATTCCTTCCTACTATGTTCCTCTAGATATCGAAAGACAGAGATTATATCCTTCAGTTCCACAATTTGTATATTACCCCAATTACCAAATCACTCAGGCTCCTTTCCAATCAGTGCCCTTGCAGCCGCCTCTTCTAGGAATGCAGAAGAAAAAGGGATGGTTTGAAAAGTTCAAGAATTTATCACCCATTAAAAGACTTATAAAGGGTATGAAGTTCTTCGCCATAATTGACTGGATTTGTCTGATTATTATGATGGGTTTTATCCTTGATGGGAAAGGAGGTGACCACATTTTTAATACAATTTTGATCTCAATGTTCTTCAATTTGCATGTTATCAAAGCAGGCAAGAAGTCCCTTAAAAAGATGAGGAAAAGAGGCATGAAGAGACTTATTAGAAATGTATCTATTTTCTTGGTCTTCAGTTGCTATAAGCTGTACTCCCTTAGTACTTACTATGGGATTAGGAGCTTCTTAATTCCTTTTGTGTACTTCATAGTTCAGGGAATCATAGTGATCAAGAAGACAAAGAAAATCATGAAACTCCACAAGGATGAGCTCAAGGAGAAAGAAAAGGAAAAGAGGAAAAAGAATGAGGAGTATGCTAAGAAAGAAAGCGACAGTGCTAAGGAAACTGAAATGGAAACTGCTAATACTACAACCAACTAAAATTAATGTTCATTTGAGTTTCATTTTACCACCAGTAATAATATATAATCGTAGATTCTTATGATCTATTGAGAATGATTAGATACATCGATCTGCTAATTATCTTTAGCTTGTGTGGGAATCAGCTCATAAGAGAGAGTTAGATGATATTTTCATATTCTATAGTTACACAGTTACATCCCTTAGTATCTAAGAAAAAAATTTCCCATTTATCATGAGAATTCTTGCTTTCTATTAAAGGAGATATTCCTTGATTTGTAAGCTTCCAGCATTCTGAAACATCCAATTTAAATTTAGTAAGGCTTTCCATATTGCTAATCACATGAGGAAGGCCTGCAATATAGTCATCTTCAATAGCACTCGCTCCCAGTGTAATTGAAAGTGATTCTAGAGATTGAAGATTGGTCATCAAGTCAATCCATTCAGGAGGTTCCTCATATTTCAGACCCACGCAACCTCTTAGTTCCAGCTCAAACTCAACTAAAGCGGGAAGATCAACAAGTCCCGAGATTAGAATAGCCAAAGAATCATCACTTACTCGAGATTTATTGAGTCCGAGTCGAAGACAGCTAAGGAATTTCTTGTTTGATAGCATGACTGAAAACTCTTCCATTAGATTCTCAGAGAAATCCAGTCCTGTGAGATCCAAGTGTAAGGATATCAGGCCCTTTGCAGAGTTCAGGGCATTAGTAAATGCAGAGAAATCTTCACTTACTATGATTTGGGGGTTGGGGATATGTAAAACCAGCTCTTTGAGTCTTTCTTTGCGAAGTAAAGTCTCATTTAGTACTTCTGAGAATTGGGAATCAATTATATTGTTCTTCCAGAAGATAATCTCGAGACGTGACAAGGTCTTCATGGTAAAGGTACTTTCGAGTAGTAATAATGGATCTATGGCTGCATTTTTTCGAGCATTTTGCCCATCGAAAGACAATGATAAGATGTCAAGTCGGTTAAGATATCGGAGTTTATTTACTATGTAATCTGCCTCTGTTGTTGAGAAATCGAAGTTAATGAATTGCAGACTAAGATCTTTGAGCTTCCTATAGGAGATAATACTGTCTATCAATTTGTCTAAAGTATTCATTTTGTAGGATGAGAATAGTTCGGAAGAGAGAATTTCAACATTTCTCAGCTGTATTGAGAGCTTCTTTGGATCAAGAAGAGCTGGCACCAAGACATCCAGATGAATCTCTTTGGAATCCCTTTGTATCTTCACGTTCTCTAGCTTTATTTCATAGCTGATTAGGTCCCTCAGAAAAGACAAACCATCAATGAATCTTCTCAAACTCCCAACATTAATATTGACGTCTAGGAAGTTCAAGTTGATTTTGGTTATCTTGTGCGTTTTGTTGAGTTGCCATAATGCCCACAGTATGACAATCCAACCATAGTCCTCTTTAATATTCTTATCTATGTGGACCTTAACTACTTCAAAGTTTTCATTTTCTCCAGAGAAGGGATACGTAGTGCTAACCTTGGGAGTCTCTTCTGGAGCCTTGAGCATAATTGTGCAGACTTTTCTGGCAAATTGAATTTCTATCCTGTTTGCGATTAAGAAGAAAACGTATTTCTGTTCTTTAGATAAATTTTTTAAGAGATTTGCTCCTGGTCCAGTGTATTCTTCTCCCATCTCTTGTAATTTTAAAAAATTCTCTTGCCACATATTGTGATTAGGAATTGTAATCTCATCAACCATATTGATAGGATTAGCTTTATTTTCCTTTCCAGTGAGGTTATCTATATCCTTTATGACTTCTTTCATGTCAAGATCATGAATGAACAGTAGAGACTCTGGTCTAACCACCTCTTCGTTATTTCCCAACTCAATGCAAGTCTGATACCAATTGGATAGCCTGCTCAAACTAGGATCTTCTAAGAGAATCCTCTCAACATTGGATTTTGCGTACTGATCTTTAACTTGCTTCATTTTTTGTACCATCTTTTCCTTCAGAATGCTCACTTGTTGATTGAATTCATACTTTATTAACCAGAGGGAGCATTCTTCTTTTAGATTTATGACAATGTTGGACTTGTTAATAAAATTCTCCAGCTTTGTACTCCAGTCTTTCATATCTTTGAGCTTCAGCAAGGCTTCACTATGCAACCGATCAAGATCCATGACTTCATGCTGTTTATCATGCTCTAAAACACATTTTATACACAATGGTGACTTGCATGTCAGGCATGCTGCTCCAATTTCTGATTTATGTTTCTGGCATTTACCAATCTTTTTCTCGGCCCTTCTCTCAGCCAGAATGTGCATTAATTCATGATTTATTGGGAACATTTCAGCATTATTCGGGAGTTTGCTCCTGCAAATATGACAAAAATGAACTGTGGGGAAATTTAGTACGTTACAAAGGCATGCGGAGCACAGACCATGTCCACAAGGTGTTACTCTAGGTTTATTCACTGAATTGTTGTACTCTGTAAGACATATAGGGCAAGTACCAAGGTCGTTCATTGCAAATTATTTATTTTGATCATATCTGAATAGAACTCCTATATTATTGCTGAGATTTCATTATTCTCTCTTCTTAGATCCCAAAGTGGCTATACATGATTTGCTGAGACTAGTACTTATGCCAGAAATGGGCTGAAAATTAAACAAAACAGCATCATTCAACATAAACATTGTGAAGACTCTGTAGAAAAAAGACTACGAAAGACAATGAGGATTTTTTGCATATAATATTGTCAATCTAATTGTCCTGTAAACATTGAACTAGAATAAAGCAACAGGCTAGACAAGGAGACATCAACTTTGGACATCTTTTTCTAAGCTAGAATCCGTGTGACCTGAAATTGATTAGCATCGCGCCAATTTTTTTTATCAGATCACTATCATCTCACCTGAAACTCTCATTTTTTTAATTCTATTATCTAAAAGATACTTTACATCCCACACAATTCACATTGTTCATATAAAGACTAAAGGAAAATCGTAAGCTTAAGTACCTATGGCTAGCAAGAGGTGATTTAAGGATTGAATATTTAAACTGTATGAAAATAGACACTAAATCAAATTTCGTTATGCCCAGGAAGATAGGTTTCAGGATTAAATTTCTAAAGAGTTGATGCTATGTGAGGAGGCTCCAAAACGAGAATAAAACACTCAAACTTTCTAGACTTAAAAACTTTCTGAGAGGTCTTCTATCAACTCAGGTTTAAATTGTTTACCTTATAATTAAAATACAGAATTGAAATATTATTAGGGAATAAGGAGCTATCTTGACAATTCCTCAGAATTAGAGATCACTAATAGCTTAGCAGGCTAGGAAGTAATTGGAAGATTTTCTTTTGCTGAACAAAATTCGAAGATTGTTTAGTCTGATCCATGGTTCTATCCGAGCTCAATTTGAAATAGCCTATTCTAAATTCATTTAAGGCAAGACTTAAAATATAAAATAACATATGGATAAGACATAAATACAGAATTCAACCAGAATTTCTAATCTTAATAAATTTCAGAATTGAACTCTGAATCACAATTCTTTTTTCGTTTTTGAAACATATGACTAGTAATCTAATCACACTAAACATCAGCTTAGCTGACAAGCAGCTCAGACTCAAAGTCCCCAAGTCTATGACCTTCAAAGCCCTCAAAAACGAAGTTCTAACTTACGTCGTTCCTGAGGACAAAGATTACCTAAATGAGTTCGATGAGAAAATTACAATGCCCTTAAAACCAAGAGAAAGCTTCCATATAACTAATCCTTTCTTGCGGCACAGTCTTACTGCCCCCTCAAGCCTAGAAACTCAAGATACCCTCACAACTACTGAGAGCAAACAAGAACTTGACCAGAACTCTGATGAAGAACTTGATAACTTATATGTGTGTGAACTGGATCCTGATGAGGCTCTGACAGTCAAAGAGAAGCCTCTGTCTCAGCAAGCTAAAAAGAAGATCAAGAGAAGGATACAGAAGGCTAAGACGACAACATGTGACCTTGAGAAAACTGAGGTCTTTGTTTACAAAGGCCAAATTTTGGAATGTGAAAAGACTATAGCTGATTACAATATGCCCGATTATTCGACTGTCTATTATGGCAGGCCAAGAAAGGTTACCTTTAGAAACATCTTCAAAAATGAAATGGAAACCTTTTATACAACATCAGAGACCCTAGCAGGCGAACTAAGAGAAATGATTGACAAAATGGGCTTGCTTCAGCCCCAAGAAGAGCTCATGATGGGCAGCAGAAATCTTTCTGACCATGATATTCCAGAGCCTTCGACTGCTGATAGTAGCATCTCACAAGATGAAATCCATCTAGATTGTAAACGAAGAGTCATAAGGATACTGGCTCTTGATGGAGGGGGTATTCGAGGTGTTGCTGTGGCCAGAATTCTAGAAGAAATCGAGAATGTGACCAAAAAGAGAATACATGAGCTGTTTGATGTAATAGTAGGAACATCTACAGGTGGCCTTTTGGCCCTCATGTTGACTGTTCCAACCAAGAATGGCAACATTTTGACTGCGGCTGAAGCAAAGCAGGTATATATAGACAAGAGATACGAGATGTTCAAGAAGAACCCATGGTTTAAGAATAGCATAGCCAACCCCAAGTACACTGCAGACAGTTTTGAGAAAGTTGTCAAAGATATGTATGAGGACTATACTATCAAAAGAGCTGTTAAACCTATGGGAGTTGTTACCACAGACTATAATTTACATAAAAGTTTCCTTGTGAATAGCATGAGGGCACTCTTACATGAAGATGATTATAGACATAACTTGCCTGTCTGGAAGGCTGCTAGAGCTACCACAGCTGCTCCTACCTTCTTCCCTCCTGTTGTTTTAGGATGCAATATATCTGAGAGAAGAGACAGATCTATTTCTCCTACTCGTATAAATGAGAAACCTGCTTATGCAAGAGGTTCTATTACCTTAGAAGATGGAGGAACTACAAGTAATAACCCTACTCTTCTTGGTATCAAATATGCCCAAAGAGCTTTAGCAGCTACTGGAAACAACATCCATTATGATCTTCAAGTGGTCTCTATTGGAACAGGTACCCTATCAGGGCAAGATGTTCCTCCCCCAGTAATTGATGGTAACGGTTCCCTTATGAGCTTTTTGTCAAAGTTCACGCATGATCCTCTTTTCATAGCTAGAAACTCATACAATACTCATAACCAAGTTATGAACGAGTACTTTGATGGTAAGGAAGGACCAGGCTCTGATTACTTCAGAGTCCAGTTTAAGATCAACAAAGAACAGTGGAACCATATGGATAATTGTGACATGAACAATATACAGGCTCTGATAAATGCAGCTAAACTTTATATGTATGGTGACTTTGGCTATTATAGCCATCATTTCCAGGGCCTGATTAATATGCTTGAGGAAGACGTGGCCAGGCCTGAATTAAAAATCAACACAGCTTGCCCTAACTGCCACGTTAGAACGAAATTCTATATGTTCTTGAGTGATTATTTCTACCATCATAGATTCAGAAATAAAGTCGCACATCCTTCATTGCTAAAGGATATCTATGAGACACTCAGAAAAGCCGACAAGAGTTTCCGTGGAATCAGGGTGAAGCCAAAAGATCACAAAAAGTATCTTCTGGAAATGCTGAAAGTGGATCTGAAAGAAAGAATAGCTGATTCCATAACCGCTTATATTCATAGTATAGCTGACCATTTACTGGTTCGGTTACCTGATAGAGCCAAAAAAGAATTCACAGAACTCAGGGAAAAGCTAACATCACTGGACTTTGATTCCGTATTTAGTAGTCTGTTAATAAAGGGTGCATTCAGTGAAGTTATATCTAGCAGAGATAAAATTTTCAAAGGCCTAGCCAAGCTGACTAGAAAGACACTCCTTGATTCACAGATATACAGGGAAATTGTTTCTATTTCAAAGGGCATTTTTGAGGACGTTGGAGCAAGAATAAGGAAGACTTATGATCAACCCCCAACTAGTGATGAACCGATGCCACAGCAACAATCAACGAGTAATCTTATGACGTTACGTCAGGCAGTCAATGTTAATTGACTTTAATAAGATACAATAATGTCAATAACTTTCTCATATGGATTCGTATTTTTTATCTATTGAATAATACTTATATGATCAATACTTGAAGTTCCTATGTATGTATGTCTTAGAATACTTTGAAATTAATCCATAAATTGTTTGAGGTTTGTAGTTAGAGCTTAATCGGAGGGTTTTGGAGTTTGTATGACCCTGATTTTAGGGCAAGAGTCTCAGAATACAGCGAATCGCATTTAGAAGATTCTATCAGCAAATATTAAACCCTCGCACAATAGATTAACCAAGTCAAATTTCAAATTTATATTATGTCAGAGAATACCATCTTACAAGGCCAGGACAAGCACTCTACGATCGATCTGAACGTAAGCCTGATTGATGGCTTCCTTAGATTTCGAGTTCCTGTGACTTTATGTATAGATCATCTGAGAGAATTAGTTCTACTATATAATCACCCATGCAAAGGTGATACCTTGAGTGAGTTTGCAAATGAAGCTAAGGAACTTCATAAGCCTAGGACGCTTGCCTATAAGGAGAATCAATATGTAAAAGCAAAGAGCATGCAGGGAAAGATAGGTCCAATAATGGAGCCAGAAAGTCCTTTGGAGATTGATGAAGAAGAGGACCGGATTCACCAGATGTATGATATCTTTGTTGATTATGATGATACAATTATCGTTAGCGAAAAACCGTCAACTTCTATCGTTCATTGTAACACTTTCACAATCTCGCAAATAGATAAAGAGGATAATTCTAATACAGAGGATGAAGAGCGTTTCCTCTACAAGGGTCAGATCTTAGAATTCGTAAAAACCTTAGCAGATTATTCTCTACCAAATCCTGTTACATTATCATATGGAAAGCCGTTTAAGGTTACATTCCGACACCCAAATGACAAAGAAGATGCTACTTTTTATGCCTGTGATGAGAGAGTAGCCACTGAACTGAAGGAAATACTCTCTAAAATGGGATGGCTGGATTATCATTCGAAGCCTTCCGCTATAGAGTCTGAAATTCAGTCCACAGCAGCTTCTTTAAAAGATTCAAACAGTAATCCTGATGAGCTTGTAGTAGATAAAAAGAAAAAGGTTTTGAGAATATTGACGATGGATGGGGGAGGAATTAGAGGTGTTGGAGTAGCAACAATTTTAGAAGAGATTGAAAATGTAACAAAAAAGAAGATTTATGAATTATTTGATGTGATTGTAGGAACATCTGCTGGTGGGATGAATGCACTGATGCTCACAATTCCTGATAAAGATAGGAAGATCATGTCTGCTAAGGAATTAAAGGAGCTATACTTTGAGAAAAAGCATGAAATTTTTATGAAGAATCCTTCGTATAAATATCATCCATTTTCCAATACAAAATACAAAGGAGAGGGCCTAGAACGCCTCGTTGAAGAACGTTTCCCAAATGAAATCAGACTTGCTTCATCTTTGATTCCCGTTGGAGTCGTGACCACAGATTATCATCTCCACAAGCCTCTTTTAATGTGTGTGAAGTCGGTACCTACCACGAAGCATATATATCCTCTATACTTAAAACTTAATAAAATTTGGATAAAAGACTATCCAATGGAGAATGAACTATCATATTCAATGGTTAAGCCTTTCAAAGTTATCTAAAAAATTGAGCTTGAGTTGCAGTCATAAAAATACAAAGATTTTTTCTGATAGAGTAGGAAGAGAATATAAATCTAAGGATTGAAAGAATGGATTTTTTCTAAAGTTTTAAAATACTCTCAGCAAAGAATGAGGGAAAAAATAGCAGCCTGAGAAAAAGTTAATTAACAGCATGAGAGCAAAGATCCATCCTGAAGATATGAGACATAACATTCCAGTGTGGAAAGCAGCCCGAAGTACTACAGCAGCACCTACCTACTTTCCTCCAACGGAGATCGGGGCAGGGCTTGGAATAAGAAGAGATAGATCCATCAGTCCTACAGACTTCAATTCTCCACCCTATTATAGCAGGAATAGGATCCTAGTTGAGGATGGTGGAACTACAAGTAATAATCCAACCTTTTTAGGTATTAGATATGCTTTAAAATGTCTTGGTGTGAGCGGAAATTTGCTTCATTATGATCTGCAGGTAGTGTCACTTGGAACGGGAAGCACTTCGGGAAAGGAAAGTCCGCCTCCTCTGAAGTCAGGAAATGGGTCCTTTTCAGCTTTTGTGCGAGAGTTCAGAAGCGATCCATTGTTTATCTCCAGAAATGCCTACAATATTCATAATTTAGTGATGAATAAATATTTTGATGGACAAGAGGGTCCCGGCACAGGATACTTCAGGGTACAATTCAAACTCAAAAAGGAACAAATTAGGATAGATAACATTGATACAAGCAATCTAAACAATTTGATTGAGCAAGCTAGGAGCTATATGTTCGATTCTGATGGCAAATATTCTGCTCATTTCCAAGGAATACTGGACATGCTAGCAGAAGATGTCCAAAGACCAGATCTTAGGATCAAAACTGAGGACCTGAATTTTAGAGTTAAGGCAAGATTCTTTGGAAAAATGGGGGACTATTTCTACTACACCACCTTAGACAATAGTTATCGTGGGCCAACATTGATGAAAGACATTTATCACACCCTTTTAGAGATTGAAGATGCAAAGGGCCCACTAATCAACAGACCAAAGAAATCGAAGAAAAAGCTAATTATTTATTTAAAAGACCATCTTTACAGAAGGCTAGCAGAGTCTTTTTTGACAAATATTGAGAAAGGTATCAAAGATTCAGTGCATCTTATCAAGGACTCCTGCCCTAAGTATGAGCAAGCACTGGAGAACGATCTTAGAGTTCTAAATTTTGGTCCTGCATTGGCTAGAGTCCCTACAACAGTAAGTCTGTGGGAGGCTCTTCTTCCTAAATCTAAATTTGTCAAACACCTTGTAAAGCAGTGCCGAAAAGTCCTTCTTGAATCTCTAGTATTCAGGGATGTTTGCCAAATTGGTGTTAAGCATTTTGACAAAATTGTTAAAGATATCCAGGAAGCTGATATTCCCTCACCCCAAGATGTTAATATGGAGAAGAGATGTTATATTAATGGCCAGCTGATAACTAAAGAGTGTATGTAGTAACAGACAAATTGCCTAGATTTATTTAAATCATATATGCTGAATATATTTGAATTTGATATTGTCAAATCTGCTGTTATATGTTTTTCTATCTTCTATAGGCTTAATCTAGAGTTCTGTTTTACTGTATCGTTATCTGCAGGCATTCTTATTCTACTATGACACTCAAGACAAGAACCAAAATTTCTTTTCCTTGAGACTTTTCCTTCTCGATCATGAGGAATTAATCTCTCAGAGTGGCCTGTTATCCCCTTTTGCAGCAGATTAGCCAAGAATTATAGTGAAGATAACATTGTTGTTCTAAGCAAGAACTTATTTCTTAAATTAGGCCTAATTACAGTTCCAAAGTCTAGATAGATAATTTTTACGTGAAGAAATAAAAGTTAGAATGGATGAAACCGAACCCGAACCCTACGTGGAGGACCTAAAACCTCATAAAGTGATTTCAGATCTCGCCTTATTCCAAGAAAACTCAGGATCCGACGAAATGCTCAAAGAACAATACATTTCAATCCTCGAATTGTCCAGTACTGATGATCTGACCCTAGCTTCAGAAAGGCCCAGAGTGACTCTACCTGAAAGCACCTATAAATCGACATTCCTCAAGGAAGTTAGCACCATTACCAAGACCCATCACTCAATCCATAATGATAGAACCACGACTCCTGTAAAATTCAATATTGACCTATCCTATGACCCTATAATACGTAAGGATTCCCTAGAACTCTCAGAGACTAAAAGTGCCATCCGTCTCGAAGATATCAACCTCAGAAGAGATGGAAAAATTAGGGCTAAGAACTCAATCAATGAGACTATAGAAAATCTCGAAGTTACAGAAGTCGGTGAGGCTCCAGCCAAAGAAACTACTGAGAATAAGTCTATTCAGACTAGGAACACACCAAGGGATGATGAGAATGTCGTCGAAAAAGATATAACGGTCGAACCAACTAACATTCTTAAGAGTCCTCTCCTCCAGACCGCCAAGTTGATATTGCTGTTTCTACTTTATCTTGCCCATGTAATCGCAATAGCTATAGCTACTTCCTTTCTGGGCTTCTACCTGCATTCTTCTTCATTTATGAAGTCGTTAAATTATGTCCTGAGCGGTCTGTTCCTTGGAGTGGCCTCAATAGCCCTAAATTACGAGATGATTCGAATTCGATGGGCCAAGCAAGATCGTTGGCAAATTATCAAGAAAATGATCATTTCTTATGTCATTATTATAGGGGCATCGATTGCCCTGGTATTTATTTTGGACTATTGGATTTTTGAAGACCGTACACAGACTGCATACTGGATTCTGGGTGCTGAAGCCATTACATTGATGGCCACTTTTGTTATTTATACTATTTATGTTGCCCTTGTGAAGATCATACTAAGAGAAAAATTCAAAAAGAGCCCGGAGGCTGACAAGAACAAGAAAAATGACTCAGGAATGAAAAAGTTTGGGACTATAGGAAGGAGAGGTATGAGCGTCCGAAGGGCTGCCTTTGCCCAACTGATGATAATATACCCCTTCCTGCAACTTTTTGTTTCAGTTACTTTTGTAAACATATTCCATGAGCTTTCGGATAAGAAAGTGAATATTTGGTGGCTGTTTTTGCTCTGTACTGGCTACCCTCTAGCCATTGATATATCAAAGGGATTTATGAAACTTGCTTCGAGACACGGAACACCAAAGATGAAATTCTATGTGGAGTATCTAAGTCTAGCGTTTGCTGCCCTTCCTTTTAGGATGATTTACTTCGATATTGAGCATTATGACCTTCTGCTCGTTGTGCTTTTGGCAAAGTTCCTGTACAAGTCCTTTGTGTATCTTGTAATAGGCAGCAATGTGGAGAAACTCCATACATTTATTGACAGAATCGGACAGAAATTTGGGAAGAAATCTAAAGAGACCACCCTGCCAATATCAACAGTTCAGAACAAAGCAGGCACGCCCAAGAAAAATGATGAGGATCTGGATTTCCAATTGGACAAGCAAGTTAATCCTCTTTGTGTAGATGTCGCCATGAAGTACCTATTGTTGACCTTCAACGATCTTTTTAGTACAATAACTATGATGATTATTGTGGCTACCTTCTCCAGAGTTAAAAATGGTTTCCTTGGAACTGTTGAAGATGCAAATAACTATGTCAAATTTTCAAGTATTGACTTGGGCTGTGATATCCTGTTTATGTTTGTGGCTCTTCTTGTGTGGAAGTTAGTGAAGAGTGATATTAGAAACGTTGATTTCTATGTACTTGGCAAGAAATTTTTCAGTCGGTATTATATGGTCTTCTTGGCAGCTAACTTCAATCTGTTTTATACATTGTCTTTAGTTGTAGATACACTGATCGGTAACAATACCGAGTAAATTATATCATTCCTATGAAACATTATGCTTGATTATGTAAACCTTTACTAAATAAACTAAAAAATTTGAATTTCTCTTGTTTGGGTCTGCTGGGACGATCAGGATAATATTATATTAAAATTTGTCAATCAAATTAGGTTGAGCGTCTTGAGCCATTAATATCTATTTCTATTCACAAACAAATGAATCAATATATACATCAACCATTAAAAGACACTCTTGATCTATCTAATTACAAGAGAATAACATATTCTGTCATAAACACATTAATCTTATGCCTCGTTCCAGTCATCAGCGATATTATCAATTTTGGTAACCTTCCATTTGAAAATAATATATCCATCTTTCATTTCAAATAGGATGGGAGTTTTTGATTCTAAATTATACTTGTTCTTATTAATGAAAGAAGTCATAATAGTATATTTTCCAGATTTTCTCTCATCAGAAAACACCATGAGCTTCTGTCCATCATCAAAAATCTTTTCGCCTTTAATTAAAATCCTGAAATCAGTTGTTGACTCTTCCACTTTATACTTGGGACGATCCTTGCTGGCTCCAGGACATTCTATTTTTATGCATAGAAGGCCTGATTCATCAATATAAGTTGTATAAGCTGGCTGAGGACCTTCAGCAAGGGTCTTTATGAGACCCAATTCATCAGCACAGATTCCCTTGAATCCGAGTTTGGAGCAGTTCTGAAGTACTATTTGAGAGATGTTGCAGTCATTGATTTTCATGATAATTTCGAGAGGCTTTGCTGTATCTTCATCCTTTATCTTAATGTAATCACTGAAGTGTTTTTGAAGATATTCGCAAAAACTTTTAACTACATCCAGATGGCTCTGGTCAGCTGAACAAATGATATTTCGAAGATACTGGATGGTTGACTCGTTATAGTACTCACCAGCTTCACTTCCATGCTTGGCTAGCACTAAGTGAGTGACCACTAAGTTATCTTTCTTTTCCACAAAGTAAATAGGATTGTTATCTGTCTCAAAAGCATAGTGTTTCTCTGACAGATTGAAGGAAGTTTTGATTAACTCTGCAATCTTTTTTTCGACTTCGATTCTGTAGGAACAGTGCAATAAATTATGCACCACTAAAAGATTCTTTCTTGCATTGGCTTGGAACTTTTTCTTGATTTTTGTGATGAATGTCTGATCATCAAACGTCAAGTCAGAAACGACGATAATAATAACTGTAGCTGTTTCCATAATAAAGTTCTGCAGAATATCCTCTGTGGCATGATGATCTCTTAGCAATTCTTTCAGGGCTTCTTCAGGGTCTTCAGCTGCTTCGAACTCAGAGAGATTGATGGGCAATGAACCTCCCTGTGTGTCAAGAGCAATGATAGGCGACTTGCGAGGATATTTCTCATCTCCAAGGTATTTAATAGAGATGCCCTCAGTAGAGACACTAAAGCCATGTGGGGACTTGATTTCACTAAGTAATTCTAAAAGAAAAGTTTTTCCCTTGTTATAATTTCCGACTACGGATACAATGACACCTTGGATGTTACAGTTTTCTTTATATCTATCTACATCTTTAATGAGGACTTCCCATCCCTGATTAAGTTTAGATAGTCCTGGTATTTTAATAACACCATCATAGAAGTCTATAGGATCGGTGCTACTATTATGATAATTTTCGCGTTTTAATTTCTCAATACACTTTTCTTTCTCTTGAATAACATCAAAGGAGGATTTAAATTCTTCATGTGCCTGGTTAAGTTGGAGGGTTAGCTTCTGGATTTCATCCTTAAGCCCTTCAGCTTCTGAGGTCGAAGCAGTGACTACCTGCTCTAGTTCTTTGATCTTATGCTTATGTTGCATTATCATCTTGTCCCTCTCTTTAAGGGCTTGCTGCATCTTAGTGAGCTCATTGGATTTCTGAAACAATTCACTTTGAGGGGCTGCTTCCTCTTTCTTGAAGTTATCTATGGTGCTTTTTAGCTCTCTTTCCTTCCTTTTAATTTCTTCAGGCTCTTTCATCTTCTCTTGGCTAATCTGGTCTTCAGAGGTCGAATTAGCTGCCATTTGAACTCTTTTTTTATTATTATACAAAATTGTGTCCGGTGTTTCTTATAGTAGAAAGGACTAACTTAGAATCAACTTCAGACTAATTCTTACGTTTATTCAAGAAGAGATCAAATTATTGATTGCTTTTTCCGAAAATCAAAAAGTAAAATACAGCTAGATAAAAAACAGGGCCTGTGCTCATGTATTGGACCAAATCATAAGCTAAGATTACTCGATAATTGTTAATCTTGTCTTATGATTCAATAATAAGGAAAGGTTATCTTACCTTCTTGAATTGATTACTAAGTAGAGATTTTGTTTTCAATTAACTGAGGTTTAATAAATATAAATTTTGGTTTAGTCTCTCCAAGGTTGCCATTCACGAAGAATCAAGAAAGGCGCCTCTTAGAGGACCATCTTGCCATATTTCAATGGTTTGGTGGATTGGATTTATCTGTACACATTGCCACTTGCGATAATCTAATCTTGAGGGGTGAACAAATAATTCAATGATTTCGAAGATGGAAAAACTCTCCTGTTCGAGATAATAAATTTGCCTACCTTTTTCGACTAGATTTGAGATTAATTAGGTGGTTGAAAATTAGGAGGAAAATTTAGTAAGATACCCAGGCTTTTATAATATTTTTGTAATTTCTATTTTTTATCTCCTCTTCGAATTATGAAAGTTGTGAAGAGAATCTTTACCTATGCGAAGGAATTGCAGAAACTAAAAGCCCAAATTCAAGATCAGCAAGCAATAATAAATTTACGAAATGAAGAGAATTCAATGTTGATCCACAAGCTGCAAGAAATGCAAGACTCTGTTGTTCAATATGAATAGAGCATCCAAATCATAAATAGCCAACGCCAAGAAATTGATGGCTTAAAGAATAATATGTCAATTAAAGAAAGTGAACACTCTCGTTTTAAAGCTGAAACAGAAAAGAAGATTAGAGAACTAGAGAATAACTGTTCAGTATTAGCCGATCTACAGAAGGGATGCAGAGATCTGGGCTTTTCTTTGGAAGAATCTAAGAGAAACACTTCTTTGCTCAGACAAGAGCTAGAGACAAAAAGCCAGGACTTAGTCCAGCTAGAAGAAGAAAATCGAATCTTCAAGCAAGATCTAACTTCCAAGCAACTGGAAATCAAAGCACTGAATTCTCAGTTAGTGGAACTTAATGCTAGATTGCGTACAGAGCTCCAATGCTATAACATTTTGGAGGAGGAAAAACGAAAAATTCTGACAGAGATGGAGAGTAAAACTCTCGAAATTGAAAGACTCAAAGAGGAATTGAAGAAATCCAAAGAGTTCGAGCAAAAATATTTGAAAGAAAGGTCATTCCCCAACACCTTTGATCCTTTTCAATTTTATGATGGAGTCATTGAAGTAAATTCTTTGTTGACTCTCAAGCAGGGATGGCCTATTTTTATCAGAGATCATAATGATTATATTGCAGAGCTAAACAATGAGAGAATTATACTGGGAATTCTCGGCAAATACGGAAAAGGTAAGACATATCTACTGGAGCTATTGAATGGTGCACAGAATCCATCAGGGTTTAAGCTGCCTAATCCTGGAATAAGCTTTAAGCAAATTATAAACAAACAGGACAAATTATCTAATGTAATAGCCCTTGAGCCAAGAGGAAGCTCTTTTCCACTTAAGAATTGTGGTTATAATTGTTCGAAATCTGAGGAGTTGACTCAAGAGCAAGTCATTTCTGATCACCTTATTACCGAGCAGATAATCCAAAACTTTATCATTGAAGTTTCAGATGTTATTGTGATCGTCACATCTCTTTTAATGTATGAAGATCAAATACTAATTCAGGACATTCAGAACAGACTCGAAAAAATGTCCAAGAAAAGCCTGATTGTAGTTCATAATCTATCCAATTTTTCATATATATCTGAAGCTCAGATGTATATTGAATCGGTTTTCCAATCTTCCTTCAACCTCAAGGGGATGCACTACACTTTTGCAACAGAGAACAATTCTAATTATTATCAACAACCGAATCTCAACATAAAAATTTCTCATTTGATCCTAGCTAAACATGGAACTGAAGCAGGTGAATATTACAATAGATCCACGGTTGAGTATATCAGGCAATATCTTTACGCATTCCCTCCTGCTCCAGTAAACTTGATAGAGAAGTTTGAGACTTTCCTTCAAAAGGTATTTCCGACCTATATCAAGGAGGATCAGCAGAATTCGAGTCTACAAGTCGAGAAATCTGATTCTGGGCTTCCACTAAGGATTTTATATCAGGGGCCTAATCAAATCAAACTTAAGAGTATATCTCCACATGAAGTTGCCATCGCCACAGATTCGTTCAGACCACCTTATTGTCTCAAAATCCAGGATAATAGATACTTAGTTCTTGAGATTGAATGCCCTGGAAAGAAACATAAGGTCAGTTATAAGATAGAAGAAGACAATCAGTCTTTTAGGATTTTGGTTAGGGGTGAGAAATTCTCCAATGAAACCGATGTTAATGGCCTGCTAGTTGATATGAGAAAAAATGGAATTTATCATTTTGCTACTTCGTCGATTGACAAGAAGTTGATAAATATAAACAAGAAAAAATATGAACGTGTCGATGGAGATGGAATGATAATCATGAAGTGGGAATTGGATATGAATATTCATCAGGATAAATGGAATTAATTATTTGCAGTGATACTTTTATTTATCATAGTCATGTACATATATTATCTGACAATGAAGATTTGTCAATTATTTTTTAGAGAAATAGAGTATAGATAATGAAGTTCACTGGGATAGAGCGGATATTAACTATTTATCTGAAAAGAAACTTAAATCAAAATGCTTAGTATAAAATATGATAGATTTCTTTTGGTTATATTAACGGGATCCAGATCCGGAATAGGTCCTTCACCCGCGACTAGTTACACTAGCCTAGACTCGGAAAGTGCGTAGAGATAAACGTGCTTGTTTTGCAACAAGTACACTCTTTAGTTTCGGACTCAATTTATTGTAAAATTGAACTAATTTTTTTATGGGTTTGTTATTATAAAACTGGATACTCTTTTATAATTTATTTCTTTTCTAAAGCAAAAAAAAAAACAAGCGGATTCGCTCTTCTTAAGAACTTATTTAGGGCCTCGTTCTCATCTAAATGGACAATTTTCAGACTTTTGTCAGGGTGATGCCAGACTTCTGGTCTCAATGAGATTGGGAATTTAATCCTTGAGTTTTACTCTTCTAGATATTTCTATGTCGCATATCCTTCCTAAATATGAGCATTAAAAACTAAGTTTTCCCATATTCTTAAGAAATAGCAGCCTTTTCTATGATGGCTGAGTAGCTGGCCATTTATCATCATATGCATTATCGATCTAATAATTCTCATTTCATGTTTGACTAGAAAATTGAACATGACCATGATGGTAGTATATATGAATTCTCTAGACTTTATATAAGCATTCCTATCTGTCTAAGAGTCTCTAACTAGGATCTTTGAAACAATTTTCAAACTTAAAGTTGATTCTACTTGATGAAAAGTTTATTATCAATTGGGTTCCCTTATAAGACCCATAATATTTTGAAAGGAATCTGCTATTTACGTGCTGCGAAAGCTAGAAGAGTAATATCCGAATCGTAAGGTGAGGATAAGTTATCGAACACTTTCCAAGTTTTGGCTAGTATAACTAGTCGCGGGTGAAGGACCTATTCCGGATCTGGATCCCGTTAAACTAATCAAAAGAAAAGTTGAATAATTCTCTCTTCATAGTCCCTGTATTTCAAGAATAAATATCATTCCTCAAGGCTTTATAGAATAAATTAGTCTCTATTCCAACTTAAGAGGCTTATTCAACTTTCCTATCATACAAGCGCTTCATTCATCTCTATAGAGACTAGTCTATATATCTTAAGTAATCTGAATAATGAGAATAAAGAACAAATATTTCATTTAGACAATAAGCATATTAGGCTGAAAAAAATTCACAACAGGATATCTCCAAAGATGGTATTATTTTGTTGTACGAAGCAACTCCTGTATGGACTCAGATGTAAAGGGTAAATACATCAAATAAGTTTGTTTGATTTATGTTAAATAGGCTTACTATAAAGATAACCTGATTAATACATTTTATACTGACTCATGAAATTGAAAGAAGAGGGCAACTCCCACCCTAGAGCCCCAAAGGTCTCAGTTTTTCTCTATGTACCACTATAACTCAAAGGCAAACTTCTTCCCTCACAATCCCAAAAAAATTCCTGCACTCAAGAAAACCTGCTTAAACTTATCATAAACGACTTATTTCCATTAACTGAAGCGGAAGCTGTATTAGCTAAAGTCTCATATATGAACCACGGGTAATTTTCATTCCTCACAAGTCTCTTAAAGGTATCACTTCAAAAACAAATTCCACTATGCTTATGGCAATGAAAATGTCTATTTAGCACCGGAGCAAGATATTCTCAAAGAGATTTTCTGCAAGATATTATATCGTGTTTCTAGCAGAAAAATTTGCACTTCACTCTTCTTGGTTGTTAATACAGTTGTAGAGTAATCAATATTATTTTTTATGTACTACATACATTTCCTTTTCTTACAATTATCTAACAATACATCTCGAAAAGTGCCAAGAATTAAATATAAAATTGCTTTCTTTTTATTCCTTTTTCTCTTTTTGGTGATGGCTTTTGACCCTACGAATTCCCCATTTAATGCTTTTTATCAAGAGAATAATAACCAGTACAAGAACAGTAACAATAATGAATAAAGCAAGCCCAGCATTTTTAAACATTTGAACTGAATCCTCAGATGGGTTTCTCAAATTATAAAGCTGCTTTTTATAGAATCTATCCAGAGGTCTTTCATCTAAGATGCAACTCTTATTAAGATCTATCATATTCTTGTCAAATACCAGTTCCTTTGGAGCAAAAGTCTTTGAAAGAACAACCTTTCCATTTTCATCCCTAATTTCTACAGCTATAGAGCTTGTGTTTCCTTCAAATGAAAACCTGAATAATCCAAAATTCTTGTCCAGAAATCTCTCGTTCTTGGTGTTGTAGGTATCAGGATACATAGCCTTCACGAATGGGTGAAAAAAGGTGGGTGCCGCATGCGTCATTCCACTAGAGGTAATTTCATAAAGGTGATATCCAACTCTTTCCTTGCAGGGATACCTCATGATCTCAGCGAAATGTGGATCTCCAGAGATAAATATAACTTTACTCATCTTATATTTTCGAATCAAAGACAATAATTTCTCCCTGCTCCAAGAATACCATTTCTCAGTAAAGATCCTATCGTCTGGAAGGAAGGGTGTTCCTACTCCTATTATCACATATTCAGCTGTATTATTTCTTAGCTCGTTCTCGAGCCAAACCCATTGAGTTTCTCCAAGCATATCAATTCCTTCAGATGGAGTGTCTCTGAAATACCTTACATCCAATAGTATAACCTTTATCTTGGTTGGATCTCCAATATAATAACTTTCATATATTCCTTCTCTTTCTCGTCTGGGACTTTGTGAAGGCTCATCCAAGAAATTCAAGAACTGCCGTTGCATGAACCTTTTATGCTTAAAATTCTTGTTTCCATTATTTATGCCATAATCATGGTCATCCCATATCCCTATGATTGGGGTTGTAACTCTTAAGAGGATATATTCTTGAAATTCTTTCATTTTTGCTAGCTCCTCCTTCACATACTCTTCTCCTGAGAAGTAAAAATACATAGGAAACAATCTTGTGTCCAAATAAGCCACATCCCCTAGCCAGACCCAAAGATCAGGCTTGGTTTCGACAATTCTGTAAAAAATCTGAGCTGGGGTGTCTCCTCTCCTTCTCTGGTGAAAACATGAGCCAAAAGAAATCGTTATATTGGTCTTGTTTTTGACTGGGATTACTTTCTGACACTCAGAAGTAGTTAGAATGCAAAAATAGGTGACTAAAATGAGAAAAAGAGACTTCATGTGCATTTGAAGATTTTAATTTTATTCTAGTGAGACTCTTGAACAATATCCAGGAAGAATTCAGAAATGCTGACTTTAATGAGGACATCCAACACAAGCTAGAAACTTACAATGAGGTAAATTAGAAAAAGGTCAAGAAGAGAAGATCGGTGAGTTTTAGAGAAATAAACCTACAAAATGCCTTATTAGTATTTGATTTATGCCTGACCTTAATTATCCTCGGGATTAGTTTAACTGTTTTCTATGTCTTCTCTTTGGCTTTGAAGAATATTTATCATAAAGAACATCAACTAAAGGGAATAGTAGAAAAGATTCTTTACGTGTGTTAAATTAAATATAAGAAAGAAAGTACATAAAGATGGAAAATGAACTGGGAAAATTGAAGTTAGATTCTGCGAGAAGAAAGGGACTCCTATAGGGATACTAAGATCATATTATTTATCAGATTCCTAATCGAACTGAGTACTCTAAATTAAATGAGTCAAATTATAACTTCATTAAAATTCGATAACATTAGTAGATTCCTGTCAGTAACCTTGAATTTGAATGCTTATAAACCGATCAGTCCTAATATATCATTTTGTTTTGATTACCATAATCCTTGATTTTCTATGAAAGGTTTAGGAGATCCTCTCAAAAATAACTCATTGAAATGAGTATTGGATAGAAATACCAGAAAGATATTCTGTCAATCAACGCCTACTCTTGCACTCTATATTCTATTTATGCCTTTCAAAGCTAACATTTGGTCACAGTCAATTAGCGACAGCCAGACTTATTTCAAAAATTTTAGCTTTCGCTATACTCGCTCATTGAACAAGAATTTTGGCCAACCAAGAAAACTGTGTAGTTTTGATTATGAATCTTATCAAACTCTAAGAAACCAATCCTGGTTTAATTAAGCATTCCTGGTCCTCGTCTGCTCAATTACGAAGGTTCAAATTCAATTCCTAGAAAAATTAAAAATTAAATGATTTAAATAAGGTCCAAAACCTAACCACTACCACCTTCTTCTACTTATCATGCAAGCCTCACATTCTTAATCCTGACCTTCTCTGACTGGGCTTGCAATGCTCCGCCACTCCTAAGAGACACTTTCTGGACTCCCTTGTAGAAGACAAGTTAACTTAAGCATAGCTGATGCTCTCGTCGATTATCACAATCAAGATTGAAACGTATCTTCATTTGTCTCTATCTAATATACGGACGTAATTTTTCTCAATTTAATCAGATCACAGATATTTAAACAAATCATAATTCCATAAAACCAAACATGAGTCTAAATTCTAAGTGTTGAATTAAGTTTCTTATAGTGTATCAGACGACCCGAAAGTAAAGAAAATAAGGAAAATTTCCCGTGGGCTAGTGAGCCTTTGAAAGCCTATGATTGATGAATAGGATATCTAACAGAAAATAATATAAAATTATCAGTCTAGGAGAAACTAGCTAAGGAAAGAAAGATAGAGAGAGAAATTGTGAGTTAGATGATCACTTTATAGCTTGTACATATTTAAGCTACATACAATAAATAGTTACAGTTTATCTTCCGGGAGGATAGAGAGCGCATTGTTGGTAATCATAAGTCCAGTCGTTAGGGTAGAGGGCGTAGTATCCACAAGCAACTCTGCAGCTCATGCAATCGAAACAGTGTCTGGTGTTATAACCTTCGAACATGGCGGCACAGGAGGCCTAGAAATTAAGTAAAGTTAACAGAGGATCTTACAGGGCATCCACTTTCATCGAGTTCCCAATCAGGGTAGGTGTCATATTGGCACATGTATTCGAATTGAGCCAAAGCAGAGATGGCGAAAAGAGCCAAAACGAAAATGGTGAAGCTTCTCATACTTGTTTTGTTGATATTTTGAATTATTATTCTAAACTGATTCCCAATCCCTATTTATAACAAGTCAACTGCCAATTTATTAGAACCCTCATTTATCAATTCTAATAAATCGCTGAGATCTTGTGAGGGCTTTCTCCGTCTATCTACTCCATAGAAGTCTGTCTTCACTCTCAGATATCTCATGACTTAATCCTATTTTGTCATATACTCTCAAGCTTTAGACTCAGCTCGAACTTATTGAGGTTATATTGGATATTGTAGTCTGTTAGATATATGATGTAGCTCTCGTTAAGAAAGAACAAAGCTGTAGAAAGCGTCATTTTTATTTGAGGGCCTCAGTTAGATGCCTAGAAACAAGAATTCTTATCGTTAGGCAGTGGGTTTAACGGGGTGAAATTTCAACGGTAATTACGCCACTTCGCTTAAATTTAGAACCTCTTTCCTGAAAAAGTCTCTGGCAACATCCTTAGAGACAAACTAAGGTTGGAAACTCACCTCAGATACATAATCATGAAGCCCCAGTATGCCAAGTGTATAGAGGAAGCCTTCTATTCAAGGAAGACGCTAATCCAACGCATGGCCACTCATGTTAATAAAATTTAAATCAACAGATGAATCAAATAGGTTTGAAGTGACCCTGACTCTTCAGTTTTATCACAAAGGTACACTCCTGCGTCCACTCTGGCCTCATGTCAACCACTTTTTAAGCTAAACGGTCTTAAATCCCCTCACAATCTCCTATTTGATTGCGATAATGAAACTGCGCATTCAAACGAATATCAATATAGTGGTCAATAGTGCTTTCTGGTTTTCCTTAGCCTTAGGAGCAGATAGTTCATGGGGTTCAATTAGAATTTCTTAGTCTTATGGTGAATAGATCTATATATTCAATTTTTTAATTCGGTTTCTTAGAACAAGATTTTTCTTATCTAGCGGGCTAACATGCTGAGTTCCTGATGAAAAAGCTTAATAGACTCTACATCTAAGCTTCATAAGTTATATATATATTTTTTGGGCCAATTTTATCATGTTCTTTAGCATTTTGTTCTTTCTCAAACTAGCTATATGACTACTTAAATTTCTCCCTAAGGGCTTTGAAGAAATAAGTAGACGAGGTTTACAAGATATCAAGCAAAATAATAGCTTATGAGAGAAGTAAAATCACTAAATTCACTTAGTTCTCAACTAATCAATACTCATTGACACTCGTCTTAGAGAACTTTCAAGTAGATCATTTAACAAGAAAAGTCATTTTTATCAAGAATACACATTGTTTCTATCCTTTCTTAAGTCCTAAGATTAAACTATTCAAACTGTTAGATTTTTCACCCCACGCCTAAAACTGTCAAACTTGGAGCAGTTGGCTACCCATAATGTGCCATTCTACTTTAACTGCCATAACTCTAATGCCAATTCTATTAAGATTAGATAGATTCACTAACAACGATATCTACATTGAAATATATGGAATATATGATGTCCAATAATTTTGCTGGTAGGAGAACCTACTCTAACACCCTAGATTGCACTTATGTCACTAATTTAGAACTTAGGTACTTAAAATTATTCAACATCATAAGGCCTCAATGAATTTAGCATTGATTTTATTTTGTTTCTTCTCTTGCTATAAGAAAAATGAGTAAAGCAAGTTCATTAGTTCATGATTGCTTTCATACTGAAAGAACAAACTAAGGGTTTATGTCAAACCATTGTTCTCTTTCATTCGGTTTAGCTAACTCAGATTCAATTCAATTAACACTTTGATTTAAACCCGATCAAAACTATGAAAATAGGTTTAGTGATCAACTTAGAGCCTATTTCAAACAGTCTTATTTGCGAAACTCAAGCCGCTCACCCTATTAAATAATGCAAACACAAAAATACAAGGTTTAGCATGTTAACTCTGAATATAAAGTCCATTACCTGATGGTATTGCGTTCCTTCGACTTAAGGATAATGCTGTGTTAGAAAATTGTCTTCTCATAACTTATAGAAGTGTATTTATGACTTGAAAGAGCTCCCTGCTACAATAGGCCGTAATAGGGATGCCTGAATTTCTTTGGGACATGACAAAGTTCCGTCCTAGATTGCTACTGATATTTATAATAATAACTGGATCATCTTAAGGCTCAAAGAGCTGTGTATTTTCTTTCAACTTGATAAAATCAGCTGAATTTATGTGTATAAAATATTTCCACAAAAATTCAAACATATATCTAAGTAGCTAAATAGAATTAATGTGTTCAAAGCCTGATTTAAAAATCAAAGAAAACTATCCTGATTGCAATGATTCCAGGTGGCTTTAAAGCATTGACCCCTACTTTTCAAACTTTTAAAATATTGAAGCATTGATAATATCTTCATAAAATTTACTGCTAGATTACTTGATAAGAGTTAGGTTCATTCCTAAGCATCTTTATCAGCCACTAATCATTCATTGGAGACAATCTAATTAGGTAAGAATTTTCTGAAGCCGTTAGAATAACCATATACTCCATTTCAAATATTCTACTAACAGAGAATCCCTTAATTCTATTTTAGAAACAGATACAAACACATAATAACCAGTAATATTAGATTTAAGCAATTGTGCATAGGACTTTTTAATTTTTATAACGCTATGTGAAATTTCAGTCTGAGGTAAATTTTCTTGCTCTTTTCAATAGAACTGAGACTCTGAAGGAAAATAGAAGTAACTTATTATGTTAGCGGAAGAAATTGCTGTTTGTTAACTGAAATAAATGATGTAAGTTCCAAGAGAATAAAACCCCTAACGAGGAAATTAAGACCTTATATCAATTTAAAACAATACGCCTCTGGAAAATTTCGATGAAGGTCTTTTAAACAGGTCGAAAGGCTATTGTAAGCTCCTTCTAGAAAATAGAAAAATTACCTTTTAAGATTGCCTTAAGAGTTCAGGGTAGTGATGTTCACATGGTACATATGGTCTTCTCCAATGAGAATACTAGGAAACACAGGATTCTTCAGATAGTTCAAAGTTACCAGACCTATTATTCTGTCTTAGAATAGAAACTCTTGTTTTGCTATCATTCACACTTTTGATTCTCCTTGTGAATTCTGATGAGGAGTGAAGTGCTCTTTAACATAATAATTAATCATCCATTAAAAGTAGCCTCAGAACGTGAAGAAACCTTTAGCTTCATTCTATTTCTATGTGAGTTCTAATTTTGTTAAATATATGGGCTAACTTACAAAATTAATGAGATTTCCTTTCTTCCTTCCTTTTGGATCGTGAATGAATTGGAAACAAATACTTACCCTGGAGTTCTGTGTTTATAAGTTGAACGTTTGTACTGCTATGGGGCATTCGCCAGTGAATTTCGAACAGCTAGTAGCCTTAAAACCCACGATAAATTTTAGTCGATTGTTAATCCTTTTTCTGGAATGTTAAATATTCAAGAATATTATCAATGTGGATTTATTTGAATTTTTAGAAAGAACCTATGCTAAGAATTGTGTATTCAAAGAAATATTGTCTACTAGAACGACACGAAGACCATAGACTGATAGAAGATCGCTACTCAAATCAAAATTTATACTCGGTCTTTGATCTATAAGTGTTACAGCTAAAAATTAGTCCTTTTAAATTTTGAAAAGAACAATCATTCTTCTAGCGAATTATTTTCATCTCTACTAGAAGTCGACATTAGAATAGAAAGTTTGAATATTTTCGTCATTACTCCTTGAACTCCTTATTGCTCTTAGTGTTTCAGTAGGTAACCACATAATCATGCTCATTAGCTGTTTCAGCCATTCATCCCGCTCAATCGAAATTTCAAAAGCAACATGTTCGAGAGAAGGTAGCTCCTATATTTAGCAATTAAGACACCATCGTTACTTCGAGAATTCTTGCATTAAAACCAGTCGCCTATATATAGCTGGGCAAATGATTGTATAATCAATACTTAATACCAGCTCTAATCTATCCTACAAACATGAGAACTATTTTATTCACTTTAATTTTGGCCATATTAGCATATTTCACTTCTGCAGTGGCTCCCATTCATGATACAGGAAGTGCAGTGTCAAGCAACTTCTTAGAATCTGACAGAGACTGGAATAGAGGTAGAGGGCATGGTAGAAATGAAAGAAGATGCAGGAAACAGTGCCGTCGTTGGTGGGAAAAGAGGTGCAGAAGATGGGATAGACAATGCAGAAGAGAAAAGGAATGGTGCAGACGTAACTGTGGACGTAGATGGAACTAAGCACAAGCAAAGTATAAAGCCACACTCTGAGTATTTCTGTTGACTATCCATCAAATGCATCGTTTGATGTTATTTAGATCATGTATATAATAGTTCATCAGAACAGAAATAGTATTTTTACAGAAATACTCATTCAGCAAACATGTCCTCAGATGGTACTTGCATATGAATAAGTAGGGTTAGAAGGAGAGTTAGTATAATTCTCATAGGATTTAATTCCTTCTGTTTGAAAATATAACTTCAAATTGGCAAACCAATGGGAATTCTTTTTTTAGTAATCAAAACTACTGTTAGGGTCTTTGAGCTCCAATAAATATAAATAACATGATTAAAAGGATTAACTCATGCCTGCTACTAATTCATTCCTATATAATCTTTTCTGATGATTCTTTCCCATCTGCTTGGTCATGTATGAAGTTCTTTATTTTTGATTTTCTGTATATCACAAACACAAATTGTCTGGTGGAAAAAATTGTTATAAGGGAGTATCTTTTCACTCTAAACCCTTCGTCAATAAAAAATTTCTATGAATATTCTCCTTAAGCTTTGAAAGTGTAATTTCATCAAGAGCATATCACTGCAGTTGTAACAATTAGTCTCACTTCAATAAACAAGCTGTTCAAAACAGGAATTCTTTCCTTCTTTTATTGAACTAGCTTGCTGAGGGTTCATATAGTTTCAGGGGCAGAATTTCACTCGGTTTCCTCTTCATTCTCTGTCAGGAAGAGCCTGAAAATATTTTTTCAATCTTTAAGAATGGAAGAATTTAGTGTCTTGCACTGTCTAATAAAGGGGGAAAATGTAACATAAAAGAGGAAAATGTATGACTAAACGATACTACAAGAGCTTCTCTAAAGAGTATGGCTAAGAGATTCTAAAGCTTATTAGCTGTAGAACTCATTTTCACGGATATGTATTGTGTTTCTGACATTTTAATCCTTGAAAGGTTTTAATTTTATTTAAGCAGAAATAGAATCCTTGTAGTAAATCTTAGGTTCAGAGGATTATAAGCTGTTCAAAACTAGGTAATAGACTTAGATCAATCAAACTAGGAAGGTTCGGACACCCTAACTAAGCAGTTAACTTACATAAAAGGTGTTGCAGATAGAACTAACCCACAAATTGCTAGAAGAGATCTTAATAGTTTCAAAAAAAGGCTTTTAATCTCTACTAAAAACCAAAATATCTAACACAGAATCATAAATTCATCGCCCACAAACCATTAAAAATTTGCTCCCATATTGATATCTAGGTTTAGAAGTAGTAGTCAGAAACTCAAGTACAGCAAGAAAACCAAAAAGAGAGGAAAGAAATTTAATAAGATTGCAATACTAATCATAATGAAAGAGTATCAAATTTGAGTGTATATCTAACAATCGATGCCATATTCGATGATCTATAACATCATTATATTCTTTTTTTGGTTCCTAATTATTATGATCATTTCAACTATATTCTCTTCAGATTTCGTTTGAAAATTATTCAAAGAGACCTCATATAAGTTTATCTAATGAATTTCTGCAAAAAATCTCAATCTAAAACCCTTATACTAACAAGAGTATAGGAAATACTCAAAATAAAACCATTAATGACAGTCAGGAATTTGAATGTTAGAGATGTCGACACTATTCTATTTATTATGATTGGAACTATCATATCTTGATAAAGTTTTTTCTGTTTTGCATTTGTGTAAGTGTTGAGGCTGGATTATGTATAAAAAAGTTGATTGTCCGCACTTCTCCATGAGTGCCCTAAACTCGAGAGGCATCTCAAGATAGGGATTAAGTCAGAGCCTACTTTAAGAGGTGTTACATAGAAATTCTTTCTTCCTCCCACATTCCCTCTAATCGACACTGATATATACTAATTAAATTAAATATGAAGTAACAAGGCTAAATTCTTCATATTGTGAAATAAATTGCTTAGTACTATGTAATCAAAGGTAACATGACAATATTAAATGAGAGGGTTTATCTATTTACCTTTTTTATATTAAATACCTTTGTGCCTTCAAATGATCAAAATATTCTCTCATACTGAGTATAACATGCCTTAGTATTATAAAATAAAAGAAAACAGTATCATCATGCCTCTGTAAAACATCAATCAAGAACAGTTAATCAAAGATTCGAATTTTTCAAATAACCATGTTCTCTTTAAACGAAATATTTCATGTTCCCATCTCTTAAAGGAGATAATATTTTTGTTTGAGACCCGAGCTGAGGTTCTCTGATAAGATCTTCACTTAATTTTAATTTTCGTGTCTGAGCATCAGAAGGGAATAGTTCTCTTGTCTATTACAAAAAGCTTGGCGATCAATCCATTCGGACCTCATGCTTTGGCATCTGAGAATGCAGTCATCACAATTCCAATTCAAGGGTTTTTTTCCTCAGGACTTTTAACCCTTGTTTAGAATTCTAATGATTATTGTCTTTGTTTTCTAAACAGTCAACACACTTAGTTCAAGTTAATTCTTCAGCCATTTAGGATCAGAGAATACTCTTCCATGCTAGAGCCTTGATTGGCCATTATGCCAAGTTAACTTTAGCTTTTCTCTCTGCACTAATTATAATGTTATTCTAAACCAGCTCTAACAGGCAACAATTAGTGGCCAAATTCATCAACAAAGTGCATTAGGAATGGCCCTGAGAAGTATATTACAAGGCCTCTGTTACTCAGAAGAATCAAAGTAAATTTAATTAGAATTAAAGATTCTAAGTTCTTATAATTTTAGAACTAGCAGGGTGAAATTCTCCTTTTCAATTGTAATTCATTTAACTCCACAAACAGTTTAGGAACCTCCATGAATGAAATAATGCATGTTGCTTAGATTTTGCAATAAACGCTATCTTTATATTGTCTTTATAGTCCAAGTTTTGTTCATGGAAAATTATAGTTAATAAAATATTATATAAGGTTTTTCTAAATGAAACAAGGCATTTCACAGAGGTTTTTCACTCTGAAAGACATTCCTCTTCTCACAAAGTTAAGCCTCATCTCTCAGCCTCCTCCAAAAGTGTCACACAAACTTTCCTTAATTTGTTTCATTATTTTTAAGCTCCAGGCGTTGGCCTTGCCTCTGACCTTCATGGCAGAATTCCTCGAAGACTCAGCAAGCTCTTCTGTCAAGTTAATGAAATCTCTTTCAAACGGAATTTTAGGAGCGAAGCCTTCGACTTTTCCATCCTGGGTTCCTTCATGTTCATAGTTAGTCAGCTCTATGGCTGGATGACTTTTCTGGGTTCTGTGTATATTATAGTTATTATGGCTGTTCAGCATAAGCCTGGGGAGTTGCTCACAGTCTGCTGGAGCTATATTGCTTATTTACACCCCTTAGTTTTTGCATATCCCTTAAATAATATTTACTTGAGGATTATTGAAGCCTTCACTCAAAACTCAGGAATTCCTATTATTGCCCTTGTTATTTCTGCCTTGATGTTGCTCTGGAATTACATCTTCACCACTTTTCTCATCTCGCTTGCTAGATGTCCTTTAAAGAATAGCGACCTCAGCACAAAATTGAAATTTCATGTGGTCATAGAAAATATTGAGAAGGTCATTCTTTTTATTTTATACGTGTTCTTGCACCACAGCTCGGGGAAAATCACAGTTATTCTCCTTTCTAATGTTCTCATGACAGGCCTAAGGATATATTTCAATGATCGCTTCTTGCCATATTACAAATACACAGTCCTTAAAACTGACTTTCTTTTTTCTGGAATCGAGCTTCATATGACCTTGCTTAACGTGGTTGGATGGGGTTTTACCTCCCCTAGTTCAAATTCCTCTCAGAGATTTCTTCTTATGACTTGGGTGCTGTTAATCCCCTTTGTTATCAAAATATGCCAGTCAAGACTCCACTCAAGGATTAATACAATCTTAACTTCAGAGCCCAAGAGCTCTTATGAGGCTCTGCATAAAATTTATTTTATGAAATTCTGCCTGAAAAATAAAGTCTCAGTCAATGAGGCCAAGACATCTCAAGACTACTATCAGCTCTTTTTGTATGGAGTGAATCGATCTGTCAGGGCAGTGACAATTTCCACTGAAGATTATCGTTTTAGCTTTGAGAAAAAAGGAGATAGAGAAGCTTATACTGGCCATTTCCTCATTGAATCCATGAATAAATATCCCAAATTTTCTCCATTAAAATTCGATTATATAAGATTCTTAATCAAGAAAAAGGGAAAATTTCTTGAGGCAGCATACCTTCTAGAGAAAATGAAAAATCAAAGTCATAGCTATGAGACAGACTTAGTCATGTTGCTGCTTAAGCTCATGCTAGAAAAAAAAATCAAGTTAAGAGAAGATCAGTTGTCTAACATCTCAAACTTGGACATTGCAGATTATTTTCAAATAAATCACAAATATGAAGAACTCAAAAATAAGATTATCCACCAAGCTAAGACCCATATTCAATTTTGGCAGGTTTACTTGTCCACAGAAATCAATTTCAAATCCCTAGTTGAAATTTCTCATAAAATAGAAGATCAGAAAAATGAGATTGCCCGATTCTGGAATCAAATAGAGGCTTTAAAATACAAGAGTTTTATAACTCCATACCTCGTCTATGGGCTTTATTTGGAGACACTTAACAATATGCCCTCTTCGAGTTTAAGATTTATTACTCAGCAAATATGGACTTTGTCTAAGTTCAATGTTTACAACTCTTTTCAAGGGGAACTTACCAACGAGACGCTTTATCAGAGTGATACCATCCATTTTATTGTTTCAGGGAACAAAGAGACTCTTGGGCGGATTACTTCATGCTCTTTCTCATGTCAAAAGACTCTCGGCTATGACAAGGAAGAACTAAGTGGAAAGAACATCAACACTATCTTGCCAAATTTCTATCAGACTTTCCACAATGCAAAGATCGAAAACTATTGGAAGACAGGGAAAAGGAAGTTTATGGGAACTCTAAGACACTTATTATTCAAAGATTATGATGGATATATTGTCCCGATGAGTATCATGGTCAAAGAAAATCCAAATATCGAACAAGGGATCTCTTTCATTTCAGTTGCCAGACTTGTCAACAATAGCCTTAACTACATTTTAATCAACAAGAATGGAAAAGTGGATGGAGTTTCTTATGATATAGCCGTCACGCTTGCTCTGGATATGACTGACCCCAATGAGGTCAGCTTCTTTGATATCTGTCCTTCATTCAAACAGATATTTGAGGCAGCATCACAAATCGCAAAAGAGAAAATGAATTCCAATATTCCAGCCGAGGAGATTATATTCAACTCTGAATATGGCTCCCAGCTAGCCCAGGAAGGATCTCTCCTGGGCCCTAGAGAGTCTCTGAAGAGATCAAAAGGAGGCATTGAAGAAGAAGAAGAATGCTTAAAGGAGGGTGGCTTATCAAAGAGTAATTCTGGCTTGTTTTCATCTACTAAGAACACAATCTCGACGCCATCATTCAATTCTTTCCACTCAGAAAGAAAACTATCCAAGGAATATTCAATATCCACTCACTATGATATTGGGATGATCTCCAAGCAATTTGAACAAGAACCCCAGGAGATTGTATTTTATAGTCTTGGCGCTGGTGAAGAAATTAACTGCCGAATAACAATCAGTCTCGAAGTAGTGGATTATGACTGGATTATCATTTTGAAGATTCACGACTGCAACTATGCCAGAAAAGACTTGAGATCTTTTCGAGGAGAGGAAGAAGAGAGTCAAATAAGCAGTCCACAGCTCAGATACAAGCTTATTATGCAGAACACATCTAGCAAAAACCAATTAGCAAGCACAACTTTGCCCAAAGCTTCACAACCCACCAAGCCTGTTCCTCTCACACAAGCTAATGCACCATATCAATTTTCCACCCAAGAAAGTGTATCAAGGACCAAAACCAACCCTGTCAAAATAAGCAATGATTCTTCAATAGAGTCTTTTCCAAAGAGAGTTGTTTTCAAACTTTCCAAGTTCGCCCCACATCGGGAATTTGTTAAATCAGGATATGAAAACTCTCCTTTCAATGCTGCAGTAGGACATTTTACTGAAAAAAAGATAGTTAATAGAAGGCAAATTAGAGAAAAGATCAACTTGAGGAATCAAATGAATGATGCGGCATCCAGTATAGGATCTTCTATCGCAGGGCAAATCAGTATAAATAAGCTCTTGGAAGATGCTCTGAATCACAAATATACTAGGACTAAATACACTGCCTTTATGTGGGGATTTATTTCCATTGTTATTGGCATCCAACTTCTTATTTTCTTCCAAGGTTTTAGTATGAGAAACTCTTTTCAACAATTAGAAATGAGCAGTCAGACCGTCCAAGCAGCCTACTCTAGACTAGATTACCTTATGCTGACTAATTACTATTCAAATGTTGCTGCTGTTCCCCTGTTGGGACTCTTTGGTCCTCTGAATCTTTTGGTTTACGATATCATGATAGAGGCATTGAAGGATACTCTTGAGCATCTGAACACCTATAACAATGAACTCGGGCAGGCTGTGAGTAATCTTAGCCAAAGCCTTCAGTCAAAATTCTACGAAAAGAAAGTCAGAATGTATGATAGTCCAGAAAACCGTGCTTTGAATATTTATACAGAAGATGAGACTTTCCAAGCAATCAGAAAGATTCATCTAAAAGGCCTAACACTTGTCCATACTGTTCCTATTATTCCAAGTGTCAGCCCTGAAATCACTTACATAGTATTAAACAGCTTCAATGACCTCGTTTTGGCGTGTGAAGAATCCGTGGACTTGATGCATGCCCATCTTACTTCTACAATTCAAAGCCACAAATTACAACTAAATGTTATAACTGGTGTTTGTGCTGCAATCTTGGGGATTTTCTTCATTCTTACCTTAGAAATATTGAGAGAATTGAACCTTGGTATGAAACAGTTTGCTAGTTCCCTTGTCAATATTAGTGAGTCAGAAGCCCGATACTCTCAGAACTTAGTTGAAAGATTCATCCAAAACATTAAGAACGACTTCCAAGATGCAGACTTCGATAAAGAAAAGAAGTTCAAGAAAGAAGTTGACTCAAGCTCTGGTTCCAGTAAACGTAAATCCCGTAAAATAGTAATATACAGACAGGCTTATTTGCAGAACATATGGCTAACCATGAAACTGTGGCCAATTCTTTTGGCCTTATTGATTACTTTGATGATTAGTTATCACATTGGACATAAGAATGTCGATTTAATTTACTACAGCCATGAAGAAATATCTGTAGCTGCGAAGGCTTTATATCGAAATGATCTTACAAGTACTCTATCCCTTGAAATTGTCACTAATAATGCCTCTTCAAATGTAAGAGGAAGGCCTGTTCTACAAGAGGCACAAACATTGTTAGCGGAAATGGGAGAAATAGAAAGCTTTTTAAGGACTTTTAGACTCCAGGGTGAAGATTTCAGTACTACAGAAAAGAAATTGTTCTTCGATACTCCTTGTAATTCTTCGTTATACATCTCGAACCAAGATCTGTATGGGTTATGCATAGAGCAAAGTAAGAACAGCAGCAAAGTTGGCCTCATTGATTTACAGGCGGCTCTTACGCAGAATATCAAATCTTTCATTGAAGACTATCTGAGTTCTCCGAGAACAATAGCAGAAGTCCCTCAGTTCTTATATAGAAATATTATTGAGATTGCACCTCAGAGTGTTGTCCTGGCAATGCTGTTAAGAGCGCTATGGGATAATACTAAGATGGAAATGGAGGAAACAACTAAAGAGGTTCGGTCACAAATTATTATTTTGATTGTGCTTTCCACTCTCATAATGAGTTCAATGATACTCATCTGGTTACCAAAGGCTTTAAAAAATATTTATGTGGCAGAAAATCAACTTAAGGGAATATTAAGACTAGTTCCCTTGGGTGTCATCTTGAGAAATAAATGGCTGAAGTCTTACTTAATAAGGACCTCTGGGAAGCTGGGCTGGTCAGTGAAG